>Ga0315281_10000930_pt1 | contig 42131 bp, 40 predicted proteins | sample YL17G07_0_MG_FD_204540 | JGI IMG/M metagenome (GOLD analysis project Ga0315281, IMG submission 204540) | Sediment microbial communities from Yellowstone Lake, YNP, Wyoming, USA - YL17G07_0 | ecosystem: Environmental > Aquatic > Freshwater > Lake > Sediment | place: USA: Wyoming | collected...
TTGCGGAAGTCCCTGTAGAAACCGGGAAGCTTTATATAGCCAAAGGTCCTGCCGCTCATCTCATCCCTGATTGTGATGCCCTTGGCAAAAAAGTCCTCCAGTTGCACGACATCTCTGATTATGGAAATGACGGTCCTGCCGCCCCCCTTCCTCATAACGGTCAAACGCACCTCGGTCCCTTTCTTGCCCCTTATGAGACTTACCGCATCCCTGAGCCTCATGTCGGTTATATCCACGGGTTCCACATCGCCTTCTCCAACTTTTAATATTATGTCTCCAGCCAGCAGCTTTCCCTGTCTGGCGGCGGGCCCTCCGGGCACGATGGATTCAACCTTAACATAGCCGTCCTCCTCCCGGAGGACCGCCCCGATTCCCTCCAGGGAGCCTTTCATGTTTATGTCGAAATCCTCCTTGTTCATAGGAGGCATATAATCGGTGTGAGGGTCAAAGGCCCTTAAAACCGAGTTGAAATAACGATCGTATTGTTCAGATTTCTTTTCCTGCTTTATCTTTATAAACAATTCATTATATGCCTTCAGTATCTTTTCGCGGGCCTGCTCCTGCACACCTGCCGGATATTTGCTCCGGCCCGGGGTGCTATTGTCCCCCGATTCCGCCACTTCCAGCAGATTGAGATAACGACCCAGCGCCTGGTATTTCAATATCTTCCGCCAACGTTCACGCAAGTCGTCAAGGGTCCGACAATAAGCAAGCTTGTCAGCATCCGTTTCAACAGTCTCGTTTGAGGTAAAATCGAAGTTTCTGGAAAGTATCTCCCTGATGATTATATGAGCCCACATCTGCCTTTCCGAGAGGATGCCTTCAGCCTCAAGGGGAAGCCGGATCGTCCCGCTCTTCAGTTCGTCGTCTATCTTGTCGGAAAAGGTGTCAAGATGGTCCACATCGTCCTGCAACAGAAAACGTTTCTGCGGGTCGAGTTGTTTAAGATAGAGCCCTAAGGCGGCCCTGGAAAGATTATCGTCAATCTTCTTGCGGCTGAAATGATAGGTCTCCAGCTCCTGACTCAGGATAGCGCCCAGCAGCCGGGCCCGGGTGTAATCAAAATCTTCGTTCCACTCACGGCTGTAAGCTGAGACAAGGCCCACGCACAACAGGCATAAAATCACAAAGGGTATGAAGCGCGCCTGTTTCATCTTCACGGCCGAAACCCGGTATTCATGCAGCCGGAGGATATATTTGCAGCTGAACACATGTTTCAGTATATCAGATTTATCTCCTGTTCGGCGAATACCTGCAATCTTTGGAGCCCGTCTTCCGTCTGGCAGCATGGATTATAAACTGTACAAAGCGCAGGCCCTGCTGGTAAAATTTTTAACATGAAAATTCATACGAACATTGAAAGACATGCCGCAATGTCCTTCTGCCGGGCGGTCTTCAGGGCCGGCATGGTCCTGGGCCTATGATGTCACCGGTGGAATCAGTGATTCTTGGGGTCATCGAGGGCCTGACTGAATTCCTGCCGGTTTCCTCCACAGGACACATGATACTTGCATCGGCGGTGATAGGGATAGGCAGGGAGGAGTTCGTCAAGACCTTTGAAATCGCCATACAACTGGGCGCTATCCTTTCAGTCCTCACCCTGTACTACCGACGGTTCCTGGTCGGCGCGGAGATATACCTCAAGCTTATGGCCGCCTTTATTCCCACGGGAGTTGTAGGCCTTTTGGCCTATAAGACCATCAAGCATTATCTCTTTAATCCATACGTGGTAAGCGCAACCCTGATTCTGGGGGGTGTTGCGCTGATCATTCTGGACAAGTGGACACAGGGCAGAGAGGCGCGCTTTGATTCAACGGAAAACGTTTCGTGGACCGGCGCTATATTTATAGGATGCGCTCAGTGTCTTGCCATGGTCCCCGGAGTGTCCCGTGCCGCAGCCGCGATTTTCGGCGGGCTGTGGATCGGCTTTGACAGGAAACAGGCAACAGAATTCTCTTTTTTGCTTGCCATCCCCACCATGTTTGCAGCCACCGGGTACGACCTGCTGAAGACCCAGGCCCATATTGAAGGCGCGCAATGGACGCTGCTTCTGACCGGAGGCGTCGTCGCCTTTGTCTTTGCCCTTATCGCGGTAAAGGCCTTCATCGCGCTGGTGCCGCGATACGGTTTCAGGCATTTCGGGTATTACCGGATAGTCCTCGGAGCGGTCTTTCTGACCTATGCTGTGACAACGGGGATAAGACTTTGAGTATAAAAGGAGACGGTATGAATATTTATGTTTCAGGTTCCATGGCTTATGACAGGATAATGGACTTTCCGGGGAAGTTCTCGGACCACATACTGCCGGACAAGCTCCATATCCTGAACGTGTGCTTCACGGTAAACGGCATGCAGGAAAAATTCGGCGGCACTGCGGGTAATATTGCATATTCCCTGGCACTGCTGGGAGAACGCCCCCTTATTCTGGCCGCCATCGGCAAGGACTATGACAGTTATTTCAAGTGGCTGTCGCAGCATGATATCTCCACAGAAGGGATAAAGGTCATAGATGAAGAATTCACAGCAGGCGCTTACATAACCACCGACCAGGCGGACAACCAGATAACCGGTTTCAATCCCGGCGCCATGAAGCATCCCTCATCTTATAATTTCGATGGATTGCGGGCTGATGATTGCCTTGTGGTAATAGCGCCCGGCAACCTCCGTGACATGGCTGAACATGCAGAAACATGCAGGACAAAGGGAATAAGATACATCTGCGATCCGGGCCAATCCCTCACCGCATGGAACGGAAAGGATCTTGCCCGGTGGGTCGAAGGCTCCTTTATGCTCATCTCAAACGACTATGAGCTGGAGCTGATCATCAAGATGACCGGCATGGATAAAAAGAACCTGCAGTCAATGACGAAGGTTATAATAACAACCCTTGGAGAGAAGGGTTCGCTCATAAGCTCACACGAGGGCGAAATACTTGTCCCTCCTGCAAAGACGGTGAGTGTGGTTGATCCGACAGGGGCCGGAGACGCCTTCAGGTCCGGGCTGGTGAAGGGGCTTGTGATGGGGAAGGACATGGAAACGTCCGCGAAAATGGGCGCGGTTGCGGCGGTATATGCAATTGAAAAATACGGCACCCAGGAACACAGCTATACTTATGAAGAGTTCACGCAGCGATATGCGGAAAACTTCGGGGGACTGTAGCAATGGTAAGAGTCAAGATATGCGGCATCACCAACCGGAAGGACGCCTTCGCTGCCGCCGATTACGGGGCGGACGCACTGGGCTTTGTCTTTGTCAGGAAGAGCCCCAGGTACATTGCCCCTGAAAAGGCCGCTGATATAATATCCGGGCTGCCGGCTTTCATAACGACCGTCGGCGTATTTGTAAACGAGTCCGCTGACCAACTCAGGCAGATATGCGATATCTCAGGCATCAATATGGCCCAACTGCACGGCAATGAGCCGCCTGAGGCCTGCAACATCTTCCGCCGGGTTATAAAGGCCTTCAGGGTGAAAGACTTCACAGACCTCAATCCCCTGGCAAACTATAAGACCTCAGCCCTCCTCCTGGACACCTATGCCCCCGATTCCTATGGGGGAACGGGTCAGATATTCAATTGGGACATAGCGGTTGAGGCCAAGCGCTTTGGAAAGATCATCCTCTCGGGCGGGCTCAACCCCGACAATATTGAAAAGGCCGTGCAATGGGTAAGGCCTTATGCTGTTGATGTCAGCAGCGGGGTGGAGGCTTCAAAGGGCTGCAAGGACCTGCAAAAACTGCGGGACTTCATCGAGCGCGCCAAAAAGGCGGCCCTGGAAGTGTAATTGAATATTCGGCCTTAGTCCGAGCAGACCGTTATGACGGTCTTTACATTGCCGCGGGGATTGAAGTCGCCCACAACCTCAAGAAATCTCGGTTTCAGTTTCTTTTCCAATTCGGAGTATATCAGGTTGACAACGTCCTCATGCGAGCCGTGTGTGTCCCTGAATGAGTTCAGATAGAGTTTAAGGGATTTCAATTCAACTATCTTCTTGTCCGGGACATAGTTGACCTCGATGACGGCGAAATCCGGATAGCCGGAGCGCGGACATAGACATGTGAATTCCGGAAAGGATATGTTTATCTCGTAATCCCTCTCTTGGTGGGGATTGTCCCATATCTCGAGTTTCGCTTTTTTAATATTCTTTTCGCCGTAACGCATAGTTATATTATTGCCCAAGCCTTACCTGACTCCGGATGTATCGAAAATGCGGTATTTAAGACCGGAACGATTATAAATTGCCCTCGTTCCGGAAGCGCTTAGTCTCTTCTGTCCCTGCCGCCCTCTCCATAGCCTCTCCTGCCACCGCCAAAACCCTGCCTTTCTCTGGGCTGCTGCGGCTTGGCCTCTGCTACAGTCAGGGGCCTTTCCATGAAGGTAGACCCATTGAGGGATGTAATGGCCTTTTCAGCAGCCTCGTCGGATGCCATTTCAACAAACCCGAAGCCCTTCGGCCTGCCGGCCTGCCCATCGGTTATGATCTTGACCGATTCAATCTCACCGAACTGCGAAAAAAGTGTCCTCAGGTCTTCCTCCACTGCCTTGAACGACATGTTACCCACATAGATCTTCTTGCCCATTTGCTTGTCTTCCTCCTTTGGAAAACCCAGGAACTCCCAAGGTCCCTGAGGCCCTGCGACTTTCAAAGCAATATAAGTATATCTGAAAACCTTTCTATTGTAAACAGTCTCCGAAGAACCCGTAAAAAGGCCGATTTCTGTCATCCTCGCGCTTAAAGAGCCTGCTGTCGGTGAAAACAATATCCCCGATAAAGGCCTTCGGGCATGGCAAGTGTTTATTTCAGACTTTTTGCGAGCCTGTCTTCATTAACTTTGCAGCCAACTCTTTGCCCTTTTTTACCTGTTCTTCATAATCCGTCTTGACCTTATTTATGTCAAAGTTAAGGAATGTGCCGCCTGACTCAAAATGGCGCATAAAGATCTTGCCGATTGCATAAGTGGAGGCTCCCGACAGTGCAGGCATTGAAACGGCAGCGACTGCATAGCCAACAATCGGCACAAACTTAAAGACGCTCATAACAGTTCCTGTCAGTCCGAGAGGCACTGCCGCACCTGCCAAAGATGCTATTATGCTTTTGCTTTTTTCCTTTGAAAACTGGACTCCATAAAAAACTGACAGTCTGTGAATCAGCTTAAGCTGAACACCGGTCAGGGCCACAAGATCAACCAGCGGTATGGGGATCAGTCCAACAGCTATTGATCCATAAGCATATTTCCTGATAACCCCTTCTGCCCAGACCTCTCTTTCCTCGGTCGTCATTGCCGTAGCACTTACATCATCCTGTTTCTGTTCCTGCACAACACTCTCACTCATATTTCCTCCTGATAATTTACTTCTCCTTCACAAGGCGGAAGCCCACACTGTATGCGCCTGCCGACGGGTTGGCGCTGCTGCGGGCAGTGCAGCGTGCAAACCTGGGGGAAAGGTACCAGTTGCCGCCCCGGATGACCCGGTTGCCCCCTCTTATGCAAACAGGGTTGTCCTTGTCCTGGTCCTGATAGCAGTCCGGCGCATAGTCGTCCTCAACCCATTCCCATACGTTTCCGCTCATGTCATAAAGCCCGAGGCCGTTGGGTTTGCCCTTGCCAACCGGATGCGGCTTGCCGCCTGAGTTTGAACCTGTCCACGCGTACTCCCCAAGCATTGCCTCATTTGCTGTGCCGGCCCACTTCTCTTTTTTACCTCCGCTTCTGCACGCATATTCCCACTCGGCCTCTGTTGGAAGGCGATAACCCCCCTTTCCTCCCTCCTTAGATAAGGGGGGATTGAGGGGAGTTATCCTTTTGTTCAGCATGCCTATAAAGTCCTGGATATCCGGCCTGCTGATTTTTTCCACCGGATAATTCTTCCCAGAGGCAAAGGATGACGGATTTTTCTTCATCAGTTTTTCCCATTGCCCCTGCGTAACCTCATGTCTGCTCATGTAATAATCATCAACGCAGACTTCATGCACAGGTTTTTCATCGGCATCCCCATCTCCGAATGTATCGCCCATCTGATAGCATCCGCCCGGGATAAAGACAAACCCGATGCCTGTTGCAGGCTCAGTGTAATTTTCATGCTGCCTCAGAAAAAACCCTGTGGTCGGTGCATTCTTAAAGAAAAGGCTTTTCGGGACCTTTGTTATTATCTTTCCACCGGGAATCATTGTTTCAAAAAAAGTCAGCACTTCCCGGCCATTGTAGCGATAGGCGGCAAAGGCGATAATCAGGAGAACCAGCAGCAGCATTAATTTCCTTACAGGCCTGCGTCTCCGTCGGACATCAATCAGCAGGGGCGCAACTGTATTGAGCTGCTGCCTGCAATAGGGGCAGAAGTTTATGGGATTTCTTATAAAATTTCCGCAATTGGGACAATTCATGGATGATAATCCTACATCATATCCGCAACGAGCATAGCACAGTTGGGACAGTTGTTAAAATCAAATTCAACCGGCACCCCGCACCGGGAGCACCAGACCGCTGCGCTCTGAACGGTCTGTAGGGCATGGTGAGTGCCGGGGACCGGCAGTATCATCTGATGCCCTGAGACAAAGGCATGCGGGAAGTACTCCTTGTCCATCCTGCACCACGGGCAGGAGGTCAAATGGTCAGAGTACACATGGTTCCTGTTGGTCCTGCATTCCTTCAGCCTTCCGATTGCGTCCTTTAAAACATCCAGCCAGTCCCGCGCAGTCGGCCTCTTAAGCGGGTCTTTGTGTCCATCCTTAAAACAGCGAGAAAACAAGTGTTTGATCGCCATCGGAATAATCTCATAATTCGGGGCATAATCCGGCGGCTGGACAACCTTGCAGTCGTCGTAGGGAAACAGCCCCTTTTTGACCTTTCCCTCTATTGAAGGGGTGTTATCCAAAACAGTACCCTTTGCCTGATAAGGATGCACGCCCATCATCAAAAACTTAAATATCAATATGCTGAGGGCGAAACGATCAGAATACATCCTCTCATAATCCTTTTCCTTGAAATTGACCGAATGCAGCTCCGGAGGAAGGAACTCCCCAGTGCCTACGCGTGTGTGAAAGATCTTTCCGCCGGCACTGTCCCTCACCTGAAAGGAGTCGCAATCAACAATAGATATCAGTGTGGTAGGGGAAACAAGCACATTGCTTTCTCTCAGGTCTCCAATGCAGTGGCCCTTTTGATGAATGGCTGTCACGGCATTTGCAATGTTGAAGGCGGCGGTCATAAGGTATTTCCAGGTAAAGGTGCCTCCCAGATCTCTTATCCTGTCGGCCGGATCGTAATATATATGACTTTCCTTAAAGACCCTTGTGTCTATTAAAGGCATTGTATAGCCTGAAAAGTGCTTCTTTTCAAGGTCAAAGTAGACCATCTCTATCGGCCAGGCAATGGAACGGTATCCTATGACAGACCAGGTCGGGTCTTCCGGCGCGTTTTTTATCATGGCAAAGATCTTCCGGATGAGCTCCTCGTTAATTGCCTTTTTGTAATATATCTTTGCGCACAAAAAATGATTGCCCTTTACAGCGCAAATCTTGCCTTCCCCTCCGCTCTTTCCGGTCTCGCTCAGTGTCAATTCCTGTCCGCTGGAGGTATAAACAGTCAGATCAGTCATTGTTTTTAGCCACCCCCACCCTAACCCTCCCCCGTTAATGGGGAGGGAATATCCGATCTCTTATCTTTCACGTTAATAACTTTCCCCTCCCTATACGGGAGGGGATTAAGGGGAGGGTGAGTTAAACATTTTTCCCTTATTATTTCTAACACTCCATTTATATTTTGTAAAACTTCATTATTCCAGAATCTTAAAATCTTAAATCCGTTTTGCTGAAGATATGAATCTCTTTCTTTATCATTATTGTTTTCATTATGTTGTCCGCCATCAACCTCAATAATAATACGATTTTCAAAGCAGACAAAATCAACGATGTAATTGTCTATAGGCTGCTGCCTTCTGAATTTCAAGCCTTCTATCTGTTTCATTCTCAAGTGGTTCCAGAGCTGCTGTTCAGCATCTGTTGGCCTCTTCCTTAGGTTCTTTCCTAACGTTGTTAGTTTGTTGATCATTTACCACCCCCACCCTAACCCTCCCCCGTCAATGGGGAGGGAATATCTTTAGGCGGGAAATGACTATTTTGTCCTTGCAAAACAGCAAGTACCAATGTCTTGTCATCTTCGGAATATTCGCTGATTTTTTCAGACAAAAGAAATTCGCCCAGTTCCAGCTCGCTGCCGCCCAGGTCGTCAGCCTCATCAGCATAGGAAAATACAGGATTAAAAAACTTTTCAAAAGGCGTATAACCATCCACCGTCTTAAGAAGCGCAGCCCTCTGGCACCCATCGGTGAAGACGGCTATATGCTCAGCCCCGGATGATACTTCGGCGAAGGATAAATTGGACTCCCATGTGCTGCAAGTAACCGGCGTCACCTCATTTGCATACTCCGAATTGCTTGGTCCGCACAGGAGAGCCAGGGCCCCGTCGGTCTTTGCAACCACGGCCCCGTCGCCTATCTGGGCCGCATAAACAGAGTCCCTGTAAAACAATACCGTAATCAGGGTGGTTGCCACATCCGTCAGCTTAAATCCTTCCTCAAGGGCTTTGCCTTCAAGGCATTGCCGGGCAGCATGCAGCATATTTATCGGGATTTCAGACATGTCAAGTCCATCTTCAGGACAATCCATAAGCAGGTTTTTCGCATATGACACAGCAGCCTCCACAGCCAGGCGTGAGCCAAGGTCGGCAAAGGGAGCGCTTCCGAGGCCGTCGGCAACAGCAATTATGCCGAATTCATCTGATATGATTTCATAAAGACAGGCATCCTGACACGGCAAACCTTCCTTGCTATGGAGAGATCCCGTAACAGAGACGCCAAGGATATAAGGCGGAACAATCAAAGCCAAAATAGCAGACTGGCGCGTTATCCGGTCTCTATTTCTCCCCAGCCCTCAGGGCCGACAGGACTATCAAGAGGAACAACATCTCCGACCTTTGAGGCTGAGGTCTTTTTTGTGCTCTTTGACAGCCAGCTGAACATCTCCCGGAATCTGTCCTTTTTGAGCTTTATCGGGGTCCTGCTCTGAGGAGACAGGTCTTTTAGAATCTGCATGTTGGCAGGTTCAACACCTACTGCAAAAAACAGGAATTTCTTGCCGGCTTCGCCCTCGTGTATCCTGCCTACAACCGATTTCCACATCGGGTCATCGGGCTTCATGTCCGTGGGTTCACCATCGGTTATCATGAATATCCAGGGCCTGTAATAATCAACACCCTTGGTCTTGTACTCGTTTTTCCTCTGCTCAATAAGGTCCATCGCCGTATTCAGAGCATAGCCCATTGGAGTAAGGCCCTCTGCTGTAAGGTTCATCTCAGGCGTTTCTTCCACAGAGGCAAAGTTCTGGACAACATTGACCCCTTCTCCGAAGGTGATGATGGCCAGATCCACCCGTTTGCGGGCAAGGTCGTCCTGTAATATATCTTCCTTGAAGAAATTCAGGCCCTCGTTCAGCTGCCTGATTTTATCACCTTCCATAGAGCCGGAAGTGTCCAGCAGAAGCATGGTGGCGCAGTGCGGATGTTGCGGATTGGCAATTTCGACTTCATTTAAGATAGACACGATCTGCCTCCTAAGTTACTATGATTTAATAGAAAAGTCTGATGCTAAAGTGAGAGATATTAACCAAACAGGCCCGATATTGTCAAGGAGGCGGAGATTCTGAAATTCGGGACAGGATGTCCAATACTTTATCGAGTTCCTCTTTCAGACTCCCGATAAGTTGCACTGACACAGGCTGCCCTGCACGGCCTGCCGTTTCGATCTCCAAGGCGATGGCAGCCATTGTTTCCGCCCCCATACTGGCAGCCATTGATTTTAGTGTATGCGACTCTCTTGCAATATTACTGATGTCGCCGGCTCCATGCGCCCTTATCAGGTTGTCCATCCTTTCAGAGGAACTCTTATTAAAGGCGTCCAGAAGCATTGCCATTATCTTTTCATCATTGCCGACATATCCCCAGAACCTTACCATATCAATTATCGGGGCATCCGGACGTGAGACTCTTTCTTGGACAGGCTCTGCCTTCTCCCCGGTTTTAATCATTCGTATCTTGCTGTGCAGTTCTTCGGGATTGATTGGTTTTGAGATGTAATCGTTCATGCCTGCTGCAAGGCATTTTTCACGGTCTCCGCTCATTGCATTGGCTGTCATGGCTATTATAGGCACGTCATGGTCAAGGACCCCGGAGGCAGCGTCTCTTATTATATTTGTCGCTGTGAAGCCGTCCATTTCAGGCATCTGGATATCCATGAGCACAAGATCGAACCGTTCCTCTTCGAGATATTCAACCGCTCTTGCCCCGGTTACTGCAACCGTCACGCTATGTCCTTCCCGCTCAAGCAGCCGGACCACCAGTATCTGGTTGAAATCGTTGTCTTCGGCAAGCAGAATTTTAAGCGGGACACCTTCCTGAAGAGCACCGCCCGACCCCTTTGGCCGGTCTTCAATCGTTAAAACATCAACGGCTTCAACAACCACAGTGAAGTGAAAAGTCGTCTCCTTTTGCGGTTCGCTATCAACCCATAAGGTGCCGTTCATCAATTCAACAAGCCTTTTACAGATAGCCAGACCAAGCCCAGTGCCGCCGTATTTCCTCGTTACAGATCCGTCTGCCTGTGCAAAGACATCGAATATCTCTTTCTGTCGTTCATAGGGGATTCCTATGCCGGTGTCGTGAACTGAAAACCAGAGTGTCTTACTGTCTGTTTCTTCGTTGTCCTCAGACGGCAATTCCCTGACCTGCAGTGATATGCAGCCTTTGTCCGTAAATTTGACAGCATTGCCCAGAAGGTTGACCAACACCTGCTTCAGGCGTGTGGGATCTCCCTTAAGCGTCATTGGTGTGCCGGGTTGTATGGAATGCTCAAGTGTCAACTTCTTTTCGGCAGCCTGCAGACGCACTAATGAAAGGGCTTCGGCAATAGCAGATTTCAGATCAAAAACAACACTTTCAAGTTCAAGTTTTCCGGATTCTATTTTGGAGAGGTTCAGGATATCATTCAGCAGCGTAAGCAGGCTTTGAGAGGCCTGATTGATAACCTCAAGATACTCTTTTTGTTCCAGGGTAAGTTTTGTTTCAAGGACAAGATTCGCCATTCCCATGATTGCGTTCATGGGGGTGCGTATCTCATGACTCATGTTGGCAAGAAATTCGGATTTTGACCGGGCTGAAGCCTCGGTTGTCTCATTTACCTTCTTTAGTTCCTCAACGCGGCTTTCCAGGTTGGCATTCAACTCCCTGATTTTGTCTTCGGCAAGCCGGCGTTCAGAGACATTTCTGGACACATGAACAATATGGATAACATTGCCATCGGCATCTTTTATGGGTGATGCCGAGACCTCAACATGCATTGGATTGCCTGCGCCGTCATAATGGATGTGTTCGAAAACCGAATGCCTTCCGGTCTTAAGGATGTCCTGTAAGGGGCAGCTGTCATGAGGGGCTTCACATGGGGTATAGCGTCGGTGTGTAATCTCGTAGCACTCTTTTCCGATAACGTCTTCCTTCTTTAATCCGACTTCATTCAAAAAGACCGTATTGCATTCAACTATGGAGTAGTCAGCCACATTGATTACCGATATTGCGTCGTTCATGCTGTCAAGCGCCGTCTTTATAAAGTCATGTGAGTATGTGAGCTCTTTTTCCTTATTTTTCAAGTCTCGGAATATGGTACTGTACGGCTTTTCAAAACCTGTCTTGATGAGCGCCTTGTATATGAGATAAAAGGCCAATATTTTCAGCAAATGGCCGATAAGATTCAATAAATCGTAAACATCGTCATATAATGTAAAGGCCAGTTCGGAGAAGATGGTTACGACTATGGCTGCAATAAGAAGTTTCAATACATCTTCGTCGAATTCCGTCTTTTTTTTGTAAAGCAGGGCTGCCGAGACTGCCAGGACTATGGCGATCACAAATTCGCTCACTCGTTCAAAGGGTGTCAGACCAGCGCCTTCAATATAACAGTCGGGGAAGTTGCCCCAAAGGAAAATAGATGCGAGCAAAAAGACTGTTATTGCCGCACAGGAGACAACAACATATCTCAATTTGAGCCTGCCTTGTATAAAAAAAGGCGCAATGAGCAGGGACAGGCCCTGAATGCTGCGGGCTGCTATCCAGAGTTGTGTAGCCGTGTTTGAGCCTATTACAGGCAGGATATTCATGCCTTTATATGAGATTGCATGCATGAAATCCAGAAACCCCACGAATAAAAACGCAATGCTGAGGCATAAAAAGTAATTGTTTGCCATAAAACGACGTGCATTCCATGTGAACATGAAGATGGAGATTATGACGATGATGCTGAACAATTCCACAAGTGCGTGAAAAACAAGATAGTTATAACGGCTTAAAATAAACAGGATGGCAACGGTGGCAAGGCCTGGCAGGAGATTCTTTTGAACAGCCGATACGTAAGTATTCATAATGGTTGTCCTCCCCTGCCCGGCGCGCTACTTACTTTGCAAGGCAAACTCTTATGCAATTACAATGCCCTTCAATCTTCTCGCACAAACCTTCTGAAAAGCCTGTCCCGCAAACCCCGTTTTTTTTCGGACTCCACTTCAACCGGAGGGGACGGCGCTTTCTTGGACTCAAGTTGCCACACACAGATGTGATGCGCAATTTCGTCGTCAATTGCAATGTTTGAACCCTCACATTCAACAACAAATGACGGGTAGGTCTGGTGCAGTTTGATGGCGCTGCCGGGCCTTATCTGAAGGCCGTTTAATCTGTGCATCTCATGGTCTTCGCCACAGTTTATATAGGCAATCCGCGCTGACTGGCCGATCATCATATCTGACAGGTGGGTCACAGCGCTCTCTATTGTCTTTACGGAATTCACACAGCAATCCCCGGGCGGTATTGGCAGCCCGTGAGGACATTCCTTGGGATGGCCCAGCATTATGCAGATGCTGTTGACAAGGACATCGGATATTACATGCTCAAATTCGCACGCGCCCTTTTCAAAGTCCATGCCCATGCCCATGGCGTCGTACATGAGGCGTTCAGCCAGACGATGGGCGCGTATGATACGCCGGGCATAAGCCGCCCCTTTTTCAGAGAGCAAGACACAGGATTTATCATCCGAGATTGTTGCCATATCTTCCTCAACAAGCGTATCCAGGGCCTCAGGGTTGAAGTTTCCCTCCACTTCACTTTTCAGTTCCTCGATGGACGACCGTCCGCTTTCCTGCATGCACCAGAGGGCCTCGAGGTATTCATCCTTTTCCACTTTGCTCTTCATATCTCCACCGCCTTTAAATTATAACTTGAAAATTGCCCTTAATGCCCAGTTTGCTCCGCCGGCAATTAACACGGAACTGACTGTAATTGTGACGACCATAATACTGGCGCTCTTAAGCCCTATCTGCTTTATGATGCTCCCGATGTTTGCGGAGCAGGGGAAAAACATGGTGGCAAGTGTGACCGCAATGATGTTCTGGACAAAATCAAGCCTGCCCGCGTCGGTCATGCCCGCAATCACCACAACCGCGGCCTCCCGGCGCGCTATGACCAGAATAAGCGCATCAACCATGTCCGACGGAAGGCCTAAAAACCCGGTTACCAGAGGGGCAAGAAACCTCTCTATTGCCCGGAGAACGCCAAGTCTTTCAATAGTAAAAAGTGCCAGTGCTGCGCCAATAAAAACCGGAAAGGCCTCTACCAGAAATTCCTGCAGGCGGTTATAGGTTTTTCTCAGTATATTTCTTGGATCAGGCATTCTTATGGGTGGGAGCACCTGCACAAAAAGGCTCTTTTTATCTTCACGAATCAGCCTGTTCAGAATAAGTCCGGTCACAACCTCAACAGCAAAAAGGATTGAAAACGATATAAAAAAAGCAGAAATGCCAAGCTTGCCAAGCAGACTCATGCTCAGGCCGATCTGGGGGGCGCAGGGCATGGCAAAGGCAATAAGAAAAATGGCAATATATCTCTCTTTCTTCGACGCTATGGTCTTTGTGGTGAGAGTAGCCATGGTCTTGCAACCGAAGCCGAGCACCATCGGAAGGATAGTAGCGCCGCTCAGGCCGATCTTGCCGAAAACCCGTTTGGACAAAACGCTGAGGTTTGGGATATATCCCACATCTTCAAGGATGCTGTAAAGTATGAAGAAAACCGACAGTATGGGCAGGACGGTCAAAAGGGCGCCGACCACGCCGAGGGAGAGCACTCCGAATTGTCCTATGAGGAGATCTCTCCAGAAGGATGATATTATTGCGCCCTCAAGCCATTTATGCACGGGGCTCCACAGCAGCTTCTCCAGGAAACCCGACAATGAATTGGCTACGTGCACCACAAGCAGATATATTGCAATTAGTATTGCAATTAATATCAAAGAGCCGGACAGGGGAGAACGGCACAACCTGGCCGCAGTTTCAGACATCCTCTTTTCTGAAGTTGTCTGACTTTTTGTGATTTCATTAAACGTGCCGTCAACCCATCGGCCATATGTGTAGCTGATAAGTTTGGCAGGGTTTCCCCGAAACCGTTGCGTCACCTCACTGACCGTATCGTTTATGTTCTTTAGTAAACCCTTGTCCGCAATATCTTCAAGATAGCCCTTCAGGTACGGGTCTTTTAACAGCAGGAGAGTGGCCATCTTGCGCTTGAATTTAAGGTCGGCGGGCAAAAGGTGTTCTATGGATGACAGGGCTGTTTCCAGCATATCGCCGAAAAGTACGGCCTGTTTGGGCGGTTTCGCCTTTTCAAGGGCCTGTTTCAGTTTGTTGGTACCGACCCCTTTTACGGCAATGGACTCCACCACAGGGACGCCCGTAATCCGGGACAGCAGGCCTGAATCGATCCATAACCCTTTACGGGCCGATTCATCAACCGCGTTAATGGCGATCACCATGGGGATGCCCAGTCCAAGAAGCTCGGCGGTAAGGGAGAGCGACTGTTTGAGTCTGCCTGCATCAATGCACTGAAGCAGTATATCGACCTTGCCTGCAAATATCATGTCCCTGACGGCAGCCCCCTCTTCGGACTGAATAAGCAGTGAATATATACCGGGGGTATCATAGATTTCGCAGGGAGCGTCAGATAGGGAACAGGAGGCCTTCTGGATGTTTATCGTGGAAAAAGGATAATTGGCAATCAGGGTATACTCTCCTGTAAGATTGGAAAATATCTGGCTCTTGCCGCTGTTGGGCGGCCCGATAATGACAATGCGTTTTCCGTGTGCGGGTGTGAGGTGTATTTTCGATGTTGACATGGACTGTATAGTGATAATATAATAAGCCCAATAACTTTGTAAACTCGCATATATCTGCATATATGAAGAGCCTTATCAAAAAATATGTTCAATACGAGGGGGCGTCATGACAGAGGCAACCGGATCGAATGATTATTCAGGGAGAATGGACGATGTCGGCAGGTCGGGCAGCGGAATGTCCATTGAGGAGCAGATGGGAACATCCGCCAGCATATCGCAGAAATCATTGGATATGGAGGACAGGCCCGGAGGTGTGGGCGGCCCTATAGGTCTGGATGTCGGCACAAGCAATATCGTCATGGCCCAGAACAGAGGCAGCAAGATCAGCATAGCCAAACAGCTTAACGCTTTTTTTGCCATCCCCCAGTCAAAATTTACAAAACAGATACTTCAGCAAAATGATGTCGTATTTTTCGAGCATAACAAGATGTATTACATCATCGGCGATTCGGCCGAGAATTTTGCAAATATGTTTAATGCCAATACAAGAAGGACAATGGAAAAGGGCTTCCTGACCCTGCACGAGGATGAAGGGGTCGCCATAATACAGGCCATTATAAAGACGCTCGTCCAGAGGCCGAAGAAATTCGGTGAGGTTATATGCTTCAGCGTTCCCGGAGAGCCGCTGCGTGATAATCACGGCTCCTCTAACCTTTCCGGTCATGAATCCGTGATCAAGATGTACCTTGAAACCCTCGGCTACACCCCAATAGCCATCAATGAGGGCCTTGCAGTGGTCATGGCGGAATTGGGCGACGAAAACTTTACCGGTATCGGTATAAGCATGGGCGGCGGTATGTGCAACATCTGTCTTTCCTATATGTCCGTCCCGGTCATCATGTACAGCATACAGAAAGGCGGCGACAACATTGACGTAAGTGTGGGCCGTGAAGTCGGGTTGTCCGCTACAAAGATCAAGGGCATAAAAGAGGGCGGCACAGATCTCTCCATACTGCCGAAAAACAAGGTAGAACTTGCTATTGCGATTTATTATACCGACCTCGTCAATCATCTGGTGTCAAGCCTGGAGCAGGTTATTTCCTCATCAAACAAGATACCGAAGATAGCCGACCCCGTTCCTATCGTTATAAGCGGCGGCACGGCGTCGCCGAAGGGTTTCAAGGAAAAGTTTGAAAGCGCCCTTCAGTCCATCAGGTTGCCGTTTGAGATCTCCTCGGTGAGAATTGCCAAAGATCCTCTTTACACTACGGCCAAGGGGTCGCTGGTAATGGCGGTATCGGAGGCCAAATAGAGAGAGAGGCACATGCCTTTTTCTGCAGTCATCTTTTCCGCTGAGGCCTTGCGGGGGGCGCTGATCAGTAAGACGCTCGAAAAGAACGGCTACAGAGTCTACCTATATAATAAAGTCCATTCTGCAGGAGACATCCTTGAGGCAAAAGCGCCTCAGATTGTAATCATTGATAAAGAGGGCTATTTTCCGGGAGAATTGGAGTCCTTCAGTCTGCTGAGCGGAATACTCAAGGGGATCCCGCTGGTCATTGTGTCTAATTCGGAGGCTGACGACTCCATCCATATTAAAGATATATCTGTCCATTGGTGCCGGTCCAATCCGCTTGATCCTCTGGCCATCGTAGCAACGGCAAACAGTATTCTTGAAGCCTCCGGCAGTTTGCCTGCAGCATCCGACAGAATCGAACCTTCGGGAAAGGAAGCCATTGCTCAGGACCTGATGGGCTTTCTCGGCATGGAGTAAGGCCGGCCATCTAACAAGATAATGTCAAAAAACGCCATAGCCATTGTAGGTCCCAAGGGAGGTGTCGGGAAAAGCACCATTTCGGCCAATCTTGCCATTGCCATTGCACAAAGGGGCAACAAAGTGACTGCAGTGGACCTGGATCTCGGCGGAGCAAATCTCCATATCCTGCTGGGTATCAGGCAATACAAGCAGTCTCTCGACGACTTTGTCCTCAAGAAGGTGAAGAGCCTTGAAGAGATACTGATAAAAACCAGTATCGAGGGTTTGCAGCTTATCTGCGGCGGTTCCAACATACCTGATATCGCAAATATGCCTTTTCAGCAGAAAATGAAGCTGATCAATCATCTGCTTAAACTGGAAAGTGATATAGTTATTCTGGATCTCGCTGCAGGGTCCTCTTTCAATGTTGTTGATTTTGTCACAATCGCCAATCAGAGACTCCTTGTGACCTCACCGGAGATGACCTCTCTTTTAAAGGCATATACATTTATAAAGACCTGTGTCTTCAGGCTGCTCACCTTTCACTTCAAGCAGACAAACGCATCCGAGGTCCTGGAACTTCTTGATATGGCAAAGGACCCAGCTGCGAATCCTCACTTAAAGACAATGGACAATATCCTCACTGAGGCGGCAAAGATCAACCCTGAATCCGTGGCAGGAGCGCAGGAAGTGCTGGCGATGTTCAAACCGAACATACTCCTCAATATGATTCAATCCAAAGAGGACGCCAAGGTGGCCGATGTGGTTCAGTCCATGCTGAAACAATATCTCGGCATCTTTACCGGAATTGTTACCGCACTGCCGGCCGATCCAATGGTGAAAAAAGCGGTATTGCAGGGCAAACCGGTAATACTTGCCTTCCCCGAATCAGAGTTCGCCCAGGCCATACGGAAGCTTGCCGGACAGTGTGTATCATAAAACAGGGAACCACGGTTAAGCAGGCGTGAGGATGGTATGTGAGCGGCATCGGCGGTCCAGGCGAAGCCATGGACGGCGCAGCGGATCGACGCGCCTCGGAGCCGGGCCGGATGCCCGGCGAGAATGAGCGAACATGCTATTCTTACGCCAGCGACAACATTAGACGGATGGGGGACTTGTAACAGCGGCCCGTTACGTATATAATTATGTCTGTTAAGTGATGAGCATATCCGCTTCTATGGAATGCTCCTTGAGGAGGTGGGCAGGTGGACCTGTATGATTTTATCGGCAACGAATTTTCAAGGCCCTCACAGGGGAAGACGGAAGAGGCCTCAACCGGGTTTCAGACCAGGAGAGAGTCCTTAACAACCGAACAACAGGAGAAAATCAGCGCGCTTGAAAAACATGTAGAGGCCCTGAAATCACAGCAAACTGATACAGAAGCCCGGATGCGCGCCTATTCAGAGGATAAAGAGAATGCCCTGCGAGAAGCGAATGGCCTGTTAAAAAGCAGGACATCTGAAATAGAGCGGCTGAGAGCGGATATATCAGCCCTTCAGCTGAAACTTTCCGAGAAGCTTGCCAATTGCGAGTCTGAAAAACAGACCTGCCTCGATGAGCTTGAAACAGTCCGGAAAGACTTTTCCGCTTTTAAGCAAATAACAAAAATTGCAGCAGTTATTATATGCATAGTAGCCCTTGCCGTAGTGACCGGATCATTAGGCTATTGTACAAAAAACACTGCAAACAAACCCACTCAGGCTGCCGCCCCGGTTGCCACCCCTGCCGGGACTGTGGACAATGTAACTGGAAACGGTCTTCCGGCCGCTGCGGAGTGGCCTGGCAAACCCTTTCCGGTGAATGTCGGAAATTTCAGGATTTCATTGGCTCCACTGAAAGCCGACGCTGTAAAAAAACTGTCCACATCGCTGAAACAGGGAGAAGCGCAGACACGCTTTTTTTATATGGTCCGGATTAGCGCCCCCAAAAGCGATCTGTCCGGGGAGTTTCTAAAGTCTCCGTCCATAGATTTTATCGACGGAAGCAATACATCTTCACATCAGACCGAAGCAGGCATTCGGGTGGTCCACTTATCGCATGACGGCATGAGCAATGCAAAAAAAGATACAGTCCTTTTTGAATGTGTTGTTTCAGTCAGAAAGGATTTTCAACCTGCCGGAATCATAATCAGGCATCCTAATAAAGAAATACTGAAGATAATTTTATATTGAGATCCGACACAGACTCTCCTTTATTTAAAAACCGGCCCTTGCCTGAAACAGACCTTAAATCCCTATCCCGTTTAGACCTTGAGTCCTTTTTCAAGGACCTCGGCCTCCCCGCATTCAGGGTCAAACAATTTCTCCATTGGACTTATGAAAGACATGCCGTGTCTATTGAGGAAATCACTGAATTCTCCAGGGGCACGAGAGAGATGCTGTCAAAAAAGGCATATATAAGCAACCTCCGACTGCTCAACAGACAGACCTCGGCGGACGGCACGGAAAAGTTCCTTTATGGTCTTCAAGACGGGGAATCAATTGAATCTGTCCTCATCCCCGACGAAGACAGGCTCACGCTCTGCATCTCCTCGCAGGTGGGTTGCGCAATGGGGTGCGCTTTTTGTCTTACCGGGGCCCTCGGACTCAGAAGAAACCTGATGCCTCACGAAATAGCAGATCAGGTCATTTCAGCCTGCAGGCTGACAGCGCCGGCCAGCCCTACAAACATTGTGCTCATGGGCATGGGCGAGCCCCTTGCCAACTATGACAATGTCTGCGAGGCGCTGCGGAGAATTACGGGTTTTATAGGTATTTCTCCCAAAAGGATTACGCTTTCCACCTCCGGCATCGTCCCGAAGATTATGTCGCTTCCAAATGACGCGCCTATGGTGAACCTTGCCGTGTCCCTGAACGCTACTACTGATGAGGTGCGCAGCCGCATCATGCCTGTAAACAGGAGCTGTCAGCTCAATGCCTTGCTGCAGGCGTGCCGGAAATTTCCGCTCCCCTCACGAAGACGTATAACCTTTGAATATGTGCTGCTTAAGGGAGTAAACGATACGCCGGACGATGCGAAGAGGCTGGCAAGACTGTTAAAAGGCATCCCGTCGAAGGTCAATCTCATACCCTTTAATCCATATGAAGGCTCAACATTCAGGAGGCCGGAGGACAAACGGGTGGCCGATTTTCAGGATGTCCTATTAAGCCTCAGCCAGACGGCGTTGATACGAAAAAGCAAGGGCGCTGACATCCTCGCCGCCTGCGGCCAGCTCAAAGCAAAGTACAAAAAACCAAATTGAGCGATTCTATAGTCTGTCATTCCGGCTTGCCTGTGCCCGATGTTTGGGTATCCGGAATCTTTCCGATGGCTTCCAGGAAGGATTCCCGACGCGCTTCGCTTGCGGGAATGACATGTTTTTGAGCGATCACGATAGTTTATAAACAGACTCTAACTAACCTCACTTCGTCAGGAACTTTAAAGTTGTCCCCTGTCAAGGGTCCTGTACTGGATGGCCTCGGAGATATGCGCACTGTTTATATCATTTGCTCCGTCCAGATCAGCGATGGTCCTTGAAACCTTCAGTATCCTGGAGTATGCCCTGGCGCTCAAGCCCAGCTTTTGCATGGCAGCATCAAGTATTGTGTGGGCGTCTTCAGATAGTTTGCAATATTTCTTGATGTGACGTGTCTTCATGTGCCCATTTGCAAATATGCGGTCGCCCGTGAACCTGGCCAATTGTCTCTCCCGTGCCTTGATGACCCTGCCGCGTATGTCCTCTGACTTTTCCCCGGAATGGTTATTGGACAGTTCCTTGTAAGGCACTGCCGGCACGTCTATGTGAATGTCTATACGGTCCATGAGCGGGCCAGAGACCCTTGACCTGTAACGGTTTATCATGTTTGGAGAACAGGTGCATTGATGCCTTGAGTCTCCAAAATACCCGCAGGGGCACGGGTTCATCGCAGCCACCAGCACAAACTGTGAAGGATAGGTCACAGTTGCAACGGCGCGCGAAACAGTGACTACGGCGTTTTCAAGCGGCTGCCGCAGGACTTCCAGCACATTGCGCTTGAATTCCGGCAACTCATCCAGAAAAAGTATCCCGTGGTGTGCGAGTGAAACCTCACCCGGCCTGGGTGTTTGACCTCCTCCTATCAGGGCCACATCGGAAATGGTGTGATGCGGCGAGCGAAAGGGTCTTGTCGCCAGCAGGGACTGACCGCTGCCGAGCAGTCCGGCAACGCTGTGAATCTTGGTAGTGTCGAGTGCTTCCTCAAAGGTCATCGGAGGCAGGATTGTCGGCAATCTCTTTGCAAGCATTGTCTTGCCGCTGCCTGGAGGTCCTATTGCCAGTATGTTATGGGAACCTGCAGCCGCCACCTCCAGTGCGCGCTTTGCATGCTCCTGTCCCTTTACGTCCGAGAAATCATCCTCGTATATGGAATTTGCGTTTATGACGCTCGACACGTCGATGGTATAGGGTCTTTTCTCCGATATCCTGCCCAGAAACTCTATGACTTCCGGCAGGCTCTCCATGCTGTATACCTCTATGCCGTTTACCACAGCCGCTTCTGCAGCATTCTCACTTGGCAGGACAACACCCTTCAACCCGATTCTCTTGGCCTCAAGGGCTATGGGCAGCGCGCCCCTGATGGGCTTTATCTTTCCATCCAGCGACAACTCTCCGGCAAGGATGTAGTCGGCAAGGGAACCTACCGGTATAATCTCCTCTGCCGCTATAATGCCGACGGCTATGGGCAGGTCAAAGGCTGAGCCCTCTTTTTTCAGGTCGGCCGGCGCCAGGTTTACTGTTATTTGTTTAAGCGGGAAATTGAACCCGATATTTTTGAGCGCGGCCTTTATACGGTCCTTGCTTTCCCTGACTGCGACGTCCGGGAGCCCGACCATTGAGAAGTGGGGCAGACCTCTGGAGGCAATGTCCACCTCGACCTCAACGAGGTAAGCGTCAATGCCTACAACAGAAGCGCTCAGTGCCCTTGCAAGCATGGCTGTTCAGAAACCTCCATTTATAATACATTGTGAATTATTCATTTTTAAGGGTTGGGTTGTCAATATGAAGGCAATCACCCTAATCCACCACCAAGCAGGCACAAGGATAGTATGTGAGCGGCATCAGCGGCACATAAGCCTCACCACGACGGTGAGGTGTGCCGGTGGCCTCGGAGCCGGGCCGGATGCCCGGCGAGAATGAGCGAACATGCTGTCCTTGTGCCTGCGACAAAAGTTGACAGTGGATTCTGAAATCATTTCAGTGCTTGGGGCAGGGACGTTTGGAACCCTGAGTGACATGTCTTTCGGCAAACCAGTTATCAATGTCGCGGATTATCTGCTGCCTTGTCCTGCCCCAGAGAGGCGCTATCAGGATGTTGTCCGGCGCAGTTGCAAACAGACGTTGAAGGACTACATCAGGAGAAAGACGGCTGATGAACTCAGCCAGAAATTCAAGGTATTCTTCATATCCAAAAGTGGCAAACGGTTCCCTCAAATATTGGTCAGCCAAAACCGTGTCCTTGACTACCTGGAGTTGGTGTATCTTAAGGAATTCTATCGGGAGTTCGGATATCTCATCAGCCATGCTTAGCGTCTCTTCCCGGGTCTCGGTTGGAAACCCCGCGATTATGTGCGCGCCGATATGTATGCCGCGTCCGACGGTCAGGTCAAGGGCGTCAAGAAATGTGCGATAGTCGTGACCCCTCATGATGTATTGCAGGGACTTGTCACGGGTTGACTGAAGGCCGTATTCCACAAGTATGAACTTGTCTTTTGCAAGCCGCTCAAGCAGCGCTATTTTCTCCCTGTCAATACAATCCGGTCTTGTGCCTATGGCAAGGCCGACCACGGAAGGTTCGGAAAGCGCTTCCGTATAAAGCCTTTCAAGCTCTCCAACCGGGGCATAGGTGTTAGTGAAAGGCTGAAAATACACCAGGAACTTTCTCACCTTGTATCGCACGGAAAGGTATTCAATGCCGTTTCTTATCTGGGAGACCAGGGAGGTGTCGGGTTTGCACTGCAGGGGTCTGAAGCTGTCGTTGTTGCAGTAAATACAGCCGGTTGCCCCCAGAGACCCATCCCTGTTAGGACAGGTGAAGCCGGCGTCGACATTGACCTTATAAACTGCTGTGCCGAATTTTTTCCTGAGAAAGGCGCCAAAGGCATTATAACGATGAATCATTACACCTTCTTCTCCCATTCCCAGGCAGTATTGATTATATAGGACAGGTCATCATATTGGGGGGTCCATCCAAAGACCTTTCTGATCTTTGTGTTGTCGGCTATCAAAATGGCCGGGTCTCCCTGCCTCCTGCCTGTCTCTTCAACCTGAAAATCCACACCTGTAACCTGTTTTGAGACATGAACGACTTCCCTGACTGAATAACCATGCCCGTAACCGCAATTGAAGATATCGCCGCCTCCGCCTTCCCTCAGATAGTCAAGGGCAAGGATATGGGCCTTGGCCAGGTCATCTACATGGATATAGTCTCTTATACATGTCCCGTCCTGTGTCGGGTAGTCGGCGCCGAATACCTGGAGTCTGTCGAATTCCCCCTTTGCTGTTTTCAGCGCCCTTGTTATCAGGTGGGTCGACTCCGGGTACTTTTGGCCTATCCTGCATTGGCCGTCCGCGCCGGCAACATTAAAATATCTGAGGGCAACATAATGGAAGTCCTTCTTTGCCCGGGCAAGGTCTCTCAGAATGCATTCGGTCATCATCTTTGAAGACCCGTAGGGGTTGATCGGGGCCATGGGACAATCCTCATTCACAGGCATCCTGTCTGGAAGACCGTAGACCGCGGCCGTGGATGAGAAGATGAAGTTGTTGATATTTTGTCCTTCGGCAACCTCAATAAGGTTAAGCGTGTTTGCGTTATTGTTCCTGTAATATTTAAGCGGGTCGGCCACGCTCTCCGGAACAACAATGGAGGCGGCAAAATGCATTATCGCATCCGGTCTGAAACGACTCATTACGCTGCCAAGCGTTTCCTTGTCCGCGAGGTCGGCCGTTACCAGGTCACCTGCCAGGACAGCCCATTTATTGCCGCGGGACATATTGTCGTAAACCAATATCTCATGGCCGCTCTCTCCCAACTCTTTTACAACGTGGCTGCCGATATAGCCGGCGCCGCCTGTTACCAACACTCTCATAAATTCCCTCCGCAGCCGCTCACATACCATGCCCTGTCTTATTCATTGATCAGGTCATTTTGTTAGACGCTTTTAGTTTAACGGCAGACAGTCGGGATGTGCAAGTTACACGGCGTCTGAGTGGCTGACTTTTACGCCTCATGTGGGTTATCTTAACCTGACCATGCGCTTACCTGACTGGATAAGGGCCCAGACAGCCGACCTGCACTCTACACGGCAAATCCTGAGGGGCCATCGCCTGCATACGGTGTGCGAAGAGGCACGCTGTCCCAATAGGGGGCGCTGTTTTTCAAAACCGACAGCGGCCTTTATGATCCTCGGGGACGTCTGCTCAAGGGACTGCGCCTTCTGTTCTGTCAAATCAGGCTCTCCCTCAGCGCCGGACCCCGGGGAGCCAGAAAGGATCGCGGAAGCGGCCCGCGAGATGGGCCTGAGATATGTGGTTGTAACGTCGGTTACGAGAGACGACCTGCCTGACGGCGGGTCCGCCCAGTTTGCCCTCAGCATCACGGCGCTAAGAAAAAGCCTCCCCGATATAAAGATCGAGGTATTGACGCCTGACTTCAGGGGGGACAAGAAAGCCCTTCTGACCGTGCTTGAAGCCGGACCCGATGTATTCAACCATAATGTTGAGACGGTCAAAAGGCTTTATCCCGAAATCAGGCCCCAGGCCGACTACCGCCGCTCCCTGAAGGTGCTTGAAAATGCTGCGGCCCTGATGCCGGACATCAGGACAAAGTCCGGAATCATGGTCGGTCTGGGAGAGACCATGAATGAAATAATAGAGCTTTTTTCAGACCTGAGGGAGTCGGGATGCGACTGCCTGACAATAGGCCAGTATCTCAGACCTTCAAAAAAGAACCCGCCTGTTGTAGAATATATACGGCCCGAGGTCTTTGATGGACTTAAACAGCGGGCGCTGGAATTGGGATTCGCTTACGTGGCTTCGGCCCCCCTGGTCAGGAGTTCCATGAACGCAGAAGAGACATTCAGCGCCGACTGTCCTGCGGACAATCTTGACAGATCGGCCTGAACACGGACCTCACCAGCCTTGCGGCGGTGCTAATTAAGGAGGGATACAGGATGTTTGAATTCAACAGGATCAAAAGACTGCCGCCGTATGTATTTGCCATTGTCAATTCCCTGAAGATGGACCACAGGCGGAAAGGCGAAGACATAATAGACCTTGGCATGGGAAACCCCGACATGCCGGCGCCCAAGCATATAATAGACAAGCTCTGCGAGGCGGCAAAAAATCCGAAGAACCACAGGTATTCGGCCTCAAAGGGCATTACCCAGCTAAGGGTAGCCATCTCTGAATGGTACAAGAGACGGTACGACGTTGATATAGATCCGGAGACCGAGGCTGTCGTAACCATAGGCTCCAAGGAAGGCCTGTCACACCTTACCCTCGCAACCATCCAGCCCGGAGACGTAGTAATGACGCCTACCCCGGCTTATCCGATACACCCCTACGGCGTGATCATCGCCGGCGGGGAGATAACATCCGTGCCAATTGGCCCGGGCATAGACTTCTTTCAGGAACTTGACAAGTCCCTGAAAAAGACATGGCCCAGGCCCAAGATGCTTATACTGAATTTTCCGCACAACCCAACCACAACAGTGGTAGAGGGCCTGGACTTCTTCACGAAGATCGTGGACTTCGCCAGGGAGAATAACATTATCGTAATTCAGGACTTCGCATACGCAGACCTGTGCTTTGACGATTACAAGGCACCGAGCATTCTTCAGGTGACTAATGCCAAGGACGTTGCAGTGGAATTCTTTTCCCTCACCAAGAGTTACTCAATGGCAGGCTGGCGGGTAGGCTTCTGCGTGGGCAGCAAGGAGATAGTCGGCGCACTAATAAAGATAAAGAGCTATCTTGATTACGGCATGTTTCAGCCGATTCAGATAGCGAGCATAGTGGCCTTGCGCGGGCCGCAGGAGTGCGTTACGGATACAAAGAACGTTTACCAGTCGCGCAGAAACGTCCTGATCAAAGGACTGAAACAGGCGGGCTGGGACATAGAACCTCCAAAGGCGACCATGTTTGTCTGGGCCGAGATACCGGAACCCTTCAGGAAGATGGGTTCCCTGGAATTCGCGAAATACCTTATAGCCGAGGCAGGGGTGGCGGTGTCCCCCGGAATAGGATTCGGAGAGGGCGGCGATGGTTATGTAAGGTTCGCGCTCGTGGAAAACGAACACAGGATCAAACAGGCAGCCAAGGGGATAAAAAAAGCTCTGAACAAGGGATAGGGGAACGAGGCGGATGAAGAAAGACAGGATCAATGTAGGCATAATAGGGTTCGGCACGGTCGGCAGCGGAACGGCGCGGATACTGCTTGAAAACAGCGATTCAATAAAAAAGCGGACCGGCTTTGACATTGTGCTCAGGAAGATCGCGGATATTGACACTGCCAGGGACCGGGGCATCAAACTGCCTGAGGGTGTGCTTATAAACGACGCCGCGGCCCTTCTGAACGACCCTGAAATAGATATAGTCGTGGAACTCATCGGCGGCATACATCCTGCCAAGGAGTTCATGCTCCGGGCGATCAGAAACAAAAAGCACGTTGTCACGGCGAACAAGGCCCTCCTCGCTATGGAAGGCAACGAGATATTCTCAGAGGCGGACGCGGCAGGTATTGAACTTGGGTTTGAGGCCTCGGTGGCAGGCGGCATTCCCATAATCAAGGTGTTGCGGGAAGGCCTTGTGGCCAACAACCTGACGGCTATTTACGGCATCATCAACGGCACCTGCAATTACATCCTTACCAGGATGACTAATGAAAAGGCGGAGTTTTCAGATATGTTAAAAGAGGCCCAGAGGCTCGGCTATGCTGAGGCTGACCCGACCTTTGACATAGAGGGCATGGATACCGCACACAAGCTGACCATCATCTCGTCTCTGGCTTACGGGATTCCCCTTTCATATAATAATGTCTACAGGGAAGGCATAACAAAGATAACAGCTCAGGATATCGAGTTTGCGTCGGAACTCGGATACCGCATAAAGCTCCTGGCCATAACAAAGGCCTCAGGAGGGGCCATAGAGATGAGGGTGCATCCCACGATGGTCCCCGTGGACTCGCTTATTTCCAAGATTGACGGTGTATTTAACGCCGTTTATGTGGAGGGAGATGCCGTAGGCGCGACGTTGTATTACGGCAGGGGAGCGGGAGACATGCCGACCGGCAGCGCAGTTGTCGCCGATATAGTGGACATCGGAAGGAATATCGTGAGCGGCGGACTTGGCAGGGTGCCGGGGGTTGCTGCAAAAGCGCCGGCCGGCAATATAAAAAATATGGAAGACATTGAGACCATGTATTACTTCCGCTTTGCCGCCCTTGATGAGCCCGGCGTGCTGTCCAGGATTTCCGGCATACTCGGCGCTTACAACATAAGCATTGCCTCCGTTATCCAGAAGGGCAGACGGATCGGCGGCTCAGTGCCGCTCGTGGTCCTTACCCACCTGGCAAAGGAAAAGGACGTGCTTAGCGCCATAAATGAGATAGATGCCATGGACTCTGTTTCGGACAAGACGCTCTTCATAAGGGTTGAGGGCAGGGAGGAATAAACCTGGACCTTACCGGAGACCGGCTGGAGCGATATAGCCGCCAAATGATCCTGACCGAGATCGGGGCCGCGGGCCAGAGGAAACTTCTCAGGTCAAGGGTATTCATCGTCGGCGCAGGCGGTCTCGGATGCCCGGTCGGTCTTTATCTCGCAGCAGCCGGGGTCGGCAATCTCGGAATCATAGATAATGACGTTGTAGAACTCAGCAACCTTCAGAGACAGATCGCCCACAGCACCCGAACACTTGGCAAGCCCAAGACGGCGTCTATCAAGTCAGTGCTAAACGCCCTTAACCCCGACGTATGCGTACAGGCCCTTGAAGATCGTTTGTCCTCTGAGAATATCATGGGCCATATAAAGGATTATGATGTGGTTGTTGACTGCAGTGACAATTTCCTCACCCGCTTCCTTGTAAATGACGCCTGTGTCCTCGCCCGGAAACCGCTTGTAAGCGGCGGCATACTCAGATTTGAAGGTCAGGTGACTACCATACTGCCGGGGGAAGGACATTGTTACAGGTGTTTATTTGAAGATATCCCCCCTCCTGAAAAAACGCCGTCATGCCGTGAGATGGGCGTCATAGGCGCAATCCCGGGTGTTATCGGATCTCTGCAGGCCATGGAGGCAATCAAGATCATACTAGGGACAGGCGCCGTGCTGAAAAATGCAGTGCTGGTATATGATGCGCTTAAGGCGGCTTTCAGGAAGGTTGCTGTCCCCAGAAATCCGGAATGCCGGGCGTGTGCGGACTACCGTTAACCTTTACGATGTTGAAATATTACTGCGTTTATTCCTCCTGCGGTCCAGTATCGCTAAAAGTAATGGAAGCAAAAAGAAACCTCCCGGGAGTGTAAACACAATAAGTGCAGGTATGTATTCGGCAAGATGCCTAACCTGGCGTCTTAACTGTTTTTTCTCTTCTTTTGTCCATTTTATTCCGGTGTTTATAGGTTTGAAAAGTGTGGACAGGAAATCTCTTAATAAACAGCTCTCTCGGAAAATCAGATCTCTATTTCTACTGCTAAAATCATGGGCTCGGCGGCAGCACCAGGAATAAGGTGTCAAAAGCCATAAGATTATCCTGCGCAACTGAATACTTGCAGCACTTATCAGCTTTAAAACATATGATTTCAACTGCAGATAACCGACATGCTCTGCTCTTGTCGGCGAAATAGACAAAGCAGGGAATGAAAAGTGCCAGACATATAATTACCAATGGTGGTGATTGTATTCATAGTATGAATTTTTCCCTAAAGAGAAAAAAGACCGCACCGAGAATGCATAGGCTTGCCCAGAGATAGTCCAGTTTTACATTTTCCTCTAAGAGAGACAAACGTCCGTCAGGGAGGACATTTCCCGCATACTGAGGTAAAGAGAGACGTGGACAGGTATCGGTCGCCCCGGTCCGGAAGGACTACCACTATCAGACCGTCGGCAAGTTCACTGGACTTTCTTAGTGCAATGCACATGGCCGCTCCGCTGGACATGCCGGCGAAAACGCCTTCCTTCAGGGCCAGCATCCTGGTGGTGTCGAAGGCTTCGTCGTCATTGACTATGTAACGTTCATCCAGAACATCAGGGTTGAATATTTTGGGGACTATGGATTCCGACATATTCTTGAGGCCTTGTATCCGGTGCCCCAGTATCGGTTCCGCACCGATGATCTTTATTCCAGGATTAGTTTCCTTTAACCTCTTGCCGACACCCATAAGCGTGCCTGAGGTCCCCATGCCTGCCACGAAATGGGTTATCCGACCGCCGGTCTGCTCAATGATCTCCCTGCCGGTGGTTTCATAATGGGCGAGTATGTTGGTTGGGTTGTCGAACTGGTTCGGCATGAAGTACCGGTCCGGGTCCTCGGCCAGTATCCTGTGTGCAAGTCGTATGGCGCCGTCCGTGCCTTCTTCGGAAGGACTCAGTATGAGTTCTGCGCCAAAGGCCTCAAGGACCCTTCGGCGTTCCATGCTTACACAGGCAGGCATGGTGAGTTTTACCCTGTATTTCTTTGCGGAGGCCACCATAGCCAGACCGATACCCGTATTGCCGGAAGTGGCCTCAAGGATGATTTTATCGTGCCTGAGCCTCCCGTCCTGTTCGGCAGCTTCAATCATAAATAGCGCGATACGGTCCTTGACAGATCCTCCGGGGTTATTACCTTCCAGCTTTGCGTAGAGGGCTACTCCGGGGTTGGGATTAATGTTTTCAAGTCGCGCCAGCGGTGTGTTGCCAATGCAGTTCAGTATTCCAGTGCGGTGCATTATTAACGGAAACTCAGGCGGCGGGAGATACGCATTACTCCTCGCCTTCCTTGTTGTTTTCCTGCTCCTCGATGAACCGGAAAAGTTTTTCCATCACGTCTATCTGCTGGAGCTTTTTGTTTGAGCCTGAAAATCGTATAATGTCTTCGATGAAATCCGGTCTTTCAGGCAACTCCACATTATATATGCCTCTTCTTGTGACCTTGTATGCTTCAATCTCGGTCTTGAGAGCATCGGCGGATGCTGTAATTTTCCTGACGGCTATGTAACCGCTTTTCACGTCAAGGAGCGACATCACGGACTTGAGATATCTTACGGCATCATTCCAACTTTCAAGGCTGAAATCAAGGGCGGCATGTATCATCACCTCGTAATCAGGCCCAAGGTCTATGGCGACCACGGGGAAATCCCTTGAAAGCCCCCATAGACTGTCGATAATGTCCTGGGTTGCCAACTGGCGGGCGTTGGTTGTCTTCACATAAAAGGCCCTTATTTCGCGCTGCAGTTCCATGCGATCATTATAGCAGAATTTCGTGAAATTCAGTAACGGGGCTTTGGGACCCTGAAGCCAGCGTCAAATTTTGCAGCATGCGCAAGAATAGCTTGCTAATGGATAAGAGGAACATTATGATTTGATTTTTTGGTCTTTATTGCTCATAATAATTGCCGTTCAGCTTTAATCGCACCTGACCCCGGAGGTTCCCCCCCAAACGTACGGATTATAACAACAAACCGAGAGGTTAAAGATGGCCAAGAACATAGTGGAAAAGATATTTGAGGCCCACAGGGTCCATGGAGACCTTACGCCTGAAACTCCTATTGGACTGACGGTTGACCAGGTCTACACGCAGGATGCGACCGGGACCATGACCTGGCTTGAATTTGAGGCGATAGGGATCAACAGGGTGAAAGTCCCGCTGGCTGTGGCCTATGTTGACCATAACATGCTTCAGTCCAATTTCATGAACGCCGACGACCATCTTTTTCTCCGTACCGCTGCCGCCAGATTCGGTGCTTACTTTTCAAAACCCGGAAACGGCATATGTCACCAGGTCCACCTGGAACGCTTTGCTGCTCCAGGCAGAATAACCCTCGGCACCGACAGCCACACGCCAACCGGAGGAGGCATGGGCATGATTTCCATCGGCGTGGGGGGGCTTGAAGCCGCTACTGTCATGGCTGGTGCGCCCTTTGAAATAAGCATGCCGCAGGTTGTGCAGGTCAAACTTATTGGCAAGCTGCAAAGGCCCTGGGTTACTGCGATGGACATTATCCTGACCCTGCTTGGCAAGCTCACTGTCAAGGGCGGGGCAGGTAAGATAATAGAATACGGCGGCCCGGGTGTCAGGGACCTCAATGTGACCGAAAGGGCGACCATTACAAACATGGGCGCTGAACTCGGTGCTACGACTTCGATATTCCCGTCAGACGGTAATACCCTGAAATTCCTTAAGGCAGAGCGCAGGGAACAGGATTGGGTGCAACTGAAAGCAGACAGGGGGGCCAGGTATTCGGAGGTCATAGTCCTGGACCTTGGGAAAATCGAGCCCATGATAGCTCAGCCCCACAGCCCCGACAATGTTGTGCCGATCCGCGCAATAGCCGGTAAAAAGGTCAGCCAGGTATGCATCGGGAGTTGCACCAACTCATCTTATTCGGCTATGAAGGCCGTGGCTGCGGTTCTCAAGGGCCGAACAATACCGGAATGGGTCAATCTGCTTGTCAATCCCGGATCCAAGCAAGTCTATGAAATGCTTTCGCGGGAAGGTGTAATCGCCGATATGATCGCGGCCGGCGCCCGGATAATGGAGTCTTCCTGCGGTCCATGTATCGGTATGGGAGGCGCGCCCGGTTCCGGCCAGATATCCATCAGATCGTACAACAGGAATTTTGAGGGGAGGTCCGGCACAAAGGACGCCCTTGTGCACTTGACTAACCCTATTGCTTGCGCAGTCATGGCTGTAAAGGGAGAGATCGTGGACCCAAGGGATTCCGGACTGGAAATCAAGACAATCAGGGAACCCAGACAGTTTCTCATAAATGACAACCTGCTTATAAAACCCTTGATTGACACTGGCAACGTAGAGGTGGTCAAGGGACCCAACATAAAAGACGTGCCAATAAAGGCGCCGCTCAAAGACACAATTGAGGCCGAGGTGCTTCTGAAACTTGGCAACAATATCACAACCGACGATATAATGCCTGCGGGTTCCAGGGTGCTGCCGTTTCGGTCCAACATACCGGCCATATCGGAGTTTGTATTTGAAAACATAGACCAGACCTTCAGCAAACGCGCCCTGGGGGCCCGTTCGACAGGCGGCGGCATTGTCGTCGGCGGTGAAAATTATGGTCAGGGTTCATCCAGGGAACATGCTGCCCTGGCGCCGATGTTCCTCGGCTTGCAGGCGGTCATAGCAAAATCCTTTGCCCGCATACACAGGGCAAACCTTATAAATTTCGGGGTCCTTCCCCTGCTTTTTCAATCCGAAGCGGATTATGAAAATCTGGGGCAGGGCGACAGACTCGCCATAGGGGACGTTATCTCGGTCGTAAAGGGAGGGCGTAACTTTACCGTAATTAACCTCACGAAGGGGGGCTCATTTGAAGTGGTGTCCAATCTGAATGAAAGGGAAAAGGAACTGCTGATCAGGGGTGGACTGCTTCCAGCTGTCAAGTCCTGACTTAAAGCCCACTATATCAGGATTAGGTCATAAACAAAAACTGGCGGGAGCGTGTGGGAATCGAACCCACCCTGCCGGATTTTGGCCGGCAACACCGGATTTGAAGTCCGGGAGGGACACCAGAACCCTATGCGCTCCCAAGCATTGAATTACTTACTATATTAGCACATCTCAACGCTTTTAACGGACCTCAGAAACTGCCACTGTAGTAGAATTGTAGTAATTATCTAACGCCAAGGCAGCAGGCTTTAGGCTTTCCGGGCTATGATGAGCATATCTTTCAGTCATCCGAATTGTCTTATGCCCCATCAGTTTTTGAACCCGGTACAGATCCACACCCATCTGCACCAACCGGGTACCGAAAGTGTGCTGCAATCGTGAAAGTGAAAATCAGTTATTCTTGATCGCAAACATCTTTTCCATGCGGATATGCTTGGCAAGATAGACCTTACTCATACCGCCGCGATTAATCTCAGAAAGTATCTGGTATCCCTGAATGATTGTTCCGATCATTTCTTCATCCTGATTCTATCATAAAATCACATCAGGCCACATTGCTTGATAGGTAATAAACGATCAGTCATACAGATTGTTTTATGCCCCGGTGGTGTCTAATGTCCGGTCATAAGGTTATTTTCCGATAGGCTTTGATATAATATAAACACAAAACATTATGGCAATAAGAAAAAATAATAAACGTTCAGTACAACAGAGCATCCATGAAATGGTTACGCGGATAGTCGCTCAGTTTGCGCCGGAAAGAATTATTTTGTTTGGTTCTCATGCGCGTGGTGATGCTGGTGCTGACAGTGACATTGATCTCTTGGTCGTTATGTCTGTGGAGGGGTCTAAAAGAAAAACTCGCCTTAATATACGCGCTGCTTTGCACGATATTTCTATGCCTAAAGACGTTATAGTAAGCGATTCCTCTGAGTTCGAGTGGCGTAAGGATGTAGTCGGCACAATAGAATGGCCTGCTTATAGAGAAGGGAAGGTGCTTTATGCCAAGACGTGACGCACCGTTTGAGGTTATAAGAGAATGGATAGTGAAAGCTGAAAATGATTTAAAGAATGCCTCCTTCACTCTCACAATGGACGATGATTGCCCCACAGACACCATATGTTTTCATGCTCAGCAATGTGTTGAAAAATATCTGAAAGCTTTTTTGGTTTGGAAGGGGACCCCCTTTCCCAAAACTCATAATCTGTCTTCTTTGATATCCCTTCTGCCTGATAACATGCCTGCCTTATTGTCAGAGGCAGAACAGGAATTGTTAACGGACTATGCGACTGTTACACGTTATCCGGGAGAGGTTGAGGAGATTTCATTAAGTGATGCCAAAAAAGCCGTTAATCTTGCCCGCAGGGTTAGAAAAACCTTAAGGTCTTTACTGCCAAAAGAATCACTCCCCCCTATTAGAAGAAAGAAACAAATCTAACCATAACCCCACTGTAGTAGAATTGTAGTAGTTTTTAGCGTAATAGGCAGAAAATACCGGAAAAGACAGGAAAATATAGTAAGGCTTAACGTATTGTAATAAAAAGGAAAGTTGCCCAAACCTCTGACAGATACCGTTTTTTGAAATACGTGTTTTAAAATTTGAAGTCCGGGAGGGACACCAGAACCCTATGCGCTCCCATAAAAACCGACAACAGCCTCCACCCTTACATCTGAACTTGACCGGACCGCAATCTTTACAGTATACCACTTATCCAATAATCTTAATAGCTGTACATCCGGCTCAAAATACGCTATGCTTTAATCAGACAAAGGGAATATGAACTCCCTGAGATGACAACCCGAAGAAACAAGCACCGTAAGGGAGCGGGTGCAGGATGCGGTGAGCATGCCCTCAGAAGCGAGAGGGAAGCCTGAAGCGCCGGCCGAAGCCCCCCAAGTAGCAAAATGACTTGGGAAGTTGTCTCAGGGAATATTTTTTGTGGAGCCATACTCTGCCGTGAAGTGTGGGATAGATGTCCTTCCCACCGAATCTGGAGTTGTCCAGGGCAGGTGTATGGCTTTTTTAAAGTTTATTCTGCCCAAGCCCTTTTTTCTGTGCAACAAATAAATAGCTGGAAAAAATACTGTCTACAAAGAGACATTAGCTCAAATCATCGCCTCACCCGAAATATGCTGACAGTGCTCATTGGTATGAGTTACAATACTTCATATGAAGGCCAATAAAAATCTCATAGTCATCGGCGACAAGGTCCTTATCACCCTTGATGAGAAGCACGACAGGACCAACGCCGGCCTTTATCTGCCGCCGACCGTAACCGAAAAAGAGAAGGTGCAGGGCGGTTATGTTGTGAAAACAGGCCCTGGTTATCCCCTGGTGGACGCGAGCTTGATGCCGGATGAGCCGTGGACCACGAGCAGGAAGAAGGAGCAGAAGTATATGTCCCTCCAGGCTGTGGAGGGCGATTATGCCATCTTTCTGAAGGATTCCGCCATAGAGATAGAGTTTGAAGGCAAAAAGTACCTTATTGTCCCCCATTCCGCAATACTTGCCCTTGTCCGCACAGACCTGGTGGAAGAACCGGGGAGATTCTCATGACCGGAATCGCGTATCTTGTTATCGGAATGCTCATCGGTGTCATTTTAGGCTGGTTCGCAGCCGGCCTGCGCATGCAAAAAAAGAATTCCGAACAACTGGCCGGACTGCAGGGGAAGGCAAGTGGCGCCGAGGCAACTGTGGAGGAGTTAAGGCAACAGGTCGGACGGAAGGACCAGGACCTCTCCCAGCTTAGAATGGAACTCTCCTCTGAAAGGCAGCAGCGCGCGGAGGCTGCTGTCAGGCTTGAAGAATCAGGGAAAAGGCTGGAAGAACAGAAAGCCCTCTTTGATACCATGAAAAAAGAACTGACCGATACCTTCAATGCCCTTTCCTCGGCCGCGCTCAAAAGCAGCAGCGAGGATTTCCTCAGGCTCGCGTCGGAACACCTCGGAAAGATTGTCTCAGATACAAAAGGCAAGCTCGGCGAACACCAGGCAGCCATGGACGGGATGATTAAACCGCTCCATGAGACACTAATACGATATGACCATCAGATAAAGGAGATCGAGGAGAGCAGACACAAGAGTTACGGCAGCCTTACAGAACAACTGCGCAACCTGTCTGCCATGCAGGAGCAGTTGCGGACCGAGACGAACAATCTGGTGACTGTTCTGAGACGACCAAAGGTCAGCGGCTCCTGGGGAGAACTCGGCCTGAAGAGGGTTGCGGAACTTGCCGGTATGACAGCCTTCTGCGATTTCTATGAGCAAACTTCCGTCACCACCGAAACCGGCAGGCTGAGGCCGGACATGATAGTGCGTCTGCCCAACGGCAGGGTGATTGTTGTTGACGCCAAGGCCCCGGTGGACGCCTATTTAAACGCGGTCTCTGCGTCGTCCGAAGATGATAGAAAAAAGGCTATGGCCAATTATATAAGCCAGGTGAGAAACCATATGAACTCCCTTAGCTCAAAGGCATACTGGGACCAGTTCCCCCAGTCCCCCGAACTGGTCGTCATGTACCTGCCGGGGGAGTCCTTTTTCAGCGCGGCGCTGGAATACGATCCCAAGCTTATCGAGGACGGCAGCGTCAAGAAGGTCATACTTGCAACCCCGACCACCTTTATCGCGCTTTTGAAGGCCGTTGCCTATGGCTGGCAACAGGAGCAGGTGACAAAAAGCGCGCAGGAGATAAACAGGCTTGGCAAGGAGTTGTACGAAAGATTTTCAGTTGTGTTTGAACACTTCTCCAGGACAGGCCAATCTCTGAACAAGGCGGTTGAGTCCTATAACGAAGGAGCGCGTTCTCTGGAATCGAGGCTCCTTCCTTCCATAAGGAAGTTCAAAGACCTCGGCGTGTCCAGCCCTAAAGAGATAGCGCCGTTGGTTGAAATAAGTCAGACCGCGAAAGGTATGGGGACCCTGGCCCTGAAATTCGAGGATCCGGACAATGCATAGGAGGATTTTATGATCGAAGACTTGAGGAAGTCCGAGACGTGGAGGGTTTTCAGGATACAGTCAGAACTGGTGGAAGGTTTCGAGACCCTTTACGACCTCGGTCCCGCCGTTACCATATTCGGCAGCTCAAGACTGCAGGAAGATTCGTACTATTATCACCAGGCCGTGCGTGTCGGCAAGATGCTTGCCGATGCCGGTTTCTCGGTTATAACCGGGGGCGGACCCGGCATCATGGAGGCGGCCAACAAGGGCGCCAAGCTCGGCATGGGCAAATCAGTGGGACTCAATATACACCTGCCCCACGAGCAGTCCCAAAATCCCTACCAGGACCTCAGTGTTTCCTTCAGGTACTTCTTTGTCAGGAAGCTGATGTTCATCAAGTACGCCATGGCGTATGTAATATTCCCCGGCGGCTTCGGCACGCTTGATGAAATGTTCGAGGCCCTTACTCTTGTGCAGACCGGCAAGATTACCAATGCCTTCCCCATCATACTTTTCGGCGCTGAATACTGGCAAGGGCTGCTTGACTGGATGCGGAACACCCTGGTCAAGGAAGGGACCATAAGCGCCGATGATTTCTCTTTTTTCCATCTGGTGGACGACGCCTCCGAGGTCTGCGAGTTGATGAAGGCTCACCACGCATCTCTCGGAGGGGAAGCGCCCCTTGGGGAGTGCAATAATAATAAAAGGTAAAAAAGCCGTTTGATAAGGAAAGACATGCCATGATAAGAAAGGGATTGATAGAGCGGTTTTACGAGGCGGCCAGCATCCAGCGCTGGAACGACCATGTGCGGCCGGTGGAGATGACCGAACTGGACAAACAGGCGCACAAGATGGTTATCGCTTATGTGGTGGCAAAGTTCGAGGAGACGGAACGCGCCTCACAGATTGACTGGATTAAACTCATCGAGGGCGGCATATTTGAATTCCTTCAACGGGTGATCCTCACCGACATCAAGCCCCCGGTTTTCCATAAACTGATGGCCATCAAGGGGAAGGAATTAAACGAATGGGTGCTGAAGCAACTGCATGAGGACATTAAAGGCCTTGGAGGTGATTTCAGCTCTAACTTTGAAAAATACCTGTTCGACAACAGCTATGCCAGGCTTGAAAAACGGATACTCAGGGCCGCTCACTACCTTGCCACCAACTGGGAGTTCAAGATCATCTACAACATAAGCCCCTTCATATACGGCATTGAAAAAACCAAGGAAGAGATAGAAAACCAGATAGAGGACCACTACGACCTCATCGGGGTCCAGAAGATATCGCTCGGAAAGAAGTCCTACGGCTTCATAGATCTATGCGGACAGCTCAGGTTCCAGCAGCGCTGGGCTCAGTCCCCGAGAATACCCAAGACCTCTGTGCTGGGACATATGCTTATCGTGGCAATGTTTTCCTACCTCTGCTCAATAGAGATAGGGGCGTGCGGCAAGAGGCGGCATAACAATTTCTTTGCAGCTCTTTTTCACGACCTCCCCGAGGTCCTCACCCGCGACATCGTCTCACCGGTCAAGGGTTCTGTAGAGGGGCTCAAGGCCATTATCAAGGAGTATGAAAAGACACAGGTCGAGGAGAGGCTCTTCCCCCTGCTTCCTTCCTCCTGGCACGCTGAGGTGCGGTACTTCACCGAGGACGAGTTCTCCAACAAGATCAGCCGTGAGGGAAAGATCGTTACCGGCATTTCCTGCGATGAGATCAACAGCCGGTATAACAGTGACGCCTTTTCTCCTCTTGACGGAGAGATGCTGAAGGCCTGCGATGAGTTTGCGGCGTTTATCGAGGCGTCGCTTTCCATCAAACACGGGATCAGGTCGCACCACCTGAGCGAAGGGAAACGCGAGCTTTATGAAAAATACCGCAACAGTGAGATCGCGGGCATTAGTTTCGGACAACTCTTCGACTATTACATGGAAGATTAACAGGCGCAATGAAACAACTCCGATGGCTGCTTGAGTTCTTCATAATTATCATCCTTTGCCTCCCCTTTGCCCTGCTTCCGTTGCCTTTGGCCGTCTGGACAGGCGGCTTGTCAGGGCGACTTCTCTTTCTGTTATGGGGAAGCAGGAGGAGGATTGCGGTTCAGAACATACGTTTGTCCGTGGAGTGCGGGGCCTTGAAGATAGGGGCATCGCCAGAGGCTGTTGCAAAAGAGAGCTTCATCAACCTCGGCAAATCCATGGCCGAGCTTGCAAAGATATACTACGGTTTCGGTGACAGGATATTTGACCATATAGAGGTGGTCGGAAAAGAACATTTTCAAAAGGCCCAGGGAAAAGGACAGGGAATCCTCATGATAGGCGGCCATTGCGGTAACTGGGAACTGGCAGCTCTTACCTTCGGCGTCAAGGTCGGGCACGGTGCGGGCGTGGCAAGGGAACAAAACAATCCTTATCTTAACAGTATGCTGGAGAAAGTCAGGCTCAGATACGGTAACGAACTCATCTACAAAAAGGGTGCAATAAAGAGAATCCTGTCCATAATGAAAAAAAACGGAGTCGTGGGAATACTCATGGACCAGGCAGTGCTCAAAGACGAGGGCTGTCTTATTGACTTCCTCGGAAGAAAGGCCTGGACAACGAAGTCCACGGCCCTGATTGCAAGGAAGACAGGGGCTGCCATACTTCCGGCTTTTATCCACAGGCATGTCAAAGGGCATGTCTTGACCATTTGTCCTGAGGTGCCTCTCAGCAGCGAGGTGAATGCGGAAAAGGCGGTTGAACTTGATACTGCAGCTTGCAATGCAACCATCGAGAAATACATCAGGGAGCACCCCGGGGAGTGGCTCTGGATGCACAGACGCTGGAAAAGGGCGTCACAGGAATATTCATGAGACCCCTTATCCTTGTCACCAACGACGACGGCGTTCATGCGCCGGGCATATCAGCCCTCTTTAATGCAATGAAAGAACTGGGCGATGCCTATATAGTTGCGCCTGACAGGGAGCGGAGCGCCGTGGGCCATGCCCTTACGCTCCACCGACCCTTGAAGGCCGAGGAGTTAAGGGACAATGTGTTCAGCGTTAACGGAACACCCACCGATTGCGTGGCGCTGGCGGCCCACAAGCTTTTGCCTCGCAGACCGGACCTTGTGGCCTCCGGCATCAACAGGGGCGCGAATCTGGGTGACGATATTACTTATTCCGGCACTGTGTCGGCGGCGATGGAAGGGACAATACTGAGCATTCCGTCTTTTGCCATCTCACTGGCCGGAGACTCCCCCTTTCATTACGAGACCGCTGTGCCTTTTGCACTTCAAACAGCAAGATACATCATGGAAAAGGCGCTCCCCTATGACACGCTGCTCAATGTCAATGTGCCAAACATACGCAAAGATTTGGTGAAGGGCCTTAAACTCACGAGTCAGGGCAAGAGGATTTACGACGGGTCCATACAGGAGGTTTTCTCGCCGTGGGGTGTCAAACATTACTGGATAGGCGGCGGCAAACCTTACTGGGAACATGGGGATGACATGGACATTCAGGCGGTAATGGACGGCTATGTCTCAATAACCCCGATACACCTTGACCTCACGAACCATCAGGCGATAGCGCGCCTGAAAAAAACATGGATACCGGGAGATGGAGGACTATAAAGCCTTAAGGGAAAAGATGGTTGACTGTCAGCTTGTGCCGAGGGGCATAAAGGACATTCGCGTACTTTATGCCATGCGCAAGGTCCCCAGGCACCTCTTTGTGTCGGATTCTGTAAAGGCCTTTGCTTATGAGGACAGGGCCTTGCCCATTGGCGAAAACCAGACAATATCGCAGCCGTATATGGTCGCGGTGATGACGGAACTTCTGGATCTGGATGGCGCTGAAAAGGTCCTGGAGATAGGGACCGGCTCAGGTTATCAGGCCGCGCTGCTGGCCGAACTGGCGGCAGAGGTTTATACTGTTGAGAGGATTGCAGCCCTTTCAGCGGCTGCCTCGGAACGGTTCAGGATGCTCAACTACTTCAACATCCATGCAGTGGTATACGATGGGACTATAGGCTTACCGGACAAAGCGCCCTTTGACAGGATAATAATCACCGCAGCATCTCCGGAGTTTCCACCGCCCCTGGTCCAGCAGCTCAAGGATGGGGGCATCATCCTTGCTCCGATAGGCGCCAGATATTCACAGGTTCTTGTCAGGGGCAGGAAGCTGCAAGACGGCAAGCTTTCAATGGATTACCAGACCCCATGTGTCTTTGTGCCCCTGATCGGTCAATACGGCTGGGAAGAATAACGCCTGAGGTCACCGAGAGGCAGGGGCCGTTTCCTGCCGATTCGGTGAAGTGATTCGTGTACGCCCGGCCGTCCGAAGGAAGCCCTATGGCAAAAGTGCGAGCCGACGAACAGAAACCGCATACAAGGCTTAGCCCTGGGGCGAGTCAGCACGACATGACAAAGCCCACAGGATAGAATAGATAGGGTCAAATCTTTACTGTTGACAACCTCGCCTCAATCCTTTCGACCATTTCTCTCAGTTGCTCATTATCCGACATGGCCTTTCTCAGACGTTTGCGTTCTCGGCTGACAAACGTATACCCAACTCCGAAGAGACTCCCTACTTCAGGCCCTTTAAGTCCGCCTATTCTGTAAAGGAGTTCCATGGCCATACGCCGGATATCGCCCCGATCCGACTTGATCCCGCCAGCATCCTGTCCGGTTTCCGACGTTATGGCCGCGAAGACTTCATCCTTAGACCCATGCCTATATATCTCGTGTACAGAAGGTCGCTCTCGCCTCTCCGCACCCTTTAGAAAAGTCTCTTTCAACCAGGCTATAAATTCGGGAGTCCCCAAGACACTCTGCCCAATAATATTTCCCTTAATATCCACTCCCCCGTATACATCTTCCTGAATTATTTTCTTATATTCAGCGCGCGCCTTGTCGGTATCCCCGCCGTATTCGTCAAGAACCAGCGAGTAAGTGATAAGCGTCTCTCTTGAGCGCACATCAATGTACCCCCTCAGACTACTCCAGGGATAACCCCAAAGGCTCCTGATCTTTTGTTCAGCTGGGAGTTTTTGAGTTGCTTTGATTCTAATGGGATTTAGGTGGATATATCTGGATAACATAGTGAGATATGCAGCCTTATCAACCAGGATGCTCTTGTACCGGCCCTGGTATAAATGTCCGGCCCGCTCATGCTGCCTGTTGTAATAGCCGGTATAGCTTATGTTGAAATGCCGCATGAATTCGCTGAGATTGCCCAGAGGCGTTTCAACAAGAAGATGAAAGTGATTTGACATGAGTACGTAGCTGTGGAGCTTGACGGAATACGTGTGAAGCGATGTCGCAAGGTGTAATAGAAACTGTTGTCTGTCGGCATCATCCTTAAAGATGGCTTTTTGCTCATTGCCTCTGCATGTAACATGGTAAATCGCGCCAGGATATTGGATGCGAAGCGGCCGTGCCATAGGTTTTTATAGCATATCTCATAGCTCTTAGTCAACAGTAAAGATTTGACCCCTATTTTCTTTTCTGTTAGGGGTGACGGCGAATTCATCAGTTGGGAGTCAGTAAAGGCAGCCGAGGAAGAAGGGTATGCTTTCATCTTTGGGAACAAGGCTTGCAATCCTCCATTTGAAGCGTCGGGGTGGTATAAGGCAGC
>Ga0315281_10000931_pt1 | contig 42130 bp, 39 predicted proteins | sample YL17G07_0_MG_FD_204540 | JGI IMG/M metagenome (GOLD analysis project Ga0315281, IMG submission 204540) | Sediment microbial communities from Yellowstone Lake, YNP, Wyoming, USA - YL17G07_0 | ecosystem: Environmental > Aquatic > Freshwater > Lake > Sediment | place: USA: Wyoming | collected...
TTGCTCCACGCTTCTTTCAGACCCCATCTCACGATGACGCCCTTGCGCTTCGCTAACCCTTCGCCTCCATCAGGCTGGGTAGAGGACTTGCACCTCCAAGCTGTCGAACATGCTCGGCACACAAACACAAAGGGCGGCCTCTCGGTCGGCCGCCCTTCAATATTTCAGATCATCATGAATGTTTACTTGGTCCCTGACCCGCCCACACCCTTCTCTTTGAGCTTGGCATGCGCCGCGGCAAGCCGCGCGATAGGCACTCGGTAGGGCGAGCAGCTCACATAGTTAAGCCCTGTCTTGAAACAGAACTCCACGCTCGCCGGGTCGCCGCCATGCTCCCCGCAGATGCCGACTTTAAGGTTTGGTCTCGTGGAGCGGCCCCTGGTCACGCCCATTTTGACGAGCTGCCCCACGCCCTCCTGGTCCAGGGTCTGGAACGGGTCTTTTTCGAGTATGCCCTTCTCGGTATAGTAACTGATGAACTTGCCCGCATCGTCGCGGCTGAAGCCGTAGGTGGTCTGGGTCAGGTCGTTTGTGCCGAAGGAGAAAAACTCAGCTTCCTTCGCGATCTCGTCCGCGATAAGCGCCGCACGCGGCAACTCGATCATGGTCCCGATCAGGTAATCGATCCTGACACCCTTCTTCTTCATCACCTCTTCCGCCGTGACCTTGATAAGCTCCTTTTGATGCTGGAACTCTTTCTTGATGCCCACGAGCGGCACCATGATCTCGGGCACGATCTTTTTGCCCTTCTTCGCCAGCTCACAGGCGGCCTCGATAATGGCCCTGGTCTGCATTCGGGTTATTTCGGGATATACGATGCCGAGGCGGCACCCTCGATGGCCGAGCATGGGATTGAACTCATGCAGTTCTTCGACGCGGTGGAGCAGTTTTTCCTTCTTCGCGATCGACGCCTTGGGCGCCTTCTTTGCCTGCATGACGGCGACCTCGACCATGAGTTCCTCGCGTTTGGGCAGGAATTCATGGAGCGGCGGGTCAAGGAGGCGGATCGTCACCGGGAAACCCGCCATGGCCTCGAAGAGCCCCTTGAAATCGGAACGCTGCATCGGCAGAAGCTTCAAGAGCGCCTTCTCGCGCGCCTCGGTGTCGTCGGCAAGGATCATCTGCTGCATGATGGACAGCCGGTCCGAAGCAAAGAACATGTGCTCGGTGCGGCAGAGGCCGATGCCCTCCGCTCCGAACTGGCGCGCCATCTTTGCGTCGCGCGGAATGTCTGCGTTCGCGCGCACCCCCAGGGTGCGTACTTCATCAACCCACGTCATGAGCGTTCCGAAATCGCCGCTCACCGTCGGTTCCACGGTCGGGACCTTGCCGCGAATAACTCGGCCTGTGCCGCCGTCGATGGTAATGTGGTCTCCCAGTTTTACGGTCACCCCGTTGACGGTGAACTTCTCGGCCTTGAGGTCGACCTTAATGGACTCGCAGCCCGCGACGCAGGGCTTGCCCATGCCGCGGGCGACGACCGCCGCGTGAGAGGTCATGCCGCCGCGCGCCGTCAGGATGCCCTTGGCCGCGTCCATGCCGTGGATATCGTCGGGCGTGGTCTCGGGACGGACAAGAATAACATTGTGCTTCTTCGCCTCTTTCACCGCCTCATCAGCAGTGAACACGACCGCGCCCGAGGCAGCTCCCGGAGATGCGGGAAGACCTTTAGCGATCACCTGGATCTTTGCCTTGGGATCGATGATGGGATGGAGCAGCTGGTCCAGGGACGCGGGCTCAACGCGGAGAATGGCCTCTTCCCTGGAGATGAGTTTCTCGCCGACCATGTCCACGGCGATTTTGACCGCGGCCTGGGCGGTGCGTTTGCCGGTGCGGGTCTGGAGCATATAGAGCGTGCCTTCCTGCACCGTGAATTCGAAATCCTGAATATCGCGGTAGTGCCGCTCCAGCTTGCTCGTGATGTCGCGGAGCTGCCGGTACACCTGCGGCATTTCCTTATCAAGGTTCTCTATGGGGCGCGGTGTGCGGATGCCGGCCACGACATCCTCACCCTGGGCGTTCGTCAAATACTCGCCATAGAACTCCTTGGCGCCCGTCGAGGGGTCCCTCGTGAACCCGACGCCGGTGGCCGACGTGTCGCCCATGTTGCCGAAGACCATGGCCTGGACATTCACCGCCGTGCCGAGTGTGCCGGGAATATCATTCAGCCTGCGGTAGGTGATCGCGCGGGGGTTGTTCCATGAGCCGAACACCGCGTCACGCGCCATAACAAGCTGCTCCCAGGGGTCCTGGGGGAAGTCGCGTTTCATGACCTGCATAACCTTGGCCTTGAACTTGTCAACCAGCCCCTTCAGGTCCTCCGCGGTAAGATCGATGTCCAGATGGACCTTCCTCTTCTTTTTCACCTCATGGATGATGTGTTCGAATACGTCCTTTTCGATGCCCATCACCACGTTGCCGAACATCTGGATAAAGCGGCGATAGGCGTCCCAGGCAAAACGCTCGTTGCCTGACATGCTGATGAGTCCCCGGATTGTCTGGTCGTTCAGGCCCAGGTTCAGCACCGTGTCCATCATGCCGGGCATGGAGAACTTGGAACCGGACCGCACGGACACGAGGAGCGGTTTGCCTACGTCGCCGAACTTGAAGCCGTTGACGGCGTCCTCCACTCTTTTCATGTACTCACGCATCTTGGCGTCGAGACCCTCCGGCACGCGGTTCCCTATTTCATAGAACAGGTTGCAGACCTCGGTAGTGATCGTGAACCCCGGAGGGACCGGCACGCCCGCGTTCGTCATTTCGGCGAGACCCGCGCCCTTGCCGCCGAGCAGGTCCTTCATTGTCCCTGTCCCATCAGCCTTGCCCTTGCCAAAAAAGTAAATGTATTTTTTCTCCGTAGCCATAGAACTATCCTCCCTGAAATATTTAACTTCGTAATATTGCCGCCGCAAAGAGACCAGACACGAAGTAAGGCCTTATACCGGCGCCTTTGTGACTAAATCATTTTTTTAACTCTTCCGCGCTCAGGACCAGCCTCGAGAAATCCGCTATTCCGGCGAAAAGCCCTGTCACGCCGGCGAGAAGCGCCAGGCGGTTCGCCTTCACATCGGCGTCCTTGTCCATGACCATGACCGTGTCGAAGAAGGCGTCAACCGGCTTCCTGAGCGAGGCAATGTCCGCGAGCGCCCCCCGGAAATCGAGCTTCGCCGTCTTGTCCTTCACCCGATCCTTGATTTCCATGAAAGTTTCGTTGAGCGCCTTCTCCGCGTCCAGTATCAGGGCGCTCTTCCTGACCGCTCCCGAAAAATCCTTCGGCAAAATGTTGCCTGCGCGCTTAAGGGCCGTGACCAGCGGCTGGTAATCCTCCGAGATCCTGAGGCCGTCAAGGGCCCGCGCCTTCTCGCGCCCGATAAGGGGGTCGTCGAACCCGACGGACAGCGCGGCATCCACCACATCGGAGCGGAGGCCCTCCGCGGCGAGGATGCCCGCAAGCCGCTGCCGGAAGAAATCCAGCGTGTCCGAAGCGAGCTTGTTCCCGCGTTCGAATCCTTTGCATGCTTCAGCGATCAAATCGGCAAGCGATAGTCTCATACCGCGCTCGAGCAGCATGTTCAGGATGGCAACGGACTGCCTTCGAAGGCCATAGGGGTCTTCCGAGCCGCTCGGAATAAGGCCGACGGAGAAACAACCCGTGATCGTGTCGATCCGGTCCGCGATCCCGACGCACACGCCTTCAAGCGTCCCGGGCAGTTTGTCTCCCGCGAAACGAGGAAGGTAATGTTCAAGGATCGCATCAGCCGTTCTCGGATCTTCTCCTGACAGGAGCGCATAGTGTCTGCCCATCACACCCTGGAGTTTGGGAAATTCCCCCACCACGCCTGTCAGCAGGTCGGCCTTGCACAACTCGGCGGCCCGCTCGACCACATGAAGGTCCGCATTGAAGAGCCCCGCAAGGTACGCTGCAAGGGCCTTTACGCGAATGGTCTTTTGGAAGGTCGTGCCGAGCTTCTCCTGATACATGACCATCTTGAGCCCCGCAACCCTCGCGGCGAGCGGCTGTTTCATGTCGTGGTCGAAGAAATAGGCCGCGTCCGAAAGCCGCGCCGCGAGAACTCGCTCGTTCCCCGCGCGCACAATCTCCATGTCCTCGGCCCGCGTGTTGCTGATCGTGATGAAGCACGGGAGCAGGTTGCCGTCAGGCCCCACGACGCTGAAATACCGCTGGTGTTCACGCATGGCCGTAATCAGGACCTCTTTCGGCACCCGAAGGTAATCCTTGCTGAACGTGCCCATGACCGCCGCCGGATACTCCACAAGATTTGAAACCTCGTCCACCAGCCCGGGGTCGTCGAGCACTGCGCCGCCCTGTGATCTCGCGAGTTCCTGAATCTGCGTTATGATACGTTGTTTCCGCGCCTCGGGGTCTAGCACGACGTAATTCGGCTCGGCCTGCGACAGATAGGACTTGAAATTCTTGACTATGAACGCGCCGGGACTCATGAACCGGTGGCCGCGCGAAAGGCCGCCGCTCCTGAGGCCGCCCAGCTCGAACTCCACGACGGAACCGCCCCACAGGGCGAGCACCCAGTGGATGGGCCGGGCAAACCGGATGTCCTTGTCCATCCAGCGCATGGTCTTCGGAAAGGGGATGGAAAGGATGAACCCGGGCAGCGTCTGTTTAAGCCACTCCGCCGTGTTCCCGCCCTTTTCATCGATGCGCGCGACCACGTACTCGCCCTTGTCCGTAGTCTTGAATGCGAGAGCGCTCACCGGGATGCCGTTCTTCTCGGCGAACACGAGCGCCGCTTTCGTGGGTTTGCCCTCAGCGTCAAAGGCGATTTTTTTCGGCGGACCGGTCGCTTCTTTCGAGATATCCGCCTGGCGCCCGTCCATCTCGGGAACGTACAGGACAAGCCGCCGCGGCGTACCGTAGACCCTCATATCGCCGCGCGATACAACGCGCCCGGCGGCAAGGAGTCCCGCGAACAGGTCCTTCATCTTCTCAAGCGCCGGATTGATGAAGCGAGACGGCATCTCTTCGGCGCCGATCTCTAATAAGAATTCTTTTGCCAACGAATACACCTCGAACCTTTTTTCCTGACTACTGACTCCTGACTACTGACTACTGTTTTTTCAACATCGGGAACCCCTTCGCCTCCCGGTCCATCAGGTACGCATGAGCGCACAGGCGCGCAAGCTTCCGCACGCGTCCGATGTAGCCCGTCCGCTCGGTCACGCTGATCGCTCCGGCGGCATCGAGCAGATTGAAGGTGTGCGAGCACTTGAGACAGTAGTCGTACGCCGGGAACACGACCCCTGCCCTGACAAGCTTCTCGCTTTCCAGCTCATACGCCTCGAACTGCCGGAAAAGCATCTCCCGGTCCGACAGTTCAAAGTTATATTTTGAGAACTGCACTTCCGTGTCGTGGTGGATATCTCCGTATTTCACGCCCCTGGTCCAGACAAGGTCATACACATTGTTCACGCCCTGGAGATACATGGCAAGCCGCTCCACACCATAGGTAAGCTCGGCGGAAACGGGTTTGAGATCAATGCCGCCCACCTGCTGGAAATAGGTGAACTGGGTGACCTCCATGCCGTCAAGCCAGACCTCCCACCCGAGGCCCCAGGCGCCAAGCGTGGGCGATTCCCAATCGTCCTCGACAAAACGGATATCGTGCTTCAGGGGATTAATGCCGAGTTGAACGAGGCTGTCAAGATAGATATCCTGGACATTTTCCGGATGGGGCTTCAGTATCACCTGGAACTGGTAGTAGCGCTGCAATCGGTTGGGGTTCTCGCCATATCGCCCGTCGGTGGGCCTGCGCGAGGGCTGGACATATGCCGCTTTCCACGGCTCAGGGCCCAGAACGCGGAGAAACGTAGCGGGATGGAACGTCCCTGCGCCGACTTCGGTGTCATACGGCTGGTGGATGACACAGCCCTTCGAGGCCCAGTAGTTCTGTAAAGTAAGAATGAGGTCCTGAAATGTCAAGGATTACCCCTGCCTGGAATAACTCGGAAAGATATGAAAAACAGAGTGCTATTATACAAAAACCCATTGTGTTGTCAAGGAAATATCAGGTTGTGCGCTGAACAGTGGGGGAAGATTACCTTGTCAGCAGCTCTCTGAACGCTTTGATCAGCCGCTTGTTCTCACTCCTTGTCCGCACCGCGATCCTGATATAGTTTTTATCGAGTCCGGGGAAGGAAGAGCAGTCTCGAATCAGCATACCACGTTCGCCGAGTTTGTCGACAAATGTCGGCACATCCATGGAGGTGAGTTTGATGAAGATAAAATTCGCCGCGCTGGGAAATGTTTCCAAACCGGGCAGGATCCTGAGGGCTGAAAGAAGACGATTGCGCTCTTTCTCGATCAACCGGCGGGTTTTGCCGATATAGTTCCAATCACCCAGGACCGCGATCGCGGCCCGCTCAGCGGGAATGTTTACGGTCCACGGTTCCTGCCCCTCGCGCAGGGCCGCAATGGTCGTCTCATCGGACACTGCGTACCCGATCCTGAGCCCCGGCATGCCGAAGAACTTGGTGAAGGCCCTCAGGCAGATCAGGTGGGACGCTTCCACCGCTTCTTTGACGATCGATTCGGAGTCAATGAAGTCCATGAAGGCTTCGTCCACCACCAGTCGCACCCCGTGCTGATGCGCATACTTCACGAGCTCGAGCATCTCCGCCCTGGGGATGAGCTGGCCGGTCGGATTGTTCGGATTGCAGAGGAAGGCCATGTCCACGTCTTTCAGCGCAAAGGACATTTCAAGCGGGTCTACCCGAAAACCTTCCCGCTCCAAAAGAGGAAATGGCGCAACTTCGCCGCCGGAGTCTTCCACTGCGGCAGCGTATTCAGTAAAGGACGGGAATGGGACCAACGCCTTCTTCGGCCTGAACACTCGAGGGATGAGATGAATGATGCCGTTCGATCCGTTGCCGCACATAACATGCCCGGGCTTGATGCCGAAATACCGCGCGATCGCCGCGCGCAGCTCGCTCATGTCCGGGTCGGGATAGCCGCCGATGAACGACAGGGCTTTTTTCGCCGCGCGTTTCGCCGCGGATGACGGTCCAAGGGGATTCACATTAGAACTGAAGTCGATGATTTTCTTTTTTTCAAGGCCATAACGCTTCGCCGCCTCGTAGATATTCCCGCCGTGGATTCTTGCTGTCTTTTGAACGAGCTCACTGCTGTTCACTCTCCTGCTGAGCTCGGTTTCCGTATGCTGCATTGCCGCACCCCCTTCCATTACGGAACTCGGATGACGCATTCAAAGCCAAGGGTCTTTTATTTCTCATTCCGCAATCCGAAATTCCTTCACAGTTCCGCCGCCAGCTCGGGGAACCGTTCTTCCATAAAGTATTCCACAGTCTTTATTGCCAATGCAGCCGTGGGTTGCTGCATCACGAGCGAGGCAAGTTCGACAGCGTCCCTCATGCGGACCGACCGCACCACTTTTTTCACCCAGGGGATCGAGGCCACATTCATGCTCAGGCGCTGGAACCCCATGCCGAGGAGGATCGTCACATACAGCGGATCACCCGCCATCTCACCGCACATCGCGAGCGTGATGTTCGCGTGCCGCGCGGCCTCCGACACTCTCCTGAGGAACCGAAGCACCGCGGGGTCAAGGGGCTCGTACATGTACGCAACGTGCTCATTCTGGCGGTCGATCGCGAGCGCGTACTGGATCAGGTCGTTCGTGCCCACGCTGAAGAAGCTGACTTCCCGCGCGAGGAGGTCGGCAATCATCGCGGCTGACGGTATCTCGATCATCACCCCGAGCTCCACCTGTTCATTGAAAGCCCTGTTTTCGGCCCTGAGCTCCGCCTTCACTTCTTCGATGACCTTCTTGGTCTCGTGCAGCTCGGGCAGGCCCGAGATCATGGGAATGAGGAGTTTGATGTTTCCGTGAGCGGTCGCTCTGAAGAGACCGCGCAGCTGTGGCTTGAAAATGTCGCGGTTCTTAAGACAGAAGCGGATACCCCTGAGGCCAAGCGCCGGGTTCGCCTCCCGGTCAAAACCGCCCGGCAGGCCGATCTTGTCGCCACCCACATCGAGCGTACGGATCACGACCTCATGGGGCGAGGCCTTCTCCGCCACATGGCGGTAGGCCAGGTAATGCTCCTCCTCGGTCGGCAGGGTCGATCTGTTCATGAACAGAAACTCGGTGCGATACAGTCCGATGCCGGCGCCGCCGTGGTCCTGTACGGAAGATACCTCCTCCGGCAGCTCGATGTTGCCCTGGAGCTGGACCACATGGCCGTCGAGGGTCTCGGCAGGCAGCGACTTGAGCTTCTGAAGCTCCTGTTCGAAATATTTATACTGCCGCTGCTTCTTGAGGTAGTCGAGAAACGTCTCTTCGTCGGGGTCGACGATCACTACTCCGTGAATACCATCGAGAATGACCACGTCGCCGGTTTTGACCGCTGTAGTGATGCTCTCAAGGCCGACCGCCGCCGGAATGCCGAGTGAACGGGCGAGGATGGCCGTGTGGGATGTCCGGCTGCCCGCATCGGTGGCGAAGCCGAGGATCCTGTCCTTTCGCATCATGAGGGTGTCGGTCGGAGCGAGATCGTGCGCTATGATCACGGCCTCTTCGTTGATATCGGCAAGGCTCTCCTGCTTATGTCCCACGAGGTTGCGCAGGATCCGCTCGCCGACTTGTTCAACGTCTTGTTTGCGATCTCGGAGGTATTCGTCCTCGATGGTATCGAACTTCATCCCAATAGCGGAGATCGTTTCCTTGAGCGCGCCTTCAGCGTTCAGAAGATATTCCTTGATCCGCTTGACCGTGCTTTCGACAAGCATTTTGTCTTCGAGCAGCATAATGTGGGTTTCGAGGATGTAGAGATGGGATTTTCCAAGCCCTTTCGTGAAACGCTTCTTGAGCTCTTCGAGCTGGGCTTTGGAGACCTCCACCGCATTCTTGAACCGTGACACCTCGTCCTTGACGCTGACAGCCTCTATCCGCCTGCCCGCCACCACCACCTTACGGCGGTTGAGAAGGTACGCCCTTCCGATCACGATGCCCGGCGAGGCCACGATTCCTTTGTACGTTTTTTCGTGCATGCTTTCTATCCTGTCCCCTGACTGCCGCCTTTCTATTCTTTTTCCCCGAACTTATCGTGAAACAGCTTTTCCATTCCTTCTATTGCCCGCTCGTCATCTTCTCCTTGGGCGTGCAGCAGTACTGTGGACCCCTTGGCCGCGGCGAGCATCATGATCCCCATGATGCTTTTGCCGTCCACCTCGAGACCATCCTTGGCCAGCGTGATTTTGGATGCGTATGCGCTCGCGGTCTTCACGATCTGGGCCGCGGCCCGCGCATGGAGTCCCAATTTATTCTCGATCAACAGCTCTCTTTCCTTCATTCAATGACTCCCGCGTACGCGAGGGCGAGACAGAACGCCGCCAGCCCGAGCATAAGTTGTATCGGAGACCCGCCTCGCCGAAAAATCGCGACCAATGCCGTCGTGACAGCCAGCCAAAACAGCGCCATCAACAAAAACGACCCGCTGACCATCGGCTGAAACTCCGGACTCCAGCCGGGGACCATGCCGATAATTCCGCCGAGGACGGTAAGCGTGATCAGCTTGAACCGTTTGGCTGTTTTCATCAGACTATGCCTGGTCATAAGCGCCACGGCATCACCGCCACTCTGATAGCCCCAGAACAGCATGCCGACCCTGAGGCCCACATGCCACGTATTGTAGAACACCAGGAACGCGAGCGGCCCCCACCAAGATCCGGTCATAAGCAGCGCGACAGCCACAACAGCGGCCAGCGGCTTGAGAGCGCCCCAGAAGAAGCTATCGCCGAGCGCTCCGAGCGGCGCCATAAGCGCCGCCTTCAGTCCGGGGACGTCGTCACCCGCATTCCGACCCATTGCCCGGTCCTCTTCCATCCGTATTACCGCGCCCAGGATGTATGAAGCGAAAAATGGCTGGGTATTGAAATACTCCAGATGGAGACGTATCCGAGATTCATACTCTGCCGGGTCCGGATAGAGTTTTCGAAGCGCCGGTTCGATGGCGTATGCGAACCCGATCGATTGCATTCGTTCAAAGCTCCATGACGCCTGAATAAGCAAGGCCCTTCGAAACACTCCGAACAGGTCCGCGGAGCCTATTCTTTTATGAACGTCGTTCACGGTATCTGGCTCCCAACCACCCGCCGGTTACGGAAAGCAGTATGATAATAAGCGCCGGGGCATGGAAGAGCTGCCCCGTCATTGCCGCGATCATGAACCCGCTGAGAAAAAAAAGGTCGACTGTTTTCATAGAGAGTTTACGCGCAACCAGCGCCACCCCGACCAGGGGGAGAAACTTCACAAACAGGGACATCGCCCGGTGAACATTCTCGGGCAAATGATTGAACGCTGAAACAGCCGCAAGCCCCAGAGGCAGAAACACAAGGTACAATACAAAGGACTTCATAAAGAATACCGGAAGTCCGCTGAGGTGCGCGCGGGCCAGCCTGCGTCCGGCGCCAGGTCCTGGACCGGTCATGACAGCGTCAGCCAGCCGCGAGTTCCAGTGCCTGACGATGCCATCGGCCCTCATGGTTACAGGCACCATCGCAGCGGTCAAAAGAACGCTGAATCCGATCGCCGGAAGCGGCGCGTTCCCCGCGCTCCCCAGCGCTGCAATGGCCGTTGCGGACACAGCGCTGATCGTCGCATCCGCGGGCACAAAGGCGCCGATCGGCATATCAAGCACCCAGATGAGTTCGAGAACCGCGCCGACGATGATTCCCGCGATCGGATCACCAAGCAGCCACCCCGTCAGAGGGGCGGCGACGATCGGTTCCGAGAGCATGAATTGACCTGCCGCGGTCCGATCGAGCCCGATGATCCCGCCGACAAATGCGATGCCCATAATAGCGAAGATCATATGCGTATCGAATATCGGCATAAGAGAACCTTACCTGTACTTCGAACTCCGTTACTTCGAACTCCGTATTGCTTCCATCTTTTCAGACATGACAGGCGGTCAATATCTTTTCGAGCGGCACCGGCCGCTGGTTCGGGACCGCCTGAACATCAATCTTGATGCCCTTCGCTGCAAGCTCTTTGAGCGCCGCCAGGTCGGCGGCATCGACCGCAAGCACGTCCATGAGCTTGCGTTTCCCCGGCACATAGCGCATGCCGCCGATATTGATCGCCCGGCAGTCCAGTCCCGAATTAATCGCGCGCAGAACGTCAGCGGGGTTCGAGAACAACAGGATGGTCCTGTCGGCATTGAGCGCCGCGGTGCGCGCCAGCTCGCAGATGTCCTCAACCCGGCCGATGACGGCCCTCAAGCCTTGCGGCACGGAGAGCTCCATTATGGAACGTTGAAAAGGATTCGACGCGACCCGATCGTCGGCAACGAAAATGCTGGTCGCTTTCAGATAATTTACCCAACCCTCCACAACCTGTCCATGGATCAGGCGGTCATCAATGCGGCTCAACACTATCATGGCAACTAATTTTTACCCTTCAGCATTTGACTTGCTATCACGATGCTTTTCCGCCCCGCTTCCTGGACAAGCCCGGCAACATCGAGAAGTGATTTTTCATCTCGATGGTTTGCGAACTTGATCAGCATCGAAAGGTTTGCGCCGGTGACCACTTCAATCGATTCTCCAAGAAAGGCGAGGGCGATATTGGAAGGGGTGCCTCCGAACATGTCGGTAAAAAGCATGACGCCTTTTTTACCATCCACCTTTTTTATCGCGGTCTGGATCGCCTCTCTGAGCAATTCCGGCGCACTCTCCTGCTTCACGCTCACCGTCGCAACCGCATCGATCTTGCCTACAATCATCTCGGCGGCCTTCACCAACTCGGCGCCCATATCCTCGTGACATACCACCACCAGTCCGATCATGCTCAAATCTCCTTTTGAAAGAGTCAGGAAAGTCTATTGTTATTCTCCCCTGTCCCGATGTTTTACAATGACGTCGTAACCGCTCAGCCTGAGCCGCTCCGCGATCATAAGCGAGACCGCGACTGACCGATGCCTGCCGCCCGTGCAACCAAACGCGATCGTAAGATAGCTTTTCCCCTCGCTTCGGTAGCGTGGCAGAAGGTACTCGATAAATCCCTGGAGCCTGGCCAGGAACTCCACGGAATCGGGTTGCGCCATGATGTAGTCTCTGACCCTTGGATCTTCTCCGGTGTAGGCCCTCAACTCAGGCACAAAATGCGGGTTCGGCAGGAACCGAAGATCGAACAGGAGGTCGAGGTCGTAGGGAACGCCGAATTTGTAGCCGAAGGTGAGCAGGGTAATCACCATGGGCCTGCCGGCCTCGCCCGCGGCATAGTACCGTTCGATCGTCTGGCGCAGATCGTGGACCGTGTAATCCGAGGTATCGATGATCCGGTCAGCCAGTGTCTTGACCTCGGCAAGCGCTGCCCGCTCCCTCCTTATCCCGTCCAACAACGGTGTTGTCCCCCGCGCCAGGGGATGAGGTCTTCTCGTCTCGCTGAAACGCCGTACAATTGTCTGGTCCGACGCATCCAGGAAAAGCAATTCAATGACGCAGCCCCGGGACTTAAGCCCACCATACAGCGCAGGGAAGCGTTCGGGGAAGCCTCTTTCCCGGATGTCGATGCCAATGGCTGATTGAAACGCCTCCTCCGAACTCTGAGCAAACTCGACGAACGCCGAAAGCAGCGTGAGCGGGAGGTTGTCTACACAGTAAAACCCCATGTCCTCGAAGGCCTTCAGCGCGGCGCTCCGGCCTGATCCGGAAAGGCCCGTAACAACAATTAGGCGCGTACAATTCATCCCGTGAGCCTCTTTCTGAGCTTTCTTTCCAGGTCCCGTGCTGTAAAAATACCGCGTTTTTTCAGCAGCTGATTTCTGGCCGCCACTTCAATAAGCGTGGCCATGTTTCTTCCAGGCTTGACCGGCAGTTTCAGATACGGCACGTTTACGCCAAGGATCCTATAGCGCTTTTCGCGCAGCCCGACAAGGCTGTACTGGCGGTCCTTTTGCCACTCCGCCAGTTCCACGACCAGCCCGATCGCGCTCTCGGCGATCGTTGCCGATTCTCCATACAACGCCCTGATGTTGATGATCCCGAGCCCCCGTATCTGTAGCAGGTCCGCGCCCATTTCCGGAGGTCTGCCGCAGATCCCGCTGTTCTTTTTCTCCAGGACCACGAGATCGTCGGCTACCAGCTTGTGCCCGCGCAGGACCAGATCCAGGGCGGCCTCGCTCTTGCCGACCGCGCTTTCTCCAATGATAAGCGTACCGAGCTCAAAGATCCGCACGAGCACGCCATGAAGACTGGTCCTCGGTAATAGTTTTTCCACCAGAAGCCGCCGAAGGCCCGGCAGGTCTTTACTCTTGAGGAGAGGGACCCTCGAAGCTTCCGCCGTATCAAGAAGCTCTTTGCAGATTTTGCGGCCACTGAGCAGGATGCAAGCGGGTTTCTGTTTCACCAGAGCGCGTACAAGCCGTATCCGCTCGTTCACGGGAAGCGAGCACAGGTAAACAACCTGGCTCGGCCGGAGATGTATGACGCACGAGGCGGTCCCCTTCCCCGGCGGCGCAGACAGCATAGGAGCCGTCATCTGCGGAGAAAGAATCTCCCTGCCGAGGCCTGCGCGTCCCGCAAGGACTTCTGTCGCGGTTCCCGTCAGTTCCGCCACAGTGACCTTCACTTTTTCGGCGCCGCCTGCGGTTGCGGATATTTGCTGTCCTCTTGGTATATCAGCCTCTGAAGTTCCTGCCGGGTGGGGGCCGTCCTCAGGCCTTCCCGCAGAGTGGGACTTTTAAGAATACGGGAAATCCGGGCCAGCGTCTTCAGGTGATCTCCCGGTCTGTCTTCAGGCGTCACGAGCAGAAAAAAGAGATGGACCGGTTTTGAGTCCATGGCCTGGAAGTCGATCCCCTTGTTTGATCTGCCGAAAGCGACGATCATCTCGGAGCTCATAGGCAGCTTGCCGTGCGGGATCGCCACCCCGTCGCCAATACCAGTGCTGCCGAGCGCTTCGCGCTCAAGCAATACTCGCAAGAGTTCCTCTTCGTTGTCGACCCTGTTGAGGGCTTTGAGCAGGCGGGCAAACTCACGGAGAACGCCCCGCTTGTCAACGGCCTCGAACTCTTCGATGATCAGATTCTCCTGCAACAGGTCCCGTAGTGTGGGCATCATGACACTTTCTTACAGCGCGGGTTCGATGAGTCCCACGTTCCCGTCTTTTCTCTTGTAGAGGACATTGACATGGCCGCTGTCGGCGTTCGCAAAGATGAAAAAATCCTTGTCCAGAAGCTCCATCTGCATCACGGCCTCCTCCGGCTGCATCGGCTTGAGATCAAAACGCTTGGTCTTGATGATCTGCGGGATACGGTCTTCGGCGTGAGACGACGGGGGGGCTGTGGCAACGGATCCGTCCTTGTTGCTTTGATGCTTGTGTTCGACCAGCTTTTCCTTATATCTCCTGACCCGCCGTTCGAGCTTCGCGGTCAGGAGGTCGATAGCTGAGTACATCTCTTCGGTTTCTTCAGACGCCTGGATCAGCAGACCGTTGGATTTGATGACCGCTTCCGCGATATGGTGCACTTTTTTTACAACGGAAAGGGTAACAACTACCTGAATGGTCTTCGGAAGATACTTTTCCAGCCTTCCTATCTTCTCCGTTGCGTACTGTTTGAGCGCTTCCGTTGCCTCGATATGCCTTCCTATCACGGTAACCTGCATACTGTATCCTCCTTGGCGTGAAATTCCAAATCACCAGCATCAAACGTCGGATACTTTTCAATTTCCAAAGCGTTTGTGAATTGATGTTTGGTGTTATAAATGTATTTTAAAATCGGCGCCTGTTCATGTGCGCTTGTTGCGTGTGCCAGGTGTTGATTCAAAGACCTGTCCTTTTTCGTACACTCGTCGGCGGTATCCTGAGTTCCTCACGGTATTTCGCAACCGTCCTTCTTGCAATATCGATCCCCCGCTCTTTCAAAAGATGGACAAGCTGCTGGTCCTTGAGCGGCGTTGCCGGGTCTTCCTCTTTGACCATCTTCTGGATCGTGTCTTTGACGGTAAGCGATGAGATCTCGGCGCCGGTCCCGTCTGAAAAGCCTGTTGAAAAGAAATACTTCATCGGGAAAATACCCTGTGGGGTGTGCATATACTTGTTCGTCGTCACGCGACTGATCGTGGATTCGTGCATGCCGATGTCCTCAGCCACGCCCTTAAGCACCATGGGCCTCAGGTGGGTGATGCCCTTGTCCAGAAATTCGAGCTGGAACTTGACGATGCTCTCGGCAACTTTGTAGATGGTCTTGCTTCGCTGTTCCATACCCTTGATGAGCCACTGGGCCGAACGCAAGCGCTCCTCGACATACTCCTTGGTCACTTTGTCAACGGCCTCATTCCGGCTGAGCAGCTTGCGGTAAAAAGGGTTGATGCGGACCCTCGGGATCCCCTCGTCATTGAGCTGCACCACATACCTGTCCTCAACCTTGATCACATACACTTCCGGGACCACATAATTAGCATCAGCGGTAAGGTAAGGCCTGCCGGGTTTCGGTTCCAACTCATGGATAATTATGTGCGAGGCCTCCATGACCTCCTGGGGCGTCACATTGAGGGCCTTGGCGATATTCAGATATTTTCTCTTTTCCAGGTCGCCAAGGTGGTCCTGGATGATCTTCTCGACAAGCGTCCCCTGAAGTTCGAGCTGCCTGACCTGGATCAGGAGGCATTCCCGGAGATCCCGTGCGCCTATACCCAGCGGATCGAAGCCCTGTATAAGCTCGAGCGCCTGTTCCATCTCCCGTAAAGACAACCCGGACTGCTGGGCCAGTTCGTCGAGGGTTGCGCGAAAATAACCATCATCATCGAGATTGCCGATGATCCATTCTCCGCCTTTCACCAGGCCGGGGTCCGATGCCGAAAGGTGGAGCTGCCACAGCAGGTGATCGCTCAATGAAGGAAGTCGTGTCAGGGTCTGGTCAGAGGAAGGTAGTTCTTTATCATCCGCTTCCGCATTGCCGTAATCGCGGCCGTCTCCCAGCTCATTGAGATATTCATCCCACTGAGGGCCGAGGTCGAGCTCGCTTTTGAGCTCCTGGGTCCCCGCCTGCTCCGGCGCAACCTCGGGCAGCGTTTCAGCGGCTGTTCGCGTCTCGGGACCGGTCTCTCCATCTTCAGAGGAGAGTTCCTCCCCGGACTCATCGGAAGGCGCCTCTTCAAGGACCGGGTTCTCGATCAGTTCCTGAGAGATCGATTGCGCCAGTTCAAGACGCGACAACTGTAGCAGCTTAATGGCCTGCTGGAGCTGTGGCGTCATGATGAGTTTTTGTTGCAGTTTTAGTTCGAGCCGCGCTTCCATATTTTTTCAGGAGTCAGAAGCCGGAATTCAGGGGCCTGAAGAAATTCATCGCAGGATATCGATTTAATCTCCCAACTTCCGTCTCCGCGTTCCTGACTTCGCTTCTCTCTTGAATACGATTATAATCGAAAAGCCTCGCCCAGATAAAATTGCCGTACCCGCGTGCTTGCCATGATTTCAGCCGCATTACCCGCCTCGATGATCTCCCCTTCGCTGATGATATACGCCCGGTCGGTGATTGCGAGGGTCTCCCGAACATTGTGATCGGTGATCAATATCCCGATCCCCTTGCTCTTCAAGAGCGAAATGATCCCCTGGATATCCTGGACCGCAAGAGGGTCGATCCCCGCAAAGGGCTCGTCAAGGAGGATGAACTTCGGCGAAAGGGTAAGGGCCCGGGCGATCTCAACCCTCCGCCGCTCCCCTCCCGAAAGCGTATATGCCATGGACTTGGCCAGGTGAGCGATTCCCAGTTCGCTCAGAAGCCGGTCCCGTCGCTCCTTGCGTTCAAGGCCTGAAAGGTCCATGGTCTCGAGTATGGCCATCAGGTTTTCACCAACGGTCAACTTCCTGAAGACGGACGGTTCCTGGGGCAGATAGCCTATGCCATTCTTCGCCCGCTGATACATCGGCATTTTTGTGATATCCTTGCCGTCCAGACGCACCGTGCCCTGGTCCGGCCGGACCAGCCCGACGACCATGTAGAATGTCGTGGTCTTGCCCGCCCCGTTCGGTCCGAGAAGTCCGACGACCTCTCCATGTTCGACCTGCAGGCTTATGCCCCGGACGATCTTTCTGCCGCGGTAGCTCTTTTCCAGTTTTAGCGCCTCAAGCGCGTGCGCGTTATCCATATCGGCTACTGTCTCTTCCTGTTATCCAGCGCCTTGTCCTTGAAAAATATTACCTTCCCGCCGCCTTCAACAATGCTGCGGTCATCGGCCATGAACAGTGTTATTTTTTCTCCGCCAATCTTGTTTTCGTTCTCGCTTATGCTGGCGTTTCCCGTGAGAACGATCGTTTCTTCACGGCTGGAATACAGCGCATTGTTCGAGAGCGCCACCCTGCCTTCCCTGCGCACTACAACATTGCCGTGCGCCTCGACTTTTCTGATGTCCTTCGATCCGACATCGTAATATACGATCATAACGTCCGACGTAAGCGTCATGCCTTCTTTTTTAAGGGTCACCTTCCCCGTAAATGTTACCTTGTCGCCAAGCTTTTCCGCCTCCATGCTGTTCGAGATGATCACCAGGGGTTCCCGCGTATTTTTGCCGGAGCGCGCGGCAACTGATGTCGCCGCAATGACAAGCAGGGATGCAACAAGGCACAGGCTATTCCTGAAGGACCGCTTTGACATTGTTCCTGACCATGATCTTACGCAAGTCCACATTCGCGGATAATCCGACCCCTTCGAGGTATATCTCGCTCCCGAGCAGCTTAAATGGATCAGTGGTCCAGACGACCCGTTCGCCCGCCTTACAGAAAAGCGAGTCCGTCGTCAGTAGATAGCCGTCGCTCGTAATGACCCTGACCTCACGAGTCACCCGGCGGATAGAAGAGTCCCCGTTTGACGTGTCCACGGTCCCTGCTTCACCAAGGAGCGTTGCCTCCCTGCTCTCGGGGCTCGTAAACACAATTTTGATGTCCTTTAATCGGGCCTCCTTGTTCTCATACAGGTCCGCACTCCGGGCGTTCATGCGCCACGAGACCCGTCCGTTCTCTGACTTGGAGAACCTGAACCCATCCATGCTCATGAGCAGTCGCACCCCGGCGACGGGATGAATGAGGGAAGGCATGGTGATTTCCTTTCCTCGTAAAAGGAGGTAACCGCCAAAGGCAAATGCGGCGATGATGAGGACTGTCGCAATCACTTTATAAAAGTTCACCCTGAACATGATAACCGAGACCTTAAAGATAGTATGGCGGCCTTCGGGGCCGCCATATGCATAATTTATACCACAGGTTCCGGTTTCTGTAAAGACCTAAATCGGGACCATGATAAAATACAGGGGTAAATACTATTTTGGGGAATTGCTTCGCGCTTTGAGAATGGACAATTCCTGTTCTTTTTCCGCCAGGAGGTGTTCGAGCTGCGTTTGGGAGGATATGTCGCGCACCACGGACTGGATAAACCGTTTCCCCATGAGGGAAAGCGATACGGCGCTCATCTCAATAGAAACCACGGCTCCGTCAACCTTTCGGAGTTCTCCGTATCTGACCGATGGACGGCCTTCCCTGGCCTCTTCGAGAATTTCCCGGGGCCGGGTAGCGTCTACCACGAGCTCGAACAGGTTTTTGTGCAGAAGATCATACTTCGCATGTCCGGTAAGTCGGGCGGCCTGTTCGTTTGCAAATACGATGTCTCCGTTTCCGGCAAGGACGAAAATAGACTCGCCGGCGTTTTCAACGAGCGTCCGGTACCGTTCTTCCGATGCCCTGAGTTCCTCGGTCTTTTCGGCGACCCACTGCTCCAGTTCGGAGTTCATCTTGCGCAGTTCTACCTGCATCTGTTCGTTCTGGATCGTCGTGGAAAGGATGCCGGAGAGCGTAGTGAATAAATTGATGTCCTCGTCCGTGAAGGTCTTCGGTTTATCATAGAGCACTTCCATGATTCCCACAAGAGCGCCGTTTGAATAGACGTAGAGCGGCAGGCAATAGAGCGACTGGTAGCCGCTAAGCGCCAGACCGGCTGCCTCACGGAACCTCGTGTCGGCGTGAAAATCTTTGAGCGTGACCGGTTCAAGCCTCCTCCCGACCCATCCCTCGATCCCTTCACCAAGAGGGATCCGGACTTTGTCAATTGCTGATTCCTGTACACTGTTGGTCGCCGCAAGCGGAAGATCGTCCCTTTTCCTGTCGTAAAGGTAAATAAAACAGGCATCGGCTTCCATCACCCTGGCAGTCGTATCGGCAACATCCTTCAGTCGGTCCGCGAACAGCCTGGGCGAGTTCGCCGCATAATTCACATCGTACACACCGAGGAACTTGATGAACAGGTCGTCCTTGATATCGAGAAGCTCTTCCTGTTTCAGGTGCAGTTCGAGGTTGGCGTCCTCCAGACGGCGATAATAGGGGAAGATGGTTTTCTTGTACAGAACGAACGACGCCAGCGGTATAAGGAGGGCAAGCGCGAGAACAAGGAGCACAATGTGCCGGCTATCATGCGAAACGAAATACTCCAAAGTCGCGCCGATGAGGACCGCGGCCAACAGGATGAGCGTCAGCGGGAAGATCAGGCTGCCCTTTTTATGTTCGAAACCGCCCTGTTGCATTCTTTGTACCTCCGTCATCCTTTCCCAGCCACGGGCGGGGTTTATCGGTCCTTTATGAAACGGACAAGGTCGCTCACCGCCTGATCAACAGAGACCGGCACATCAACAAGGAAGCCCCGGGCCCGCAGCTTGAGAAAAAGCTCCGTAAGGAGTGGGGGGTCGATGTTGGAATCCTTCAGCGCCTCGACCTGCAGAAAGATGTCCGACGGCGTCCCGGCAGTGAGCACACCGTGCCCTTTGGCGAGCACATACACGCGGTCGGCAAATCCCGAGACCAGGTTGAGGTCATGCGTGGACATGATGATCGTCATGCCTTCCCCATTCCGTTTGTTCAACAGCGTTACCAGTTCTGTCCGTGACCGGGAATCGAGCCCCTCGAACGGTTCATCCAGGATCAAAAGCTCCGGCCGCATGACGAGCGCCCCGGCAAGGGCAACTTTACGTTTCTCGCCACCGGAAAGGTAGTGGCAGATCTTATCGCGCAGGTGCCGGATCCCGAGTTCATCCATGACCTGCTCGACCATGTGGCCGCTCTCCTGCTTCCCGTACCCGTAATTCCGTGGCGAAAAGGAGATATCGTCCCAGACCGTGGGAGAAAGGATCTGGTCATCCACATTCTGCAGCAGCACCCCGATGCGTTCCCGAATTGAATTGTACTGCTTCGAGGGAGTAACGCCGAACACGACGACCTTGCCCTCGTCCGGTGCGAGCAACCCCAGAATGTGGTAGAGAAGCGTGGTTTTGCCTGAACCGTTTCCACCAAGCACCACCACCCGTTCACCGCGGTTTACGACAAAATCAAGACCGCAGATATGGATCTCCGTGGTATCGGGATACACATGCTTAAGACAGCTTACACTGACGATTGTTTCCGTTGAACCCTTATTGATAAAAAGTTTTTTATTCATTAGATTGCTTGTTCACAGGGTACTTCTCACCATTTACTTCCAGACGAGCGCCAGCAGGAGTACCGCCGTCCCAGTCCCGAGTGGAAGCCAGTCTTCCCGCTGGAAACGTACCGTGCCCTTCTCCGCCATACTGCCGTTGTAGCCACGTACCACCATGACCGCATAGAGGCGCGAGGCCCGTTCTACCGCCCTCACCAGCAGCATCCCGATGCCCTTGGAAATATTGGCGCTGTTCTTATACAGGTTTCCGGGAGAGAAACCGCCGCGCAGCCGTATGGCCGCCGCAAAACTGTCCATCATATCGAGGAGAATAAACAGCGTCCGGTATGTCATGAACAGGCCCGCTGCCAGGATCTCGGGAAGGAAAGCGCTGAACAGGGAAAATATTCTCGGGTACGGGGTGCTCACGATCAGCATAAGCATGGCGAATGAAGGCGTTATTGCCTTGACGATAAGAAGTGAGGCAAGCCAGCCTCCGCCCCGGAGACTGATCGCATATACTATCGCAAACAGAGCGGCATACCAGGACAACCCCATCACCTTTAACCAGGGAAGTCCTGACGCCGCTGCTACGGCAAGCAGCATCCCATAACCGGCCATAAGCGGATATGGGTTTCGGGTGATGACCGCTGACGACACCACGAACAGCAGGAAAAGGAGCTTCGCGGGGGTTGAGGCCCTGTGGAAAGGTCCTGATCCGCTTGCGGCCCAATGATCAATCCTTGCGACATCTATCACGACAAGTTCCTCATTGGTTATTTATCATCCTTCTCACGATGCAGCGCATGGTCCAGCAAGTCAGGTTTGACCTGCGAGACAAACTTCACCACTGCACCGGTAATCGCCGCTTCTATGGACCAGCCGATGACCCCGAGCGATAATACCATGATCGCAAACGTCTGCACAGACACCTGTCCTTTGTGAATAAGGCCATGCTCATCTCCATGGCTGATAAGTTCCGGATCAATATTGGAAACAGCTACAATGCTTATCAGGGCCACTGTCGTCATGAAGAGGGTCAGGACCGTCGCGAGCACCGCGCGCCAGAACACGGGGAGCCGATTTTTGAACAGAGAGAACAGGGTGTGGCCAAGGACTGCCTCGCAACCGAGAAGCAGCGTATTGAGCCCAATCACGGTAATACCTCCGTGCCCCATGAGGGCAAGAATGAGGTTAGCGATAAACGCCGCTAAAAACCCAAGGGCCGGACCCAGAAGAATGCCGGCAACAACGGAAAGATTGATATGATAGAACAACGGAAGGATCTCAAGACTCATGGCCACGAGCATCACCGCACTCACCGCGCCGAGGAGAGGGATATTCTTGATCATGTCCATTCCCCGGAGACTAAACAGGCTGAGCCCCAAGGCCAACGCCATCACGATCAAACCGAGCGCCCAAAGACCTACCGGCAGAATGCCGTCTGGTATGTGCATGTGGGTCATGGAGAGACTTTCTTATGACTAAATTTCTACTTGGTTATTGGGGTTATTTTGTGATTTGATGCTTGGCGATTTGTGCTTACTTATTTGCATTTTGACGCTTGATACTTTGAATTTTCCCTTGTTTGTTTCCCTTCACCCGTCCACCTTATCTCTCTTTCTTAATAAAAATCAGTTTTCCGCTGCCGCTTATAAAAATATTCACTCCCCAGCTGACAAGGCTGATGACAAGCGCCCCAAAAAATGCGGACCGGAAAGACTCGATCACGAAACCGGGCACCAATGCTGAAACCAACATGAGCATGGCGGCATTGACCACCAAGGTGAACAGTCCGAGGGTCAAAAGGTTGATCGGGAGCGTCAGGACAAGCACCACCGGCCTGATCACCGCATTGACAACGCCAAATATTCCGGCTGCAATGATGCCGATTCCCAGGCTCCGTATGGTGATGCCCTTGATCAACGATCCGGCGATCACAAGTGCAAGCAGGTTGATGGACCAGCGCAGGAAAAAACCGGGCATGCGGCCTCCTCAAACATAAAAAATATTATCATACTTCCGCACTCTTTGCAACCTCGAATAGAAAGAATGGGTAACTCCTGGGCCAATTTCACATCAAAAATGGGGAAAAGATCGATTACAGAGTCGCAACGTTCGAGAAGGATAAAGCCGCTCAAAGCTGATAGTATCAGTTTTTGCCCCAAGGCATAACCAGAGACGGGGCCTGTTCTTCGACGATTGGCCACTCTGATATTCTCGGGTTTGACTGCATGACTTGTCTCAGTCGCGGACCTGTCTCGCTCTAACATGAATCATTTCAGAAGATGGCATTCAAGCATTGTGACTTGAATCACAATAAATGTGTAATCAGAATCACAGACTATCTTTCGGGTTTAGCGTACTATTCCATCAACGTGAAATTCATATCTGCATGTATTGCTCGAACAGAGGAGGGATACCAAATGGTTAATAAAAAGACAATCTTCATTCTATTGGTATCACTGATTATTACAAGCTTGTTCGGTTGCGGAAGCGGAGGAGGCACTGCTAATCTGAATGCATCGACAAGCAGCAACGGCGACCAGACAGAGACTTCTGCAACACCGGAAGGGGCAGCTTTAACTTTGGCATGGGATGCGCCAACGACAAACACAGACGGATCTTCCTTGAATCCGACGACTGACCTATCTCTGTATAAAATATATTATGGAACGGAATCTCTTACGTACACAACAGTCGTGGATGTCGCAAATCCCGGGACGCCTACAGTATCACAGACCTTGAACCTTTTACCAGGGACATACTATTTTACAGTGACAACGGTGGATACCTCTGGTCAGGAAAGCAGCTATTCAAATGAAGTAATGAAAACGATTTAACAACAAAAACAGAATGCCCCCGGCAGCATCGGGGGCATTCTGTTTGTATACAAGCAAAATTGAACTCTTCCATACTCCAATCGTGAAGAAATCCCACTCCTCTGCATTGCTTATCTGATCTTCTTCGCAAATATCTCCTTCGTGATGTCCTTCTCAAATGCGATCATGGCCTTACCAAACTGAATCAAATAGCGCGGCCTTTGGCCGCACCCCGTCCAACGGCAACATATAACGGTTACGATGCCCGTATCTGGTAAACGTCTCACGGTAACGTCTTCAAGACGAATGACGAACTACGTGACCGAAACAAGCCTCCTTATGTTTTGGCTCAGCGTGTCTCCTTATCATTATCCGCAGTTTCAGTAATCCTGCCGGATTTCCAACAATGACATCATCGGCCCTTTCCCTATGCTTGATCCGTCGGCGAATTACATGCTTCATTAACAAGCACTGTAGATCACTACGGAATGTTTTTTGACGGCGACGTTGACGTGCATCGTCATAAAATCGCGCGTTCATACCAATGTAACCGGAATCACAAATAAAGTGTAATTGGAGTCACCGACTATCCGCCGACCTTACCGTATTATTACATCAACGTGAGATTTAAATCTCACACGATCGAGGAGGGACACCAAATGGTTAATAAAAAGACAAGCTTCATTCTTTTGGCATCACTGATTATTACAAGCTTGTTCGGTTGCGGAAGCGGAGGAGGCACTGCCAGCCTCGAGACATCGACAAGCAGCAGCGACGCCCAGCTTGAATCTATCTCGGTAACACCGACGAACCCAACGATCGCTGTAAATACCGATATACAACTCACCGCCACCGGCATTTACTCGGACAACACGACAAAAGACCTTACATCGACGGTAACATGGTCTTCATCGGCTGTGGATGCTTTGAATATTGCATCCGGCACGGAGGTTGCACAGCTTTCGGGATTCTCCTCATCAACAACCGATAGATCAAGCTCGTTCCTCAGTCCGGGGCATACAAAAGCCACGGGTACTGGCCAGGCAAAAATCACGGCAAAGTGGGGAAACATATCCGGCTCTACAACTATAACCGTGACTTCGGCAACACTCGTATCCATAGCAATCACCCCAGCCAATCCAAGCATTGTCTACGGTACAAACCAGCAGTTCGTTGCCACGGGCACGTTCTCAGACAATACTACGCAGGATCTGACCACAGCTGTAACCTGGAGTTCATCGGCCACGGCTGTCGCCGCCATCAGTAACGCAGCGGGTTCCAACGGATTGGCGACCTCGGTGGCCGCGGGCTCGACAACGATCACGGCAACCTCGGGAAGTATATCGGGAGCTACCACACTTACGGTAACTTCGGCCACACTCGTATCACTATCGATTACCCCGGCCAATGCGAGCATTGCGCTTGGAGCGACACAGCAATTCACGGCAACAGGGTCCTACTCCGACGGCTCGACTCAGAATCTGACGACGGCAGTAACCTGGAGTTCATCAACGGCTACTATTGCCGCCATCAGTAACGCAGCGGGTTTCAACGGATTGGCGATCTCAGTTGCCGGCGGATCGACAACGATAACGGCGACGTCGGGAGGCGTTTCAGAAACTGCCATACTTACTGTGACAGGATTGGGAGTGATAACTTTGGCGTGGGATGCGCCAACGACAAACACAGACGGATCTTTTCTGAATCCGGCGACTGGCCTATCTCTGTATAAAATATATTATGGAACGGCGCCTCTTATGTATACAACAGTCGTGGATGTCACGAATCCCGGGACGACCACAATATCACAGGCTTTGGACCTTTCATCCGGGACATATTATTTTACGGTGACAGCGGTAGATACCTTTGGGCAGGAAAGCAGCTATTCAAATGAAGTAATGAAAACAATTTAACATCGCAAAAACACATGCCCCCGGCAGCATCGGGGGGCATGTGTTTGTATACAAGCAAGCTTGAGTTCTTTGTCGAACGTATAAGCGAGAAGAAACAGCGCTTTCTGCGCCGCTTATCTGATCTTCTTTACAAATATTTCCTTCGTAATGTCCTTATCAACCGCAATCATGGTCTCACCCAATTGGATCACATAAGCCGGTTTTTTCTGGTGAAGCTTTACCACAGTGCCAGGCACAACCCCCATGGCCGAAAGCCTGTCAAGACGCGAGTGCGAACCTGGGGTAATGAACACGATCTTTGCCTGCTCACCGGGCATGAGATCGGCAAGCGGCGCGACAAGCGGCTTCATTTCCTGCCGGAACATGGCGCAGCATTCTCCCCGTGGTATCGGCTTGCCGTCCGGAGAGTTCGGTGGATGACCGAGAAGCGTGCAAACGCTGTCCGTTACCTCCGGAGAAAGAATATGCTCGAACTTGCAGGCCTCCGCCTCAGCGCCGTCCAGGGCAAAGAGATCGTAGAACATCCTGAGCGAGAGCCGATGCCGCCTTACCAGCTCCCGTGCCCTTTTCTCACCCGTCGGGAGCAGTTCTACCACCTGACCTTTGATATCGATCCACCTGTTCCTGGCAAGCTCAGTAAGGATATCTTCGCAGCCCTGGAGAGTGCAGTTCTGAACAATTTCGTCCAGGGTCAGTGTTCCTTCCTCTCTCAGCGTCCAGATAATCTCAAAGAGTTCGTCCTCTTTCTCGATCTCCGGCAACACGCACAACGCGGGATGACCTGCTTTTCCCTCAATAGTGTTTATTCGTTTATGTTCAGACATGGCGCCTCCTTCATAACATGATGGATGATGGATGACCGTTCGCGCTATAAAATATAAAATATCGTGGGATGTGTGACGTCCACCCCTACGCTCGCTCGGACGCAGGACGCATCCTTCCCACAACCTGCTTCCTTCCTCCTACCTTCCACAGCTCGCATTCTTACAAAGCTACTTTAAAAAACCTGAGCGCCCAGTTCAGCGCCCCTCCCACGCCAAAGGCAAAAGGGAATATGAAAGTCGCCATATACAGAGCGGTCTTCATGCCCCGCTCTTTCACCATCATGAAAAAGTTCGCGATACAGGGCACAAACAAGGTCATCACGGTGAGGCTCACTACGATCTGGATCGGGTCAAGCAATCCTTCTTTGGCCAGCATGAATAGCCCCGCAGCGCCGTAATCACGACGTAAAAATCCTATGACGAATGCCTCGGCAGCCCTGCTTGGGAGGCCGAGCAAATGAACAACAATTGGATCAGTCAACTGCTGGATATAGGCAAGGGCCCCCACTTTGTGACTGATAAAAAGGATGAACGTGCCGAGCATAAAAAGCGGCACAGCTTCTTTCAAATACCACTGTACGCGGGCAAGGGTCTTGACAAGAATATTCGAAAGTTGCGGCACGCGAATCGGCGGCAACTCGAGAACGAAGTCTGACGGCTCGCCAGGGATGACTTTTGCGGCCAAATACCCTACGAGAAGCATCACCGCGAGCAGTGTGCCAAGCCAGATGATCGTGGCAAGCCCGGAAAGCCCGGCAACCAATCCGAGTATAACACCAAGTTGGGCTGAACAGGGCACCCCGAGCGCAAGCAGAAGTGTTACAAGAATTTTCTCCTTTTTGGTCTCAAGGATGCGCGTGGTAAGCGTTGCCATGGTATCGCATCCCAATCCGAGGATCATAGGGAGTACTGCTTTGCCGTTCAGGCCCATTATTTTAAAGACCTTATTCACCATGACCGCGAGCCGGGGCAAATAACCCGAGTCTTCCAAAAGGCCGAACGCAATAAAGAAAAACCCCACGATCGGCAACACAATAGCGATGGAGTAAGTGAGAGCCATGGTCACGAGTCCGTAGTCGCCTACGATCAATTCCTGAAGAAATGGAATCGGCAGGATAAAATGAACAATCTTTACAGCCCAGGGGTTCAAGTATTCGCCAAAGACGATCTTCTCCAGAAAATTGACCGCAGTGCCTGCTCCAAGCACGCCTACAAATTGATAAACGACATAGAGAACGGCCAGCAGGATCGGCAACCCATAGACTGGATGCATGGACCACTTGCCTATGTGGAATGCAATGGCTGAACCCTTCCCTGCCTCGTGGAGGCTCAGTGATTGTGCGAGGATCTCATCGGCTTTCTTCATCCTTCGCTGATTGATGAGATAACCAAGCGAGTTATTGAATTTCGACTGCACTCCCTGGCGAATCTTTTCTATCTCGATGATCACGTGGTCCTGAACGTTCGCATGAAGCCAACCCTTGAGACTCTCGTCACCGGCCAGGATCATAAGAGCAAGAGCGCGGCGCGAGATATTAGCTTCCGTCAACAAAGCAGAGATGTCCCTGATCCCGCCTTCGATCTTATCATCGTACAGCACCTCGATGCCGGATGGCCGCGGATGCTGGATGCCCTTCAACAGCTTGTCGATGCCGCTCCGCCGGATAGCCACGGTTTTTACCACTTCAATGCCGAGAACTCGTGAGAGCGTCTCCTGATTGATTACGATGCCGCGACTCCTCGCCTCATCGCCCATATTGAGATCGAGGATAAACGGCACGCCCATTTCAGCGAGTTGGAGCGTGATCAATAGTCCGCGTCTCAGGTTCTTGGTATCGGCAACCTGGACGATCACATCTGCCCGATCGGAGATCAGCATGTCCCGCGTTACCTTCTCGTCCTCGGACATAGGCACCAGGCTATTCACTCCGGGAGTGTCGATCACGAGGGTCTTTATTTTATTCAAGACCGCATTTCCGTAAGTCACTTCCACGGTGGTGCCCGGATAATTGGACACGGTAACATAGGTCCCCGTCAGGAGGCCAAACAGCGCGCTTTTGCCGACATTGGGATTGCCTATCAGAAGTACCTTATGTAAAGTGGAATCACGGTAACGATTTTCATCACCAGGCCCATGGTCATGCATTTAATGTACGTCCTCACTTTCGGCGATAACTTCCCGGTCCTGACTACTTGTTTTTTCTCCCCTGGCATCCCGCGCACAGGCCGTACAACTCCAGCTTATGACTCTGCACCTGAAAGCGGTTCTTCCTGGCTACGTCCTTCTGGAGTTCCTCGATGCTCTCGTTTTCGAACTCGAGGATGGCGCCGCAGCGCGTACAGATAAGATGATCATGGTGCGCGTCCTTGCTCGCGTGCTCGTATCGGGTAACACCGTCCTCGAACCGCCGCTCCTGAGCAAGCCCCGCTTCGGCCAGGAGTTTCAGCGTACGGTACACTGTGGCATAACCAATGCCCGGGTGTGACTTCTTCACGCGGGCATAAAGCTCTTCAGCGCTCAGATGCCTTCCGGCATCCACGAAGACATTTAATATCGTATCCCGCTGACTCGTGGACTTAAGGTTTTTGTCGGCAAGATATTCACTCAGCCGTTCAGAAGGTTTATTTCGCATTATATGATATTGATAACCATTTTCATTATTAGATTTTATACCACGGAGTGCATTCGTTGTCAAGCGGTATCCGAACGGTAAAAACCGCACTCAAAAAATGGGCGACGAGGGGCTTGCGACTCTAATCCTTCATCACCTTCACCATCACCCTGCGGTCGCGGGGACCGTCGAATTCGCAGAAAAAAACCGCCTGCCACGTGCCGAGCGCCAGCCGTCCTTCCTCCACGATCACGGCCTTCGACACGCCGATGATGCTCGATTTGATATGCGCCGCGGAATTTCCTTCACTATGTCCGTATTGGTCGTCAAAGGGGATGACCTTATTCAACTCCTTCAGGATGTCTCTCCCCACGTTCGGATCGGAATTCTCATTGATCGTGATCCCCGAGGTCGTGTGAGGAACAAAGATATAGCACATGCCCGATCGGATGCCGCTCTCCGCCACGAGACGCTGCACCCCCTGCGTAATGTCCACAAGCTCTGTCCTGGAATTCGTCTTCACCTTTAGCCGTCTGATCATGGTGCCCCCTTTTTATACGAGAACGATGGACGGCCACTCGCTGCGCTCGCTGGGATGTTGGATGCCATAAGATCTATCGTCCGAAATCCGACATCCCACGTATCTCGTCCCTCAGCCCTCGAGCCCCACTTCATCACGCCCCCTGTTGCGTTTTTCATCAATGATCGGATAGATGATGTGCGTAATGAGAGAATTGATGCGCGCGAGGTTTCCAATGAGGTCAAGATGGATGTGGCTCGTCTCTATGGATTCCCGGAACCCCTTGCGGAGCCGATCGAGATGCGCCTGGACCAGCTCTCGCTCCATCATGCCGAGTTCTTCCTTGTTCCGGAGCACCTGGTCCGCGAGGACCCGGTCGTTGCCCGCGAAGGCCGAGATTGCGGTATCAAAGTTCTCGAGGACTTTCTTGTGAAAAAGGATGATCTCTTCCAAGCCCTCCCTGGAGAAAGTGATCCCCTTGCTGATCCGCTTCATCGCAAGCGGCATGATGTTCCGATCGATGATGTCGCCGATGTTCTCCAGGTTGCGTGAAATCTCGAGCACGGCCATCGAACGCCGGGACTGGGTCTCGGTTATGGGAGACGACGACAGCCGGGTGATGTAAAGCCGGATATGGCGGTCCAGGAGGTCTATCAGGTTGTCCTTGTTCTTAATGGCAACAATGGAAGCGGGATCGTCCCTCTGAAAAACCGGTATCGCATCGACCAGCATCTCTCGCACAATGTCGGAAACCCGGAGCGCCTCCCGGCTTGCCTGTCCCAGCGCAAGCGCGGGCGTACCGAGTACGTGCTCGTCGAGGTATTGGGGGCCGACCTTTTTCTCTTCCTCCTGTGCAGGCACCAGTTTCATGACCAGCTTCGAGAACGGCCCGATCAAAGGAAGGAAGACGATCGCCATGATGACATTGAACAGCGTATTGGCATTTGCGATCTGCCTGGTAAGGTCCGGGGTTGTGGCGGTGACCAGCTGCGCGAAGGGGGTGAGGAGCGGCAGAAACAACAGAACGCCGAATACTTTAAAGAGCAGATGCGCCCAGGCAACGCGCCGCGCCTCGGCAGGCGAGCGCAGGCTTGCCAGGAACGCGGTGGCGCAGGTGCCGATGTTGGCGCCGAGGACGATGTAGATCGCGGCGGGAAGCGGTATGAGACCGCTCGTGGCAAGAACGAGTGCGAGGCCCATGGTCGCCGCGCTGCTGTGAATGAGGGCCGTTATGCCGGCCGAGAGCACGATCCCTATGATCGGCGTATCAGTGAGGGCGATGAAGACCTGGCGGAACAGCTCGTTGCCCTGAAGCGGCGTCATGGCCTCGATCATGATCTTGATCGAGAGAAATACAAAACCAAAACCGAGCGCACCCTGGCCGATATTTTTAAAGAGCATCCTTTTGGCAAAGAGGGTGAAGGACAGGCCGATCCCTACAAGGAGCATGGCGTAATCGTAGATGTGAAAGGCGATGAGCTGCACCGTGAGCGTGGCGCCTATGTCGGCGCCGAGGATGACCGCGAGGGTCTGGCGGAAGCTCATGAGTCCGGCGCTCACGAACCCGACGAGCATAACCGACGTTGCGCTGCTCGACTGGATGAGGCCGGTGATAAACGCCCCGCCGCCCACGGCGGCGAGACGGTTGCTCGTGAGCGAACGAAGGAGCGAGCGGATCCTCGAGCCCGCGGCATTCTGGAGGCCGTCATTCAGGAGTTTGATGCCGTAGAGCAGGAGAAGCATCCCGCCGAAGAGATTGATAAATAGCATGAAGGTACTATGCCTGCATTTTCCCTATTCGTCAACGGGAATTTTCATTCCTCCCGCTTGTTCCCGCACAAAAGCCTCCTCCTCTTCACGGTTCCTCACCCTTCCGTCCAGCTTCGCGTCCAGAAGTTCGGTAAGCAGCTTTTTATACCGCGGCCCGGGCGGGATTCCCATAATTTTGAGGTCGTTTCCGCTCAGCTCCACCTTGATAGCGCGGAGCTGGGTAAGATACAGAGAAATGTGCTTCTTGGCCTTGTCCTGTTTTGCCTTGGCCATCATCAACAGGAGCGATTCAGTATCAAGCGGCGCGAGCAGTTCAAAGATGCGGCTGGGGGTGGGCTTCCGTTCCTTATAAAACGCGGCGAGCGCCTCGCGGTACCGCGCCCGTGAATGCCGCACCCGCTCCCTGTTTCTGACCGGGACCGAAAGCCGCTCAAGCGCCTCGGCCACTGCGGGTTCCTTCAGCCGATCAAGCAATCCGAGAAAGTACACAAACCATTTTTCCACCGTAAGATCCAGATAGAGAAGCCTGAACCACGTGAGTGTCTCGCCAATTCCGGTAAAGAGACGCTCCGCTTCCACCGTGGCCTTCAGATTGGGATGGATGAACTTCAGAAGATCAAGGTCGTTCATGCGCTTAAAGACCTTCAGCGGTTCGGCCTCCGAGAACAGCAGGATGAGTTCCGCATACATCCTCTTGCCGGTCAACCGGTTGAAGAGCTTCATGTTCACGGCGTTCTTGATAAGGTTCTGGGTATGCTTGCTGAGCTTGAAATCGAACCGCTGCTCGAACCGTATGGCCCGCAGAACACGCGTGGGGTCTTCCACGAACGAAAGACTATGCAGAACGCGGAGGGCCTTCTCCTTGATATCACGCAGGCCGCCGAAGAAGTCGATGAGCTCTCCGTAGCGCTGCCTGTTCAGCCGCACCGCGAGCGTGTTGATCGTGAAATCACGACGATAGAGGTCTTTTTTTATTGAGGAAAGCTCCACGGTGGGCAAGGCCGCCGGTGCTTCATAATATTCGAGCCGGGCCGTGGCAATATCGAGCTTGGTCCCGTTCGGCAGCATGACAACGGCGGTCCCGAACTTTTGATGGGCTTTCATGCGTCCGCCTGCGCGCTTCACCAGTATATTCGCGAAGACGATTCCGTCGCCCTCAACCACGATATCTATATCCAGGTTCGTGACCCTCAGGAACAGATCGCGCACAATACCGCCCACGAGGTAGACCGGGAACCCGGCCTCGTCGGCAACCTCACCGACCAATTTGAGCGCTTCCCGCGCATCGGGGGGAACGCGCTCTTCGATCAGGCTCTGAACATTTCTGGCGGACCGGAGCTTGACCGCTTCGGACCCGGCCACCTCGGCCAAACGCTCTTCATGGAGCGAGCGCAGGAGATCGGTGCGGGTGATCGCGCCTACCAGTCCGCCGTTCCCGTCGAAGACCGGGATAAAACGCTGATGCTCCTCGATCATGATCTTTTCCACGAGCCCCATGGGCATGTCGGGTGACGCGCTCGGGCCGCCGGTGGTCATGAACTCGTTGACTTTATGCTTGCCAAGGTTGTGGAAAAGGGCCTTCTGCACGACCTCACGGGCGATAATGCCAAGATACTTTTCGTCGCTCAGGACCGGCAGAACGTTCACGCTGAACCGGGTCATGGCCTCGCCCGCTTCAGCGATCGTACTGCCTGACGGTATGGTTTTAACCGGCGAGGTCATGACCTCGCGCGCCGCCTGTCCGGGTTTGATATGCTGTTTAAGAATATCGATCAAGCGCTCCGTGGTCTGCACGTGTGTCATGTCCTTGACCACCGCGGATGCCGCGGTGGCGTGTCCGCCGCCGCCCAGTTCATCGAGCACCCTGCCGACGTTCACCTGGGGGATCCTGGAGCGGGCAATCACATGCGTTTTGTCCCCCATCTGCACCACGAGAAAGAGCGTGTCGAGGCTCTCCATGTCCCTCATCTTGTGGGCCAGGACCGCGAGATCAGGCACAAAGCGCGGTATCGCCAGCGTTGCAATCACCACAGGCACACCGCTGATATCGTAGCTCCTGGCGGACTCGATCAGGTTATTCAACATAGCGAGTTGCTCAACAGTCAGCTCGCGAGAAATGAAGTCCGAGACGATGTTGAGCTGCGCCCCCTGAGAGAGGAGGTATGCGACAATCCGCGCGTCCCTCGCCGTTGTGGACACGAAGGTGAGGGAGCCTGTCTCTTCATAAATGCCGAGGGCGAAAATAGTCGCCTCGATAGGAGTGATCGGGAGGCCCTTCTGCTCAAGCAGCTCCACCATGATCGTGGTCGTTGCGCCGACCTCTTCAACAATTTCAAGTTCTCCGTGTATATCGCCGTCCGCGGCCGGGTGGTGATCGTAAATGCTGACCGTAACGCCGGGTAGCTTCAGCGCGTCCGCGAGTTTTCCCAGCCGCGCGGGGTTCCGGTTATCGACAATGATAAGCCTGGTAATGCCGTCCACATCGATATTTTTAAGACGATCGACCTCGAGTGCGTAGAACGCCGACTCGAGAAAAAAATCACGCATGCTCTTCTCCTGGGACCCGGGAAACACAAGCCGGGCGTCGGGATGGAGCTTCTTTGCCGCGACCATGGAGGCCAGGGCGTCGAAATCAGCGTTTGTATGACTGGTGATGATTTCCATGAAAATGGACGGCATACCGCAAAGCGCATAGGGCAGAGGGTTTGAACCAGGTTCTGTGCCCTTGCCCTATGCTCTCTGCTCTCTGCCCTTTACTCCTACCCTCTCGGATGATATTTCTGATGCACCTTCTTAAGCCGTTCGCGTGAAACCTGTGTGTAAATCTGCGTCGTGGAAATATCTGAATGGCCGAGCATGGCCTGTACCGCCCGCAAGTCGGCTCCATTATCAAGCAAATGCGTTGCAAAGGAATGGCGCAGCGTATGCGGTGATATATTTCCGCTGATGCCGGACGTTACGGCATAGCGCTTGATCCGCTTCCAGAACATCTGACGGGTCATACCCCTGCGCCTCAAACTGATAAACAAGTTGTCGGCATCACTGCCTTTCAACAGGGCGACGCGCCCGGCGTTGAGATACCGGGAGAGCGCGGCCATGGCAGTCTCTCCCATTGGCACGGCCCGCTCCTTCGAACCCTTCCCTAACACAACCAGATATCCCCGTTCGAGGTTGATATCGTTCAGTTTGAGGCCGACCAGTTCGCTCACGCGAAGACCGGTGGCATACAGCAGTTCAAGCATGGCCTTGTCGCGAAGACCGATAAGGGTGGCAGGGTCCGGTTGTCGGAGAAGCGTTTCCACATCGGCAAAGGAAATGGTCTTGGGCAGGCGTTTCCAGCCCCGGGGAGTATCAATGTTCACGGTAGGATCGGTGCGCGCGTGTTCGTCGGTCATAAGATACTTGTGGAATCCTCTGACCGCGGCAAGGCATCGGGCGGCGGAGGCGGTTGAGAGCCCTTCTGATGACAGATGCGCCATGAACGAGACGACATCGGACCGGGTGATATCGTCGGGTTTTTTGACCGTTATGAAGAAGAGATACTTGTTCAGGTCCCGCTCATAGGCCTGTAGGGTATTTCGTGCAAGCCCTTTTTCAACGGCCAGGTAATTGAGAAAGTTCACGAGAAGCGCTTCTTCCATAATGGACGGTCACCACGCAATGTTTGATGCATTCAGGACGAACGAACTCGCGAGGCTGCTCCCGATACTGTTGCGCGCCTCACCCGACGTTCACCGCGCCGATAAGGTCCTTGATATCATCCACCCCCTGTTCGCGCAGGAACGTCTCGATACCGTCGATCACGTTGAGCGTTGCCCTGGGATCAATGAAATTCGCTGTTCCCACCGCCACCGCCGAGGCGCCGGCGAGAATGAATTCGAGCGCGTCCTCCCCTGTGACGATGCCGCCCATGCCGATGATCGGGAGCGGGACCTCCTTCGCCGCCTGCCACACCATGCGCACGGCCACGGGTCGGATGGCCGGACCGGACAGGCCGCCGGTGCAGTTCGCGAGCCGCGGCTTCCGGCAGCGCACGTCGATGGCCATGCCGAGCAGCGTATTGATGAGCGACAGGCCGTCGCAGCCCGCGTCGCGGGCAGCCCGGGCGAACTCGGTGACATCGGTCACGTTTGGCGAAAGCTTTGCGATCACTGGCAGTTTCGTTGCCTTCCGGACCGCGGCAAGGAGTTCAAAGGCAGCCTTGACGTTCGTGCCGAATACGATCCCGCCCGCTTTCACATTCGGGCACGAAATGTTCACTTCAATGCCCGATACGCCCGAAACATTGTCAAGCCGCTCCACAACGCCGACATACTCTTCCAGGCTGTACCCGAAGACGTTCACGAGCACCGCGGTGTCGAACTGCCTGAGGTAGGGCAGCTTCAGGTTGATGAACACCTCAACGCCGGGGTTCTCGAGCCCGATGGCGTTCAGCATGCCCGAGGGCGTCTCCCATATCCGAGGCGGCGGGTTGCCTTTGATCGGCTTCAGGGATACGCCCTTCACGATCACGCCGCCGAGTTTGTTCAGGTCCACGAAATCCGCGTACTCTTCACCATATCCGAACGTGCCTGATGCGGCAAGCACCGGGTTCTTGAGCTTGATCCCGGCAAAGTCGATGGAAAGGTCGGGTTTTGATGTTTCTTTCTGATTCATAGGAGATAGCATTATAATATTTTTATCGTTGCAATCACTTCCTCTATCGTAATCCTGTGTGACGGAAAAACACGGTTGCCTTCGTGCCGGTGATGGGGAAAGGTCTTCAACCCTTTGTAATGAGGCGCGTTGTCCCATCTGATGATGACGTCTCCATTTTCTTTTTGCCAGTGATAGGAATATTTCTGGCTCTCCGACGTGTGAAGTTCGGTGATATACAGAACCGATGCGCCCTTCACGGTCGCCTTCACTTTCAAGGCCTGGACAGCCTCTTCATTCACCAGTTCGAGCACCTCAATATCGGTGAAAAACTTTGACTGCTTGAGGAGTGAGACTATGCGCAGCATTTACGCAGTTCCTTGCTTTTATTCTTCCACTCGAAATGCGCCAGTTCAAAACCTTCCCATACGATCAGGTCGTCCCACTCGGACATTTTCTCCTTTTTTGCCGATTCCACCTTTTTTTTAAATGCATTAAAAACCATGCCGTATTTGCCCTCAAATTCCCTGCATCGGCTCCGATAGTATTCGGCCATGGTCACGGCCTTATCCCTGTACATGCCGACGATGTCTTGAGCTGAAATATCATCGGCAACATCTTTCGGCAGTTTCAGCGTGATTTCTTTTAACGAGACGTTTTTCATATTCATTTTCTCCGTGGCAAGCATGTATTACTACAAACTTCTACAAACTTACTATATGCCCGCACTGCTTTGTTGTCAACGCTACCTTTTCATCGGCACTCGCACCTGCTCCGCCCACTCAATCTCCCGCGAATCAAACACCGGCCCCTCTTTGCAAGCGCGTTTGTAACCGCCCGCTTTCATCGGGATAGAGCAGCCCATGCAGGCGCCAAGTCCGCAGGCCATGCGTTCCTCTGTCGAAACATAACAGGTGATCGAATGCTCTGCGGCTATCCTGCTGACCGCGGTCAGCATGCCATGGGGACCGCAGGCGTAGAGCACGAGCCTGGTCTTCCGCTCCACCCGCGTCAGAAAGGCCTTCAGGATGTCGGTTGACATCCCCTGTTGTCCCGCACTCCCGTCTTCTGTCGCGACATGTACTTTTACCGTGTGTTCCCGGAGGTTTTTCAGAACGCTGATCGGCGGCAGGCAATCTTTGCGCCGTGCGCCGACGAAAAAATGCGCCCTTCCACCGGCGCGCAGAGACAGAAAATGCAGCGGAGGAAAACCGCTCCCTCCGGCAACCAGGACCGGCGTGACGGTTTTATCCGGCATTGGGAAACCGTTTCCAAGCGGCCCGAGCAGGGAGATCTCCTGACCGACCACCCTGCGGGTAAGCAGCGTTGTCCCCCTGCCCGCAACGCGGTACAGTATCTCTATGGATGATTTTGAAGGAATGGAAGATATACCGAAGGGGCGTGCGAGGAGAGGGTCCATATTCTCGGACACCCTGAGCATCACGAATTGTCCGGGGAGGGCGTTAACCGCCGCCGGGGCCTTCAGCACGAGGCGGTGGTATCCCCTGCCCGCGGGCTGGTGTGAACGTATCGTTGCCTTGTGCAGCTTAATCAAGGGTAATCTCGATCTCCTGTATCTCGTATTCAACGGTTTTTATCGGCGTTTTGATCGTGACCACATCACCCACTTTATGTCCGATCAGCGCCTTGCCGACAGGGGATTGTATCGAGATCTTCCCCTTTTTAAAGTCGGCCTCTTCCTGCCCTATCAGCATATACTTTTTGGTGTCGCCGGAATCGGTGTCCGCGAGCGTGACCGTCGCGCCGAAAACCACCTTCTCGTTCGAAAGCTTCGAGATATCGATGATCTGGGCATGCGCAAGCTTGTGCTGAAGTTCACGCTTTTTGGCGTCAAGCATACCCTGCTTTTCCTTGGCCGCGTGGAACTCGGCGTTCTCCGAGATGTCTCCGTGCGACCTCGCTTCCTCGATGTCCTTGATGTTCCTGGGACGCTCGACCTTAATGATATGATCAAGCTCCTGCTTGAGCTTCTCATATCCGTCTTTGGTCATAGGGACCTTCTGCGTCATTTTGTATGGTACTCCTGTATGGACTTCACCTGCAATGGTCTTGTCTTTATCGCCGAGATGCCGCGCACGGCGGCCTTTGCCGCCGAGAGGGTGGTGAAATAGGGTATCCCCTTCACGAGCGTCGTGCGCCGGATGGTGTAGGAATCCTTCTGGGCCTCGGCGCCGTAAACGGTGTTGATCACCAAGTCGATCTTCATGTCGGTGATCTGGTCCACGATGTGCGGGCGTCCCTCGGTCACCTTGTTGACCGTCTCGACGGTAATGCCCCGCTTCCGCAGATGCTCAGCGGTGCCCCTTGTTGCGACAATGGAGAACCCCGCTTTTTCGAGACCCTGCGCCACTTCAAGCAAGCCCGCCTTGTCCCCGTCCTTTACGCTCAGGAACACTCGGCCGGATACCGGCAGGGGGTTTCCGGCCGCCATCTGGGATTTGGCAAAGGACATGCCAAAGTCCGAATCAATACCCATGACCTCGCCGGTGGACTTCATCTCCGGGCCGAGCAATGTGTCCACGCCGGGGAACTTGGCAAAGGGGAACACCGCTTCCTTGACCGCGATGTGTTTGGTCCGCGTTTCTTTGGTGAATCCGAGTTCAACGAGGGTCTTGCCCGCCATTACCCTGGCGGCGAGTTTGGCAAGCGGTACGCCGATGGCCTTGCTCACGAACGGGATGGTCCGCGACGCCCGGGGGTTCACCTCGAGCACATAGATCCTGCCTTCTTTCACCGCGAACTGTATGTTCATGAGGCCGACCACGCCGAGCTCGAGCGCGAGCGTCCTGGTCTGACGGTCGAGCTCACGAATAATGTCCGGCGGAAGCGAGAACGGCGGAAGCGAGCACGCGGAATCTCCGGAGTGTACGCCCGCCTCCTCGATATGTTCCATGATGCCCGCGACTACCACAGTGGCCCCGTCGGAGATCGCATCAACGTCCATCTCGATCGCGTCTTCCAGATATTTGTCAACGAGCACCGGACGGTCCGGGGACGCTTTCACGGCCCGGGACATGTAATTTCTTACGCTCTCCTCGTCGTAGACGATCTCCATGGCCCTGCCGCCGAGCACGTAAGACGGCCGCACCATGACAGGGTAGCCGATACGGTTAGCGGCGTCCACGGCCTCATCGCAGGAGATGGCTGTCCCGCTCTCGGCCTGTAGAAGACCGAGCTTATCGATAAGTTCCTTGAACCGTTTGCGGTCCTCAGCGCGGTCGATGCTGTCGGGTGAGGTGCCGAGGATGAGCACGCCCTCTTTCTCGAGCGGCACCGCGAGCTTGAGCGGCGTCTGCCCTCCAAACTGCACGATCACCCCAACAGGCTTTTCCCTGTGTATAATATGTAAAACGTCCTCGAGTGTCAAGGGCTCAAAATAGAGCCGGTCCGCGGTATCGTAGTCAGTGCTCACGGTCTCGGGATTGCAGTTCACCATAATGGTCTCATACTCGTCTTCCTTGAGCGCGAAGGCCGCGTGCACACAGCAGTAGTCGAACTCTATGCCCTGTCCGATCCTGTTCGGCCCCCCGCCGAGGATCACGATTTTTTTTCTATCAGTAGGATTGGCCTCGCATTCGGATTTCCCCTGACCCCTGACCCCTGACCCCTGCCCCCCGATGTTATAAAACGGCTTCTCATACGTTGAATACAGATACGGCGTATGCGCCTCAAACTCCGCGGCGCAGGTGTCCACGGTCTTGAACACCGGGACAATGCCGAGCTCCATCCGCGCTTTTCTCACGGCGCTTTCGGTGGTGGTAAGAAGTTTGGCAAGCCTGCGGTCCGAGAAACCGTACTCTTTCGCGCGCCTGAGAGGATGATCGATCGAAGGATCCTTATCGCTTACGATGCGTGCTCCATTGTCCCGTATCTCTTTTTCCATATCGGTGATCTGCTTGATCTGATGCAGGAACCAGGGGTCGATCCTGGAAAGGCTGAACACTTCGTCCACGGTCATTCCCACGCGGAAACCGTCCGCGATGTACCATATCCGCTCCCAGTTCGGCACGCTGATCTTCTGACGAATATCAGCGTGCCCATGTTCTTCCTCACCGTCACGGTCACGGCGTGACTCGAGTCCGTAGCGGTCGATCTCGAGCGAACGAAGCGCTTTCTGGAAGGACTCCTTGAACGTCCTGCCGATGGACATGGCCTCCCCCACGGACTTCATCTGCGTCGTGAGCGTCGCATCGGCCTGGGGAAACTTTTCAAAAGCAAAACGCGGGAACTTCACGACCACGTAGTCGATGGTCGGCTCGAACGATGCCGGCGTGGCCCTGGTGATGTCGTTCGTGAGCTCGTCAAGGGTATAGCCCACGGCGAGCCTTGCCGCGATTTTGGCGATGGCGAAGCCCGTGGCCTTTGACGCAAGCGCCGAGCTCCGCGAGACGCGCGGGTTCATCTCGATCACGACCATTCTTCCGTCCACGGGGTTGACCCCGAACTGGATATTCGACCCGCCGGTGTCCACGCCGATTTCGCGGATGATCTTGAGCGACGCATCGCGCATGAGTTGATACTCTTTATCAGTAAGCGTCTGCGCCGGCGCCACCGTGATGCTGTCGCCGGTGTGTATCCCCATGGGGTCCAGGTTCTCGATGGAGCAGACGATCACCACATTGTCCATAGTGTCGCGCATGACCTCGAGTTCGAACTCTTTCCACCCCATGACCGATTCTTCGACCAGCACCTGTTTGACCGGGCTTGCTTCCAGGCCGCGCGTGATCAATTCGGTGAATTCCTCCCGGTTGTATGCAATGCCGCCGCCCGTGCCTCCGAGCGTGAACGCCGGCCGCAGGATGGCGGGGAAGCCGACTGTTTCGAGGATCTCATAGGCCTGTTCCCTGCTCGTGGCGAACCCGCTCTTCGGCACCTCGAGACCGATGTGTTCCATCGCCTTCTTGAACAGTTCGCGGTCTTCCGCTTTTTTGATGACAGGCAGCTTCGCGCCGATAAGCTCCACTTTATATTTTTCAAGCACCCCTGCTTCGGCCAGGGACACCGCCGTATTGAGCGCGGTCTGGCCTCCCATGGTTGGGAGCAGCGCGTCGGGCCGCTCGCGTTCAATGATCTTCGCGACCACCTCAGGCGTTATCGGCTCGATATAGGTGCGGTGCGCCATGTCGGGGTCCGTCATGATCGTTGCCGGGTTCGAGTTCACAAGCACGATCTCGTACCCTTCTTCCTTGAGCGCTTTGCAGGCCTGCACACCCGAGTAGTCGAACTCGCAGGCCTGGCCGATCACGATCGGCCCCGCGCCGATGATAAGGATCTTCTTAATGTCTGTCCGTTTCGGCATGTATCCTTTCCCCGAACAATATTCTCTGTTAGACGACCTCGACGGTGTGTCCGCATAGCGCATAGGGCATGGTGCATGGCGTTGGCATCGACACTGTTTTGTACGCTATGCTCTCTGCTCTACGCCCTCTGCGCTTCTTACACGTCATGCTCCTGCACCCAGCCGTTTTCCAACCCATACTTCAGCATGATTTGGTACGCCTCTTCATACTCTTCTGTCGTGAGCCTTCTGTTGATCTCCTTGAACTCCCCGGCGCGGTATGCCGGAAAATACTGGGACATAAGGCTGACAGAGACGTCCTTCGATATCTCCTCGGCAAGGAACTTCATCACCCCTTCGGTCCCCGCAATGTTGCCGGGCAGGACAAGATGACGGATGATCAGGCCCCGCTGCGCCACGCCGTTCTTATCAAGCACAAGGTTCCCGACCTGTCGGTACATCTCTCTTATGGCCGCGCGATTGAGCTCCGGATAATCAGGGGCAATGGAATATTTCATTGCAGCGGCATGATCGGAGTACCGCATGTCCGGAAGATAAATGTCAATGATGCCCTCGAGCAACATGAGGGTTTCCATCGACTCGTACCCGCTCGTGTTATACACGATCGGCAGGTTGAAACCGCGCTGCATTGCAATGCCAAGCGCCTTCAGGATCTGCGGCACAAAATGTGTCGGAGTCACCAGGTTCAGGTTATGGCATCCCTGCTCCTGGAGCCAGAGCATCTGACACGCGAGTTCACCCAGTGTTCGCTCCTCGCCGTTCCCCATCTGGCTGATCGGGTAATTCTGGCAGTACACGCACCTCAGGTTGCAGTTGGTGAAAAATACCGTGCCCGAACCTTTGGCGCCTGAGAGCGGAGGTTCCTCGCCGTGATGCGGGCTCATGCTCGAGATGATCGGATTCAATCCCGACCGGCAGAAACCGAGTTTGTCGTTCTTCAGCCGGTTCACCCCGCATTCGCGGGGGCAGACGCGGCAGGATACGAGAAGCCCGTAGGCCGCGTCAATGCGCTTTTGTAATTCTGTATCTGAAATCATTGAAACCATTCAAAGCAATGTCTACCGCAGAGGCGCGGAGACGCAGAGAAAAGCAAATCGTTTTGAAAGGACGAATAAAATAAAAATCTGAGTTCACAACAGTAATGTCCGGTTACGTTTTTGCAAATAGAACGCCTTCGCCGGACAGGTTATAGCAGTCGCGGTCAGGAGGCACATTCTCAAACTCGACGGCCTCATTTTTTATTTTGCAGCGCAGTTCTCTGAC
>Ga0315281_10000932_pt1 | contig 42103 bp, 47 predicted proteins | sample YL17G07_0_MG_FD_204540 | JGI IMG/M metagenome (GOLD analysis project Ga0315281, IMG submission 204540) | Sediment microbial communities from Yellowstone Lake, YNP, Wyoming, USA - YL17G07_0 | ecosystem: Environmental > Aquatic > Freshwater > Lake > Sediment | place: USA: Wyoming | collected...
TTACAGAGCAATCAACACGGTTACTACAACAACAGGGCAGGCACAAGACCTGCCCCTACGACTCTGTGCCTCTGCGCTGAATTCCTTTTCTTTTTAATATGCTTTTTTATTACTTTTGCAAGAGGCTCTATATGTTATAATATATCAGTAGATAAAACCAATAGGAGGAAACTATGACTCAAATGTTAGAAAAAGCAAAGGTTAGTGATTTAACAATAATTGAGTTTAGACAATTGATAAAAGAAACTTTATTAGAGATAATTGATCCTGATTATGGATTAGAATTAAGACCTGAGATTGAAGAGGAACTTTTGGAATCTTGTAAGTCAAGAGACAATGGTATGTTTATTACCTTTGAAGAAGTAAAAAAATCTCTTGGAATATAAATAATGTATGAAGTAAGATTCTTTTCATCTGCATCAAAGTCACTTTCTTTAATTGATAAGACTTTATCCAAAAGAATAATTAATAAAATAACTTGGCTTTCAGAGAACATAGATAACATAAATCTATTGCCTCTTAAAAGTAATCTCTCAGGATTGTATAAACTTAGGATAGGTGATTGGAGAGTGATTTATGATATTGATAATATTGAAAAAATTGTTATGATACATAAAATTGGATTACGAAAAGATATTTATAAATAAATAGTTTTTTAGTTTTAAATTATTTTATGAAAGAGACTTACGAAATAAAACTCCCCGCATTTTCAGGCCCATTAGACCTGTTACTCTCTCTTATCAAGGAAAACGAGATTGACATCTATGACATCCCCATAGCATTTATTACAAGCCAGTACCTCCAATATCTTGATCTGATGAAGGAACTTAATCTTGATATAGCAGGCGAGTTTATTGTTATGGCATCTACCTTGATTTATATAAAATCTAAAACCCTGCTTCCTATTGATGAACAGCCTCAAGATGACGAAGATAGCGACCCAAGGCTTGAGTTAGTTCAGCAGCTTATTGAATACCAATCATTTAGAGAAACAGCCCTTGCCTTAAAAGAGCGGGAGCAGCAGTATAGCTCAATCTTTTATAGAGACCCCCAAGATATAACTATCTCTAAAACCCTTATAGATATATCTATCTATGACCTTATCTCCGCATTTGCAGCTGTGTTAAAGGGATCAAGCGCAAAGACTGGTGAAATCGATAGAGAGACATTGACCGTAAAAGACATGATTTCAATGATTATGCAAAGATTAGATACAGAGATAAAAATAGATTTCCTGTCTTTATTTATAGAAAACTCAACAAAGATTGAAAAGATAGTCACTTTTTTGGCTCTGCTTGAAATACTTAAACTTGGGCATGCAAGCGTTAAGCAAGAGATAATATTTGGGAATATCATTATAATTAAAAGATAATAAAGGAATTCACAGCAGAGGCGCAGCGGCTTATAGCATACGCCTTTTATGACCACTGATAGGGCGTATGCAATACGCATCTACTAGTCTTTCAACATATTCCTTATAACATTATTCATATAATTTTGCACAACCAGCCTATTCGGATAGAGATGCAGCATCTTGTATATCCCATAGACTATATCAAAACACTTTACCATATTTTCAATATCTGTCTTTTGTGTCAGAGACTTAATCTCATCTTTTATATCGCTATTTATCAGATAACCATCCGTTACCTTTGATATAACCATATCTCTCAGTATTGGAATAATGCTTAAAAACCATTCCTCCATATCCTCTCTTTCTTTCCATTTCTCAATACCGCCGCCTTTGATTATATCTTGTAATGATGTAATAGCCTTGTCTCTTTTTGACTCTCTATCACCGCCTTCTACAGAGCCTCTGCATAGAGATATTTGCGCAGAATTTAATGCCTGACCATTGATATTAAGGATTGTCTTAACCGCCTTATTTGTGAGTGGAACAAATGTCAGCTTTATACATCTTGAGATTATTGTATCTAATAGGTTAGATTGTCTTGAGGTTATCAATATTATAATGCTGTTTGACGGTGGTTCTTCTAATGTCTTTAATGCAGCATTACTGGCAGCGGGATTCATTTTATCCGCATCGTCAATTATCACAACCTTTTTTTTGCCTTCAGATGGAGTGAAAGATAGAAATTCAATGATTGGTCTTATTTGTTCTATCCTTATGATTCCCTCATCAGGCGTTACAATCTGAATATCTGGATGGCTTAGAGAGGTTATCTTTCTGCATGAACTGCAGATATCGCAGGATATCCCCATCTTTACGGAGGCATCTGTTTTGCAATTTAGAGACTTTGCAAACTGCATGGCTGTAAATTTCTTTCCAATTCCGCTTATCCCGCTGAATAAAAATGACGTTGCAATCTTATCTCTCTTTATCATGGATGAGAGTATTAAAACTGCCTTGTCTTGTCCTATAACATCACTTAGAGACATTTATCGTATCCTTTATTATAGTTATTATCTGATTAGATATCTCTCCTTGCGCCAGATTGCCATCCAATATAATAAATCTCTTAGTATCCATCTGCGCAATCTTTAAAAATCCCTGCCTGACTCTTTTATGAAACTCAATCTCCTCAAGTTCAAAACGGTCAATCTTCTTTATACCGCTATTTCTCTTTAATCCTATTACAGGGTCATTGATATCCAGTAAAAAGGTAATATCTGGTCTTAGACCCTTAGTTGCAATATCGTCCATAGCCATGATTATATCTAACCCTATGCCTCTGCCATAACCTTGATATGCTATTGTGGAATCGCTGAATCTATCTGTAAGCACGATTATATTATCCTGCAAGGCTGGTATGATTTTTTCTTGAATGTGTTGATGTCTGGCGGCATTATAGAGCAGCAACTCTGTTATAGGCGTCATTGCCGTATTAGAAGAATCTAATAATATTTTTCTGATTTCTTCACTGATAAAAGTGCCTCCAGGCTCATGAGTTTTAAATACCTTATAGCCAAGCGCAGTTAATTCCCTAAACACATAACTTATTTGGGTAGACTTGCCAGTTCCTTCAGTGCCTTCAAATGATATGAACACTATTGTTACCTTGATAAAATTGTCTTTGCAGAAGTCCTTTTATCCCCTTTAATATGGAAAAGACCTTTTCAGCTTCAGCCTCGTTTAGAGAGCCAGCGCCGCATGATGGAGTCAATATAAGTCTCTCAAGAAGCCTTTCTTTATTAATATATAAGGATAATTGATTGAGACCTTGCGTCATTCTTTTATATATACTATTAATATCTTCATTTTGAATCTCATTGGTTGTAGGGACTATCCCCCATGCCAGATATCCGCCTCTTTCTATAAATTGTGAAATTCTTGGATGATACATACAGAATGTATCAAAATAGCTGAATGCGTCAAAATTAAGTATGTCGGGCTGAGTTCCAATCACCATATCCCAGTCTGCCTTTCCGCAGCAATGAATAGCTGATATTGCCCCTGCCTCTTTTATAGCAGAGATTACCTCGCTCAAAAGTCTTGACATCTCTTCAGTAGAAACCCCAAGATATGCGCTGCCTCCAGTTGCGGAAAGAATCGGCTCGTCAATAAATATTATCACCTTATCTGTAAATTTGGATAATTCTCTAACCTGCCATCTCGCCTTTGCCTTTAAAAGCATTAGGGCAATCTCTCTTAATTCTTCATCATAAAATATATATCTATCAAAACTATCTTTTAGACCAAGAGTAAATGTGATTGGGCCTGTAATATGTCCTTTTAGACAGTCAAATCTCTTTTTTTCATCAAGTTGTTTAATAAATTCTGAAATACCAGATGAATATTGAGAGGTTATGGGACTAATCCCATCCATTCCGCAGTTATTATAAAAGACATCAAGGGCGGAAGAGTCGTCTCTTTCAATATAAGCCCTTTGTTTTTTATGCTCATATTTGATAAATGGCATGGATTCAGAGTATTGAGGAATCATAGACTCTAAAAAAGAAACATTGGGCAATTGAGGCCAAAAGGGTATATCAAAGGAATCAAAGACTATTTTGCAAGCCTTGACCTTATCCAAGTGAGGCAGACTTCCTATTCCTGTTGTAATCGGCGCATTGAACATAATACTATTATAGAATAATATCTCAAAATCTGGTATAGAAAAATTAATTTATCTTTAAAAGTGTCTAATTCAACTTTCGCAGTTGTTTAAATCGGCATGGGCTAATTAATTCACCCGCGGGTCAAGGGAATCACGCAGTCCCTCGCCAAGCAAATTATAACCAAGCACAGTAATCAATATAGCAGAGCCTGGAAAGAAACTCAACCACCATGCTATCTCAATATTGTCCTTGCCTGAGGTCAATATATTCCCCCAGCTAGGAGTTGGAGACTGAACGCCTATTCCAAGAAAACTAAGGGCAGATTCAACCAAAACCGCAGAGGCTACTCCCAAAACCGCTGATACTATTATAGGAGATAAACTGTTTGGCAGCATGTGTCTGAACATTATCCTAAACCCCGAGGCGCCAACTGCCCTTACCGCAAGTATGAACTCTTTATCCCTGCAGGATAGAAACTCAGCCCTAACAAGCCTTGCCACACCCATCCATGAGGTTAGCCCTATCACTATCATTATATTATATATACCAGGCTCTAAAAAGGTGATAACCGCAAGTATCAAAAAAAATGTCGGAATTGAAAGCATAATATCTACAAATCTCATAAAGATGCTGTCAATAATCCCCCCAAAATACCCCGACAGAGCGCCAATTATAATCCCTATTATAATAGATATTCCAACGGCTGCAAATCCAACAAATAATGAAACTCTTGCTCCATAGATCATCCTGCTTAGAACATCCCGCCCAAGGTCATCTGTGCCAAGCAGATGAATGAAACTAGGAGGCGTTAGGATTGCAAGCCTGTCCATTTCATCAGGGGCATTTGGGGCTATAAATGGAGCAAAGATTGCCACTATAAAAAGTATTCCAACTATTATACCCCCAATAGTTGCAAGTTTATTTTCTATTAATCTATGCCATATTATTTTAAACATATTAATATTATATCATTAATCGTAAATATTGCGTTTACAAAATTATATAGTTAAATATATACTTGAATATTGAGGACAAATTAATTGGGGACACAATTAATTCAACGCAGGAGAGAATCTGATGGGACTTAGAAGGCTGGGACTTATTAAAATATCTACAATGATATTTATATTATGCTTGTGCAGCATAGTAAAGGCAGATGAGTTTGAAGACAAATATATATTTTTCTTAGGCACTGTTGCAGCCTATAACACTATCTCAGGCGATTTCAATGGACATAACACGGTATTTAACCTTAGAGGTACTACTGCAAATGCTGGGAATGTTATTCCTATTACTATCTTACCAAGCATTGACAGCGCCCCTGCATATGGGTTTGTTGGAGGCGTTAATAATGGCAATGTATCCTTTGAATTTTCTTATATAACTTCATACCATAATGCTGCCACTATTTTCAATGGCAGTTCATATAAAAGAACTGCTAATTATAGTATTATCAGCCTTGACGGTAAATATTATTTAAATTCAGACTCTGCGTTCCAACCATTTGCGCAATTCGGGATTGCCTTCCCATGGTTAAAACTTAATCAACATTCGGAATATGTCTCAACGGCTTTATATAATACTATGATGAGATTCTATGGCTTGGGATTAGATTTAGGAGGCGGCATTGCATATACCATCCTCCCTATAAGGATTACATTGAGCGTTTATTTAAGAAGTTTATTATTTACCGATATAGTATCTGGCGCTAGCGATAATAGCGAATATTTCCCTTATGGCGGACTTGATGTTATTCCATCCGTGAGCGTAGTTTATGTATTCTAACTTAAAAAATATGTCTCCATTATGGTGTATCTCCATGTTTTAGAGATAATTGCGTAACTATATAAAAGGCAATACCATCCATTGCCTGCTTATCTGATAACTGTTTCTGAGCTATAGTAGAGTTTAAACTGCCTTGCGCTGCAAAATAATCTATTGATGGAGATGTTATTCCTTTATATTCAATATCTTTTCCACTGCGCTTAAACTTGAAATCAACCTTTACAGTTGTTTGATATTCAAAACCTATTCCATTTTTTTCAGATAATAATTCAAGTTTATAACCGGTAATCTCAGCCTCTATTATATTGTCAGAACCATCAGAAATCACCACCCCCCGCCTTTGAAACTCATCCATAAGCGCAGTATTTAACGCATCCTGCAATGTCGGCTCAGCAGTTTTATTTACTATCTTCCCAATCTTTATCGAATCTATTGTCAATGACGCCCTGTTTGTTATTGAGTATCCACATGAAAATAATAATAATGTTAAGAAAATTATCATGAGGGCTCTGCCCTCAAACTCCCGCAAGGGAACTAGTTCCCTTGACCCTTTTATAAAAGATAACAATTTCAATTATTCACCACTATATTTACTAGTTTACCCTTTACTACTATTACCTTTTTAATTACTTTACTATCTATAAATGATATTACCTTTTCATCTGAAAGCGCTATACCCTTTATTTGTTCATCATCAAGTCCAACTGATACCATTATCTTTGCTCGCACCCTTCCATTTATCTGCACTACAAGCTCTATCACATCTTCGCAAGCTGCCTCTTTATCAAAGGTTGGCCATGGTTGACTTGATATTCCAATCCCTTCGCCTGAAATCTCCCATAACTCCTCAGCAATATGCGGGGCAAATGGGCTTAGCAATAACAAAATAGTCCTTACTGCAAATTTCAAGAATTCATTATCTGATTGCAACCTATCATTATATTTAACAGGGTGATATTTACAAAACTTCTCTATCTCATTTAATAACTCCATCATAGCTGCAATCGCAGTATTAAAATGATAATCACGTTCAATTGATTCCGTTACTTTCTTTATTGTTTGATGAGATTTTCTGTTCAGTTCATTTGCAACCACTTGAGCCACTGCACTTGTATTATAGCTGATGCCTTTAATGTTAGTGTTTTGAAGCGTATCTTTATACTTTTCTACGATATTCCATAACCTATTCAAAAACCTGCTAGCGCCCTCAACCCCTTGATCAGACCACTCTAAATCCTTCTCAGGAGGCGCTGCAAATAGAGAAAAAAGCCTTAAAGTATCTGCCCCGTATTTATTGATTAAGACATTTGGGTCAATGACATTCTTTTTGGATTTAGACATCTTTTCAGTGCGTCCTTTTGTAATTGTCATTCCGCAGTGAATACATTTATCTTCTTTAACTTCTTCGGTAAACAACCATCCATGCTCAGGACATTTAAGGGTTTCCTTACAAACCATGCCCTGCGTCAGCAGACGGCTAAAAGGCTCATCAAATCCCACTACCCCAATGCCTCTTAAAACCCTTGTAAAAAATCTTGAATAAAGCAGATGCAATACCGCATGTTCAACCCCTCCGATATATTGATCTACCGGCATAAATCGTCTAATATTTTCCTTATCAAGAGCATCTTCATCCTTTGTAGAACAATAACGTATAAAATACCATGATGAGTCTACAAATGTATCCATTGTATCTGTCTCTCTACGCGCATCTCCTCCGCATCTTGGACACTTTACGTTACAGAATGACTCTACTTGAGCAAGAGGTGAAACCTGACCCCCGCTAAATTCAATATCTTCTGGCAGAACTACTGGCAGTTGACTTTCTGGGACTGCAACTATACCACAGGCATTACAATAAACTATCGGTATTGGACATCCCCAATACCTTTGTCTGGAAATTCCCCAATCCCTTAACTTATAATTGACAACACTTTTGCCAAGACCTTTTTCTTCAATATATCTTGAGATTGCCTCAATTGCATCACTATTATTTAGACCATTAAACTGCCCAGATTTTACCAAAATGCCAACGCCAGTGAAGGCATTTGTAACCACGTCATCTCCATCTTTAGAGACAATAACCTGCCTGACAGCAAGTCCATACTTGCGGGCAAATTCAAAATCCCGCTCATCATGGGCAGGCACGCTCATTATCGCCCCAGTTCCATATTCCATTAATACAAAATTAGCGACAAAGATTGGTATTTTTTCTTCTGTTAATGGATTTATTGCAAAATGTTCTGTAAATATTCCAATCTTTTCATCAATATGCCCATAATTATCTATCAAACCCTTTAATTCAGAACTATCGCCTAAAAACTGAGACGCAAGCGGATGAGTTGGGGCAATACACATAAATGTTGCGCCAAATATAGTATCAGGCCTTGTAGTGAATATCTTTAGATTTTCATTGCTTCCATATATTGGAAAATCCACTTCTGCGCCTTTACTTTTACCTATCCAATTCCTCTGCATAGAAACCACATGTTCAGGCCAGCCTGTAAGGGTATCACATCCTGCAAGCAAATCTTGAGCGTAATCAGTAATCTTAAAAAACCACTGTACAAGTTCCTTTTGGACAACGACGCTTCCGCATCTCCAACACTCTCCATCAATAACCTGCTCATTAGCAAGCACTGTAACGCAGCCCTTGCACCAATTGACCATAGAGGATTTTTGATAGGCAAGCCCTTTTTCAAACATTTGAATAAAGAACCACTGATTCCATTTATAATATTCAGGTGAGCATGTGGTAACCTCTCTGGTAAAATCGTAACTAAATCCCAAAGATACAAGCTGCTTCTTCATATAAGCAATGTTTTCATGAGTCCAAATGGCGGGGTGAATCTTATTTAATATAGCAGCATTTTCTGCTGGGAGACCGAATGAATCCCAGCCAATTGGATGAAGTACATCAAAACCCCTCATTCTTTTATATCTGGCAATAACATCGCCAATGGTATAATTTCTGACATGCCCCATATGAATCTTACCAGATGGATAGGGGAACATCTCTAGACAGTAAAATTTCTCTTTTTTACTATCTTTTTTTATTTCAAAAAGTTTATTTTTCAGCCAATATTGCTGCCATTTACCTTCAATATCAGCAGGATTATAATGTCGTTGTTCCAACTTAATCACTCCATTTTTTATAATGGGGTCAAGGGGACAAGTCCCCTTGCGGGTCAAGGGCGGAGTCCTTGTATCTTATTTTTTCTTTAAAGCCCTTTCAACGGTTTTAATGGCGCAGAGGTCTGAGCACATGCTGCAGACATCTTTTTCAGAAGGGGGGGCAGCTGCGCGCCAAGCCCTGACCTTATCTGGGTTAAACGACATAGACATTTGTCCTTCCCAGTCGAGATTTTTTCTAAATCTTGCCATTTTCTTATCACGTTCTATAGCTGATGGAAGTCCTCGCGCTATATCCCCTGCATGTCCAGCGATTTTAGAAGCAATGAGCCCGTCAACTACATTATCCATATCAGGAAGCCGAATATGTTCGGCAGGTGTTACATAACATAGAAAATCAGCGCCTGCAGCTCCTGCTATTGCCCCGCCAATTGCGGCAGATATATGGTCGTAACCCATTCCGCAATCTGTGACAAGCGGCCCTAATATATAAAAAGGCGCTCCATTACAGAGAGTCTTTTGGAGTTTCATATTCATTTCAACTTGATTAAGAGGCACATGCCCTGGCCCTTCAATTATGCATTGCACGCCTGCTGATAATGCCCTTGCCTGAAGTTCTCCTAAGGTTGAGAGTTCTTCTATCTGAGCCCTGTCTGTGGCATCAGCCAGACAACCTGGCCTCATTGCATCTCCAAGACTGAGTGTGAGATCATATTGATGCGCAAGTTCTATTAATCTGTCATAATATTGATAGAAGGGATTTTCTTTATCATTATAAATCATCCATTCCAGCATTAGCGCGCCTCCGCGGCTGACAATATCCAAAATCCTGCCTTGAGATTTAAGCCTGTCAACTGCGCGCGTAGTAAGCCCGCAATGCACTGTGACAAAATCCACCCCTCCCTCTGCGTGAGCCCTTACAGCGTCAAACATATCGTCAGGGGTCATCTTTATGATTGAGCCATAACGCTCTGCCGCAGAGACGGCTGCCTCATAAATTGGAACTGTTCCAAGCGGGATTGGGGACTCTTCCATTAAGCGTTTGCGTATTTCTATAATTGGGCCGCCTGTGGAGAGATCCATTATAGCATCTGAGCCATATTTTACAAGCGCCTTTAATTTTAATAACTCTTCATCTATAGAGGAAGAGTCTTTTGATGTGCCGATATTGGCATTAACCTTTATCTTCAAGCCGTCGCCTACCGCAAGAGGTTTGATATTATGATTAATATTTCGAGCAATAACGGTTTTTCCCTCAGCTATGTCTTTGGAGAGTTTCTCTGCAGTAACGCCTTCAATAAGGGAGGCAGTCTTCACTTCTTCAGTAATAATACCAAGTTTCGCATGTTCTATTCTGGTCATTTTAGTAGCTCCAAATATTTTTTTGAGGCATCGTAGACATCATTTTCAGCCAATATTCCTGATATAAGGGCAATTCCGTCTGCGCTGCACTTCATGATTCCTGTAACATTATCTAATTTGATCCCGCCAATGGCAAAGATTGGAATTTTTAGAGATTTTTTTGCGCTTCTTATTGGCAATAACCCTATAGGGCTGCCATATTTTTCCTTTGATGGAGTCTCATATACTGGACCAAGCGTAATAAAATCAGCGCCTTCTTCTTGAGCATTAACTGCCTCTTTGAGAGAGTGACAACTTACTCCAATATATAGACCGCTTTTGACAAGCTTTCTGACTGCCTTAATTGGAATGCTTTCTGCCCCAAGATGCACTCCGTCAGCCCCTGCGCAAAGCGCTGCATCCACCCTGTCATTTATAAAGAGCATTGCGCTGTATTGCTCAGTAATCTTTCTTAGAGAATATGCTAGGGTAACCAGTTCTTTTATAGATAAATCTTTTTCACGCAGCTGCACAGCCTTTATACCAGCATCTAAGCCCTGCTTGACTGCCTCTATAAGTCCCTGTTTGGTTAAAGTCCTGTCTGTTATAAGATATAAATTAAATGGTAACATTCTATTCAGTGATAATTATTTAAATGGGGATACTATCTTAAGTTACTATTAAATTACAGTATTATCAATAAGAAAGTCAAGGGCGTTAAAACATAGGAAAAATGAGTTCATATTTTTCAACTTATCTCATTGAAAAAATTTATATTTGAAACTTACAATTGATCCATAAGTCCCAAAACAGAGATTTAATAGATAAAATAAAGTAAAAGCCCCCTTGTATATAATGTATGGATGATATAGAATATCACCTATAAGGTTTAAAATAAAAAAGAGGCTTATCCAATTGAGGATATATAGTATTTTTCTATATCGGAATTTGGGTATTTGACAGATATAGATTTTTACTTTATACTTATAGTAGTAGTAATATTATTATATGAAAAAATATGTTAATTACAATTGATTAAAATAGCCGTAATAGACGGTCAAGGAGGCGGTATTGGCAGCCTCGTAGTCAAAAGACTAAGGGATACCTTTGGCGATAAAGTGGAGGTCATAGGTTTAGGCACTAATTCACAGGCAACTGTGGCAATGCTCAAAGCCAGAGCCAATAAAGGCGCAACAGGTGAAAATGCAATTATTACAAATTCGGGAAGGGTTGATTTAATTATTGGCTCAATAAGTATCCTGATGGCGGACTCTATGATGGGTGAATTTACTTTAAAGATGGCTAATGCCATCTCAACTTCAAACGCTAAGAAGATATTGATACCCTTAAATCAGGAGGGGATTGAGATAATAGGCATAAAAAGGCAGCCCCTGCCTCATATGGTGGATGACCTAATGATTGAGATTACTAAAATAATGGAGGCATGCGATGTGTGAAGCCAATGCGTTTATTTGTGAAAGTGACGGCAAAGAGACATTATATCTTGAAAACGTTGATGTAATTCGTCCAGAAGAGGGCAAGATATTTCTAAGAAGCCTTTTTGGAGAACAAAAGATTTTTGATGGAAGCGTTAGAGAGATATCTCTGATAAAACATAAAATTTTATTAGAAAAAAAGGCGTGATACAAAAATAAATAGGGACAGACCCTATTTATAATCATAAAATGGATATATTAAAACAACTCAGGTGGCAGGACGTAGTTGATATACTTATAGTATCATATATATTTTATCGGCTGCTTCTGATAATTAGGGGCACAAGGGCAGTGCAAATGCTCATAGGGATTGGTGTGATGCTGCTTACATCGCTCATTGCAAGATACCTCAATCTCTACACATTAGACTGGCTGATACAGAGTTTTTGGGCATATATGGTGATAGCCATGATAATACTCTTTCAGCCAGAGATACGAAGGGTTTTGGCGCAGGTTGGAGAGGCTTCATTTTTTCCGTTTACATCTGCAGAGGAACTTAAATCTCTTGACGAGATAGTAAAGGCGGCAGTATCGCTTTCTGCGAGAAAGATAGGAGGTCTTATAGTAATAGAAAGGGATACTTCTTTGAGAGAGTTTATAGAAATCGGCACTGCCTTAGACTCAAAGGTCTCAAGGGAGATAATCTTATGTATCTTTCATCCAACATCTCCTATCCATGATGGGGCATTGGTGATTAAAGGAAATAAAATCGTTGCAGCAGGATGTTTTCTGCCAATAAGCCTTAAACCAGTGCTTGACAGAAACATGGGGACAAGACATAGGGCAGCCCTTGCTATCACTGAAGAGACAGATTCAGTTACAATAATAATATCAGAGGAAACAGGCGGGATTTCCGTATCATTAGGAGGAGAGATTCATCCAAAACTTGATATGAATAAATTAAGGACAATCTTGACAGATCTATTTACAGACACTGGAAAGAGACGTTGAGCTATTATGATAATTAAATTTTTAGGAAGTAACTCAGGATTTAAGATAATATCGTTAATCATGGCGATAATACTCTGGTTCTTTATGGCAATGAGAGGACAGACAGAGATTTCGCTTGTTATCCCTATGGAGTTCAAAAATATACCAGCTGAATACGAGATAACAAGTCAAACTGCAAAGACCGTAAATGTCACGCTTAAAGGCCAAGAATCTCTAATAAAAAAAATCATGCCGCATGACGTTAATCTCTTTATCCCGCTTGATAACGCCAAAGAAGGCGAGACCATTTATTATCTAAATAAAGACAATCTGATAATACCGTCAGAAATAAATGTTAAGTTGATAAACCCAACTTACGTCAAGATAACAATTGAAAAAACTATATCTAGATATATAAAGATTCAACCTGTAATAATAGGGAAACCTCTTGAAGGCTACCGCTTGAAAGGTGTAATATCAAACCCTGCGCAAATCTTGATAAAAGGAACTAAGGATATGCTTGATTCAATCCAATATATAAAAACCGAGCCGATTGATATCAATAATCATAAATCAAGATTTACTTGTGACATTCCACTAACCTATGAAGGAATAAATACAAAAAACCCTGTTGATAAGATACAAGTTACTGTTATAATTGAAAAAAATAAACAGACAAAATAAAGGAGCATTAATGAAGCTTTTTGGCACTGACGGTATAAGAGGAAAGGTCAATTCTCATCCAATAACGCCTGAAACCGTGCTTAAAATAGGCATGGCAATTGGCAGGACACTTTATCATAAACGCGCAAGAAATATGATCTTAATAGGCAAAGATACGCGTCTCTCAGGTTACATGATAGAGAGCGCCTTGACATCTGGAATCTGTTCTATGGGGATGAATGTTACGCTTGTTGGTCCAATACCAACACCAGGAGTTGCATACTTAACAAGGACTTTGAGGCTTGACGCAGGCATTGTAATATCTGCCTCGCACAATCCGTTTGAAGATAACGGCATAAAGATATTTTCTGGGATGGGCTTTAAATTGCCCGATGAGCAAGAACAGGAGATAGAAAGACTTGTCCTTGATGAAGAACTTTTACAAAACAGACCTGAAGGCAGTCTTATTGGAAAGGCATTTAGATTAGCTGACGCAACTGGCAGATATATAGAATATGTAAAATCAACAATCCCAAGAACTGTAGACTTTGAGGAATTCAAGATAGTGGTAGACTGCGCAAATGGCTCAACCTATAAAGTAACGCCAACGCTTCTGCGTGAATTAGGCGCTGTAATTATAAGTATAAACGATAAACCTAATGGCACGAATATTAACGCAGACTGCGGAGCTCTTTATTTAAACAAATTGTCTGAGGCAGTGAAAAAAACTCAAGCGCATCTTGGCATAGCCCATGACGGAGATGGCGACAGAACGATATTTTGCGATGAAAATGGAAATATCATTGATGGAGACCTTATTATGGCAATATGGGCAAGGGATCTTAAAAATGACGGACTTTTAAAAAATAATACAGTGGTATCAACTGTAATGAGCAATCTTGGATTTGAGCATTATCTAAACAGCTGCGGTATAACATTATTAAGGAGTCAAGTTGGCGACAGATATGTTGTAGAGCAGATGTTAAAAAGTGATTGCGCATTTGGAGGCGAGCAGTCGGGTCATATCATATCTCTAAATCACAATACCACTGGAGACGGACCTATTACAGCCTTACAGATTTTAAATATTATGAAAAAGACAAATAAAACACTGTCGGAGCTTGTTTCAGGCATCACGCTTTATCCTCAGATTCTAAAAAATATACCTGTTAAATGCAAAAAAGACATAAATCAATGCCCTGATATAATCAATGCAATGACGCTAGCTCAAGAAAGATTGAAAGATAAGGGCAGGATATTGGTGAGGCCGTCAGGCACTGAAATGAAGATAAGGGTCATGGTTGAAGGACAAGATGAGGCATTGGTTGCGGAGATAACTGAGGATATTTGTCAGGCAGTTCAAAGGTCGATGGAATGATTTAGACTAAAGGATTGGGGGTTAATTTATGTCTTGCTTACAATTATCAATTTAGAGGCTGATTCTAACCCAATTATCTACATAATCAGAATATTAAACGTTACCCTTTGGAAAATAACTAGGGTGTGGTTATTTTTTTTATACTTGCATATTAATTTTGTGTTATAATCATTAAAAATATTGATTATACTATTTTTTTATAGATTTTATTAATTAAGTTTTTTTTAAATTTAGACGATACTATTAATAGTATCAATATGTCAAATAAAGGAGTTCATATGAATGAATTTGTAATTGCTTCTTTAACTATTATAATAGTTAATTTATTGTGGAATCTGATTATTGTACCTTTATTAACTTCATCGCCAAAGAATGGAGTGTTTATTAGACCAAAGGATTAATAATTCAAAATAAAGGTGGAGTGTCCATATAATGAAAAAAAAAATTCGGATAGTTTATCAATATTTTGAAACACCGCTCATCCATATAGTTACTTCTTTTATTGCTATTTATTTTACTTATAATTTGGATAATTTATTAAAGAACTGGACAGATCCTTCTATGATTGAATCTGTTAATTCTATTGCGGAAAAAGTAGGAAAACATATTTGGGCGATTGAAATTACTTGCGGTATTATTATAATGATTTTTCTCGAATTAATAATATATATTGTTAAAACATATAAACTAGTAAAAGTTGCTAAAGGTTCAGGAATTTTCATATATAATCCAAATTCTACTCTTGCTAGAATAAAAGCAAACAATGATTATCTTAAAGAAAAAGGCGAAGAATGTTCACATATACATTATTTAGGAGCAACTGGTTGGAATACATTCGGCAAAAAAGGTTCTCCGCTATATTATGCTTTAGAAAAATGCGAAAGCGCTGAAATTATTTTATTAGACCCTAACAGCAAAGATGCTAAGGAAAGAGCCAAAAATATAAATATGGATATTGCTTTATACCAAGATGAAATTAGAAGTAGTATTGCAAGGCTAAAATCATTATGGGATCCAAAAAGAGATAATATCAAATTAAAACTTTATAGGAATTATCCACTTTGGAAATATATACTTCTTGGTAGGCAAGTTTGGATTTGGCAATATCCTCAGATGAAACACGTAGAAAGTTCTCCTTGTTATGGGTTTAGCCGAAGTGTTGATGAAAACGGCATTTATAGCCATATTTTTGCTCAATTTCAAAGACGGTGGAATAGTACCCATATTCCATTATACAATTTTAATATAGATTCAATTATTGATAATACAAATAAATAATATTTTCTATACTGCTTATATACTTAGAACTATACCGTAGCTTGCGTGGGGCAGTTCTTTACATAATAAGTTAAAATCATTCTTTTCTAAAATTCGGACAAGATGAACTCTCATTCAAATCTAGTCACATTAACACCAATAAAAGACATCTGATGACAATATTCTACCAGTGACACCTTTTTAACCATTCCTCCAATACTATCACTGCCTTTTTTACCGCTTGCATGAATCAGGAATGCGCCATTGTCTTCTATCTTAATTATCCCTAAATGTCCAATTATCTCGCCAACTACCCTCTTTTCCACTGATTTTACAAAATATATAATATCTCCGCTTTTAAGGCTATGTATTATCTGTGGTATTTTTTCATGCGGGATAATATCAAAACCGCAGTTATCTATTTTAATGGTTTCAGCCGATAAATTAGTTGTAATATTAATGCCCCAAAGACCGCTGACAATCATATCTTCAGCATATTGAAACCTCTGATCGTAATTAAGCACATTGCCATTATTATCTAATATGCCATGAGTCAAAAATCGCTTTTCAAGCGCAATCTCTATTGGGTCTTTATCGTTACTGCCTAGGGCAAGCTCTACAGATCTAAACACATGATACATACAATCAACCGCAGTATCATAGACTATGACCTTATTTGTGACATATGCCCCAAGCGGGGAGGTGTCATAGGGAGTGCCGACAAAACTTTCAGCATAATATGCAATCCTATCGCCAATCTCTAATTTTTCCATAATATAAGTTAAAAGCAAAAACCATTCACCACAGAGGCACAGAGGCACAGAGGCACAGAGGCACAGAGGCACAGAGAACGTAGGGGCTTATTGCATAAGCCCTTTATGTATACGGATAAGGCTTATGCAATAAGCCCCTACATTAATAAGCCTCTGCGCCTCTGCGGTGAATTCTTTTTTACTTTTTTTCAAAACGGTATAGTAAAACGGAATGCGCTCCCAATTCCATATTTCGATTCACACCAGATTTGACCTCCGTGTCGGCCAATAATTGCCTTTACGAAGGCTAAACCAACGCCATCGCCAGGGATATCAGAGCAGCCCGCCCGCTTAAACATTTTAAACACCTTATCCATAGAATCTGGAGAGATGCCCCTGCCATTGTCTTTGACACAAAAGATATAGGAGATTGGAGAAGAAGTGCTGGATATCTCAATAATACCCAGACGGTTGGGGTCAAGATATTTGATGGCATTATTAATGATGTTTTCCATAATCAGCTCTATGGATGTCTTATCTACTTTTATAACTGGAAGGTCAGAAATTATTATCTTTGTATTATTTATATTAATCTGCCATGCCATGGAGTTTATCAGATTTTGAACAAGGATATTCATATCAATATCCTCAAAAACCAATTCCTGCCTGCCTAAATTGCAGAGTTTAAGCACTGCTGCCCCAAGGTTATTTACCCTGATAGTTGAGGATTCGATAAATTTAACCGCCTCATCCATATCTTGTTTTAAGCAATCAATGGCGATGAAATCTTCAGCTGGAAATGATTTTTTATTTTTATCAATAATTGCATAAGTTTGTTGCAGCGCAGTCTTCAATTCTGAGGAAAATCCGCTTAAATTAACCATTGGCCCGCGCAGGTCATGAGAGATTATATGTGTAAGAGATTTTATCTCATCATTGCTTTGCATCAGCGAGGCAGAGGTTTCTTCAAGTTTTCTATTATATTCCTTGAGCTTATCCTCCTGAAGTTTTTTTACAGTGATACTTGCAACAACCTTTGCGGCAGCAGAGAGAAAATTAATCTCAACCTCATCTCTGACATGCTCATGTTTGACATATAGATTAATCACGCCTACAACCCTGTCTGCAATCATAATTGGTATACAATAATGACCGTGCTGGTGCATCTCAGGATAACCAATATTGTGAAGGTCTGTAATGCAGTTGGTAAAAACAATTGTCTTTGTCAGAGCTGCCTGTCCGCATAGACAGACTCCAAATGGAAGCCTTGCGCATTTTGTAAGCAGGGCAGGGGCAAGCCCAAGCTGAGCCTTCATAATAAGCGCGTCGGATTCATCTTCTACAAGAAATATTGAACCTTTTTGCTCAAGGGCAAGCCAATGTATTGATAGGATTGAGGTCAGTATTGCCTCTAATTGTTCTTTTAACGATAATGGTTCAAGTGAGATTTGCAGGATTGAGTTAATGAGTTTTTGAGTATCATAATTTTTTATAAGCTCTGCCTTTGTCTCTGACATATGATTATTCCTGACTTATTTTATTGACTTTCTATATGGTTTTAGTATATCATAAAAATTGTAAAAAAGCTTTAATCAAAAAATTATATAAAAGGATGATAAATATGAAAAAGATAGTATATGGATTTTTAGTAATATCTTCTATTTTTGTAATCAGCGGATGCAGCGACAAAAAAGAACCAGCGTCAGAGATACCGATTGAGACCTCGAAATTAATAGAAAAGGCATCAGAACCAACGCCTATTCCAGCAGCGCCAATGCCATCACAAGTTCAGCATGGCGCAGATATTGTGTCACCTCATGGTTCTGCAGCGCCATCTGCAACTCCAGAGGCTAAGAAACATCAATATACTATATTAGTTCCTGAGGATGTCCAAAAGAGTTGGAGCGGGGTAAAGCTTCAGGTAATGGATAAAAAAGATAAGAAAGTAAGTGATGTTGAGATAGCCTTAGGCAGTCAATATAAGATACCTGAGACAAATATTAATATAACTGCCAGCCAGTTTCTCCCAGATTTTCGTATAGACTCTATCGCCATAACCTCTTCCTCAAATAAACCTATTAACCCAGCAGTAAAGGTTACGATTACAGACGGCAGCGCTGAGTTATTTAATGGATGGTTATTTTCCAGATTTCCAAACGCTCACCCATTTAATCATGACAGATATGCCTTATCACTTGTCAGCGGTGTCTTAAAGAAAAAGTGAAAAGATATTTCACCACAGAGACACAGAGTACTCAGAGAAAGTTAAACAATTAACTGAATAGTATATTTGCCAAAGCATGATATAAGATGGTATAATACTTGTATAGATAATATGAGATATAAGAGAGTGAGATACAGAAATTTACCAGTTGATATAGATTAATCAATTAGTAAGTACTGTATATGAAGGAAGGAATTATGGAATTTGATGAGAGACAGTACGAAAATAATTACTTACACAGTGTTATTTTTCGTCTGGATTATTCACCAATATTGCTTTTAGATGAACAATTAAAGCCTGATTTTCAAGAGGCAATAAGGCAGGAATTCCCTAAGCTTGATGTGGAAATGCAAAATGTTGTAGAATTAAAAGTAGATTTCAAAAATAAAAAAAAATCGGTTGAAATTATAAAAACATATAAAGTCTGGCATTTTCTAAACAAAGAGAAATCTTATAAGATAAATATTTGTAATAATTTTTTCAGTATAGAGTGTTTTAAATATAAACATTTTGAAGGATTTGCTGAGATTGCAAAACATGTTTTTTCGACTTTTTATCTTTATTACAAACCACTTGATTGTAAGAGATTGGGACTGCGGTACATCAATAAAATCATAATTCGTGAAGGGCATTCATTGGAATGGTCTGATTATATTGCTGTTCCTTTGGTCTATTCAATAGAAAATTTTATAGGAGGCAGGTCAGAACTCTCAAGGGCAATGAGTCAATTTACATTGAATAGAGGGGATTATAATTTAATTGTTAATTTCGGTATAAGTAATGATGAATATCCTTCAAGGATAAGCCGTAAAGAATTTATTTTAGATTATGATTGCTATACTCAAGACGTTGAAGAGAACTCTGTTGAAGAAAAAATTAATAAGTTTCATGCTGAAATTCAGCAATTATTTGAATATAGTATAACTGAAAAATTGAGAAATATCATGGAGATCAAGCATGCTAAATGAATATTTCATAAATGAATATAATTATTTTGATGACAGTAAACCAAAGCCTTCTCCCTCAGAAGATGAAAGAGTCAAGGTTGAGGATATAAAGTTTGACGTAGAGTCCTATCGGACAGAACGAGCTTATCGTAAATTGATAGGTTATGTTAAAAAGCAAGATTGACAAACCATATGAGAAACATGATTGCAAGAGAATTTGTCAGGGAGACATTTTAATAGACTTCCAACTGCCAATTGCTTCTACAAAAAGTAAGAACGTTAAATCTGAAACATTATTTTTCCCTTATTTAATTGTTGTATCTCAAGATTGTGATTTAGACGAACATTTTAAAAAATTAGAAGAACTAAAAGACACAAAAGGCATACTTAAACTCAATCAGTTTTTGCCTAATATCCTAGTTCTTCCTGCGTTTCCATCTGAGTTGGCACGAGAAGGTCAACATTTGAAAAAAATATTTAATATTACTAAAGACCGTATCGGAAGCGATATATGGGGTAGGATAATTCAAAATAACGATAAAAGGTATCATTTTCTTCCTGCATATCAGGAGTTTAAAATACCTAGTTTATTGTTGGATTTTAAGACATATATGACAGTTGCTTATGAAGATTTATCCTTGAAGGTTTCAACATATTATATAGGTACCATCAATGAATTATTTAGAGAAAAACTATCTCGTAGATTTTGTGGGTATTTAAGCAGAATAGGATTGCCTGAGTTGGAGGATAGTAAATAACAAATGATCGAAAATATTGATTTACTTTATATGGTAAACTTCAGTTATTGTTAAATTATTTCTTTGCATACCTCTGTGCCTCTGCGGAGAATTCTTTTATACATTTTTCATTCTGATAATGAGATTAAAACAAAACGAAATAACTGCAATCTTAGAAAGCGTAAAAAATTTTGACGCAGGCGCCTTGGTCTATCTCTTTGGTTCAAGGGTATATGATGAAAAAAAAGGCGGAGATATTGATTTGCTTATCTTGTCAAGCAAGATTGGAATGATAGAAAAGAGAAGGATACTGACTTTGATTTGCGACAGAATTGGTGAGCAGAAGATTGATATTATTGTTGCTAGCGATGTCAATAAGCCATTTGTCAAGATAGCCCTTGAGGAGGGAGTGAAGTTATGAATATTCATCTTCAAAATCTCAGTGAAACCCTTGAATTGATGAAAGATGCGGTTTATTGGTTCAACCGTTCTCTTACTATTTGTAATGATATAGGACTAAAAGAAAACTACACAGAGCCAGAACTTGATAACCTTGAGGCATTGGCGTCAAGATTTGCCAGAGTTGTAGATATAATTATATCAAAGGTCTTTAGGGCAATAGATAAAATCGAGTTTGAAGAAAAAGGCACTATGCTTGATGTGATAAATAGGGCAGAAAAAAGGGGATTGATAACTTCTACGGATAGACTTAGAGAGATTAAGGGATTAAGAAACGATATAGTTCATGAATACGTTAGTGGCGGGATTGTAGATAAATTCAGAGAGATATTTGCGGCTTCACCAGAGGTTTTAGATATTGTTGGCAGGATTGATAGGTATTGCAAAGGGTTGTTTGGTATATAATTAAAAAATAGTTTGCAGCTATCTTTTGTACTAGCTTACGATTCTGCATTTGTGTTTAGTTCAAGTTTAAATGTGGCCCCATTTTCAATATTACGGACGGAAATCCTTCCGCCAAGACTCTCCTCCATAATCACCTTTGACATATAAAGCCCTATTCCAGTGCCTTTATCTGCCTTAGTTGTAAAATATGGCTCAAAGATATTTTCTATTATTTCTTCTGGTATTCCGCCAGCATTGTCGCTTATTTCGACCTTGACTATAGCGTTATCATTATAGCAGTCAATTACTATTAAGCCTTCATGTAGTTTTTCGGATTGTTTTTTTGAGATGATTGCATCCTTAGCATTATTTATAATATTTAATAATACATGGGCTAATTGATTTTTATATGTGGTTATCATCGTGGTGTTGTCTATCAATATCTCTGAGTAGTCCTTGAATGTCAGATTTTGCACATGACAGGTGATTTTATAAGATATTGAGTTTATCTTGAATTGTGAGGACAGTAGAGAAAAGACCTCGCCAACAAGAACTATGATGTTAAATGTCTCTTTTTCTGTCTTTGGTTTAAAGAAATTACTAAATTCATCTATAGTCTTTGACATAAAAGCGATCTGCTGGAATGTCTGTTTTAATGAATTGTTTAAGTAATCACTATCAAGTTCACCAGCCGCATAGGCATATTTGATGTCTTGAATCAAGAGACTGATACTGTTTAATGGTTGTTTCCATTGATGGGCGATTGCCCCTATCATCTCACCCATTGCCGCCATCTTTGTCTGTTGGATTAGGAGCTGCTCGTTTCGTCTAATCTCCTTTACCTTAGTATTCACTATATCCTCAAGATTTTTGTTCCTAACCGCAAGTTCTGTCTCTGCCTTTACTCTGGCATTAAGTTCAATTGTCAATTCCTTTTGTACCATCTTTAGCTTTAGGTTTAATCTATAGATATATATAAGAAGGGAAATCATGGTGAGTATAAATAAAAAGATCATACCAACAATCTTCCAGTATTGACGGATAAAATCCTGCCATTTTATTACCCCATAATTCTCATAAGGACTTATACGCAGATATTTGAGCAGGTCATGGACGGTATCATAGTTAAGCGCTATAGTCCAACCGGCTATCTTTGCAGATTGCGCAGCAGGACTGTCTGAAGGCATCTTCAATAAGGAAGATACAACAAGCTTAGCTAATGAGTCAGGAGTGTGTTTGATCTTGGCAATTGGCCACTCTGGGTAGAGAGGGGTGCTTAGTAAAAATGGGAATGTCTCATAATCCTGTTCTGCGCCTTTATAAGGAATCACCTTGATCTTTTTGAGGTCAATCTCTCCTTTTGCAGCCATTCTTTCCAAGACATCAGTTCTTACAGTGCCTGCGTCACTTAGTCCATTATAAACGGATAATACGACTTTTGGATGATCGTTTAAGAATGTTAATGACAAAAAGTCTTTGTAGGGGTCTATTCCTTTTTTCTTTAGTTCGTCATAAGCCATCCGCCATCCGCCAAGCGAGGTAGTGTTAACTGCTGCAAACTTTTTCATGCGTAAATCGTCAAGGCTATTAATGTTTGTACGATCTGCGCGTGTAAATATAACCCCGCCAAACATTGTATATCCTTTACCTAACGCAAGGTTTTCCATAGTGGCAATCCTGCTTATCTTATAGCGGAAATCCAATTCAACATAAATAGATGTGTTTGTTATGATGAATTCTATGTGACCATTTTTAACCGCATTGTCTATCTCCTCAAAAGAGAGCGGGATGAGTTTGAATTCATAACCTTTGATATCGTTTGTTAGATAGTCCATAGTTGGCTGCCAATCCTTTATAGCTTGTTCTTTGCCCATATGGGCTAGAACTCCTATCCGTACCTCTTGGGATGCCTCAGAGATCGCCGAACATAAAGTAATGAAAACAATGGCGCAAAAGATTAAGTATCTTTTAGATTTAGTCCAAAACGGAGTTATTAATGTATTAATTATTAAAGATTGTCTCATCATTTTATTATTCTCAAGATATTTCTAAATTCTAATCTGTATCGGAAAAAATAGTTAAACATAAAAACATTTCTGAGTAACCCTTACACTATCAGCAAAAAATAATCTATTTTAACGTGCTTGTTCTCAACAATTAGTCCATCGACATTTTAACAATATAAAAACTCTAACATTAAAGTAACTTAATGTTTCTTTTTTTGTCAAATAAGAAAAGTTATTGATAAATTTATGACAATGGAAATGTCTGATGTTTATTGACAGAGAGGGCAGGGTCTCTGCCTTGAATTCATTTTTTCATAAATCTTAAACATCTTTTATCCAAATTTAGTTATAATAACACACTATGAAAAGATTGAGGTTATCGCTTGCCCAGATAAATCCCACAGTCGGCGATATAAAAGGCAACACTAAGAAGGTCATTGATTATATCAATATGGCACAAGGGCTTGAGGCTGATATTGTTGCATTCCCAGAGATGTGCATAAGTGGTTATCCCCCTGAAGACCTGTTGATGAGGTCACGATTTATTGATGAAAATATCACGGCTCTCTCTGAAATCAAAAGTCATACAAAAGACATTATGGCAATAGTTGGATTTGTCGATAGAGCCGATGATATCTATAACGCTGCTTCTATTATGTATAATAACGAGATTATAGATATATATCATAAGATATTCCTTCCTAATTACGGAGTATTTGACGAGATGAGATATTTTCAGGCAGGCAGTTCAATACCTGTCTATAGTATAGGAGGCGTGCTGGTTGGGGTAAATATATGTGAAGATATTTGGTATCCAACTGGCCCAGCATACATTCAATGCCTGCATGGGGCGCAATTGATAATAAATATAAATGCCTCTCCTTTTGCAATCAATAAGGCGCAGACTAAAGAGACAATGTTAAGCACTAGGGCATCGGATAATTGCGCAATACTAGCCTATGTCAATACAGTTGGAGGACAGGATGAGCTTGTATTTGACGGCAGGAGCTTGATAATAGGCTCTGATGGAGAGGTATTGATTCGAGGGAAGAGTTTTAGAGAAGACTTGATAACTGCTGATCTTGAGATTGACAGACTCTCAAGGTTTCATGATTCAAGACTAAGGGTAACAAAAGCCAGTGGAGGGTATCGGACAGGCGATCTGAAGACAAGGGAAATATTAATCCACGATAAGCCGCTGAGCGATTCCCATAAACCAAAGCCGTCTATAACTTATATAGAACCTAAGAATATTTGCGTTGAGCAAGAGGTCTTTGAGGCGCTTGTGCTTGGGAGCAGGGATTATATCAAAAAGAATGGTTTTAGCTCTGCAATCATTGGACTAAGCGGAGGAATTGATTCTTCTATTGTTGCGGCAATTGCCGTTTCAGCCATTGGGAAAGATAACGTAAAAGGGCTTTTTATGCCGTCAAAATATACGTCAGAACTGTCTGGGCAGGATGTAGACAGGCTGGCAGAAAATCTTGGGATTGAGGTGTTTACTATAGGGATTAATGATATACTTGAGGGTTATTTCCACAGCCTAAGTCAGATATTTGCTGGCACAGCGGCGGATACTACAGAGGAAAATCTACAGGCAAGAATCAGAGGTAATCTGCTGATGGCGTATTCAAATAAATTCGGGGCAGTAGCGCTTACAACAGGCAATAAATCGGAGATGTCTGTTGGATATGCAACCCTTTATGGCGATATGGCTGGTGGATTTGCAGTGATCAAAGATGTGCCTAAGACATTTATCTATAGATTGTGCAGATGGTTAAATGAGAGAGACGGAGTTGAGATTATCCCTCAAAGCGTGTTATTAAAAGAGCCTACTGCGGAGCTTCGTCCAAACCAAAAGGATACTGATTCTCTTCCTCCATATGAGATGCTTGATCCAGTGCTTGAGGCATATATAGAGAAAGACTTTGATTTTGAAGAGATTACAGAATTGATTGATAGAGATACTGCCAAAAAGGTGATTGGGATGGTCAATAAATCAGAGTATAAGAGAAGACAATCGCCCCCAGGTATTAAGATAACGCGCAAGGCATTTGGAAGAGACCGCAGGATGCCGATTACTAATTGTTATAAGGAGATTTAAGATGAAGTGTTATATTATGACGGTTTTGATGAGTCGCAGGACGGCAACCATTGTTATGACGGCTATAATATCATTGGTTATTTTGAACTCTCTTTATTTCGTGAGCATCCCGCAATGTTATGCGGAGCAGGATAGAAAATTTGTATATAGCAAGGATAAAGTCCTTCTAAGATCGCTGCCAAAAAGTCCTGTTAAGATAAAATTAAAGAGAAGCAATGATGGGGATTACAGTTGGGAGATAACTGGAGATGACGCAGGGGCAATAATCAGGAATAATAAGATGCTTGAGGATAAACTAAATAAATAATAGGAGGTTTTGAAATGGATGAGTTTAACGCAAAAGAGGTAGTAGAGATGGCGATACGCACAGAGAGGCTTGGGGCTGAATATTACAGGGAATTAGCAGAGAGATTTAGAGATAATAAGGATTTTTATGAGCTTTTCTCTAAACTTGGAGAGCGGGAGATTGAGCATGAGAAGTCATTTACTAAGCTGAAGGATTCAATTGGGACAGAGGAGTATGATGGATGGGCGGATGTGTCAGAGTATATGAGGGCTTACGTTCAATCTGCGTTTTTTATAGGAAGAGATAAGGCTCTGCCACATATGAGCAATATTCAAAATGTCAATGCGGCAGTAAGGCTTGCCTTGAGCTTTGAGAGAGAGACGCTTTTATATTTCTATGGTCTTCGAGATGGGGTTGAGGATAAAGTGATTGTTGATGCAATTATTCAAGAGGAAAAAGGGCATATATTTTGGTTGAGCAGATATATAACAACACATGGGGTCTAATATAATATGAGCAGGGTTCAATTTACGATTATCTTAATTTTGATTGGGTTTTGCGGGTTAAACGATGCCTTTGGAGTGAGCATACAAGGTAATAGAGATACTAACAGTAAAATATCTGCCCCAGATGATGGTAATTTAGAGTATCAGCAGCTTATAAAAAAGATTAAGGCATTGAGTAAGCAAAAAAAGGATGAGCAGGCACAGCGTAAAGAGGAGGCAAAAAAACCCAAGGCTCAAGACCTTAAAGAGCAGATAAAGATAGACCAAGAGCAGAGTAAAGATAAGATAAGGAAAGACTTAAACAACTTGGATCAGCGTCAAGAAAAGGTTAAGCAGCAATTGAAGGCTCTTGAGGAACAAAGAGAGAGGTTGAAGGTTGTGGTTGAGCCTGTCAAGGAGAGTGTGAAAGAAACGGATAAGAAGTAAAATTTTTCATTCTAAAAAGTTGGGGAAGATTAAAAAAATCTAATCTGTAACCATTTGAAAACCTTTTAAGTATTAAACTAATAATATAAATTAACATTACCTTTATAGTGGAAACGATATTGATAGACGAATTCTTTCTGTAATTTTTAAGGTTATTGAATTTCTCTAAGAAATCAATGCCACAAAAATAATATTTTTGAAAAATTGAATTATGCTATAAATTATGCTATAATAAAGTATAGTTAACTCAAGTTTCGCATCCTAATAATTGGTTATAACATATTGATATAATTAAATAATATAGTATAAATAGGCTATAAAATAGTATAATTGTTTTAATTCCCCTTTTTTAAAAGGGGAATTTTAAAAAAACTTGATTTTGTTAATATTTCAAGTAGATTAAATATAAATAGTTAAATATTCAAATATTTTATACAACTTATTGATTCTATTAAGTATTTTTTGTCATCCTTGCTCATTTTCAATGAATTAGATGGGTGCGAAACTTGAGAATATAATATATGATTAACATCAAAGAAATAAAAAATATCTACCATCATATTTATCAGTAAAATCTATAGATGAAATGTTTAAAGATATCAAAGATTTTCCTAATAATCTAAATAAATCATTTTACACTTCTTTTTTAACTAAAAATACACTATATCAAGGTGATTGTATAAATATTTTACTGCAATCAGAATACATTGAAAAAAAAATATCAGAAATCCCTGTGATGATTATTTCAAACTCATGTGATAATTCTCTTGAGAATCAACGTCATTTAAATCTAAATATAATATATGCTCCTGTAGCAAGAATTTCAAAAATAATTGACCGTTTAAAATTAAAAGGAGTTGAAGAAAACATAATAAAAGAGGTTCTTTCTGGTTTCAAGTGGGTAAAATTGCTTTATATTATTCTATAATGCCTATAAAATGACGGGACATTGATAACTCAAAAAGACGAGTTATCAACATCCCTTTAAAAACTCTTTGAGTTTTCGACATTTTACAGGCACTACTACTAATTTTGTAAGGAAAATGATGAAAAGAGTTATCGCTTACATCGTAGGCAAGTCTACTTATGCCATCAATCGCCTTATATTTACCCACTCAATTAAAGAAAGAACCATTCTTTTTTTACTTTTGTTAACATCTTTGGTTAAATATTTTTATACTGCTCTCATTTGTTGGGTTTAAGGTGTTTCCCAATCTGCCTTAAGTTTTGTAAAATCCTTTTTATCAAAAGTATATATCGGCATTGCCTTCTCAACTGATTTTGCTGCAAGGTAACAATCTACAAAATCTATATTATGTGAGGCATATAATCTCAATGCCTCAATTATTATTCCCTTTTCAAATCCCTTTATTCCCCTAAATGAAAATATAGTCAATAATTTGTTTGAAATTTCTAACTTTGGAACTTTATAAAACTTTTCTAATGTCCAAATAATCTCAGCTGTCACTACAGATGATATCTCTATATTTTCAAGACCATTTTCTACTTTTAGCATTAATTCAGCAGCTAAATTAGCCTTATTTATATCATCTCCCATCAAATATCTAATAATAATATTTGTATCAATAAGATGTATCTTCTTTTGCTGTGTCAATGGCTACCTTCTCTTTTGTTATTTCACGTATCTCACCATCAGTATATCCACCTTTAACATACTTATTTAACGACCCAGCCATTAACCTTCCCTGCTCCTGCTTGATTCTATTTAATCTTACCTCATTATTTTCAATAATGAAATCTATAACATCCCCAGGCGCAATCTTTAGCGCCTCTCTGATTTTTTTAGGTATTGTTACTTGTCCTTTTATAGATAATGTTGATGACATATCTTTACTCCTATTTTTTTCTTTACTTATTATTATTGTAAAGAATTAAATAGAATTTGTCAATCTATACCCTTGTGATTTCCTATGATGGAGTTGATTTGATATAAATCAAAAATCAATTAGTCCTCTGCGCCTCTGCGGGGAATAGTTTTTTAGTTTACCCTTTAAATTGGAAATTGGTATTAAACTTAAAATAGGATATTTTTATTTTGGCTTAATAATTATAAAGATTTTGATTGTAAAATTATTTTTATTTAAGGTAATTTAAGTAAATAAAACATTTTTAAGGATTATATGGGGATACTCATGAAGATTGAAGCTAAAGAGATAAAAGGAAAAGTTGACTTCGGAATCATAACAATTCGAGAAGATGAATTTGCAGCTATTCTCAATCATTTTCCTCCTTACACACATGCTTCAGGTGAACGTGAATATGCGATAAATAACCTTAAACTTAGTGAATCAGAAAATTATACAGTCGCTGTAGTTCGCTGTCCTGAACAAGGTAATTTAGAGGCAGAAAATGTAGCTCATGACATGATTGAAGATATTTCTCCTCAATGGATTCTTCTTGTTGGAATTGGGGGTGGATTGCCCAATAATGATTTCACTTTGGGGGATGTTGTTACAGCAATGAGGCTGCAAGATTTTTGTATTGGAGCGGTTATTGAAGGAAAAAGCGCGGAATATGATATTAGAGGCGGAAGTATAGCCAAAGATGTGCAAGTTAGTTTAGCACATTTGCCGGCGATGAAAAAAGAATTAGAAGGTTGGAATACAGAAAAGTCTATTGGAATGGAAAAACCTCAAGTATTATTTGACAAAAAAAAATCTTATGGAAACAACACATGGAGTGATAAAGTAGAAGAAACGATAAAACATCATTTCCCGCTTAATAAAGAACCACGACTACCACTTGTAACTGCTTCGGCAATTGCTTCAACTGACTTACTTATAAAAGATACTGAAATAATTAAAAATTGGCAAAAATTTGCACGCCATATCGGCGTCGTTGAAATGGAATTAGCAGGCGTTTATAAAGCTGCGCAAACAAGAAATAAAGTATACCCTATCCTTGCAATCCGCGGCATTAGCGATATCGTAGGATTCAATCGTGAATCAATCTGGACAACATATGCTTGTCATACCGCTGCTGCTTTTGCCTATGCTTTTTTAAAGACTAGACCAATTGAGCCTATTATGAAAACGAGTATATCTAATTTTATTGATGATAAATCAGACGTTATAAAGAATTTCACCGAAAACATAACCCCCCCAGTCCCAAACTTCGTAGGTCGCGCAGATGACTTAATAACCATTACAAATTGGTACAATTCTGAAGCAATCAAAATCGGGGCAATAATCGGTCTTGGCGGTGAAGGGAAGTCATCTATTGCCCGCAAGTGGTTTGATAATCTTCTTTCAACTAAAACCGAACCTCACATATTCTGGTGGGGATTTTATAGAAATAACTCCATTGACAGATTCCTAAATTCTCTCGTTTCCTTTATTGCTGGTAATGATATTGACTTAAAAGATTCATGGGGCAAGGTTGATTGGATAAAAAAGCATATTGGAACTGAAAGATACCTGATTATCCTTGACGGTTTGGAAGAGATGCAAAAAGCTGAAGAAGGCGAACCCTTTGGCAAGATGGTTGATGCAGCGTTTAAAGAGCTTTTGATGTGGCTTGCTGAACACATTAATGGTCTTGTCTTAATTACTACACGCTTTCCAATGAAGGATATTGAAGGCTATATTAGGACTAAATATGAAAATATTGAGCTTGAAGGTTTATCTGTTGAAGATGCGAGGCAGTTATTTATCAAAGTCGGAGTAAAGGGTGAGCAGAAGGATATTGATAATGTTATTAAAGAATACATGGGTCATGCCCTTAGTCTTACTCTTTTATCCAATGCCTTAGTAGAATATTTCAAAGGTGATATAAAAAAGGCAGGAGAAGTACCGCCGATTGCCTTAAAAGATGATGTTGGCGGTAAGGCTCATAGAATTCTGCAATGGTATGACTCAAAGTTGAGACCAGAGCAAAGACAATTCATGGTGATATTTTCACTCTTTAGACGCGATGTTACTGAAAGAGATTTTAGCGAGGTTTTAAGATATAAAGCTGGAGGTACTTTTAATGATGCCTTAATATCAATGAACGATCTGAATTTCAATAAAATGGTTTTAAACCTTGTCAAACTAAGATTAATCAATAAAGAATCTGACAACACATACACCGCCCATCCTCATATCAAGGCATTCTTTGAATCTGTCTTTCCTGCAGAAGACAAAAAGGCATGTCATAGGCAAATCAAAGAATACGCAAAGACATATGAGATTAACCCTGCTAATACCTTAGAAGATATGTCTCCGCTTATAGAGCAGGTCTATCATGGCTGTCAGGCTGGGTTATATGATGCGGTTTGGGGTGATGTGTATAGGGATAAGATTGTTCGAAAAGATGAATTTTTTATAACTTATAAATTAGGCGCATGGGAGACGAATCTGCAGCTTATCAAAAACTTCTTCCCAAACGGTGACCTTGGACAAGACCCATTAGTATCAAGTGAAAGAGACAAAAGCTGGTTGATTAATGCGGCTGGAGTGTCTCTGGTTAATACAGGCAGACCGCAAGAGGCGGTTGCCCTTTATTTAAAGGGGATTGAAATAGATAAAAATGCCAGAGATTGGAAAAACGCCTCTGTTGGTTATCAAAACCTGACAAACCTTGAGATTAGAATTGGCAATATTGAAGACTCATCAAAAAGCGCAAGAAATGCCCTCAAGATGGCGGAGGATGCAGAGAATCAACAGTATATGAGTAATTCAAAGGCACATCTTGGTTACATCCTATTTTTGAGAGGTGATATAGTTGAGCCTATAACCCTTTTTAATCAGGCTACTGAGATTGAAAAAACCATATCAGGCTATGAACTTTATAGTTACTCTGGAATAATGTATGCCTACTTTCTGATAGCCATTGACAAAACAAGTGAAGCCTTTGCCCTAACCACAAAAAACCTTGAGATATGTAATAGTAATAATTGGCAAGCTGACATCTCCAGATGTCTCTGTGTGCTTGGGGGGCTGAAGAGGAGAGACAGCAAATATGATCAAGCTCAAGAAGATTTGTCAAAGGCGCTAAACATAGGGCGTGAGACTGGTATGCCAGATATTCTAATAGAGGCATTGATAGAGCAGGGCAGGCTTTTCCTTGACCTTGAACAATATGATGAGGCAAAGGGCGCAGCAGATGAGGCAAAGGGCGCAGCAGATGAGGCATTGTCAATCATCCAGCGTACAGGTTTTTGGTTCTATGAACCAGACTCCCTGATAATCTTAGCCCGATATTATAAAGCAACAGGCGAGATTGAAAAATCAAGACAGACTGCTCAAGAGGCATGGGATAAGGCGGATAAAATGGGGTATCATTGGCCTAAGGTTGAGGCTGGGGAGTTGATTTAAAAAAATACACTTTTTCATTAAAGAAGGACAAGTAAGTCATTTTTGTAAATACTTTTGCTATAGGCTATATCATAAATCTTTTTCAATTCAACCCTATTAGATTGTTTTATAGAATCATTTTTTAAAAAAATAAAAACCTTTGACTTTTTTCTCCAAAAATCATAGAATAAAATGATGATAACTTTAAACCAAAAAAATTCCGATATGGCAACACAAGAAATAACTATTCAGGTTTTTCCTGAAACTGCCAACGCGTTTATAACTGCCCTTAGGGAAGCAACTCCTGCCGACCAAGAAAGGTTAAATTTATTAATTAAGGTTTGGGCAGCCTCTATAAAAGAAACCCAGCCGATTAACGAGATTATGGATTCTGCAAGTGTTTTAGCTCAAGCTAATGGTCTTACTCCTGATAAATTATACGCAATTCTCAATGAAGAAAAATAAACGTTTTGTTTGGGGGCTGCTTTTATCTAAGGGTAAACCCAACAAGGCATTAAGGTGAACATTATTATTGACCTGCATACACATACAATATTCAGTGACGGGGTATTAATCCCATCAGAACTTGTCCAGAGGGCAATAGCTCACGGATATAGGGCGATTGCCATTACTGATCATGCTGATATTTCAAACCTTGATTTTATCATCCCAAGGATAATTAAGGTCTCAGAACAATTAAATAAACGAGGGGTTATTAAGGTTATCCCAGGCATAGAACTAACCCATGCGCCTCCAGAACTTATAAAATCCCTTGTCAAAGAAGCAAGAAACCTTGGGGCAAGGCTGATTATTGTACATGGTCAGACGATTACAGAACCTGTTATTCAAGGAACTAATCGGGCTGCGATTATGGCGGGAATTGATATACTTGCGCATCCCGGCTTAATTGACAATGAAGATGTCCTGATGGCAAAAGAAAAAGGCGTTGCCCTTGAGATAAGCTATAGAAAGGGACACTCCTTAACAAATGGACATGTGGCAAAACTGGCGCTTTATTATGGCGCTAGCCTTGTGATAAATACTGATACCCACAGCCCAGAGGATATGATAAACAAAGATACAGCTATAAATATTTTGAGAGCAGCAGGGATAGATAAAGAAAAAATACCAGATATTTTAAAGAATAGTGATATAATAGTCGAAAGGGTTTTGTCTTAAGATGATACCCATTATAAATAATTACTCACTTGGAGATTAATATATGCCAAAGGTAATAAAGAAGAGGATTAAAAAAAATACTCTACCCGTTGGGATAGTAATAAATTCATATGAAAAATTAAAGGCAGATATTAATACAAATAAAAGGAATATCACCATTGCTTCAATTATTATATTGATTTTGCTAATTGCCTTATTCGGGGCGGTTATTTATAGAAATTATATCTCAAATAAGGCAGACGAATTATATAATTCAGCATATAAGTCATATATTCAATTAAACCCTGCGGATATTAATACTAACTCGCATTCAAAGACAGTATTAGCTGATATATTAAAGGATTTAAGGGATTCATATGATCTAAGAAAATCAGCAGTTACTTTATTTTATATTGCTAATTGTTATTATGACATGGGAGACCTAAAAGAGAGTGAAAAGATGCTGCTTGAGATAAATCAAAGATTCTCTAGTGATAAGAATATCATTCCTTTATCATATCTTAAACTCTATTATTTATATAGGGTGACTAATGAGGATATTAAGGCATCAAGTGTCCTTAATACGCTTTATCTGCTTGATACGCCTTTATATAAAGATATTTGTCTCTTTCAGATGGGAAAGAAGCTTGAAGCTGAAGGTAAGACTAAAGATGCTATAGCTAAATATGAGGAAATGGTAAAAAAATATTCAGACTCGCCTTATATAGGACAGGCTCAGGCTAGGATAAATGCCATCAAAGGGTCTGTGACCCCTAATAGAGTTGAGACTCCTAAAAGTGTCGAGACTCCTAAAAGTGTCGAGACTCCTAAAGAGACAAGTCCAAAGGCTCAGTCTGAGACTAATGTCCTTAAAAAGGTTGAGACACCTCAAGGGACACAGCAGAAAAAATAAATGCGTATATTTATAAAAAATATAATAGCTGCATCTCTTTTGATATTAACACTGTCATCAATGCCTGTTTGGGCTGCTGAGGTTTCTATGACAGTCAGTGAAAAAGACGGTTATATCAGGATTGAATTTGGCTGTACGGATCCATCATTTATCAAAGACGCTGTGGTTGTTCAGTCATACAGTATATTGAAGATTACATTTCCAAGAGAATTCACATTTAAACAGCCTTCAGACTTGCAGCTTATACAAAAGATATCTCAAAAAGAAAACAGTATTTTTCTAAATATTGACAATCTAAATTTCTTTAACACTACCATACTTGATACGCCGCCAAGATTTGTGCTTGACGCTTATATTAAGGAATCAGTTAAAAATATAGATCATAAGCGCAGTATAATTTCAACCATCATGATAGACCCTGGCCACGGCGGGCAGGAAACTGGATTGATATTTAATGGTAAGTCAGAAGGCAATCTTGACTTGGAGTTTAGCCAAGGGATGCAAGATGGGCTCAAGGCTTTAAAATATAAGGTTGTTTTAACAAGAAATATTGATAAATACGTTTCAATAGAGGACAGAATATCAGAGACCTTTAAACAAAGAGGCTATCTCTTTATCAGCATACATATGTCAAGAAGCAATAAATGTATTATTTATACATCTAAATTTCCTTCCAGTCCAACTGGAACATTAAATATAAGCGGGAACGATTTATATAATACGCTCTATTCTCAGACTGCATTTTTGGATATCAGCAAAAAACTTGCTGAAACCGTAAGTTATGCGCTAAAAAATGATAACGGCATTGACGCGCGTCATCTTGAGATGCCTATAACACTGCTTTCCTCCGTATATGCCCCAGCAATTATGATTGAATTGCCTAATGAAATTGGACTCAATAACAATATTGAGCAGAAGAAAAAAATAATAAATTCAATAATACAGGCGGTAAATAAATTTGTCAAAGAATAAATTAAAAAACAAAATTATTATATCAGTTATTTTATTATTATTTATAATAGCCTTGTCAGGGTTATGGTTTTATTTCTATGCTGATAGAAATAGTATTGATGAATATGGACATAGCATTATTGGACTAAATAAGCAAAAAAGTCTTATTGAAGATAAAAGTGTGCTAAATATCTATTATCCAGATGATATGAAACTTGGCATCCATAAAATTGAGCTAAAACGCATATTTGATTCTTTAGAACTTGGGAAGGCATCGGTTAGGGAGTTTTTTGCTTATTATATATCTTTGAATAATACAATTCTGTCAAGTAATATAGATATACTTGGGATATATTATGGCGCGGATAACATGCTTTATATCAATTTATCAAGGGAACTTATCAAGAATTTTCATGGAGATGCCATAGATGAATATATGTTTCTTAGAAGTCTATACATGACTGTAAGTTCACATATAGAGGTTGAAGACATTAAATTACTTGTTGATAGTCATGAGATATCATCTTTAGCAGGTCATTATGATTTAAGCCATCCATTAAAACATCTCTTTGTAAATGAGCAGCCGTAGATGCCCGTAGATATAAAAAGGCTGCATCCAAAAGAAGAATGGTATAATATATATTAATGAAAATAACCGCTAATTATCCCATCGGAATATTTGACTCTGGTCTCGGCGGGCTTACTGTGTTAAAGGAAATACAGGAGATGCTGCCTAATGAGAACATCATCTATTTAGGTGATACAGCAAGGCTGCCGTATGGAATACGCACCCCTGAGACGATAATAAAATATTCGCTTAATAATACTAATTTCCTTGTTAAACAGGGGATTAAATTACTTGTAGTCGCCTGTAATACATCCTCTGCGACCTCGTTAAAAAGCATAAGGGAAAGATTTGACGTGCCAGTCATAGGAGTAATAGAGCCAGGCGCAAAGATGGCAGTTTCTGTGACTACCAATGGAAATATTGGAGTTATCGGCACAGAGGCAACTATAAAAAGTTCAGCTTATAGCAAGGCTATTCATTCATTCTATAGCTCTATCAAGTCGACTCCCGTAATTATAGAGCAGTCATGTCCTTTATTTGTGCCATTAATAGAAGAAGGCTGGTTTGACGACCCTGTCACAGAGGCAGTGGCAAGGCGGTATATTGGCAATATGAAGGTTGATACACTGGTGTTAGGATGTACTCATTATCCTTTAATAAAGGAAATTATAGGCAGGGTAATTGGAGAAGATGTCAAACTTGTTGATTCTGCCTTGAGTACTGCCCATGAAGTTAAGATAATGCTTGAAAGATTGAATTTATTATCCAGTAATAATAATGCCAATGGGGGTCGGGCTTTGACTAAATTTTATGTTACAGACGGCATGAAACGATTTAAAGATATTGGCAGGAGATTTCTATCAAGCGAAATAGATGATATTGAAGAGATAGATTTGGTAGATTATTGACATATTGCGCCAAAAAAGGAGAGACAATAAATGCGCTGTGATGGACGTATAAACGATGAGATACGCAAGGTAAAAATAACACAAGGATTTATAGATAACGCAGAAGGTTCGGTTCTTATAGAGATGGGAGGCACTAGAGTTATTTGTACTGCTACTATTGAGGAAGGCGTACCTCCATTTATAAAGGATTCCAACCATGGCTGGCTGACTGCTGAATATTCTATGCTGCCGCGCTCAACGCAAACTCGAAATACGCGTGAGGCAAAGATTGGCAGGATTGGAGGACGCACTCATGAGATTCAACGTTTAATAGGGCGATCTCTGAGGTCTATAGTTGACCTCAAACGACTTGGAAACAGGACTATATGGATAGACTGCGATGTTATACAGGCTGACGGCGGCACAAGAACTGCCTCAATCACTGGGGCATATATCTGTTTAGTAGATGCCTTACGTTTTGCAGTTAATAATGGAATGATCCAGCATTATCCCATCACAGGCTATCTTGCCGCTATAAGCGCAGGCTGCGTTAATGGTGAATTGATGGTTGACCTCTGTTATGAAGAGGATTCAAAGGCGGATGTTGATTTGAATGTAGTAATGAAATTTGGTAACACTAAAAAAAGCCGAGGCTCAACTTCCAATGGTCAAGGCTCAATTCTCATCGGTGAATTTGTCGAGGTTCAGGGAACTGCTGAGGGTAAGGCATATTCAAGAAAGACCCTTAATCATTTATTAGATTTAAGCGAAAAAGGAATCACAGAGCTTTTTGAGATTCAAAAAGGAGTTTTAAAAGATAATGAAATTGATTTTAGCAACATCAAATAAGGGAAAGGTTAAAGAGATTGAAAGTATCTTTTTGGGCGGCAATATCGAATTTATCGGTCTTGATCAATTAAAATCAAAGGATAACACCCCTATAGATGTTCCAGTGATTATAGAAGATGGAATGACATTTAAAGATAATGCCTATATAAAGGCAAAGGCTATATATGATTTATCAGGGGCTGATATTATGTCAGAGGATTCGGGTCTTTGCGTTGATTTTTTAAATGGCGCTCCCGGGGTATTTTCTGCGAGATTTGCAGGTCAATCAAAAAAAGATTCAGATAATATTGAAAAAGTCCTTACACTAATGAAAGGCGTGCCAGAAGATAATCGCACAGCGCAGTTTAAATCTGTATTTTGTCTTATAATTAATGGCAAAGAGTATTTCTTTGACGGATATATTAATGGAAGGATAATTGATGTCCCTAGTGGCAGCGGAGGCTTTGGTTATGACCCTATATTTGTGCCAATTGGATATTCACAGACATTTGCCGAGCTTGGCGATGATATAAAAAATTCAATCAGCCATAGGGCTATGGCTATTGAGAAGGTTAAAGAATTTCTGCTTGCTTGTTAAAATGCGTTATAGCATAGAATAATACAATACTTGGTTATATTTACGTTATTCTTATAATTTATTGTAATGCTAAAATACAAAGCCCTATTTACTGGTGGGGGATTGGTTCAGATACTAGGGATTGTTCAGCATTGTCCATATTTTTTTGACAAAATGGATATTATAGGGATAAAATGTTAGAAAAGAATATATTTTCAGAGCATTACTATTTAATAGACATGAATATGTTAATATTATCAATATTGTTTTATATTAAAAGGCAAAGTGTATGCTAAATAATAATAAAAAATCCTTCAAGGCTGATACATGGGCTTTTATGTTTCGATCATATAGATATTAATTTTTTTATTGAAGAATTAGATATTAAAATTGGCTATTTTTTTGCAGATTTTTTGTCACTTTATCTTTTAACAGCAGCTATGTACGGTCAATATTCTAAAACATTTAATGAAACAGAAAAAATACTAACCACTCACAATAAAGGAGAATAAAATGCTAGAAATACAATCATCATCTGACAATGAAATTATCTCAATTAGTAATCATCTAGTTAAGCGTGCTACTCAACGTATAGAAGAGATCCATGGTAGAACGATTATCGCAAAGGTTAATAATAATCAGGATGATCTAAAGAAAAAACCAAATGTTGAGAAATCTACAAATACTAAAAAATAACTAACTATTATTCTGGGGGCTTTTATTATACTGTCCCCTTTGTTTAGTTTGTAAGAGCTATTTATGCAATGGTCTCTATTTAGCTATTGCCTCAATATATTGATAGAGAGGGTCTAATTAGTATTACTTGAGGTGGGGTTAATTAGACGCTTACTTTTCATTATTTAAAGTATAAATATTAATACATGAGCCTCTTGCAAAAGTAATAAAAAAGCATATTAAAAAGAAAAGGAATTCACTACAGAGACACTGAGTCGTAGGGGCAGGTCTTGTGCCTGCCCTGTTGTTGTAGTAACCGTGTTGATTGCACTGTACCTAACTTTAAGAAAGGGCAGGCACAAGACCTGCCCCTACGACTCTAAGGACAAGTAAGTCATTTTTATAAATACTTTTGCAAGAGGCTCACATGAATTACAAATCAATACTATAATAATTTGATTGTTTCTTTTTTGTAGTTTATTCTAAAATAATAAACATAAGATTTAATAATTTAGAATATTAATATTTAAAAATATCCTTTGGAGGAAGAAATATCTTATTATTGGAATCAACAAAAGAAAATTTAATCAATAACTATTTAGCTGATCAAAGGCCTTGGGTAGTAGCTTTTTCAGGTGGTAAGGATTCTACTCTAGTCTTACAACTTGTTTATGAAATGCTTTTAGATAAAAGAGTTAAAGTTCGTAAACCTATTTATATTATATCTTCTGATACACTTGTAGAACCGCCAAATATTAGCAGTTATCTAAGCAAGACCCTTGAATTGATTAAACAAAACGCTCAAGCCTTAAATCTGGCAATAAATGTAAATATTGTTACTCCATCTGTTGAAGAGAGATTTTGGAGTAAAATTATAGGCAAGGGGTATCCTACTCCTACATGGTGGTTTAGATGGTGTACAAGTTATATGAAAATTAGACCTTCAAGAAGGGCAATAGCACAAATAACTCGAAAGCATGGGAGTGTAATTCTTTTACTTGGAACGCGATATTCAGAAAGTTCTTCAAGACTTACAAAAATGAAAGGCCGTCAGTATAATGAAAGAGGACTTAACCCTCATAATGATATACCAAATGCCCTTGTATTTTCGCCTATTGAGAATTGGAAAACTGACGATGTATGGGAGTATCTTTTTAAAAATAACCCTCCCCCATGGGGTGGTAATCATGATTTTATGCTTAATTTATATCGTCAGGCAAGTGGTGGTGAATGTCCAATTATACTGAATATAAATACTCCTTCTTGTGGTGGAAGCAGGTTTGGTTGTTGGACATGTACCGTAGTTAAAGAAGATAAGGCAATGAAAGGATTTGTAGAGACTGGCGAAGGATGGATGGAACCTTTACAAGATTTCAGATCATGGATAAAGGGAATACGCGAAGACCCTTCAATGAGAATGAATAAAAGAAGAAATAAAACAATTGGACAAGGTCCTTTTACTCCCGAAGCAAGAAAAATGATTTTATTAAGGCTTCTTAAAACTGAAAAAGAAGTTAAAGTCAGGCTTATTTCTGATGAAGAAATATCTTATATTCAAACAATCTGGTCAAAGGAATTTGATCTTGAATTTTCAGCATATAAAATATCAAAAAAATATGGAAGGGAGGTCATTGGTATGGAGAATATTGAATTTTCACAAGAAGAACAACAAATTCTGGATTCATTAGTTAGTAAATATGAGGTTTCTCCTGAATTGATATACAAATTAATTGAATTAGTAAAAATAGACTATCCGAATATTGATTTTCATGGAGCTAAAGCTGGACTTGAACGTGCTATAAAAGAGACGATTGAGCTTGACATTAGGCAAGAAGAGTTGGTTCAATTATCATTATGATATTTAAAGAAATTCGCATAAAAAATCTTTTTTCATATTATGGAGAACAGATTATTAATCTGACTGGACAGAGTGAAGACAAAAATATTGTCTTAATTTCTGGTAGAAATGGTGTTGGAAAAACTAGTTTTATAAATTCTCTTAAACTTTTATTCTTAGGAACTACAAAAGAATTACGAAGTTTTTTACTTGGAGGTCGCCTTCTGACTGAAAGTCAATATATATGCGGATATTCTGATGAATGGGATGGGATATTTAATCATTTAGCTAAAAAAAATGGCGAAACAGAATGTAGCATTCAAATCACATGGGAGGAGGACTTAGGTAATGTTATCGTAAGACGATTAATTAGATTGCTACCTGTATACGGAACTTTTGAACAAAAACTTATAGTGAAAGTAAATGGAAGATTACTTGGAGATGAACAAGAGGATGATGAGCCTGAGGATTTTCTTAAAAAAAGATTACCTGATGAATATGTACCTTTTTTCTTTTATGATGGAGAATTAGTTCAACAAATAGCAGAATCAAGAAATGATGAACAATTAAAACAAACAGAGCGTCTTTTAGGAATTTCCAATATAGATATTTTAATAGAATATCTCAAGAAAGTAGAACATTCATGGAAAAAAGATGCTATGGATCAAGAAGTCAGACACAAGATGGATGAACAGACACGTGAAAAAGATAGAATAGAATCTGATAAAAAAGTAATTAGAGCCTGTCCCATAACCTATAATCCATAGCAGACAAGGGATCATAATGAAAATAAAATAATATAGATGATAAAAATGGTATAAATAAGTAAATAAGGCACGCTATAATACTTATACCAAAAAATAAATACTAAAAAGGACGTTCCTTATTATGACTTTAACAATACCAACACAGTTGAAATTTAAGCAAGACCTACCTGATGTAATCGGTAATGTGGACTACACAATATTAAAAAATAAGTTGGAGAGGATATCTGAAATACTAATTTCTTCAGGAATAGAAGATACTATCATGCAATATGTTATTGAAGAAAAAGTATCAGCAATAAAGAAGGAAATGGCTAAACCTGAAGAGTTTATAGGATTAAATTATAAAGAACAGGTTCGGTTACAGCAAACTGCTATAAAAGCGCTAAGATGCATGATAGCAAAAAGTTTGTTATGCGAGTCTTACAGGAAATTCAGCGTACATTTAGCAGATAGCAGTTTGTTACAGAGATTTTGTCAAATGGATACATTTGGACAAATAAAGGTACCGTCAAAAAGCGTCATACAACGCTATGAACAAATGTTTCCAGAAGACAAATTACGAGAGATAATATGCGGTCTAAATATTACAGCCAGCATTATTACGCCACAACAAGAAGATTCAAAGCAGATATTAGGATTAGAAAAGGCTGTAGAATTAGATGATTATTATATTGATAGTACATGTGTAAAAAGCAATATTCAATTTCCAGTGGATTGGGTATTATTGAGAGATGCGGTACGGACATTGATGGTATCTGTAGAGTGGATAAGAAGCCTTGCGCATCTTTGGGTCTTAAGAAATAAATACTTGG
>Ga0315281_10000933_pt1 | contig 42101 bp, 40 predicted proteins | sample YL17G07_0_MG_FD_204540 | JGI IMG/M metagenome (GOLD analysis project Ga0315281, IMG submission 204540) | Sediment microbial communities from Yellowstone Lake, YNP, Wyoming, USA - YL17G07_0 | ecosystem: Environmental > Aquatic > Freshwater > Lake > Sediment | place: USA: Wyoming | collected...
GATCGCGCTGCTTGGGGCCGCGCCAGGCAGCGCCCATGCAAAAGCGCGTGGCGCCATTTTCTTTGGCAGTTTGCGCAGCGGCCACCACCTCATCCAGCGGCAACATACCCTGATTTTCCACACCGGCGTCAAAACGGGCCGACTGCGGGCAGTAACCGCAATCTTCGGAACAACCGCCGGTCTTGATGGACAACAGGGTGGAAAGCTGCACCGTATTCGGGTCAAAGTGCTGGCGATGCACCGTCTGCGCCTGAAACATCAGGTCATTGAACGGCAGCGCAAACAGCGCTTCCACCTGTGCAACGCTCCAGCGACTCATGGCTGCCGGTTGCCTATTACGGGAAACCGGCGCGGAAATGACTGCATTATTCATCTAAAATACTTTCTCACTAGGTTGTTTGATGCCAAACGCCGGTAAAATGGAACGCATCATCCGACCCGAGGCAAGCTTGTCGAATTTTACCACCACCATCCTGAACAGTTGCATAAATATTATGCAATCCGTCCTACCTCAGGACTGCATGCTATGCGGCGCAGCGGCTGGCCGGGACAAGCTTTGCCAACATTGCCGCGCCGACTTGCCCTATCACCGCAGCCCTAGTTGCCCGATTTGCGCGATCCCCTCCACCGATGGCTGTGTGTGCGGCCATTGCCTGAGTAAGCCGCCCGCCTATGGCGCAACTTTGGCGGCGTTTATCTATACCTTTCCGCTGGATGGCTTGGTGCAGTCGCTCAAATATGGCGGCAACCTGGCGCTGACCGATGTGCTAACAGAACCGCTTATTGCGCACGCGGCGACCGGGCCAAAACCAGACCTGCTGATCCCGTTGCCGCTGCACCCAGCCAAACTACGTGAACGCGGTTTTAACCAGTCACTTGAAATTGCCAGATTGCTGTCACGGGCGCTGAACGTGCCGCTCGCCACGGACGCCTGCGAACGGGTACGCGACACGGCTCCCCAAGCTTCCCTCCCCCTGAAACACCGCCATGACAATGTTAAAGGCGCATTTGCTTGCTACCTGGACTTGAGCGGCAAGCATGTCGCCGTGGTGGACGACGTCATGACTACCGGGGCGACCCTGGATGAAATGGCAAAAATCCTGCTCAAAGCAGGGGCGGCATCCGTGAGCAATTGGGTGGTAGCGCGCGCGTTGCCGCACCGTTGAAATATCCAGCCCGAGGCTGACAAGCTGCGCGCATGCAGTTACGATGCACGCCATGCACCACAACATCTCTCCCCACGTCTACGTTGCCGCCACACTAAGCACCGCCCTGGCATTCTTCGCGCTGTTCATGCAGTGGGGTTACCAGCCGGAATATTTTTACGCGCCTATTTTGACGCTGGCGGTGGTTTACGGCCTGATCAATCTGCTGCATCAGCACAGAGGACTCAGTGAGTTCCGCATTGACTCCAGGCCCGACTTCGCCAAACTGCTGCAACGAGCATTAGCGCGTTATCTGGTGTGGCTACCGATTTTCTATATCGCCGCCCATGCTTACCGCATGGTGCCTTATTACAATTCCATGGGTGCGCAACCCACGCTGCGCTTCTTCGACGCGATGCTGAATCTGTACCTCGCCGGCGGACTGCCCTATTTCTTGCTCACCCTCACCTTCAAGTCCTCGCGCGTGGAGGACTTTTATGATCCAGCGGTACGCATCATTCATATAGTCAAACAGACTGTATACCGGACTTTCCTCAGTGACGGCCGGCACTCCCTGCTACCGGTGTTCAAAAAGCGCTATAACCGCAAGGTGTTGCTTAACCTGGCAATGCGCGCCTATTTCATCCCGATCATGGTGCATCAGGTGTACACCCATCTGGACCAGTCGGTCACGTTCGCCGCCTTTCGCTTCAACGATTACAGCTTCTTCACAATCACACTCTGGCTCATTGCCTTCCTGTGGCTATGCGACGTCATCAATGCCAGCGTGGCTTACACCATAGAGTCGCGCTGGCTGGAAAACCGCACCCGCTCCATCGACCTCAGCATTACCGGCTGGGTGGTCTGCCTGCTCTGCTATTACCCCCTTAACGGCATTACCGGCAGCCTGTTTCCATTTGCCTTCCTGGTGGTCGACAGCCACATCAACTCCCTGGTTGTGCCTGAACTTGGGTTTTTCTACGCGGTAAAGCTACTGGAAGTCAGTCTGCTGGCGCTGCACATTTATATCGACGTTTCGCTGGGCACCTCAGTCGCCAACATTTCCCTGAAGAAGCTGCAAACCACCGGGCCTTACGGTGTAGTGCGGCACCCCGGCACCACCACCAAACTCGTTTTCTGGTTTTTGATCTCGGCGTGTTATTCGGCGTTCTGGAGCTGGCCGATCATTCTCGGGCAACTCGCCTGGAGCACGCTCTATGTTGCCCGTGCCTTAACCGAGGAACGTCACTTGCGCCAACATGAGGAATACCGGGCATACATGGGAAAAGTCAGGTACCGGTTCATTCCCGGCTTGATTTAGAAAGCTGTTACTGTGAAATCTGCCGCAGCCGTTGCTCGACAAAGGCCTGCAACTCCGGACTCAAGGTTCCGCTGGCACGAGCCCGGTTAAACGCATCACGAGCTTCGGGCAAGCGTTTTTCAGCCTGCAACGAAATACCCAAACCCATCAGCCACACCCCGGAGGACGGCGCAGCGCCCAAAGCTGCCTGATATTGGGCGATGGCTTCCTTGTGGCGTTCTTGACGTTGTAGCAGGGCAGCATAGAAAGCTCGGTAATCTGACTTATCAGCGGCAAAAGGCAGGGCGCGCTCCATGGTTGCCAAAGCTTCCGGACCGGCACCCCGTTCCACTTGCAGCCGGGCCAGCGCCATGGCGAACCCGGCCTGCTCCGGATTTAATTTGAGCCCCTCTTCCAATTGCCGTTCAGCCTCACGCAACTGTTTATCCTCGACCAGTAGGCCGGCCAGCGTCTGGCGTGCGACAAGATGGCGCGGTTCTATTTTCAGAGCCTCACCTAGTTCGGTCAGCGCCTGCGTCACCCGCCCCAGTTGCAGCAGACTGTGTGCCTTGCGGTAATGATTTTCCGCACGCTGCTCCGGGGTCGGTTCACGCGTTTGTTTATTGATGGCCGACGAAGCGTCATCTGATTTTGGTTTGGCGCCAGTAGCTGCACCGGATTCAGCTGGGACTGGAACCATCCGCGGTGCAGAGGTTGCTGCCTCGCCTGCATGGGGCAATTGAAGTGAGAGCGCTTCCTGACGGGATGAACCCGGCCCGGGCAGCGCGCTTTTCAACTCGGAAGTCAGCGCCAGGGTAGACAGCGTGGGTACCGTCATTTTTATTGCAGGGGGCTGAGGGGGGATCGCCGGAACGGCAGGCGCAGGCGTAATGGACGGCGCTGTAACAGCAGCCACTGGTGGTGGCACCCCCATGTTGGCTGCGCCCAGCGGCTGCGGCGCAGCCGGTTGTCGCGGTGGTTGCATCAGCAACCAGGAAATGATCCCCAGTGCCAGCACCAACACCACCAGTAACGCCGGCGACAGCTTCGACCTGGATTTAATGGGTGCGGTTGCCCGGAGTTGATTGGGCGCATCGGTCCCGGTTATCGGCGCAGCACGCCGCTTTTCCAGATCCTGCAACATTTGATTGATGAGGCTCATGTAATTTTCCGGTTAAGCCGCGCTCATCCACCCAGCCCAGCGCCCGATCTTGCGCGCCGAAGGCGTATCCGCCGCCGCATCGCTGACATGGCGCGCACTGACTTCATGCACACCTTGGCCATAGGCCAGCATCAGTGATTTATGTGCAAGGATATTAACCAAACGCGGCACACCACGGCTGGCGACATGCAAACGCTTGACTGCACCTTTCCCGAACAGACGCGCGCCGTTGTAGCCGGCTACCATCAAGCGGTGGCTAAGGTAGGCTTCGAGTTCTTCCAGAACAAGCGCGCTCAAGTCGTAATGAAAAGTAATGCGCTGCCTCAGTTGACGCACCGAGTTGTGTTGCAGCTTGGTGTTTAATTCCGGCTGCCCAAATAACACCACCTGCAACAACTTGCGTTTTTCGGTTTCCAGGTTGGTAAGCAACCGCAATGCTTCCAGGGTTTCCAGCGGCATCGCCTGAGCCTCGTCCAGGCACAACACCACTTGTTTACCCTCTCCCACCAGTTCTATCAGGCGGTGATTGACGGCCTTCAGCAGTTGATGCTGCTCAATATCCTTTTCCGGGGCGATTCCCAGTTCATCAGCCACCGCCAGCAGCAGTGTGCGCGGTTCCAGATAGGGGTTAGGAATGTAGGCGGTAACAAAACGACCGTCGCCGGAATCGGCGCCGAGCGTGGCCAGAAATTTCCGACACAGCAGAGTCTTGCCGGTACCCACCTCGCCGGTGATCTTGATGAACCCCTCACCGCTGACCACTGCCGCCAGCAAAGTATTGAGGGCCTCCTGATAACTGGCGCAGGCGAAAAAAAAACTGGTATCCGGAGTGATGGTGAAAGGGAGTTCCCGCAGGCCGAAGTGAGATCGATACACTACTACTTCTCCGATTCGACCGACCGCTCCATTCTTCTGATTCGTTCACGCGCTTCCAGGATGTCCGCAGACCAATTGGTGTCAGCCTGAACCACCGTGGGCTTAAGCAAAATCACCAACTCGCGCTTGGAAGTGGTTTTATCGGTCTGGCGGAAAATAGAACCTATTCCCGGCAAATCGCCCAACCCCGGTATTTGTGAGCGATCATCGTTGGATGATTGGCTCATCAGGCCGCCGATGGCAATGATGTTGCCGTTGGCAGCGCGCACGATGCTGTCAGTCTCACTCACTTTACTGGAAGCCAACGGAAGAGAGAACGTGCCACTCGAGCCGTAATTGATGCCTTTGGAAACAGTTGAAACCGTGCTCACCGAGGGATGTATGTGCAGCACAACGTTGTTGTTCTCGTCGATCTGCGGCGTCACATTGAGGGAAATTCCGGAGAAGAATGGCTGGGTCTGAAATTCCGGGGTCACAATCGTATTGCTGCCGATACTGGTCACGGTATTTTTCACTCCAACCACGAAGAACTCGTCGGTTCCCACTTTCAGCACTGCCTGCTGATTATTGACGGTAGCGATACGCGGACTTGACAGGACGTGCACCTTGCCTTGCGTTTCCAGGAAGGTCAGCAGGGCGGCGAAATTGCCGGTCTGGAATGCCAGGCCGAACAGGCCACCGAGGGCACCTGCCCCGGTCGTGAGATCGGTTCCAGGGGTAGAAAAGAGTGTATCGCTCCCGGTTGAAATCGACCCGCTAGGTCTCAAGAAAGTGAATGGAGTAACTTGCCCAACAGACAGATGCCGGCTGCCACTATTCTGAAACGAAGCCCAGTTGATGCCAGATTGGTAGCGGTCGGTCAATTCCACCTCGATGATTTTCGCTTCCAGCATCACTTGGCGATCTATCACCAATTGCGATAACTGCAGGTAGCTGACCAAGTTCTTCAATTCGGCCGGCATTGCCCGCACCACGATCACCCCGGACTGGGGGCTGACCACGACGCTGCGGCCGGGTTCGGTGCCTACAACTGCCTTAAGCGCTGCGGTCAGATCCTCCCAGAATTCGCTATTGGTCGTAGTTGTGATGCGGTTGGCCAAGGCACTGACTGAGGTCGCCCCGCCGCCTTGTGCTGCCGCACCTCCGCCCGAACCTGACACAGAATCCGTCACCGCCCCGGAAAGCACGCGGAGGTCAGAAGTCCCTTTACGCTGAGCGCTGAGATAATTGACGTGAAAGATGCGCGTTTGCAAGGTAAGCGGCTGGATGAAAATCTGGGTGCCGGCAACCCGGTAGTCGTAACCATAGAGCTCGCGAATCGCTTCGAGCGCCTCCATCACCGTGACATCCTTGAGATTAACGGAAAGGGCCCCGGTTACCTCGGGATGCACCAGCATGCTATAGCGGGTACCTGATACGATCCCCATGAAAACCTGCGAAGCGGAGGCGTTGTTCACCACCAGATCGAATTTCTGCTCCAAAAGCTTACCGGCCTTGGGTAGTTCGATCTTGAGGGCGGGCAGCAACGCGCTGCTTACGGCATCCGGCTGAGCGGGAGCTGCCTTTTTTTGTTGTGCTGCCGCCTGGCCGAGTTCGTCATTGATACTGCGCGCGGTATCGCCATAACGGGCGGGGGTGGCGCTGCAGCCAGCAAGAAGCGCCAACAGCGCCCATGCGGTCTTTTTTCCTGGGTTCCCCAAAAATCGCATACTCATTTTTCTGCCTTCCCTGTTAATCCTCGTCCTGCTTTTTTGCCAGAGTGCCTATGGGGCACAGATGGCGGCGTTTTTTGCACGGCTTGCTCAGACTGGCCGGCAGGATGCTTCACCAGATCAGGAAACAACTTGAGCGTGCGCAATGCGCTGCCGGTTTGCAGCACTACCTCGGTCTCGCTGATTTTAACCAGCCGCGCACCACGATAGCGCTCGCCAAAGTCCACTGTTTGTCCGCCAATGATAGCGGATTTTATGCTGGGTGAAAGCAGCACCGATTGCAGCACCCACTTATCTTCAATATTTGCAGGAGACCCCACAACCGCATTCAACTCGGCAGGTGGCCGGGTGGGGTCGGGCAAATTCTCGGCAAGCACATTCAGGGGCAAGGCGCATGCAATGGCAAATACACCCCACACATAGCCATTGGCGCAAGTCATAAGCTTAACCATGCCCTGTCCAGACTCACGGTGTAAAGAGTCAATTTAAGCGTCGCAACGGGGTAGGTTTCCACCTTCAGCTCCGCCCGGCGCCAAAACATGTTCCATGGGAGCTTTTCCAATTGCGCCAGATAATGCAGCATATCGGGATAACTGCCCTGGACTGTCAGTTCCACACCATGCTTGAACAGGGCAGTTTCTCCTTGCCCTTTCCTCTGCGCATCCGAACTTGCACCGGTTTGCGCAGGTTGGGGCTGGACAGGTGCGTCAACATCGGCATCCTTCAAATTCCTGACCGGCAGCGTTTTGAGCGAGACCAATTGCAGCCCCTTATTCTGCCGCAGAATATCTTCCAGCGCCGCAGCCATTCTATCCGGCTGCACCAAGCCCTTCTGCATCTCCTGCAACTGCTCATTCACTTTCGCCAGCTGCTTCACGAGCTGCTCAAGGCGCGCCCGGTTTTGAATATTCGGATCATTCTTCTGCGCCGCAAGCAAGGTTTGCACTTGCGCCTGGGTTTCGCTGAGCTTTGCCTGCCGCTCGGCTGCCTGCTGTGCGAGCGCCTTTTGCTTCACCCGTACCGGACTGAGCAGCGCACTGTCAAGCAGCAGCACCAGCACCAACAGGGTAACAGCGAAAATCAGCGCCCGATGAAGCATGGGCCTCGCGTCGATATTGGCGGCAAGCAATTGCCAGTAGCGTTTCATCGCTTACCCCCCTCCCCTTCTATGGTCCCGAGATAAAACTCGATAAAGCGCGGCGCTGCAGATTGCACAGGTGGAGGCTCATTCGGCTGCCCCATGGGGCGATCCGACTTAGGCAACTGCATTTCCAGCGTGGCAATATTCTTGCCCTGCATCACCGGCTCCTTATCAAGCCGTTTGATATAGGCCGGAACCAATTCCGGACGCAAGGCCCTTCCGCTGATTGCCATATCCTTGCCAGCATTCTGAATAGTAAGTCCGGTAAGCCACACGCCATGCACCACCTGCCGGGCAAAAGCACGCAAATAATCAGAAAACCCGCTGGTACTTCCAAGCTCGCCGCCTTGCAGGGTGTTGACGACGTCAACTCGCGTTTGCACCTGTGTCTCAGTACGCTTGATCTCATCCTCCAGCAGCGTGCTGTTCTTGAGCAGGGCGACCTCGGCGCTGAGCTTGGCCAACTGCGCCTGTTCCGTTTCCAGTTGCACTACGCTGATGGCCGCCCGCTTGGTCATCGCCGTAGTTTGATAAGTCAAATAAGTAAAAAACAGCAGAATGCCAACCGACACCAAACCAAAAATCTGAGCCATGGTGGCAGCAAACAAGTATTGCTTGGTCTTGCGAAAAGCGGGGTTAAAAAGATTGATCTGTTGGCTCATTGCGCCTGTTTCTCCAGCCGCAACGCAGCACCCAGCGTGTAAAAATAGAGCGACTGCCGCTCCGGATGGAGCAGTTCGGGTACGCTAGTGAAGTCCAGTACGGTTTCTAAATTGATTGTCGCAACCGGCAGATAGAGATTGGCCGCCAGATGCTCCTGCAGACCAATCGCCTCAGGTAACGGCGCAACCATCAATCCTGATAACGTAATGTAATAAAACTGGCGTTCGAAGTGGTCAAGGGAGCGCTGCACTTCCAGCGCAACCCGGTCAAAAAAATGCGTGCGCTGGGCCGAATCCGACTGCATCAACTGCGGCAACGAAACATCCATGCGGCGTGAGAAATATAGCTCGCCGCCAGCGGTAAACGTCAGCAAACCGCCGTCAGCATCGAACGAAAGCAGCGCCAGCCCACGCCCTTCCTGCTCAAGAAACTCAGCGATATTGCGCTGCGCCAGCTCAGGTATATCGATCACGGAGATCGGGATGCCCACCCTTTCGCACAGGGATACCCGCTCCTGAATCAGTGCATTCTTGGCAGTCACAGCGTAGAGTGATTGAGGTTTTCCCACTGCATTTTTGTCACGCGGGATTTCCAGTTTATCGACAGCAGCCTCATCAATGTGGTAATCGAGCATATCCTTGACGCGCCAGCGAACTGCAGACTTAAGTTCGTCTGAGGTGACCTTGGGAGCATCCACTACCAATAATTGATAATCGGAAGGGCCGAGCAAAGTGGTGCATGAATACTGGCTAACGCCCATTTCCTTGCAAAGCTTTTCCAGCCCCGCCTCATCAGAATGGCCAATGGCGTCAAGCGTCGCCAACGTCACCGCCGGTTTACCGGCAGGTTGACGCTGGATATGTGCAAAACACGTCCCTTGGGGGGCGAAATTAATTGCCAGCCAGCCCGCTTTTTTTTTCGTCCTTGAAAACAAACCCATACTGGAAGTTATCGACCCTGCTGAAAGCCTGAAGTTAATTTAACAACCTGTTGCTGTCAATTGTTTTTTATATACGATATCACCTGATGCTGTACTTTTGCGATCCTGTGGGCATAATAAGGGCCGCATATCATTTTGCGCGGGCGCAAAAGGAAACAGCTTGAATCACAAAAAACACAATCCAGACGATCGCAAAGAGCGCGACGAAACTGAAGAGGGACGCCTGGAAATGCTGGAGCAGCGCATCCTGGACCTTGAGGCCGACCTTGAATACAAAAATCAACAACTACAGAAGCTGCAGGCCCGCGATCTGGATTTTCGCGAGGAGGCCGCGGCCCCTTCCCCACCACAAGCGCCAAAGATCGAGCAGCGCACCTACCCCCGTCATCTAATTGACTGGCGGGTGGCCGTTGTAAATGAGAATGACGCAGATCGAAAGACATATCACGGCAGAGCATGCAACATCTCCCTGGGAGGAGTCAGCATCCTGTGCGAGCACAACATTTTTTTTGCCGAATCGGTGATTCTGCTTCTGTCCATGCCCTCGCGATCACCGGGGAGCAGACCCCGCATCATTGAAGTCACCAGCCAGACCCTGCACACCGTTCTGGTGCTAAACCAGCCGCAGTTCCGGATAGGATTTCGTTTTCTGAAATTCAAGCGGGACGGCAAACGCAGACTGGAGGAGTACCTTACCCAAGCACCCCAGTTCACTTCTCTGAGCGTGCGCGACATCTGACGCCTTTCGGGTTTTCTCAGCTCTACCGACTAATAGCTATAAGAGCATCCCCAATAATTCACCGTGATCGCCCCTTTTCGCTATAATGATTGGATAAGCCGCAGTGAGCCGGAAAGCATCGGCGGGTGATACCAGTGCTAAGGGTATGGTGTTTTCAGGGGTGTCCTACTTGCCAATTTTCACCCGCACAGGACTGGCTGGCTGCCATTCCACCAGCGAGCACGCAAGAACCATGTGGCATCATGCAGATTGCGAGAAGCCGAAGAGTTAGCGCACGAGAAATAACAGAACCAGCACGGCCACTTTGGCGACTCCAATCGCAATCAAGGGGATGAGTGCGATCACGAAAAGCGGTAGAGTTTCTCTCATTTGCATGATGCTCAATTAAAAATACAGATGAGCTCACTCTACAACAGGAATATTTCAATTTGATGAAGTCGTTGTTACGGCCATACGCCCCCCCATTAAGTACAGATTCCGGGGTGTGTTAATCAGCTACCTCGCCTATGATCTTGAAATTCTTTTGTTGATGCGTCCTATCTACAGGATTTTTCTCGCTCGCTTCCCCACCCCTTTCTTTAATGTCATCGAACCATGATACTGGAACAAGTTCTCGGGTCTCACCACGATCTGGTTGTTGCACAAGTAGCACAGACCGGAATAGGGCTCAATGTTTATCTGAAAATGTTTGCTGGCCTCGGGTTGTTTTTCGTCGGCATAAACTTGCTGAGCGATTATCTCAAGAGTTATGGTAAACCTTACGTCAGCAATATAGTTCATGCGCTGGCGGGTACGGATTTACGTGCAATTCTCAACGGTGCCTTGGCAGGCGCTGTCACTAACAGCGGCAAAGCGGTAACTTTCAGCCTTACCGGGATTGTCGCTTCCGGCTTGCTCAGTTCAAGAAAAGCATTGCCATTCGTAATTGGTGCGAGTTTCGGCTCTGCGCTCCTCGTGCTTTGGGTGTCCATAGACTTCAAGCTGGTCGATATGATAATGCTCGGGGTGGCTGGATTGTATTATCAGTTCGGCAAGGCGCGCTCTTCAAAGGCAAAATTCATCGGTGGCGTGTTGCTGGGGCTGGGCTTGATTTTTTTCGGGCTTGAATTGCTCAGGGCGGGGGCATCGGCGTTCAAGCAAGATGAATCTTTTATGCTTTTCATTGCGTCCACCCATGGCTACTGGATGGTCGCTTTGCTGCTCGGCGCCCTTGCCGCTTTTGCCACTCAGTCCGGTGCGACAATCGCTATCGTTGCAATCTCCTTCTTCGATGCCGGTCTGTTGAACTTCGAACAGGCCGTGATGTTCGTCTACGGAACCAATATTGGTTCCGGAATAAGCACTGCACTGCTCGGTTTTGGGATGCGCGGCACATCGCGGCAACTAGTCATGTTCCATGCACTGATCAAGGTCACCGGTGCGGTCATACTGGTGCCACTGCTTTATGTCGAAATTTACGGCGGAATCCCACTGATAAGGAGTCTCGCAAGTTTTTTTGCAGCCAATCAGGGGGCGCAGATCGGCGCTATCTACGTCATGTATGAGGTGATATCGGGTGCGGTGCTGTGGGCGCTGCTTGCCCCGACTAGCCGCTGGTTTTCTCGTCTTTGGCCGCCTACTCACGAGGAATCGCTGTCGCAACTGAAATACATCAATCGAATCGACTACGGCCAAATCGATAATGCAGCGCATTTGATCGAAAAGGAACAAGCGCGTTTGTTGCAGCGGGCACCACGTTTTTTCGACAAGGTGCGGCACGAGGTGCCAGCGGAAAAGATAATCGACCCCAAGATGCTGTATGAGGCCAATCGCTCCATACACAAGGAAATCGAACATAGAATTTCGGAGTGCACCAAACTTAATTTATCGGTGACCCAAAGCGAGTCTTTACTTCACCGGCACAGCATCCAGGTGTGGATTGCGTCGCTCGACAAAAACTTGTATGAATTAGTGGCGATGCTTGAAAAGGCGCAGCGCTATGACTTGCCCAAATCATATACAGAGAAAATAATATCGGCGCTAGATGGAATAATGGGAATGGCTTGCCAGAGCGTTGAGTCCGAAGATTCCACTAGCATCCGCCAACTAATTGAAATGACTGAGATGTCAGACAACGTCATCAGCCAACTCAGGCCCAAGGCCTTGGCATCGGATGAGAAAATAGATGCCAAGGCAAAGAAGGCGCTGTTGGGCATGGTTTTCTATTACGAACGCATCGTCTGGGTAACCAACAAACTTGCCCATGCTTTAGCATCGGATCAGGAAGAAGCGGGAGACAGCTTTTTTCCCGAAGATGATACAAACACAGAAGGGGTGGTCACGTGATCCGCTTGGCTGTACGCTCCCCTCGTCTTGCCGACCGTCCACGTTGAGTAAAACCAAAAAGTAATTCCATAACGAACAAATATGGATTGCTTGCATCCATGCACGCCCCTCAAATGGAAACAACGGGGCCGGAAAGATCCGATCTTTATCCCGATCTGATCCCATATTTGCAAACGGATCCGCCACAACCCGCGCATCGTTTTAGGCCCACAAGCGCCACACGGTGAGTTGTGACTGCATCGCCGCAGCTCACGTGACTGTCCGAATTGCACCGAGTGAGCGCGCCAATGTCCGTGCTTGGGAAAGTTCGGCGGGCATTCATTATGTACGTAGCCGGTCTAGGTCATGGCGCATTTGATGTCGGTATCGTCGTGCTTACCGAGAATCAGTTGATGCGATGGACAACGTAAAGCGCTTGGTATTTTTTGTGGTGAGGATTGAATCCGTGCGGTTCAAGATGGCGCCCAAGATCGATCGAGGGCAGTCCCAGCTAAACCAGAAATACCGTCGCCAACCCAAGGAAAATGAAAAATCCACCGCTATCGGTAATAGCGGTGATCAGCACGCTGGAACCCACCGCAGGGTCGCGCCCCATCTTATGCATCAGTAGTGGAATCACCACGCCCATCAGTGCCGCCAGCAGCAAGTTAAGGATCATTGCACTGGTCATGACAATGCCAAGGGCGATGCTGTGATAAAGCATAAACGCCATGATACCCACCACCGATCCCCAAATCAGGCCGTTTAGCAGGCTCACCTTGATTTCCTTTAGGAGCAATTTGCGCGCATTACTAAAGTGGAGTTGCCCGAGTGCCAGAGCGCGCACAATCATGGTGATGGTTTGATTGCCGGAATTGCCGCCGATCCCGGCCACGATCGGCATGAGTGCTGCCAGCGCCACCAGCTTTTCGATCGTTCCTTCAAACTGGCCGATCACGCGCGAAGCAATGAACGCCGTGACCAGGTTGATGGCAAGCCAGGTCCATCGGTTTTGCACGCTTTTCCAGACGGTCGCGAACAGGTCTTCTTCCTCACGCAAACCAGCAAGGTTCAAGGCTTCGCTTTCGGATTCCTCGCGGATGAAATCGACCACCGCGTCCACCGTGAGCCGTCCCATCAACTTGTTTTGGGCATCCACCACCGGCGCGGAAACCAGGTTGTAGCGTTCGAAAGCTTGCGCCGCATCGGCAGCCTCGTCATCCGGATGAAACGCCACCGGGTCATCCACCATCACTGCCGCCACACTGGCTTCAGGGTCATGCACCAACAGCCGTTTCAACGGCAACACGCCAATCAATTTATCCTGACGATCGATCACGAACAGTTTGTCAGTGTGGCTGGGCAATTCACCGCGCCGGCGCAGATAGCGCAGCACGACCTCCAGGCTGATATCTTCGCGTATGGCGACCATCTCGAAGTCCATCAGGCCGCCCACGGTATCTTCCGGATAAGACAGCGCGGACTGCAACCAGGCGCGGTTCTGGGCGTCGAGGGATTCCAGAATATCCTGCACCACATCGTGCGGCAGGTCGGGCACCAGGTCGGCGATTTCGTCGGTATCGAGATTTTCCGCAGCGGCAACCAGCTCATCGGAATCCATGCTGGCAATGAGGGACTCCCGCACTGCATCCGAGACTTCCAGCAGGATATCGCCATCGCGCTCGGCCTTGACCAGATCCCACACCACCAGACGCGTTTCCAGCGGCAACGCTTCCAGAATGTAGGCCACGTCCGCCGGATGCAACTCGTCCAGTTTTTTATGCAGTTCGGCAAGGTTCTGCTTGTGCACCAGCGACTCGACCAGATCGTGGCGGTGCATCTCCTGATTGTGCACCAGGATTTCGACGAGCTTGTGCTTGTGCAGCAAATCTAGCACTTGCTGCAGGCTTTCCTGCAAGCTTTCCTGTTGTTTGATTTCGTCTGATTCAGCCATGGCCGTTCACCCGCTGCTGGCGACATCCGGTGAAATGAAACTGCGATTCCATTTCGCCGGAAGCCTTACTCAAGCGTGCGATTATAATCGAGTTAGGCTGTTCGACAGAAAAACTTCTACACTGAGAATATGCCTATATTCAGCCCCAGCCAAGCCGTTCGCGAAAGCGTTGTAGCGCCTAATCGATGGGACTTTATCGTCCTGTCTGCAGGGGTAGCAGTGCTGTTTATGATGGCATGGGGTAGCCGCCAGATGTTCGCCCCCTATGATCTCGGCCAACCCCTGCCGATTTCACTCGACCCCTCCAACCTCCCGGGGTACGCCCTGCGCACCACCCTGCGCATGATTGCGGCGATGCTGTTGTCGTTGCTATTCACCTTCACTTACGCCACGCTGGCTGCCAAAAATCGTCGTGCCGAAACGGTACTGATTCCACTGCTGGACATCTTGCAATCGGTGCCGATTCTCGGCTTCCTCTCATTGAGCGTGATGGGCTTCATCACCCTTTTTCCGGGCAGCATGATGGGACCGGAAATGGCAGCGATTTTTGCGATATTCACCTCACAAGCCTGGAATATGGCGTTTAGTTTCTACCATTCTCTGCGCATGGTTCCGCAGGATCTACACGATGCCGCAGCAGTGTTCCAGCTTTCCGCGTGGCAAAAATTCTGGAAACTGGAAGTACCGTTCGCCATGCCAAACCTGATCTGGAATTGCATGATGTCGGTTTCCGGTGGCTGGTTTTTCGTGGTGGCTGCGGAAGCAATCAGTGTCGCCGGCAACCACATTATGCTGCCCGGCATCGGCTCCTACATTGCGCTGGCAATCCAGCAGCAAAATCTGGCTGCCATCGGTTACGCCATTCTGACCATGTTCCTGGTGATCCTGCTTTACGGCCAACTGGTTTTTCGGCCACTGGTTGCCTGGTCCGATAAATTCAAATTCGAGATGACCGGCTCCCAGGAAGTCCCCAGTGCCTGGATGCTCACCCTGTTGCAGCGAACCCGCCTGGCGCCCAAACTGTTCGCCCTTCCAGCGTTACTGTGGGAACTTTTGCGCAAGCTGTTTCGGCGCACCTCGGCCCGGCGTTCGGCGCTGCTCAAACCGGCAATCACTCCCCGCGCAGAACATTTATTGGACCGAACATGGATGCTATTCGCGATCACAGCCGCGATTGTTGCCGCCCTGTTGTTGGCGCGCCTGATCCTGAGCGAGGTTAGTTCCCAGGAGATCGTCCGGGTATTCGGCCTGGGGCTGATCACCGTAGCGCGTGTGATGGTTTTGATTGCTCTGGCAACCCTAGTCTGGGTCCCAATCGGCGTATGGATCGGAACTCGCCCCGCGTGGTCGCAACGTGCCCAGCCGGTGGTACTGTTCCTGTCCGCTTTTCCAGCCAATCTCTTATTTCCACTGGTCGTGTTATTCATTGCCCGCTACCACCTCAATGCAGAAATCTGGCTCAGCCCACTGATGATCCTGGGCACCCAATGGTATATTTTGTTTAACGTCATTGCCGGTGCTGCAGCCATGCCAAATGATTTACGCGAAGTGTCATCGAATCTTGGCCTCACCAAGGTGCAAGCCTGGCGCAGGTTGATTCTGCCGACGATCTTCCCATCCTACGTCACGGGCGGACTCACCGCCTCCGGCGGCGCGTGGAACGCCAGCGTGGTTTCGGAAGTAGTGAGCTGGGGCAGCACCACGCTTACCGCCACCGGCATTGGCGCCTATATCGCCCAACAGACCGTCAACGGAGACCATGCGCGCATCGCTTTGGGCATCGCGGTCATGAGCTTGTACGTTATTTTGTTGAACCGGTTATTGTGGAACCGGCTCTATCGATTTGCCCGAGAAAGACTGAGCTTTGATTAGGATCTCACTTTGATTAATGCCCCCTTACCCCTGATGCAAGTCAACCACGTCAGCAAAGCATTCGCTGCGGGGGACAAGGGCAGCCTGACTGTGCTGCAAGACATCAACCTGGAACTTAAACCGGGCGAAATCGTGGCAATCGTCGGCAAATCGGGTTGTGGCAAATCCACCCTGCTGCGCATCATGTGCGGCCTAACCCCGCCCAGCAGTGGAGAGACGCTATACCGAGGCACACCAGTACAGGGACCAGTGCCGGGCGTGAGTCTGGTATTCCAGTCATTCGCCTTGTTCCCTTGGCTCAATGTGTTGCAGAACGTGGAACTGGGCCTGGAAGCCCAGGATGTGGAAGCCAAAGAACGGCGCCGACGCGCACTGGAAGTGATCGACATGATCGGCCTGGATGGATTCGAATCCGCCTACCCCAAGGAACTTTCCGGCGGCATGCGGCAGCGCGTCGGCTTTGCCCGGGCGCTGGTAGTCAATCCCGATATCCTGCTGATGGACGAAGCCTTCTCCGCCCTCGACATGCCCACCTCGGAAACCTTGCGCAACGACTTGCTGGACCTGTGGATTGAGCGTTTGATTCCGACCCAGGCCATCCTGATGGTATCGCACAACATCGAAGAAGCGCTGCTGATGGCGGACCGGGTCATCGTTTTCGACAACAATCCCGGCCGTCTCAAAGCGGAAGTGCCAGTGGCCCTGATGCATCCGCGCGATCGCGAATCACTGGCGTTCCGCCACTTGGTGGAACAGGTCTACAGCATCATGACCACTCCTGTAGTGTCGGCCGAATCCGCCAAGGGAGCGGCCATAGGCCTTGCGCACTCGCTGCCCGGGGCCAGCGCAGCACAGATGGTGGGGGTACTGGAACAAATCAATCAACCCGCCAACCAGGGCAGCCTGGATTTACCGGACTTGGCGCTAGCCATGCAACTGGGCGTGAACGAACTCTTTCCCATCGTCGATGCGCTGGAGCTATTGGATTTTGCCAGGATATCCGGCCGCACCATCAACCTAACCCGCCACGGCAAGGCTTTCGTTGAAGCGGACATCCTGCGACGCAAGGAAATTTTCGGCGAGCATCTGCTTAAACACGTGCCGCTAGCCGAGTACATCCGTCGCGTACTGGATGAGCGTCCTGCTCAACGCGCACCGGAGAAAAGCTTCCTGCACGAACTGGAGGACCATCTGCACAAAACCGAAGCACAGCGAGTGTTGTCGATGGTCATCGACTGGGGACGTTACGCAGAATTGTTCGCATATGACTACCATTCGAAAATGCTCAGCACGGAAAATCCGGGTTCAGAAACCGAACCGGGGTTTCAGTGAAGACTAACTTTTTGCGCAGCACAAGGTTATGTCGGAACTATAATCCTGGGGATGAGATGGAACTGGAATAAGGTAAAGAAGTTGAGATCTGATCTGACAGAGCTTGTCAGATCAGATCCAAGCGAACTACCGGCACACCCTGAAGCGCCGGTCATGGCAGGCTAGTTGAGGGGCCGCTTTAATAATAAAGCGGCCATCCGGTTCCAAATACACCCCAACTAAATAAAGTGAATTGTAGGGTGCCAATAAGCGAAGCGCATTGCACCAAATTTGTTCATTCGGTGCAATAACGATTGCACCCTACGCGTGCTGTTTTGCCATTGGAGAAATCATTGCAGGCGTATCATTGCAACTGCCAGTTTGTTGATTTGGGGGATTATGAGTGAAATTTTATTTCTCGTTGAGCAAGATCCCGAAGGTGGCTATACCGCGAGGACGTTGGGCGACTCCATTTTTACCGAGGCGGATACCTTGCCGGATTTGCGCCGGATGGTGCAGGACGCGGTGCATTGCCATTTCGACGAAGGCAATATGCCCAAGGTTATTCGCTTGCACAAACAAAGTGGACGCTACCCTTTATAACCAAACAGCCCGATAACACTCGCAGGCCAACAAGCGGTTGCCTGCATGGGTGGCCGTTTTTGGCCAACAATGGGACGGTCGCCGTTGCCCCACGAGTGTCGCAAAATGGCACCCAGCACCCCGACAAGTTCCAACTTGATCTGGCACTGTCTGTCAGTGTGCGTCTGAACTTTTACACTCAAGGCACTGCCACCTGATTCATGCGCGCCAAGTAAATTCCTGTGCGCCGCTGCAAGCCGCGCGCTTCGCGATGTTTATCGTAGTAACGGGGATTGGGCACCATCGCTGCAAGCTTGGCCGCCTGGAGCGGCGTCAGATTTGCCGCACTAGTTTTGTAGTAGTGGCGCGCTGCCGCTTCCGCCCCAAACACCCCATCGCCCCATTCGATCACATTCATGTAGATTTCCAGGATGCGACGCTTGGTCATGAGTTGTTCCAGCATGACGGTGATCACCGCTTCTTCCGCTTTGCGCCAGGGGGTGCGACCGCCCGACAGGAACAGGTTTTTGGCGAGCTGTTGGCTGATGGTGGAACCGCCGGCGACGATCTTGCCCTTTTTCAGATTTTTCTCATAAGCCTTCTGGATACCTTCCCAGTCGAAACCCTCATGTTCCAGGAACCTGGAATCCTCTGCCGCGATCAGGGCGCGCTTCAGGCTGTTCGAGATGCGGTTGTAAGGCACCCATTGATGGCGCAGTTCTGCGTCGGGATTTTTGTTTTGCAAAATTTCCAGCCGGGTTTCCATAAATGCGCTGGTGGCCGGATTGTGGTCAACCCACCACAACACATGCGCAACAATCCACAACTGGTACAGCAGAACGGCCACAACGAATAAAACCAAGCCGTGCCACAGCCAGCGCCACATGGTTTTCAGCATAGGTCGGTTCTAAGCGATGCGATGAGGGGTTGAGTTTCCGGCCGCACACCGCGCCACAGATAAAAAGATTCTGCCGCCTGTTCCACCAGCATTCCCAGCCCATCGGCAAATCGCGCTGCACCCTGCTGCTTGGCAAAAGTCAGGAATGGAGTCAGCCCTTTGCCATACATCAAATCATACGCGAGGGAATGCGGCGCGAAAATACCGGCCGGCAGCGGCGGCAAAGCATCACTCAAGCTGCTGGAGGTGGCGTTGATCAAAAGGTCGAACTGATTGCCAGCAAGCTCGGCGTAGTCTAGTGCGATCACCGCACCATAGGCAGCGAACTGCTGCTGCAACTCCTCAGCCTTGGCGACGGTGCGGTTGGCAATAATAAGGGATAACGGCTGCTGCTCCAGCAACGGTTGCAACACGCCGCGCGCTGCACCCCCGGCACCCATCAGCAGTACCCGCTTACCCGCTATGGAAAATCCGAGGTTATGCAGAATATCCCGGATCAACCCCGCGCCGTCAGTGTTGTCGCCGAGGATTGTGTCATCTTCGAATTTAAGTGTATTGACCGCCTGCGCCAGCGTGGCACGCTCAGTCAGACGGGTCGCCAAACGCCAGGCTTCCTGCTTGAAAGGCACGGTGACGTTCATGCCCTTGCCGCCCTGTGCCTGAAACGCATGCACCGCATCGGCAAACCCGTCCAGCGGCGCCAGCAAAGCCGTGTAACGCATATCCTGGGCGGTGGCCCGAGCAAATTCGGCATGAATCAGGGGGGATTTGCTGTGGGAAACAGGGTTGCCGATAACGGCGTAAAGATCGGTCATGGGGGAATGCAGAATCCTGAGTTGCAAGTGCCGGGTATTTTACCTGAGCTCGCTGGAGGGCGGCTTGCAATATTCGGTGAAATTTCCACAGTCCGTCCTTGCTATGGCCCCACCATTTCCAGTATAAGTGTCGCTTTCCCAAATTCAATTCTGCGCTGTGGCCAAATCCGCTCCCAGCGGGATCGACCCGCAAAATCTCGAACGCTACCATGCGGCCCAGAAAGTCACCTGGGTCAGCGTTGCCGTGAACATTGTGCTTACTGTGCTGCAGATCGTCGTCGGTTATTTCGGACGCTCCCAGGCGTTGATGGCAGATGGCCTGCATTCTTTGTCCGACCTGCTGTCTGATTTCATGGTGTTGTTCGCCAACCGCCATGGCAGCCGCATCGCTGATGCTTCACATCCCTATGGCCACGCCCGCATCGAGACCGCCACCACATTGGTACTGGGCGGGTTGCTGGTGGGGCTTGGCTTGGCGTTGCTGTGGGGCGCCGGCATGCGGTTGCAAATGCCGGCAAGCGCACAGAAAGTGCACATCGCCACGCTGTGGATCGGCCTGCTCACCTTGGTCGCCAAGGAAATGCTGTTCCGCTACATGATGGCGGTCGCCAAGCGTTTGCGCTCGCAGATGCTCATGGCCAATGCCTGGCATTCGCGCTCCGACGCGGCATCGTCGCTGGTGGTGGTCATCGGCATCGGCGGCAATTTGCTGGGGTTCACTTTTCTTGATCTGTTGGCGGCGGCACTGGTGGCTTTCATGATCGTGCGCATGGGCTGGCAGATGGGTTTTGACGCGCTCAGCGAACTGGTGGACACGGCGCTGGATGAAGAAACGGTAGAGGCCATCCGCCAGACCCTGGCGAATACTCCCGGCGTGGAAGGCCTGCACGAACTCAGGACGCGCAAAATGGGCGACCAGGCGCTGGTGGACGCGCACATTCTGGTGGACCCGAAGATCAGCGTGTCGGAAGGACATTACATCGCCGAAACCGTGCGCAATGCCGTATTGAAACAGCATGGCGTGATCGATGTCATGGTGCACATCGACCCTGAAGATGACGACAAGGTCAGGCCCAGCGCCCATCTGCCCGGGCGCAAGGAACTACTGCAACACCTGGAGCGCGGGCTGAACGGCACCCTGCCACAACCGGAAAAGGTAATCCTGCACTATCTTTCCGGCGAAGTGGAAGCTGAGATCTTTTTGCCGCACGAGTTCTGCCTCCAGCCCGACAAGCTGCATTTGCTCAAGGTCGAGATCAAACGTTTTCTGGCACAGGATCAGTATTTCCGCACCATCCATCTGCATCGGTTGGATGCACCATAACGGTGCAATCCGTCAGGAAATGCACCGTATGCGTGCACCCCTGTATGGGTAGCGCCGTCTAACTCATTTATGGCACAATGCTTTTTTTCGCTTTTAGCTTGGCATGCTTTGTGCAAGAGCATTCCAGGCAGTATCGAACCAACTAAAACTTTAATTGAACTTGTGGAGGTGTAAACATGGCTGTCGCCGACGTCTTGAAAATGATCAAGGATAACGAGGTCAAATTTGTTGACCTGCGTTTCACCGATACCCGCGGCAAGGAGCAACACGTCTCCATCCCGGCGCGCATCGTATCCGAGGACTGGTTTGAAAATGGCCATGCCTTTGACGGTTCGTCCATCGCCGGCTGGAAAGGCATTCAGGCTTCCGACATGATGCTGATGGCAGACCCGGAAACCGCTAACATGGACCCATTCATGGATGAGTCCACCCTCATCATCACCTGTGACGTGATCGAACCGTCAGACGGCAAGGGCTACGACCGCTGCCCGCGCTCCATCGCCAAGCGCGCTGAAGCCTACCTGAAATCCTCCGGCATCGGCGACACCGCCTATTTCGGCCCGGAACCTGAATTCTTCATTTTCGATTCCGTGACCTGGCATGCAGACATGTCCGGCACCGCAGTCAAGATCGAATCCGAAGAAGCAGCCTGGAGCTCCAGCGAGAAATATGAAGGCGGCAACATCGGCCACCGCCCCGCAGTGAAGGGGGGCTATTTCCCGGTTCCTCCGGTTGATTCTCTGCAGGATATCCGTTCCGCCATGTGCCTGGCCATGGAAGAAATGGGTGTGGAAGTGGAAGTGCACCACCATGAAGTAGCAACCGCCGGCCAATGCGAAATCGGCACCAAGTTCAGCACGCTGGTGAAGCGCGCCGACCAGACCCAGGTTCTGAAATACGTGGTGCACAACGTTGCCCACTCTTACGGCAAGACCGCGACCTTCATGCCCAAACCCATCGTCGGCGACAATGGTTCCGGCATGCACGTGCACCAGTCAATCTGGAAAGATGGCAAAAACATGTTCGACGGCAACGGCTATGCCGGTCTGTCTGAAATGGCGCTGTTCTACATCGGCGGCATTATCAAGCATGCCAAGGCACTGAACGCCATTACCAACCCCGGCACCAATTCCTACAAGCGTTTGGTGCCCGGCTTTGAAGCCCCGGTAATGCTGGCCTACAGCGCGCGCAACCGTTCCGCCTCCATCCGCATCCCATACGTGACCAGCGCCAAGGCACGCCGTATCGAAGTGCGCTTCCCGGACCCGACTGCCAACCCTTACCTGGCTTTCACCGCCATGATGATGGCCGGTCTGGATGGCATTCAGAACAAGATTCATCCGGGCGACGCCATGGACAAGAATCTGTATGACTTGCCGCCGGAAGAAGCCAAAGCCATTCCGCAGGTTTGCTCCTCGCTGGAAATGGCGCTGGAAGCCCTGGACAAGGATCGCGAGTTCCTGACCCGTGGTGGTGTGTTCTCCAACGAAATGATCGATGCCTATATCGAACTGAAGATGGAAGAAGTCACCCGCTTCCGCATGACCACGCATCCGGTCGAGTTCGCCATGTACTACAGCTTGTAGTAGGTCGGGTTTCAACCTGACATGTCGGGCTAAAGCCCGACCTACTAACGGATAATCCAGGTTGAAAAAGGGGCGGAGCAATCCGCCCCTTTTTATTTGTGCGTGTTTGCTCTTTTACCCCTTGGCGCGTTGAATATTTCATGCCCATCACATAAACTGGGTTGGCAGGCTTGGTCAGACTCCAGCTGACCTCATCAACGAGACCGAATATGAAGTCGAAATGCATGATTGCAGCAGGTTTATGCCTGAGCTTCGGTGTCCATGCCGAAATCTACAAATCCGTTGATAGCCAAGGGCACGTCACTTATTCCAACGTGCCGGCCAAGGGTGCGGTAAAGCTCGACCTGGAACCGCTTTCAGTTGTTCCCGGTTTAAAGCCCAAGCCAAAGTCGGAAACCCCGAGCGAATTCCCCAAGGTAGATGGGGACACCCAGAAAAAACGCGATGACACCCGCCACAAACTGCTGGATCAGGAACTGGAGGCGGAGCAAAAACTCCTGGCAGAGGCACAACAAGCGCTGAAGGAAGGCGAGGCCACACGCCTCGGCGGAGAAAAGAATTACCAGAAATACCTGGATCGCGTGCAGAAGCTGAAAGACGAAGTCACCTTGCATGAAAAAAACATCGAAGCATTGAACAAAGAGCTGGCTGGCATCAAGTAATTCTCTGCGCTTTGCATCAGCCACGAATCTTGGCGTAGATCTTGCTTTGATTCCCCATGTGAATAAGAAAATATCCATATGAACGCCGCACCATTCCTGGGACTGGAGATACTCGCCACTGCCGTCATCGCATTGGACGAGCAGCTCTCGGTCATTTTCATCAACCCGGCTGCGGAAAACCTGTTTTCCCTGAGCGCCAAGCATGTGCAGGGCCATGCTTTGCAACAGGCATTTTCAGAGCCGGGAGAACTGTTAGCGGCAGTAGAATACGCACGGCATAACGATACCAGTTTCACCGAACACGACCTGAGCCTAGCAACCACAGGAAACCAGAAACTCCAGGTCAGCTGCACCGTGACCCCCGTAGATACGGATTTAGCCAAGGTGCTGCTGGAATTTCACCCGGTCGATCAGCAACTGAAAATCGTCCGGGAAGAACGCATGGAAATGCAAAGCCAGGCCAACCGGGAACTGATCCGCAATCTGGCGCACGAAATCAGGAATCCTTTGGGCGGCATTCGCGGTGCTGCGCAGTTGCTGGAGCACGAGTTGCCGCGGCCCAATCTGCGCGAGTACACCCAGGTTATCATCAAGGAATCCGACCGTTTGCAGTCGCTCATGGACCGCCTGCTGACCCCACACCGTTTGCCGCAAATCAGCCGGATCAACATTCATGAGGTGCTGGAGCGGGTAAGAAGTCTGCTGCTGGCCGAAACATCGCAGGGCATTAAAATCCAGCGCGATTACGATACCAGCATTCCGGAACTCGAAGCTGACAAGGAGCAACTGATCCAGGCCGTGCTGAACATTGCGCGCAACGCAGTGCAGGCGATGCAAGGCAAAGGCCAAATCGTGCTGCGCACCCGCATCGCGCGCCAGGCGACCGTGGCCAAGAAGCGTTATCGCCTGGCAGTCAAGTTGCAGATCATCGACGATGGCCCCGGCATCCCCGAGGATATCCGGGAGAGCATCTTTTACCCGCTGGTCTCCGGTCGCGAAGGAGGCAGCGGAGTGGGACTGACCCTGGCACAAACCTTCGTCACCCAGCACCACGGCACCATCGAATGCGACAGCAGGCCGGGCTATACCTGCTTCACTTTATTGCTGCCCTTGCCCAACCACGAACAACCATTAGAGAATCAACCAAGATGAAACCTGTCTGGATTATCGACGACGACCGCTCCATCCGCTGGGTATTCGAAAAGGCGCTGGCACGCGAGGAAATTGCGTTCAAGACCTTCGCTTCCGCCCAGGAGGCCCTGACGGCACTGCAAACTTCCACCCCCCAGGTGGTGGTCAGCGATATCCGCATGCCCGGTGGCTCCGGGCTCGACCTGCTGCAGACGGTGAAAGAGCGCTTCCCGCTCTTGCCGGTGATCATCATGACGGCTTATTCCGATCTGGAAAGCGCGGTGGCCGCGTTTCAGGGCGGTGCATTTGAATACCTGCCCAAACCGTTTGACGTGGATCATGCGGTGGAGTTGATCCGCCGCGCCATCGATGAAAGCACGCGCCAGAGCGATGAAACCGAAATGCCGGAAACCTCCCCGGAAATTCTCGGCCAGGCGCCGGCCATGCAGGAAGTGTTTCGTGCCATTGGCCGTCTGGCGCAGTCCCATGCCACGGTACTGATCACAGGCGAATCCGGCAGCGGCAAGGAGCTGGTGGCGCGCGCCCTGCATCGCCACAGCCCGCGCGCAGCCAAGCCATTCATCGCGCTCAACACTGCGGCCATTCCCAAGGAATTGCTGGAATCGGAACTGTTCGGCCATGAGCGCGGCGCGTTCACCGGAGCGCAGGCCCTGCGCCGCGGTCGCTTCGAGCAAGCCGACGGCGGCACGCTGTTCCTGGACGAAATCGGCGACATGCCACCAGACCTGCAGACACGCCTGCTGCGCGTGCTGTCCGATGGCCAGTTCTACCGGGTAGGCGGTCATCAGCCGATCAAAGCCAACGTGCGCGTAATTGCCGCCACCCATCAGGATCTGGAAACGCACGTCAAAAGCGGCTTGTTCAGGGAAGACCTGTTTCATCGCCTCAACGTGATTCGCCTGCGGCTGCCGGCGCTACGCGAGCGGCGCGAGGATATCCCGCTGCTGGCCCGGTATTTCCTTCAAAAGAGCGCGAAAGATCTTGGCGTGGAACCGAAACGACTGTCCGACGCCGCGCTGAAATATCTTGCCACCTTAAATTGGAGCGGCAACGTACGCCAGTTGGAGAACACCTGTCACTGGCTGACGGTAATGGCACCGGGGCAGAATATCGATGTGGCCGATCTGCCGCCGGATCTGCGCGCCGATGCAGCAACAGAAGCGGCTCAAGATTGGGTCGGGGCGCTGGGAAAGGAAGTGGAAAATGCTCTCAACCGTGGCGAAACAGGGATCATGGAAGGCCTATCGCAACAGTTCGAGAAAGCCCTCATCACCAAGGCACTGCAGCATACCGGCGGGCGGCGCATCGAGGCTTCCACTCTGCTCGGCTTGGGGCGCAATACCTTAACCCGCAAAATTCAGGAACTGGGGCTGGAAGAAAAAAATCAGGGGCAAGGAACGGAGTAACTTATACCAATTCTATTTCAATCGAGCATTTTGTAGGTCGGGTTTTAACCCGACATAGCCAGTGTCGGGTTAAAACCCGACCTACGAATTATTTCCTGTTTGAACCCAGATTTTCCATTAGCGCTCGTAGCGAGGGCGATCAAGAGGTTGAAGATGTGCGAGAAAAATCAAAAAAAGTTCGGAGGCGTAGTCACTCTACGTTGACAGAACGTTTTTTGATTTTTATCGTGCAGATTCGGCCTCTTGATTGGCCGCAGTAGAGGGCTAATGGAAAATCTGGGTTGAAGTGGCAATAGTATTTGGACACCAGCATAGTGATTTCGTGGGGTGGGCACTGCCCACCATAACAAGGCATGCTGTCGTACCTGTTTGGTGGGCGGTGCCCACCCTACAGAACCACCCAATCACCTTCAACACAACCTGACTACATCGTGATTTCCGCGACAACCGGTGCGTGGTCTGAAGGCCGTTCCAGCTTGCGCATGTCGCGATCAATGATGCAGGAGCGACAAATCTCTGCCAGCTCTCGACTCAGCAAAATATGGTCGATACGCATCCCCATGTTGCGGCGGAACGCATTCATGCGGTAATCCCACCAGGAAAAAGTTTTTTCCGGATGCTCGAACAATCTGAAACTATCCGTGAGACCCAACTTGAAAAGACCCTGCAATGCCTCGCGTTCTGGGGCACTGCACAAGACCTGCCCCTCCCACAAAGCGGGGTCGTGCACATCACGATCATCCGGCGCGATATTGTAATCACCCAACACGGCGAGCTTGGGGTGGTGCGCTATTTCATCCTGCAGCCACGCGTGCAGAGCGGCCAGCCAATCCAGCTTGTAGCGGTATTTATCCGAATCCACGCTCTGGCCGTTGGGGATATACAGACAAATTACTCGCACGCCGTCGACGGTGGCGGCCAGTACCCGTTTTTGCGGGTCAGAAAAACCGGGGATGGCGGCAACCATGTCCTGGGCCGGTTTCCTGCTCAGCAGCGCCACGCCGTTATAGGTTTTCTGGCCGGAAAACAGCACCTGATAACCGGCAGCAGTGATGGCCTCTACCGGGAAATTATGATCCTCCAACTTGGTTTCCTGCAGGCACACAATATCCGGCTGACCCGCCGCCAACCAGTCCAGCAGTTGCGGCAGCCGCACTTTCAGCGAGTTGACGTTCCAGGTAGCAAGCTTCATCTAGGGCAGCGAGTCCGGCTTTGCTTCTGGCTTGGCGGGTGCCGGGCTTTTAGCCGGCGCGGGGCGTTTCAGGGAGTTGGTTTTAGGGTAACCGGCTTCATCCAAGGCCGCATCCCACAACCCCACTTCATAGCCTTTGGTAGGACTTTTTCCAACTACCAACGTCGGCACTTCCACGCTCCCCAGCAGCTTGTTCAGTGCTTCCCGGTCTGTCTGATTTTCGGCGGGATTCTTTTCAGCATAAGGCACACCGCGCCGCTTCAAATGTTCGCGTGCCTTATCGCACCCTTCGCCGCAGTTGGTTACATACAACGTCACCGGAAATTTCTTCACCGCTTGCTGTACCGCATAAGGCAAGGCGCCGTCGTCAGCCAAATTGCCGTCCACGCGCTTCTGCTCGACATTTTTAGAACCCGCAGGGGGTGGCGTGTCGCTGTAATGAACCTTGCCATCGGCACCCACCCAGCGGTAAACATTTGCAGCCTGGGCAGCGGCCACCGCCAGACAACACAGCACCATCAAAAAACGCATTTTCATTCGGACCTCCCTGCTATTGGGTCATGCCACTGTGCCGCAGCAACGCATCGATCGTCGGCTCGCGGCCACGAAATGCGACAAAGGATTCGAGCGCCGAACGGCTGCCGCCCACCCCCAGAATTTCGCTCCAGAAGCGGTGACCAACTGTTTCGTTGAGTACGCCGTTTTCTTCGAACAGGCTGTAGGCATCGGCCGACAGCACTTCCGCCCACTTGTAGCTGTAGTAACCGGCGGCATAGCCCCCGGCAAAAATATGCGAGAAGTTGTTGGGTAAACGGTTGTACTCGGGTGGAATAATCACTGCGACCTGGCGTCGCACTTCGCCCAGCAAATCCAGTGCTGATCGTCCCTGGGCCGGATCAAAATCATAATGCAGGTGTATGTCGAATAGAGAGAGCTCAATCTGGCGCACGGTCTGCATGCCACTCTGGAAATTCTTGGCGGCGAGCATCTTGTCGAATAACTCACGCGGGAGCGGAACTCCGTTGTCTACATGACGCGCCATGTGTTTGACCACATCCCATTCCCAGCAGAAATTTTCCATGAACTGGCTGGGGAGTTCCACCGCGTCCCACTCCACCCCATTGATACCGGACACACCCAGGTCTTCGATCTTGGTCAGCAAGTGGTGCAGGCCATGGCCGAATTCGTGGAATAGTGTGATCACTTCATCATGCGTGAACAAAGCCGGCTTGCCGGCCACCGGGCCGGAGAAGTTGCAGGTGAGATAGGCCACCGGCGTCTGGATGGCATCGCCTTTCCTGCGCCTAGTGATGGCATCGTCCATCCACGCCCCGCCGCGTTTGTTGTCCCGTGCATAGAGGTCGAGGTAAAACTGGCCGAGCTTTGCCCCCTGGCGGTCGGTGATGTCGAAAAACTTCACGTCCGCGTGCCACACCGGGGCATCAGTCGGCGTGATATTCAGGCCATAGATCGTTTCCACCAGCTTGAACATGCCCGGCAGCACCTGGCTTTGCGGGAAATACTGTTTCACTTCCTGGTCGGAAAAAGCGTAGCGCGCGTTGCGCAGTTTCTCGCTGACGTAAGCGATATCCCATGCTTGCAACTGCGGCATGCCCAGTTCGTCGTTGGCGAATTGGGTCAGTTCCTGCAAATCGCGTTCGGCGTAAGGCTTGGCTTTGCGGCCCAGTTCGTTGAGGAAATCCAGCACCTGTTTGGGTGATTCCGCCATTTTGGTGGCCAGCGATTCTTCCGCATAATTATTGAATCCCAGCATGCGCGCGGCCTCCTGGCGCAACGTGACAATCTGGCCAATAAGGGCGGTGTTGTCCCACTCCGGCTTACCGAACTCGGAAGCGCGCGTGGAGTAAGCGTAGTACATCCGCTCACGCAACTCGCGGTTCTCAGCGTACTGCATCAGCGGCAGGTAGGAAGGAACTTGCAGGGTAAATTTCCAGCCTGGCTTTGCATCGCGCTGCGCCGCTTCGGCAGCGGTTTGCAACACGTCTTCAGGGATACCCGCCAGCTCTGCCTGGTTCTCAATAAACAGGCTGAAAGCATTGGTGGTATCCAGCAAGTTTTCTTCGAACTTCGCCCCCAGCGAGGCCAGTTCTTCCTGGATTTGCAAAAAGCGCGGTTTTTGATCTTCAGGCAATTCCGCCCCGCCCAGCTTGAAATCGCGCAATTCATTTTCGACGATTTTTTTCTGCGCCGTGGAAAGCAGCGCAAAGCCGGGGGATTGTTTGAGTTGCCTGAACTTTTCGAACAGCGCCAGATTTTGCGACATCTCTGCAGAGTACTGGGCAATCTTGGGCAGGTTGGCGTTGTACACCTCGCGCAACTCAGGGCTGTTCACCACGGCATTGAGATGCGACACTTGACCCCAGGCACGCGAAAGGCGCTCGTTGGCATCTTCCATGGGCGCCACAAAACTGTTCCAGGTAGGCGCGTTGGGATCATTGAGGCGTTGTTCGACCAAGGCACGATTTTCTGCAAGCAATAAATCCACCGCAGGAGTAACGTGTTCCGGCTTGACCTCCGCAAAGCGTGGCAGGCCGGAGAAGTCGAGTAGAGGGTTCACGTGTGGGGTTCCAATTATTCAGAATGGCTATAGGGCCATTATACTATCGGTTTTTGCCTACCAAGGTCTTGCCATGTCTATACCCGGCGTTCCCGCCCATATCGCGCCCTACCAAGGGACGATGCCGCGCATTGCGACCAGCGCATTTATTCACGCCAGCGCCCAGATCATCGGCGACATCGACATCGGGGAAGAGGTATCGGTCTGGTGCAACGCCGTCATCCGCGGCGACGTAAACAGCATCGCCATCGGCAACGGCAGCAACATCCAGGACCTGAGCGTACTGCATGTCAGCCACAAGACCCCACACAATCCGGAAGGTGCGCCGCTACGAATCGGCGCACGCGTAACCGTGGGCCACAGCGTGATCCTGCACGGCTGTACCATCGGCGACGAATGCCTGATCGGCATGGGTTCCATCGTCATGGACCAGGCCGTGCTGCAACCCCAGGTGTTGTTGGGGGCAGGCAGCCTGGTGCCGGAGGGCAAGGTGCTGCAGAGCGGCTATCTGTATCTGGGCCGGCCGGTAAAACAGATACGGCCGCTGACCCCGGATGAAATTGCCTATTTCAATTATTCCGCCGAACACTACATCAAACTGCAGCGCAGCTACGGCATTTCAGTCTGATTGCATTTGCACATTTTTTTCGCCCCTTGTTCCATCATGTGCGATGACACTTAAATATTGCCGCGCCTATTGTTACATTACATGAAATTGGAATAATATTAGGCACTTCGATGGAGGCCCTGCCAAATGCGTGACTTTTCCCAGCTCCAAAATAAATGCCACGGTGGTAACATCCTTAAGCGAATCTGGCTGGCGGGCATCCTGCTCACGCTGACCTTGAGTAGCCAGGCAAGCCATGCCGCGAACGAACCCACCCTGGTCCTCAGCGACACCTATGACACCCCATACACGACAGAAGCGGGCGATGGTTTTCTCGACATCATTGTGGGTGAAGCTTTTCGCCGCGCCGGATTGCAATTGAAAATGGTGCGCGTGTCGCCGGAACGGGCGCTGCTGAACGCCAATTCAGGCATTGAAGATGGCGTTTCGGCACGCATTTCCGGCCTGGAAAAAAACTACCCCAATTTGGTTCGTGTACCGGAAAAAGTTCTGGATTTCCCTTTTGTAGCCTTCACGAATCAACCGAAACTCAATAACGCAAGCTGGGACTCACTGACTTCCGTTTCCGTGGGCCATATTCAGGGTTGGAAAATATTCGAGCAAAACCTCAAACACGGCACCCCGGTCACCATAGTGGATACTGCAGAGCAATTATTTTCCATGCTCGATAAAAAGCGCATCGACGTGGCCTTGTATGAGCGCTGGCTGGGTTTGTCCCTGGCAAAAAAAATGGGTATTAAAAATGTGCGGGTCATCGAACCCGCTCTTGCAGACCGGGAGATGTTCATTTATCTGAACAAGCGCCACACCGATAAGATACCAGCCATCACCGCCGCCTTGCAGGCCATCAAGAGTGAAGGGCATTACTCCCGGGTATGTCGCGCACTATTCGCACCACTGGCCGCTTCGACCTCCCAGTGCGAGGGTAAATAAGCTCTTCCGATCTGGGCAACTTCTTTTCCGTGCAACTACCCAAAACCAAAATTTCCCCGCTAGGTTGGCGCCTCGCCGCCGCCACCATCGCCTTTAGCACGTTCATCGCATTGATGGCCACGGCCATTCAGCTCTACATGGATTATCGCCACGACCTGGGAAAGATCGACTCCACCTTCGAGCAAGTCCACAAGTCCTACCTGCCCACCATCGCCAACGCGCTGTGGGCGACCAATCGCAAAGAGCTGCAAGTAACCCTGGATGGCCTGGCGCAACTGCCGGACGTGCAATACGTCGCCGTCAGCGAAGATGGGAAGCTGTGGGCAAAAGCGGGGCAACCCAAATCGCAGAGCGTTCAAACCCGTGATTACCATCTCTCCCATGTCCATCGTAGCGGGCCGATGGCCATCGGCAGCTTGACTGTGGTGATGGACCTGGACGGCGTTTATCAGCGCCTGCTGGATAAATTCTGGGTGATTTTAATCACCAATGGCATCAAGACCTCACTGGTCGCCGGATTCATGCTGTGGCTATTCTCCTGGTTGGTGACCCGTCATTTGCATCGCATTTCGGAATTCGCAATGCAGTTGGGGCCCAACAATCTGGACAAACAACTCACTTTAAATCGAAGGGCTGGACCGAATGCGGCGCCTGATGAATTCGATTGGGTATTGCACGCTTTCAGCCGCATGCAGTCCACCTTGGCATCTTCGATGAACGCTTTACGGGAAAGCGAAGAGCGCTTTCGCACATTGTTCGAGCAGGCGGCGGTAGGGGTCGCACAAGTCCAGACCGGTACCGGAACAATTCTGCGCACCAACCAAAAATTCTGCGATATCGTCGGCTACTCGAAAGATGAAATGCTGCACCGCAACTTCCAGGCCATCATCCATCCCGACGGCCTGCGGAAAAACCAGACCAACATGACCCTGCTTAAAGCGGAAACAATTCGCGAATACTCGTTTGAGGCAAGCTTTTACCGCAAGGATGGCTCGTTAATATGCGTCAATGTCACCGTGTCTCCACTGTGGCAACCGGGCGAGGAACCGCTGAATCACATTGTTGTCGTAGAAGATATCTCTGCACGTAAAAAGGTGGAGAGGGAAATTCAGCGGCTTAACGCCGAACTGGAGCAACGTGTCATCGAGCGAACTGCCCAACTCGAAGACTTGAACCGGGAACTGGAAGCTTTCAGCTACTCCGTCTCGCACGATCTGCGCACACCACTGCGCAGCATCGACGGCTTTAGTCAGGCCTTGGTGGAAGACTATAGTGAGCAATTGGATGCGGTTGGGCATGATTATTTGAACCGCGTACGGCGCGCGGCTCAGCGCATGGGGGTATTGATCGACGACTTGCTGCGACTGGCCCGCATTACCCGTACCGACATGACGCACACCCCCATCAATCTTTCCACCCTGGCGAGAGATGTGGCGGAGGATATATGCAAACACAAAGGCTACAATCCAGCCACGCTCACGGTGCAAAAGGGACTTACTGCCTACGGCGACCCATCACTGTTGCGCATTATGCTGGAAAATTTATTGGATAATGCTTGGAAATATTCGAGTAAAATGCCCCGGCCCCAAATTATATTTGGGCGCTTGGCACAGGCCGAAGATGCCGTTTATTTCATACGCGACAATGGCGCGGGGTTCGATATGGCATATGTAAACAAGCTGTTTGGCGCTTTCCAGCGCCTGCACCGGGACCAGGATTTTTCCGGCACCGGGGTAGGTCTGGCCACCGTCAAGCGCATTATTCATCGCCACAGTGGCAAAGTTTGGGCGGAAGGTTCGCTGGGTGAAGGCGCGGTATTTTATTTCACCCTCGGCGGCCCCGGCCCCTCAGAAAACCAAATGCTGCATGAAGCAGCTAGTTAACAGGAGCGTTTATGAAAAACAAAATCATTCTACTGGTAGAGGATAATCCAGACGACGAAACCCTCACGTTGCGCGCGCTGAAAAAGAGCAAAATCTTGAACGAACTCATCGTGGCGCGCGATGGTGCCGAGGCGCTGGATTTTTTGTTCGGCACAGGCGCTTATGCCGGGCGCGACACCTCGATCCAGCCACAGTTAATTCTGCTTGATCTCAAGCTGCCCAAAGTTGATGGCCTGGAAGTTTTGAAACGCCTGCGCGCCGACCCTCGCACCGCGTTGCTGCCAGTGACCATACTCACCACCTCGAACGAAGAACGCGACATCATCACCAGCTATCAACTCGGGGTTAACAGCTACATCCGCAAGCCGGTGGATTTCGACTCGTTCATCGAAGCCGTACGCCAACTTGGGCTGTACTGGCTGGTACTCAATACTCCCCCGCCACCTACGGGCCGATAAAATGACCGGGGTGTTGCGTATATTAATCGTGGAGGACTCGGAGGACGATGCCCTCCTGATCGTACGCGAACTGCGCAAAGGCGGCCTTACGCCCGAATATCGGCGCGTGGATTCACCCACGGAGCTGAAAGCCGCGCTGGCTGAGGCTACCTGGGACATCGTGATCACCGATCACAACCTGCCGGAATTCGGCTCCGAGGCCGCAATCCGGCAAGTGAAGCAAAGCGGTCTCGATCTGCCCATCATCATCGTTTCCGGCAGCATCGGCGAGGCAGTGGCTGTCACCGCGATGAAAAGCGGCGCCCACGACTACATCATGAAGGACAACCTGTCGCGCCTGGTGCCGGCCATCGAACGCGAACTACGCGAGGCAAAAAACCGGCACGAACATCGCGATGCCCAGAAAACAATTCACCATCTCGCCTTTCACGACGCCTTGACCGGTTTATGCAACCGCACCGAATTCGAACAACGGCTGGCGCGTGCCTTGAAAAGCGCCAGCGTCGACAACCAGCACGCCCTGTTTTACATGGATCTGGACCAGTTCAAGATCGTCAACGACACCTGCGGCCATGTCGCCGGCGACGAATTACTCAAACAACTCACCCTGATATTAAAAGGGCCCGTCCGCGACAGCGACACGCTGGCCCGGCTCGGCGGGGATGAATTCGGCGTGTTGCTGGAACATTGCTCGCTTGCCCACGCTGAGGAAGTGGCCGAGCGCATGCTGCAACTGGTCCAGGAATTCCGCTTCTCCTGGATGGACAAGGTTTTCACCATCGGCGTCAGCATCGGCCTGGTCATGCTGAACAGTCCTGACCAGACATACACCGATCTATTGCGCGCCGCAGACATGGCCTGTTACGCCGCCAAGGACAAGGGCCGCGGTCGTGTCCATGTCTACCATCCGGACGACGTGGAACTCACCCAGCGCAGAGGTGAGATGGAATGGGTTTCACAGCTCAACCAAGCCCTGCAGGACAATCAATTTATCCTCCACCAGCAGCGTATCCTTGCCCTGGATGGCTCGACCCACGGACCTTCTTGTGAATTTCTGCTGCGACTCACAGGCCGTGATGGCAGCCTGATCCTGCCCGGCGCATTCATTCCCGCCGCGGAGCGTTACAACCTCATGCCCAAGCTTGATCGCTGGGTATTGGCCAATGTTTTCGAACATCTCGCGCGGCAATTCGCTACCCACCGCGCCAAAGCCGACGACATTTTTTTTATCAACCTCTCCGGCGCCACCCTGGGCGATGCAACCTATCTGCAATTCGTGAAGGAGGCATTAGCCCGCCATGGCATCCCGCCGCAGACAATCTGCTTCGAAGTGACCGAGACCGCTGCCATCGCCAACTTGACCAACGCCCTGTCCTTTATCAAAAGCGTTAAATCATTGGGCTGCAAAGTCGCACTGGACGATTTCGGTTCGGGCTTAAGTTCTTTCACCTACCTTAAAACCTTGACCGCAGACTACCTGAAAATTGACGGTCCCTTTGTGCGCGACATGCTGGAGGATCCAATGGATGCTGCCATCGTGCAGGCCATCAACAACATCGGCCATGTGGTGGGCATGAAGACTATTGCGGAATTTGTTGAGCAGGATGAAATCAAAGTGCGGCTCGCAGAAATCGGTGTGGACTACGCCCAAGGTTATGCCATTCATCGACCGCAGCCTATCGATGATATCTTGCAAACGGCATAACCCTGACCAATAGTACCGTCGCTCCCGCGAAGGCGCGACCTCAGTAAAGCGGCCAGATCCCGCCCACGCGCTCTCCTCCTCGCGTTGATGGTTAGAAAGCGTTTTATCGTAGAAAACTGAGCCACTGCTGAACACCCAGAGAAGAGAAACCGGCAAAGTTATGACTTTTATCGGTTTACCCCCTTTTTTGTCGCAGGCTACCGATGTTATGATGAGCGCTTAAAGCAGCTCATCGATTTTCAGGGGGGCACCTCATAGCATGAAATTGGAATACAACTACACCATCGGCGCGGACGGCATCGCCTTCTCTTTTATCGACGACCACGACGATGGAATTTGTTTTGAGGGCAGCCGCGAAGACCGGATGACCATCCAGAAGTACATCATGCTGGCTTGGCAGGACGCCATCAACCAAGTTGCTGAAGGCCCAGATGAGATCCGGCTATTAATGTCCAGCGAGGAAGGCAGAGCTCGGCTGAAAGAACGGGCGGAAGTTTACCTGGCGAAATTATTGGACACGATCCCCCCCGAACTGGACCGGCGTCACGACGCCGATCGCCGCAACGTGACTACCCGGCCGCGCGAAACGAAATCGGATCGCCGCCGCTTGCGCCGCTCGCCCAACCACCAGTAATTCTTGAATAGCGCTTGAGCGATCAGAAGCCAATCTTGGCCTTCTTGCGGGATAGCTTCTCGGTGTCCAGGTCTTTCACCAGCAAATAGTCCCGCCGCTCCAGCTTGGCGTTACCAAAAGCGTCAATCAGCATTTTGCGCATATCGCGCGGCGAAATTTCAGTCAGCTTTCCCAGAACATCTTCATTTGGCTCGGACGGAAATCCCCAGTTGTGGTCTTTGAGAATATCCTGGTAAACCGCCAACGCGATTTTTAGTGCCCCGTCCTGGTCAGGCCGCTCAATGGTATAGACATTCATCCGGCTCAGGATCGGTTCCGGGATACGGCTCTCGTCATTGGCGGTGGCTATCCACAAGATATGGCTGGCGTCGATATCCACCTCAATATATTCGTCTTTGAAGTGCTCTGCGGTATCCCGTTCCAGCAAGCTATACAGTGCGCCCATCGGATCGTAACGGGAATCGCCACCGCACTTGTCCACTTCATCCAGCGTAATCAGCGGATTGGCAAACTCGCCGTTAACCAAAGATTGAGCGACTTTACCCGGCTTGGCATTGGTCCATTGCGAGGAAGCGCCGGAAAGAATCCAGCCTGCCGTGAGCGAACTCATGGAAATGAATTCATAACCGGTACCAAGCGTCTGTGCCACGCACTTGGCAAAGTGCGTTTTCCCCAAACCCGGATCTCCCAGCAGCAATATCGGGGTAAATTGCATCGGCTCATCGCCGGAAATGGCCAGCGCCATATGTTTTTTTAGATCGTCGATCACCGGCTTGAAGTTGGGCGAGCTTTCATACAGCGATTCCACGCCCTCGGTGGAGGAAGGTTTGATGATGAAACGTGTCCCGCCGCTCTGCTTCATCTTCTGATAGAGCGAGTTGAGAGAATCATTCTGGCGCGGCGCGGACTCTTCCATGGCGCGCTCCACATCTTCCATGCGGTAAATGGATTTATAGCCGGCAATCGGAATGTGAGTAGTAGTGGCCATGACGAAGTTCCTCAACAAGCATGTAACTTGTATAACGGCCATGATTTGATTTTAGTTTAGCGCGACCTTGAGATACGCCACTTTCACTGCTGGGGAAAACGAAGCTTGAGCGCAGCGCCGCCCAGCGAGCTTGGCCCGATTTCCACGGTGCCGCCATAGGCCTGGACGATGTCCCGCACGACCGCCAAACCGATGCCGTGTCCCGGTATTGACTCGTCCGCACGCACCCCGCGTTTCAGAATCGACTGTGCCAGTTCCGGGGGGATGCCTGGTCCATCATCCTCAACGGCGATGGTCAGTGTTTTTTCATCGGATGCAGCGCTAATTTGCACAGCATTGCGGCACCATTTGCAGGCGTTGTCGAGCAGGTTTCCAAGCAACTCCATCAAGTCGCCTTCGTCGCCTCGAAATGCCAGCGCTTCGTCGATCAGCACACTCGCCATGATCCCTTTGTCGAAATATACTTTTTCCAAAGAGTTCAGGATTTTGGCTGCCAGCGGCCTGAGCAAAACCGGCACGGCAAGCGTGGACGGCGCAGCCGTAGCTGCCCGCTGAAGCTGGTAGCCGACGATACGATCCATCTTGACGATTTCTTCTTCCACCGTAGCCTGCAACAACTTTTGTTCCTGTTTTCCGCTCAGCGCGGCGCGCATCACCGCCAGCGGTGTTTTCAGGCTATGCGCCAAGTCCGCCAGGGCATCGCGGTAACGTTTTTGCTGAGCCCGCTCGTGCAGCAACAAGGCATTCAGATTATCAGTGAGCCGGGTCAACTCCTTGGGGTAGCGTCCCTGCACCCGTTCTTGCCGGCCCGCGTCGATCGCCGCCAACTCCACTGCCACCCGGCGTAACGGCCGCAGCCCCCAGCGCAGCACCAAAGCCTGGACCGCGAGCAACAGCACCGCCATCGCACCCAGCCAGCCCCACAGGCTCTGCTGGTAGCGGTTGATCTGGGCGTTAAACTCGGCCATGTTTTCCATCACGCTAAAAGTAAAGGCGTGGCGCTGCCTGCCGGTCGTCCAGTTGACCCCCAGGCTTTGTACAAAATAGGACTGACCGGCTTGATCCTGGCGCTGCTCAAAACGCTTTTGGCCAGCTGCCAGCACCCCCTGAAATGGCGCCTGTGTGCCAAGGGTGGAAACGGAACGCCACACCACAACGCCACCCGTGTCGGTGATAACAGCATAGAGGCCCGAATCGGGCAGGCTGAAGCGGGCTTCGGAAAGAGTAGGCGGCATGCTGATCCGTCCTTTGGAATCAACTTCGGCAGCACCGATCAGCAAATAGAGTTGCCCCAACAGACGGTCCTGCCGGGCAGAACCCGCGCTGTCGTGAAAGGCGCGATCCAGCGCAAAACCGGTGAGGGCGATAAACACCGACAGCACAAATGCCGCGCCGAGGGCAATGCGCGCGTTAAGCGACATTATTGCTTGGAGTCAGTGCGAAACGGTAGCCGCGCCCGCGCAGGGTTTCAATCGGTGCCAGGCTGCCGGCCGGATCCAGCTTGCGCCGCAACCGGCCTACCAGCACCTCCAGCACATTGCTGTCGCAGTCCTGGTCATGGGGGTACAAATAATCGGCCAGTTCGCTCTTCGGCACCACCTTGCCGCGTTGCTTCACCAGATATTCCAGCAGACGATATTCAAAGGCAGTGAGTTCCACTGCGCCCCCATCGAGCAGAACCTTCTGCGCCGCCAAATCCAGCGCAATCGGGCCGTAATGCAGCACATTGCCGGGAGCGCCCGCCGCGCGTCGCAACAATGCCTTGAGCCGCGCCAGCAACTCTTCCATCTGAAATGGCTTGGCCAGATAATCGTCGGCGCCGGCTTCCAGTCCCTCCACCTTATCCTGCCAGCGTCCGCGTGCGGTCAGGATCAGAATCGGCAAGGTTTTGCCTTGCTGGCGCAAGCGCCGGATGATCTCGATACCGGATAAACCGGGCAAGCCGAGATCGATAATGGCGACATCCAAGGGATATTCCGAGGCGAGATACAAACCATCGCAGCCATCGCCGCAGCTATCGACCCGATAACCTTCCGCTTCCAGTTGCGCCCGCACCTGTTGCTGCAAAGCGGGTTCGTCTTCGATCAGCAGCACTCGCACGCTGGCCCTACTGGATGGCACCGGTTGTAGCATCGACGTACACCACGCGCACCTCCCCATCAGGGGTCAGCACCTTGATGCGATAAAGCTCGCGCCCCTCAACGCGCTCGCTCTGCGCTGCCAGCACACGCCCGCCGGTTTGCTTCTTTACCAATTCGATCGCGTCGCTCAGGGATGGGCGGCGCTTTGCTTCAGCCAGCTGCAGCGGTTCGCCGGTCCCGGAAAACTCCTCGGCCAGCACCTGTCCAGGCAAGGCCAGCGCCGCAAACACGCTCAAACATGCAACGAAACTTTTCACCATGCCGGTACCCTCCTGCAGATCAGCAAATCATCCCACATCCACCCCTGCCCTCACCTTGAGATATATTGGGAGAAATACTCTGGGGATGTATTTATTTGCTTGACCATAACATCAGACTGGAGCCGTTTCAAGAACCACTAGTAAGGGTCAACCGACACCCTTACCCGTAGCTCCCGCCCTGGGTCGTTCGGCATCACGTTGGTATAGGTATGGCCTGCATATTCGTAGGTTACCCGGTAACCCGTGAGGCGGCTTTCCCAGTGATCGATATTGCGGCAGCGGCGCACCTCCCGGCCACGACTTTCGTCATAGCGCTCATTGTGTTCCAGCCGGTCGCCGACGATCGCTCCGGTAATGGCACCCAGTGCAGTCGCAGCCTCCTTGCCATGACCATTGCCAACCTGATTGCCAATGATGGCGCCGGCGATACCGCCAACAATGGACCCGCCATAGGTGCGTTCGTAGTTGCGCCTTTCGCCATGCTTATACTCGCTACTACATTCCTGGCGCGGGGCATTAATGCGCTCGTATTGCGGCGAAACGTTCTTGACCCGGGCGTAATCTTCGTAATCCTCAGCCAGTGCAGCTGATGAAGTTACCCAAGCCGCCAGTACCAGGCCGATGTTTGCTGTCAGGGTTTTGCTGTTCATTTTTTTCTCCTTGAACGTGTCGATCAACAGTCAGGCCGTGCCTGATGATTCAAGACTACGCCCAGGTTCCTGAACAGCACCTGAATGACGCGCAAACACTGCCTGTAATTAAGTATTGGAAAGATATGCCGATATTTATTTTGAATGACTAAAGGGCGCCTCTAAAAATCCAGAGTTCGCCCAAATGCAAGGCGCGGAAAAAATTTCGCCGCGCCGCATAGGGATGATATGCAAGCAAGAAATTTTTTCCGCAACGCAGCAGTTGGGATGAAATCTGGATTTTTAGAGGTACCCTAAAGAGGTGCGGCATGATCAGCGGTCAGTTGAAAGATATGAGTTCCTGGGTGCTCTACCTGGACCAGGCCCCGTTGCCGGTACTGCGGCGCACTGTTGCGGAACTGGCGCAATTCAGGAAGGACGAGGACAACCTCAACGGGCGCGATTTGGCGAAAGCGATTCTGCATGACCCGCTGATGACGCTCAAAGTACTGCGCTACCTGCAATCGCACCACAGCCGCAGCCAGAACAATGAGATCACCACCATTGCCCGCGCCGTGATGATGCTGGGCACCACGCGCTTTTTCACCCACTTTACCCGCCAGCCCTTGATCGAGGACATGCTGGCCGAGCATCCCGAGGCGCTACAAGGTGCCATGCAGGTCATCAGCCGTGCACACCATGCCGCCCTGTACGCGCAAGACTGGTCAATGGTGCGGCATGACATGGAGTCGGACGAAGTAGCCATCGCAGCACTGCTGCATGACATGGCAGAAATTCTGGTGTGGTGCTTCGCCCCCCAATTAATGCTGGAGATTCGGCAAAAGATGCAAGCCGATCACACCCTGCGCAGTGCCGACGCCCAGCAGCAAGTGCTGGGATTCAGGCTGCTCGATTTACAGCTCGCCCTCACTGCGGAATGGCATCTGCCGCAACTGTTGCAAACCTTGATGGACGACCAGCACGCAGACCACGCACGCACCCGGAACGCCGTGCTGGCGGTAGCATTAGCCCGCCATTCAGCCAGCAGTTGGCATAACGCGGCGTTGCCGGATGACTACCTTGCCATTCAAAACCTGCTTCACCTTTCCCCCGAAGAAACCATGCAGCGTATCCACCGCATCACCCTGAATGCGGCGCAGGAATGGCAGTGGTACGGAGTTCCGCCTGCTGCTGCCTGGCTACCGCAGCTACCTGACGCATAAGACAATTGCGCTTACTCAAAACCACGTTAGAATAGCGAACTCTGATGTGACCTCCGTTAGTCCTCGCTGAACCCGGAATATCGTTTCGCCCGGATCACGGCTGCACATTTTGAACAGCGCTTAACTTGCCGTGGGGAATAACTAGAAAATGAAACGCTTGCCCGTGCTTCTGCTGACCTGTTTTTTTCTGTGCTTCACATCTATCTGTTCTGCCGGTGAAAGTCTGCTATTTAATGTCAACCCCAACACCAACCAGCAAATCGGCTACCTCGACTCCGAATATAATTATCAGCCGCTGGCTGCATATCTGGGGAATGCCATCCGTGGCAATATCAAACTGGTCATCAGCCAAAAACCGGGGGAGACATTACAACGCATCCAAACCGGCCAATACGGTATTCTGCTTGCACCGGCACATACCATCGGCAATGCTCTGAAATACGGCTACGAGCCCATCGTAAAATTTCCGGGCACAGCCCAGACAGTTTTCGTCACCCTGAAGAACAGCACCATCACCAAGCTTTCCGAAGCCAAAGGCAAGAACCTTGGGCTGACCGACAAGAACTCCCTGGCAACCTATTTGGCGCTCGGCGAATTGAATGCAGCGGGGATTCCACTCGACACTTTTTTTAGCGAGACCCGTAATTTTCGATTTAGCGATTCGGCACTGTTCGCGCTCAAAATGGGCCAAGCCGATATCGTAGCGGTGGACAAATCGGCGGCGTACAAATGGTTGGAGCAGAATCCCGGCAAAATCATCCTCCAGTCGAAGGCAACGCCCGATCTCAGCATTGCCATCAACAACAAGGTCAGCAAAGCAGAGCAAGACAAAATTCGTGAGGCCCTGCTACAACTCAAGGCATCCGACCACGCTCTCATCCGTCTTAAAATCGCCGCTTTCGAACCCGCCTCGCGCGCCGATTTTGCCTATGTTTCAGCGCTGGGGTATACCGCCAGCAAAACGACCGCCCAGGGAGAAACCGATCTCAACGCTGCGCAACCCACGGATTTACTGGCCAAACAAAATTGCTTTGTTTGCCACGCTGTCGATCGCAAACTGGTCGGCCCTGCCTACAAGGATGTAGCCAAGCATTATGGTGGAAACAAGGCATCGCCGGAGACCATAGCAAAGCTGGCAGACAAGGTGATCCGGGGCGGGTCCGGCAATTGGAACGCCATCACAGGAGGGGCCGCCATGGCGCCGCATCCGGAACTGTCTCATGCCAATGCGGAGAAACTGGTGAGGTGGGTGTTGTCCCGCTGAGCCCTCTCCCTAGCCCTCTCCCATAAATGGGAGAGGGAACA
>Ga0315281_10000934_pt1 | contig 42095 bp, 47 predicted proteins | sample YL17G07_0_MG_FD_204540 | JGI IMG/M metagenome (GOLD analysis project Ga0315281, IMG submission 204540) | Sediment microbial communities from Yellowstone Lake, YNP, Wyoming, USA - YL17G07_0 | ecosystem: Environmental > Aquatic > Freshwater > Lake > Sediment | place: USA: Wyoming | collected...
GTGGGTCTAGTGGTGCGGGCAAGCGAATTTGAACTGTGACCAAGTCGCGTCATCCGATTGATTGCTTGAATCGGCAGAGTTGCAGATAGCTTACGATTCATTTGCTGTGCTCAGGATCTAATGGTCTGTTGGTCGACATATTCGTGAAGAATTTGCCACTCAGCGCTGAAGGTGTGTCCACATTTTGGGCATGTGACATACTTCAATTTCCCTCTGCAATCTCGTAATTCTTGAGAGTATGAAGACGCTTTCCGCTCAGCCTGGTGGGCGCGGTTCTTCAGCCAAAACGGGTATCCCAAGATCAATCACCTCATCTAGATTCGCGATTTCACTCAAAGATAGCAGCTAGATGAAAGCGCAAGATTTAGGGCAACTCATCGAAACTGTTGACTTTATTATGCCAATCATCAGTCTTAGGATGGGGATGACGAAGCCAGTCCCAGTCAGATCTTTTTGCTGAAGATATGATGATCTCAGCGACGGGCCGACCCACTAAGCACGAATAGCGACGACATCGAAGTTGTATTGAGACGCTGTCCTCTCGAATTCACTCGCTTGTCGAGAGGTGCCGTTTGTTGAAGTTCGAGGTTCTTTCGACTCTCGTTTGTGACCTGACAAGGTTGCACTTAGTCACATAACGGCAGCTCAGCGGGGAGTACTGAAAGGGTTTTATTAGAGAATTCTACTGAAAGAGGCGAACTTCATACTTGAGGTATTAGATATTGTCAATGTTTGCTGTTCCAGGTGCGTACGACCGCGCAATTACCGTATTTTCACCTGACGGTCGTCTCTTTCAAGTTGAATATGCCTCGGAAACCGTCAAGAGAGGTGCCACAGTTCTCGGCATAGCCTGCCCTGAAGGCGTAGTTCTCGCCGCTGAAGAGCGAGCTACTTCCAAGCTTCAGGATCCAACCTTCATGTGGAAGATATTCCAGATCGACGAACACATTGGCGCAGCGGTTGCCGGTCTAAGTTGTGATGCTCACATTCTGGTCGATCAGGCGCGCGTCTACGCGCAATCGAACAGGCTACTATACGATGAACCTATCGATGTCGAAATCCTAACGCGGCATATTGGAGAAATCAAGCAGCTGTACACGCAGCACGCAGGAGTCCGACCCTTCGGCATATCAATGCTCTTCGGCGGATTAGATCGAAAGGGAAGTCGACTGTTCTGGACGGATCCAAGCGGTGCTTTCCTCGCCTACAAGGCTTGGGCGATCGGATCCGGCGGCGACGCAGCCAACGAAATCCTCGAAGCCGAATACAAGGACAACATGAAGCTTGACGATGCGGTGATTCTGGCGCTGAAGTGCATGGGCAAAGTGCTGGAAGACAAGTTGGACGCTCAGAAGATGAGGATCGCAACAGTCTCCGCAACTACCAAGAAATTCGCTAAGATGCCAACGGAAGAAGTCGAAAAGTATCTCAAACGGCTAGAGCCCTCCAAAAAAGGCAGTTAGCCATTGAGTGAAAAGTTCACAACAGCTCGCATCACAAAAAGTGGCGAAAAATTCGAAATCCTGGTCAAACCTGAACCAGCATTAGAATACAAGATGGGCAAACCACTGGGCATATCCCAGCTATTGGTTATTGAGGAAATATACAGCGACGCCGGAAAGGGCACTCGGGCGTCTGAAGAGAAGCTTGAGAAGGCTTTCGGAAGCGTAGATGCGCTGAAAGTTGCCGAGGACATAATGAAGCATGGCGAGCTCCAGCTCACGACAGATCAGAGACGGGAACTCGTAGAAGAAAAACGGAAGCAGATTGTAGCTTTCATCAGCAGAAACTGCATCGATCCAAGAACCGGAACCCCACACCCACCCATACGTATTGGACAGGCACTGAGCCAAGTGAGGTACTCAGTAGACCCGTTCAAGAATGCAGATGAACAATCAAAGGACGTGATCGAATTACTGCGATCTCTAATTCCAATCAAAATGGAGCAGATGCGGCTCGCTGTCAAAGTGTTCGCGGAGCACACCGCTAAAGCTTATGGAGCCATCAAAGGTTACGGCACAATTACCCGAGAAGAATGGCAGGCCGATGGCGCCTTGGTCGCGGTTGTGGAAATGCCTGCAGGCGTCTACGGCCCATTCCTTGAACGTTTAGGAAAGATAACTCAGGGTACTATTCAAACGAAGGTCCTGAAGTGAGAAAACGCCGGATTAGCCAAAGTATATTTAGAGGATTCAGGTTTTCTCCTCGAATTCGGTCATTAGTCTGAGTTGGAATAATTGACGGTCTATGCGGATAAGAGACAGTTAGTGGGTCCGGGTGACATCCTCGCTGAAGGACCGTTTTTCGCCGGGGAGAATACCTATCGTGAGGGCACGAAGGTTTTCTCGTCCCGAATCGGTCTAGCCGAAGTTGTCGGAAACAAGATCAATGTTATGGCTGTGAAGGGTGTTTACATTCCACGACTCGACGACATCGTGGTCGGCCGCGTCACTGACATTGGGATGTCGGGGTGGCAGGTTGACATCTCTGCGCCGTACCCTGCAATGCTCCCATTGTCTGAGGCACCGATGCAGCGTGGCAGGGATATGGGTAGGCGAGATCTTGGCCGAATTTACGGTGTCGGAGACTTGATGATAGCCCAGGTAATCGCATTCGATCGAACTAGGGATCCTCTTCTTACGACGACGGGACGAGGGTTAGGTAGGGTTACTTCGGGTAGAGTGGCGAGGATAACCCCTGCAAAGATCCCGAGAATTATTGGGAAGAAGGGTTCGATGATAACAATGTTGAAGAAGGAGACTGGGGTCGATATCGTACCCGGCCAAAACGGCGTTATCCTAGCGGTCGGGCGAAACCCAGACCAAGAAAGGATTGCTGTAGAAGCGCTCTACATGATTGAGCGCGAGGCACATACGAGCGGTTTGACTGATCGCGTAAAGGCGATGATAACTGAGAGGAATAAAGGAAAGAGTGTTACCTAAAATGGAAGAAGTTCGATTACTCGATAAGAACGGACTCCGTGTCGACGGTCGCCGATTAGACGAGCTTCGCCCACTAAAACTCGAAGTGGGCATCTTGGATAAGGCGGATGGTTCGGCGTACATAGAGCACGGCAAGAACAAGATACTCGCAGCGGTATACGGGCCCCGAGAGGCCCAGCCTCGACATATTGCGTTGGCCGATCGTGCAGTACTGAGATGTCGCTACCATATGGCGCCATTCTCAACTGAAGAGAGAAAGTCCCCGGCACCATCCAGGCGCGAGCTTGAACTCTCAAAGGTGATCAGAGAAGCCCTCGAGCCATCCATCATGTCAGAATACTTCCCACGCGCCACGATAGACATCTTCATTGAAGTCCTTCAGGCCGACGCGGGAACACGGTGCGCAGGAATAACCGCTGCGTCCCTGGCGCTGGCGGATGCAGGTATCCCAATGCGGGAACTTGTCGCCGGCTGTGCTGCTGGCAAGGTAGAAGGAAAAGTAGTTTTGGATCTGTCGGACCTAGAGGATAAGAAAGGTGACGCAGATCTACCAGTTGCCTTCATGCCCAAGTCCAACGTGATCGGGTTGCTGCAAATGGACGGGTCAATGACGGAAGACGAGTTCAAGCAGGCGCTCGACATGGCTGTGGATGCTTGTAGGAGGATTTACGAGATGCAGCGCGAAGCCCTCAGACAGAAGTATCACCTAGTGAAGGAAGAGAGCGAAGCAAAAGAAGAGGCACCAGCACCGGAGGTTAAACAATAGATGTCCTTAACACATCAGCACTCGCCCGTAGCCAAGCTTGAACAGCGCACCGTAGTAGACATCATCGCCAAGGGCAAGCGCCTAGATGAGCGAGGAACACAGGATTACAGGCCACTGACGATAACTCTTGGGATTATAGAGAAAGCAAATGGATCAGCCCAAGTATACCTCGGCAAAACGAAAGTCGTAGCCGGGGTGAAGGTTGAGATCGGGACACCCTTCCAAGACACACCGAATGAAGGTATCCTAACTGTGAACGCGGAGTTCGTTCCTATGGCGTCGCCAACCTTCGAAGCCGGTCCTCCCGACGAGAATTCAATTGAACTGGCCCGTGTCGTTGACAGAGGCATTAGAGAGTCGAAAGCGATTGATCTGAGCAAGCTCTGCATTGACCCAGGCAAAAAGGTGTTCATGGTCTTCGTCGACATATACATCCTCGATCACGATGGAAATCTGATAGACGCTGCCGGCATGGCCGCATTAGGCGCCTTAGTTAGCGCAAAAATGCATGAGTTCGATGTGAAAAACGGAGCACCCGTCTTCAAAGACAAGATCATGCCGCTGCCAATGAAGAATTATCCGATCGCGATAACCGCGACCAAGATTGAAAACTCAATCATACTCGACCCGTCTCTGGAAGAGGAACAAGTAATGACATGCAGGTTGACGGTCACAACCGACAAGGATGATCGAGTGGTGGCAATGCAGAAAGGCGGACTCGGTGTCTTAACGCCTGATGAGGCCAAGCAAATCGTTTCAACCGCGATCAGCAAGTCCAGAGACTTGCGCAGTAAGATTCTTTCAAAGGTGAACTAGTGTGGGAAGGACGTACAAAGTCGGACCATCAGGGAGCTTTGGAGCCAGATACGGAACCGTAGCGCGAAAACGATACTCAACGGTCATTACCCAGCTAAGAACTCCAACCGAATGCCCCCAATGCCACATCACAGCAGTCCGACGCCTATCCGTGGGGATATGGTTGTGCAACCGATGCGGCTACAAATTTGCAGGTGGCGCATACGCGCCAATGACCAAGCTAGGTGAAGTTGCCGCAAGAGCCTCCAGGGCAGGGGTAGCTTCTAACTTAGTCGCAGAGCTTAGAGCCGAGAAAGCTGAAGCGGCTGAAGTGAAGCGCAAGGCCACCGCAAAGAGACGACGAAGAAAGGCTGAAGCAAAGAAGCCCACGGCGGAAGGAACGACCGAGGATACGCCCGCGTGATAGGCTTTACCACGGGCAGAGAAACAAACCAGCGACTAAACAGCTTGCTTAAGGAGCTCACGCACGTAGTCCCATCCTCTAGAATCGTTAGACGTGGAAAATCCAGCCGCGAAGAACTAGCCTTCAAACTCCGCGAGGACGGCTTTTCTCACGCCGTTGCAGTCTACCGTTGGCATGGCGGACCGGGACGAATGGACTTCTTCACCGTCAATTCTGATAGAATCTCAATGCTTCCTCCCTCAGCCTTGCTGAAGAATGTCAGGCTCGGACGGGAGTATCCAAACCGAGCCCAATGCACAGCCACGGCAATCTCACGTGACAAGAACGTAGCGGACGCGACCCGAAGGTTCTGCCACACTCTATCTGACGCGTTTGAGTTGCCCGAGATTGACACACTAGGACTTTCAGGCGACAAGGCGAGCGTTCATGTGAGCGAGCTACCTGACAGAACAATCCAATTGGCCATCACCTCTCCTGCGGGAAATCGAGAGGTTGGCCCGAAGATATTGATATCGAGACTGCTGTGGAGTCAAGATGAAGAAACCAGCTAAAGCAAGCGCACGTCTGCGAATCGCATTCCAATCAAAAAGAGAACTAAGCGCTATCGTGGACAGCCTAAGACCTGAGCTTCAGCATCCGGCTGGCGAGAAAGCCAGAGCACAGATATCCACGCGCGGAAAATCGTTGACCCTTCGGTTTGAGGCGAACAACTCAACTGCGCTACGGGCAATACTGAGTTCATATCTTCGATTGCTAGCAGCATCACTCCGTGTGTGCGACAACCTAATCAAGCTTGAACGATCATCAGCATCCCCAGCACAGAAGGGTTGATGATTGCTTAATCAGATAGATCCAGAGATGCGGAAACGGCGAATCCAAGCCATAATGATCCTTGGCGATACAACACTCGCCGATCCAAATCTCATGTACGTAGCGGGAGGAACCTTACCTCGCGGAGGCGTATACTTCAAACGCGTCGGACAGAAGCCCTTGCTAGTAACCAGCAATCTCGACATGCCAACCGCACGAAAACTGGGAAGGGTGAAAAGCATTGAGACTTATTCACACTGGAACTTGGAGAAGCTGTCTAAGAAATATGGACGCGAAGAAGCATTCCCTCGCTTACTCGCCGAAATTGCCCGAAAGAACGGCGTGAGCGGGAAAGTTGCGCTCTATGGTAGAAACGATCTAGCATTTGGCACATACCTAGTCGACAAGTTGAGGAGACTTGGCGTCAAGATTACCAATGATGAATCGCCAAGCATACTGGAAAGCGCTCGCGAGACCAAAGACGCCGACGAAATTCAGAAGCTGCGGGACGTCGGAAGGAAAACCGGGCGAGTCGTGGATGCAATAGTTGAAGTCCTGAAGGGCTTGAAACGGAAACGAGGGCACTTAACGCTTAGGGGGAGACGAGCTACCATCGGAGCCATCAAGGCACTGATCTCTTCGCTAATTGTAGCAGAAGAGCTAGGAGCACCCGAAGGCACAATCTTTGCCATCGGAGCATCCTCAGCTGATCCACATAACGCAGGCATTCCGAGCGATGAGATCAGAGAGGGGAAGCTCATAGTGTTCGATATATTCCCGCAATCCGAGTCGGGGTACTGGCATGATCTCACTCGCACATACGTAGTGGGCAGAGCCGCCCCGAAGGACAGACAACTCTACGATGCAGTATACGAAGCCCAGCGCATCAGCTTAGATTCCATACGTGCCGGAGTAACCGGAGAAGACGTGATGTCCAAATCCTGCGATGTCATCGAACGAAGAGGTTACAGGACAATCAGAGAGGTCTTCCAAGGCAAACTAAAAGCCGTCTCCTCAGGATTCAACCACCCTCTCGGGCATGGAGTGGGTCTTACCATCGGTGAAAGACCATACCTCTCTTTCCTGAGCCGAGAGGCTCTCAAGAGTAGACAGGTTGTGACCGTTGAACCAGGCGTTTACCTGCCAGGACACGGCGGGGTCAGAATCGAAGACACCGTCTCAATTACCTCGAAGGGAATAGACACCCTAGCCCGAGTCAACAAGGAATTCGAAATCACATAAGGAGACCATTCCTTTTGAACACCAAAGTAGTAGACGTAAAAGTTCCAGACGGCTGCAACGCAATTCTAGGGCAAAGCCACTTCATCAAGACTGTGGAGGATCTTTACGAGGCCTTAGTCAATGCTGTTCCCGGAATCAAATTCGGTATGGGCTTTTGCGAGTCAAGCGGACCCTGCCTCGTCAGGTTAGAGGGAAACGATGATAAACTGAAGGAGTTGGCGTCAAAGACTGCGCTCCAACTATCCGCGGGGCACACATTCATCATCTTCATGCGGGACGCGTACCCGATCAATGTTCTGGACAAGGTGAAGGCGGTCCCGGAAGTGTGCAATATCTACTGCGCAACCGCAAACCCCTTCCAGGTCATCCTGGCCGAGACAGAACAAGGAAAGGGCATACTCGGAGTTGTAGATGGCTTCGCTTCCAAAGGAATAGAAACCGAGAAAGATGTGGCTGAACGGAAGGGCTTCCTCAGGAAGATTGGATACAAGCTAGGCTGACTGATTCTTGGAGGACGAAACGTACCACCGCGTCCCAGTCGCCGTATCCTCAAGTGTGATTCCAAGACTCGCAAGACGATTGCGAATCTGATCTGCGCTCTTCCAATCCCCTTTCTTCCGCGCTTCATTACGAAGCTCTAGCACCATCTCTACTAATCCGGCAATCGCGCTGCTTTGCTGAGCTCCGGCTGATTGAAGTATTCCGAACACGCCGCCGAAATAATTGAAAGTCTCCACGACTAGTTCAATAGACCGCCTTCCAATCCGCTTCGACCCGTAAGGTTCTGCATCTCGCGAGAAAGCTATCAGAGCAGCCAAGGCGCGTGGAGTATTGAAATCATCATCCATCGCCTCAACGAACGCATCCTTAGCCTCGGACGTCAACTTCAGAACTTGCTCATCAACGGGGTGTTTATCCTCTTCACTTGATGTCTCGAGTAGTCTCCTGAACTCCGAGTATGTGGAGCGCAGTTTGTTCAAGACCTGTTCGGCTTGGGTGACGTTGGATTCATCGAACTCTAGGGCACTGCGGTAGTGGCTCATTGCGTAGTAGAGCCTCAAAACCTCCGGGTCATGTCTTTGGAGTGTTTCTTTTATTGTGATGAAGTTGCCCATCGACTTACCCATCCGTGCCCCCTTAACATTCAGTAGGCCTCCGTGAAGCCAATACTTCACGAGCGGTTTGACTCCTGTCGCCGCCTCAGCCTGAGCTATCTCAGCCTCGTGATGTGGAAAGATGAGGTCAAGTCCGCCACCATGGATGTCGTATTGGGGACCGAAGTAAGTTGTCGTTATGGCAGTGTCTTCAATGTGCCAGCCTGGTCTCCCTTTTCCCCACGGGCTATCCCAAGCAGGTTCGCCCGGTTTCTGGCTCTTCCACAACGCAAAGTCCACCACGCTTCTCTTTCGAGGATCAGGGTCGATTCTGTGCATAACCAACTGCTCAGTGTCCTGCCCCGATAGCTCACCATAGTCGGGGAACTTGGAAACGTCGTAGAAGACATCGCCATCCACCTCGTACGCGTATCCTTTCTCGATGAGCGTCTTGACCTGGTCAATGATCTCAACTATGTGCTCAGAAGCTTTGGCGTACAGGTTCACGCTCGTAATTCTAAGTGCTTCCATATCTTGAAGGAATTCCTTCGCGAAACTGTCCGCCAACTGTAGTGGATTCGCTCCGATCGCGTTGGCGCGGTTGATGATCTTATCCTCAATGTCTGTTATGTTCATCAGATAGAAGACATTGTACCCTTTGGCTCGAAGGTATCGAGCAATGATATCGTACGCCAAATACGTTCGCGCATGTCCGATGTGGCTTTTGTCATAAACCGTGGGTCCGCACACAAACATTCGTACGCGGTTCTCACGTAGCGGTTTGAATTCCTCAATTGTGCGAGATTTAGTGTTGTAAACTTTCAAAACCAAGTCATTTCACCAACTGTGCTCCGCGAAAGGATATGGATTTTCGAAGAACTGAGCGACTTGGGAACGGCGTTTATGGCTCTAACCGATCGCAAGAACGTAACGACCAAAGCAAACGCGTTCACCCATTGTTCTCGCCGTCGCACCCAGATCGTTGTCCCATATCTAATTAATCTTATGATACCGCAGCTGATCTCGTTTGATTTCGTGCGTTCCAGGAAGTCCGTGAATCTGATGAATCGCGGCGCTTCTTCTCGAAGGCGGATTGACGAAATGTGAATTTTCGAAGGTCTTCACCCCTATACCTATATTAACCGAATAATCTCAATCTGCGAAACGGATGAATACTGACATGGCACAAGCGGTCCTCAAAGCAGAGAAAAAGGATGACTCGTTTATTCAGCCTGAAGTGAACATCGGGACGCTTGGCCATGTTGACAACGGAAAGAGCACGTTGGTGCAATCCCTTACCGGAATCTGGACGGCTCGTCATTCCGAGGAGCTGAGAAGAGGAATCACCATACGAATCGGCTATGCTGATGCGTTCATTTACAAATGCCCCAAGTGTCGCGGACCCTACAACTACAGAACGCAGACTAAATGCCCGGTTTGCGGGTCGGAAACGAAGTTCGTGCGAGGACTGAGCTTCGTCGACTGCCCAGGCCACCACAGCCTCATGGTCACAATGCTCTCCGGATCGTCTCTGATGGATGGCGCTCTTTTTGTCTTGGCAAGTAACGCAAAGTGCCCACAGGCACAGGATAGGGAGCATTTACTCGCGGCTGGAAGCGTCGGCATCAAGAACCTAGTCTTCGTTCAGAATAAGATTGACGTAATAAGTAAAGAGAGGGCGCTTGAGAATTTCAAGGAAATCAAGGCCTTCGTCAAAGGAACAATAGCCGAAGACGCCCCAATTGTACCAATCTCCGCACAGCACGGCACGAACATAGACGTGCTGCTCAGAGAGATTGAAGATCGAATCCCAACACCGAAACGAGATCTCACCGCGTCGCCCCGCCTGTTTGTTCTGAGATCATTCGAAGTGAACAAGCCCGGAACTGAGATAGACGACATAGTAGGCGGAGTGATCGGAGGATCGGTAGTCCAAGGCGTGTTCCGCATCGGCGATGAGATTGAGATAAGGCCGGGTATCCCAGTTCAAGAGGGAGGTAAGTCACGTTACGAGCCGCTGGTCACCACTGTTCGGAGCCTGAGCGTGAGCAGAGGGCAAGTGCAGGAGGCTACTAGCGGGGGACTCGTGGGGATTGGCACAGATCTCGATCCTTCACTTACGAAATCCGACGGCCTAGTTGGCAGTGTTACTGGCAAAACTGGTGCACTGCCGCCATCGCTTAGCAAGATCACCTTGGATGTTAACCTGTTCGAGAAAGTAGTGGGCACCGAGCTAGCTGTTCCGGTAGACAAGATTCGAAGCAATGAGGCATTGGTGTTGAACGTAGGCACGACCGTCACTTCCGGACTCGTTTCCTCCGCCAGAGAAAGCCTTGTAGACGTAACACTGCGGAAACCGGTTTGTGCAGAAGCTGGTTCCAAGGTTGCGATCAGTCGGAGAATCACTGACAGCTGGCGGCTTATTGGGTTCGGGACTCTGAGGGCTTAGAGTTGCCTGTTAAGGTCATATTGGATTCTAATTTCCTCATGATCCCCTTCCAGTTCAACATAGATGTCTTTCAGGAGATCGAGTATCTTCTTCAAAAGAAGACGGATTTCATAGTTCCTTCCGCAGTGAAGACAGAGTTGACGACCATATCGGCTAGGGGCGGAGAGGGAGCTGCGGAGGCGTCACTGGCCCTTCAGTTGGCGTCGCGCTGCCGCGTTGTGGAAGTTGCTTTGGAACCGAATGAAACCGTTGACGACGCCATATTCAAGGCTGCCCAAAAATTAGGTGCCGTAGTCGCGACCACAGACATTGAATTGAAGCAGAGGCTAAGGTCTATAAACGTGCCAGTTGTGTACCTGCGCGAGAAGTCTAAACTGGAAGTTGAAGGCATAGAGCCTGCCTACTTCTAGAAGATTCCACTTATGGATGGTCAGGTGCAGGAAACATGTTCAGACTGGTAACGGTTGAGGACATAGTCCGAATTCCGCCGCAGAGTTTCGGACATCCAATCGACAAAGCCGCCAAAGAACAGATCAAACTGAAGTACGAGAATGTGGTCGACGAAGAACTCGGATACGTGATCTTAGTTGTTGACGTTGACGTAAACGCCGTCGGTAAGATTCTCCCCGGAGACGGCTCGACATATCACAAAGTCACATTCAAGCTTCTATCCTTCTATCCAGAGATGCATGAAGTTGTTGAAGGCGAAGTCGTCGAAGTGACCGATTTCGGCGCGTTCGTCAGAATCGGACCAGAAGACGCGCTGCTACATGTCTCTCAGATCATGGACGATTACATATCCTTCGACGAGAAACACGGAGTACTGGTCGGTAAGGAATCGCAGAGGAAGATCGGTAAGGGAGACATGGTAAGAGGGAGAATCATTGCAGTGAGCTTTCCGCGAGGTGGAGCAGGCGGAAAGATCGGGATCACGATGCGCCAGCCCTTCCTAGGGAAGCTGGACTGGATCGAGGCTGACATAAAGCGGACGAAAGTCGTTCATGAGGAGAAGGCGGCTTGACTGACAAAGCCTGCAAGAACTGCAGGTTCATCAGCAACGGACCAGTTTGCCCCAACTGCAAGTCAAACAACCTAAGCGACGACTGGAGCGGGCTAGTAGTAATACTTGACCCGGCCACCTCTGAGGTTGCAAAGAGAATGGGGATAACCGCAGCCGGCCGATACGCCATACGCGTCCGCTAAGCTCAGCAACAACAACCACCAAGTTGTCTTGCGTGACCAGATTCATCCTAACTGACGCACAAAGGGCAAATTTCAAACGACCACTTGGCGAACTAGTCACCGGGACGCCTGAAGAATGCAATGGCGCCCTGAAGGACGCGATCGCAAGAGAGAAGCCCAAGCTCGTGGTACTCGTTGGAGATACTGTCTCGCGGAATAGTGTTCAATTCGGCATAATGCCTGATGTCATAATCATCGATAACAAAGAAAAACGCCGTGAAGCAGTTCAGTTCGCTTACAGTGGAAGACATAGCTTCAAGGCGACAAACCCAGCTGGTACAATCGATACAAACGCATGGAAAATCGTTGACGAGGCCGTGCGTAAGGGGAACAGCTTGGTCCTCGTTGAAGGTGAGGAAGACCTTCTTGCTTTGGCGGCGATCATATCCTCGCCAACAGGGTCTCTCATAGTCTACGGACAACCCGACCAAGGAATAGTGCTAGTTAGGGTTTCGGAAGAAAAGAAACGAGAGATCGAAGAGGTAATAGCGGAAATGGAAAGGGAAGACTGAAGTTACTTCTGGCCTTTCAGGAAATCTGTGAAGGCGCAAGAGCCGCATGTCCAACGTTCTACTGGTGCCTTATGGAAGGCCATGATGCTGCCGCATCGTGGGCATTTGCGATTCTTCAGTTTGAGCGTACCCTTCTGCTGGTCCACCTCATACAACGCGCCTAACCGTGGTTTCGGTGCTTTCTTTTCGCTCATTGAGCCGCGCCCTCCTTACCCTTCTTGGGGGCTTCCGGTGCTGTTTTCTCCTCCTTCTTCTGCTCAGGCTTGGGTTTCTCTTCCTTTCCTTTCTCCGGTTTGCCTTTTCCTTCCTTCGGTTTCTCTTCTTTTGGCTTCTCTTCCTTTTTCTTGGCCTTCTGCTCCTTCGCCTGTCTTCGCTCTTCGGGAGGAAGGTCGCGTACTTGAATGTACTTAGGGACTATTCTCGCAGACTGCAGGTCATCATAGACCTGTAACTGGCAAGTCGCATTTTGCGTGCCCGTCTTCGTTTCCACATCGATAACGTAAACATTCTCTGGTTTCGTGCCGTACTTAGCTGCCACGGCTTTCTTTAGTTCAATCCGCGATGGGGTGCCCGACGCTTCGTGATCAACTTCAATCAGGACTTCTTTTCTCTTGAGAAGAGAGTTGTAGTTGTCCTCTTTCACTTTGAATTCCATGAGCATTCATCTACCTTGATTTCTTCGCGGGTTTCTTCCCAGCCTTCTTTGGCTTGGGTTTCTCCGGCGCTCTCTTCTCAGCAGCGACTGCACGCTTTGGCGCCTCTGCCGGCTTGCTTTCGGGTTTCGGTGCCTGCGGCTGCGACGGAGCCTCTGGAGCGCCTTCTTTTCGTATGGTGAAATTGATCTGGTAGGTCTCGTCCGTAATGGTTCGCCCTCGCACTAGCTTCCTTCTTCTCTCGCCATGCCTGGTTGGTCGAAATCCTGGCCCTGAAGAGAGGACTATGTATTTCTTGGCGCCACCGTGAACGTCGGCCCTCATCGGAACACCGTTCTTGTCGCACCCACCGGATATTCGGAGCTTGGTTGGTGCGATTCCGAGAGCCGAGCCATCAATGTTTTCTCCAAGGGAGCGCCCAATGAGTGCCTGAGCGCGTGAGCCCTCGATCTCGCTCACGGTAGACTTGCCAGTGCCTGGATCTGAGACTATCAGTTTGAACTTGGCCATTACGTTAACCTTTGTTTAGTCGCGGAGCGATACTAGCGCCTGAACCCCGTTTATTAACATTGTCAGGCTGGAGGTCACTAGCGTTGTGGGTGAGTTCGGAAGTAAGCTTTCAGCTCCGAGATGCTAAGGAATCCAAGTTCCTTACGTTCCGGTCCAGCAGATTCAAGCCAGATATGTCTCGCCTTCTTGCCTTCAATCTCTGTAATGAACTCTTCAAGAGGTAGCAGACGGACGGATTCAGGTGTCTGGCCCGAGTAGAACTGTTGGGTTAGGTTTCCCCTCTCAGCCGAACTAAGCTTTCCTTGGCACTTGAAGTAGTTCAATTTGCCATTGGAATCATGTGAGATACCGATGACTGTGGCGTCCTTCAGCTCCAAAAGGAGCATTGAGAACTGGTGCATTTCACTTATGATGTGAAGGACGTCACTCGCGGAGATCATCGCAGATCATTATCCGGCACGGTGATCAGGCCTACGGTTTTCAGGGTCAAAGTGCCTATTCAAGTTTCACAGCTCGCGCCTTAACTCGACTTTGCGATTCATCGGAGTCGCCTCTCGATGATGGCGTTGATCTTAACGAGTCGCGGCAATTGACTGGATTTCTTCTGGTAGAAATGTTCATAAAAGGCACGTTGATGGTTACGCTAGCCGATTGGCAAATGTGCGGTGAAGCGAATGCCAAAACCATTCTACATTAAGTTCGAAGTCCCAAAGGAGTTGGCCGATAAGGCCCTCCAAGTCATACAAGTGGCTCGAGATTCTGGAAAAGTTAGGAAAGGAACGAATGAAAGTACAAAGGCCATAGAGCGCGCCGTAGCAAAGCTCGTCGTAATCGCTGAAGATGTTGATCCGCCTCAAGTTGTGGCGCATCTCCCCATACTCTGCGACGAGCGAAAGATACCATACCTCTTCGTTCCAAGCAAACTTGAACTCGGACGAGCCGCCGGCATAGACGTTGGTTGCGCCGCTATCTCGGTCTTGGACGGTGGAGAGGCCGCTAGAACTCTCAAAGAATTGACTGATGCGACAGATCAACTGAAGAAAGGCGGGGCAAAGAGTCCAGCATGAGCTCTAGGAAGGAGCACGCAGAAGAAGCGATCACCCCCGCAGAGGTCACTCAGATCATAGGCAGGACGGGAGTGACGGGCGAAGTGATTCAGGTGCGCGTTCGGATTCTGGAGGGACGCGACAAGGGACGGGTGATAACTAGGAACGTGAAGGGCCCTATCAGAACCGGAGACGTACTCATGCTGCGGGAAACTGAACGAGAGGCCAAGAAAATAAGGTAAGGAGTTCCGTCCAAAATTGCCGCGAACCTACAGATGCTCCTTTTGCGGTAAGGATTTCCATCAAGCAACAGGAATCATGTTCGTTCGGAACGACGGCTCAATTCTGTATTTCTGCTCAACAAAATGCAGAAAGAGTATGATGGTCTTACACCGGGACCCAAGGAAGCTGAAGTGGACCGTTTACTACGGGAAGAAGGAACGAGGTAAGTAGGCAGACAATTCCCTTGCAAGCTGAACAAACATTCTCCTTCATCAAACCTGAGAGCGTAATGCGAGGCCTAATCGGGGAGATTATTTCTCGATTTGAGCGAAAGGGCCTGCTCTTAGCAGCTGGCAAATTGATCTGGATGTCCACCGATCAAGCTCAGAGACTCTATGAGATGCACAAAGGCAAACCGTTCTACCAGAAACTTGTCTCACACGTAACTTCTGGGCCAGTTTTCGTAATGGTCTGGAAAGGACCTAACGCGATTGCGGTCGTTCGAAATCTGGTAGGAGCCACGAATCCCGTCAATGCCGCACCAGGAACCATTCGTGGGGACTTCGCGATTTCCGTGACACCGAATGCGATCCACGCAGCGGATTCACCGGAGAACGCGAAGCGAGAATTGTCAATATTCTTCGCGCCGAACGAGATCGTTGACTACTCGAAACCTACAGAGCGCGAGTTTCTACTGAAGTAGCCTAGAGACCCCAGATGGGGTTATCGCGTCTTTTGAGCTGGATAAGCTCTTTAATGGTTTCCTGATCGTTGGGCGTAAGTTCTGTCGGGAACTTCGTGACCAGCGTCTTAAGGTGCCTTTCCGGCACATCAGTATACAGCACATCTCCTTCAGCGATGTTGCGACCTACGACGCCATCCTCTATCGAAATCGCGACTTGCATCCCGACAACCGCCTCTTGGAGGTCATTTCCTTTGTCTTGGATTCTCTGCACGTCACCGAGCTTCTTTCCGGAACCTGCGATGAGAGGCGATTTCGGTTTAAGGCGCCCAGTAAGTATCTCAACCCCAACCACTGCAGGCTTGCTTCTCCTGAAAATGAAACCAGGGAGCACCTTCGCCTTGCACGGGCGCACCAATACATCGAGCTCGGCCTTCACACCTGCGATGCGTTGCTCCTCGCTCCACCTAAGATAATCCTCGATCATATGGTAGATGATGTCCGACCGGAAGATAGGAATCCCAGCAATCTTCGCTTCCTCTTCTGCGTCGGGCAATATTCTGACGTTAAACGCAAGCACCGTCGCGAGAAGACGATCTTCCTCGCTGGTCGCTTCAGCCTCAATCACGTCGCGCTTCGATACGTCTCCAATATCTGCCAAGCGAATCTGCACGCCATGTCGCGAGAGCGCTTCAGTAACCGCCTCCAACGAGCCTAGCGTATCAGTCTTCAGGACTATGCCTGACCTCTCTGTTTTGATTCGAAGTTTCTCAACTTCGTCCTCAACAATCCGCACATACTCTTTGACGTTCTTCCCTTTTGGAACGGCATATAGCGGCGACCCGGCGAGGGCGCTCTCGAGGTTGGGGGCGGCGATTTTGATGCCCGCGGCTGCGCCAACTCGTTTCACGCTTGTGAATCGATCTCGAGGGTCTCTAATCTCGTCTAAGGGCTTTGGCAGCAAGATCGCGCGAATTTCAGTTGCGATCGGTTTATCGCGCCCACCAAGTACGATCGTGTCATCGATCTTTAGTGAGCCATCATAGATGATTGCGTTTACGGTTGTTCCAAGGCCTGGTTCATCTTTAACCTCGAGAACCGTGCCTCTAGCTGGTCCAGAGGTAACCTGCAGCTCACTGGAAAGATACGCCTGCGTCAGGCCGGTCAGGATCGCGAGTAACTCTGGAATTCCTTCACCGGTCTTCGCACTGACTGGGATTATGGCTACTGTCTGGGTGAACTCTGAGACTCTGTCAAATCTTTCAGCGCGGAAACCGAACCTGGATAGAGTTCCGATCATCGTGTAGATTCGATTGTCAAGTTCAGTCTGGATCTCTGGGAACTGCGACTTCATTGAAGCCAAGAAGGGTGATTCGGGATTGGATTTCCATCCTGTTATGGCGTCGAGCTTGTTGGCGGCAACAATGAAAGGCGTCTTTCGGCTTTTCAGAATGTTTATCGATTCAACGGTTTGAGGTTCGATGCCCTTCGTGAGATCGATTACCAGTATAGCGATGTCCGCAGCGGAGCCGCCTCTTCTCCTAAGGTTCGAGAATGTTTCATGGCCGGGCGTGTCTATGAAGAGAAGTCCCGGCACCTTCAATTCAAAGTGGAACTGTTTGAGTAGGTCGCCGCAAATCTGCTCAATCGTCGAGCTTGGAAGAAGGCTGGCACCAATCCATTGCGTTATCTGACCAGGCTCACGCTTCGCAACCGTAGTGCCTCTAAGCTTGTCCAAAAGAGTGGTCTTTCCATGGTCCACATGACCCAGTACGACCACGATTGGTTGACGAAGCGGCAAAGTGACCACGTTGGATTGGCAATTTCTCTATTCCCTAGAACGACCCTCCCCCCTTAAACTTTAGTTGCCCCTTCTACATTCGACTCGACCCATCTGCAAGGCTTCAAAGAATGGTGCTGGAACAACACAACGTGTTCGATGATCTTGCTAAACCTGTACGCGAGGCTATCAAGGAACACGGTTTCGCAGCCCCGACCGACCCACAACTCAAAGCGATTCCGGAAATCTTAGCGGGCAAGAATGTTTTGTTGATCTCGCCGACGGCATCCGGGAAAACAGAAGCCGCAGTACTGCCCGTCCTTAGTATGTACGTAGCGAACAGATCTGAGGAGCGGGGCATCAAGATACTATACATCACCCCGCTACGAGCTCTGAATCGAGACATGCTTGAGCGATTCGAGTGGTGGGCTAAGCGATTAGACTTAAGGATCGGGGTTAGACATGGAGATACGGAAGTCAAAGAGCGGACTATTCAGGCCAAGAATCCCCCGGATCTACTGATCATAACGCCTGAAACGCTTCAAGCCATCCTGACTGGCCGCATAATGAAGAGACATCTGAGCGCCGTAAAGTATGTGATCGTCGATGAAGTTCACGAACTCGCGGAAGACAAACGCGGCAGCCAACTCGCATTAGCCCTTGAGCGACTACGCTGGGTGACCATGCACGATTTTCAGATCGTAGGGCTGTCCGCAACTATTGGAACCCCAGAAAAGGTTGCCCAGTTCCTTGTGGGCAACGGAAGGGAAGTAGCAATTGTGCGAGTTCCGGTCGGAAGAGAGATACAGATCGAAGTCACATGCCCGGAACCAGGATCCGCCGATACGGAACTGGCATCTAGGCTATACACGCATCCAGAAGTGGCTGCGAGACTGAGACTCATGCGGAGCCTCATCGAGAACCATCGCTCCGTCATACTCTTCACAAACACCAGAGCGATCGCGGAAATCCTAGCGAGCAGGATGAAGGTCTGGGATGTGGATTTTCCGATCTCAATTCACCATGGATCCCTCGCGAAGCCCTCAAGAATCAGCGCGGAACGAGGACTGAAGGATGGCCAGTTGCGAGGACTAGTGGCTACGTCGTCTCTTGAACTCGGAATCGATGTCGGCAGCGTGGATTTCGTTATACAGTACATGAGCCCCCGGCAGGTAACTAGGCTCATTCAACGTATTGGTAGGAGCGGGCATAGGGTTGGACGAATGGCTGATGGAGTAATCATAGCGCTGGATTCTGATGACACGCTTGAAGCTATGGTGATCGCTCGACGGGCGCTTGACGAGCAACTCGAACCTGTCACTATACCCTACAAGCCGCTGGATGTCTTAGCACACCAACTCGTGGGGTTACTGATCCAGAAGGGAAGATGGTACATTCATGAAATCATGGAGATCTTCACGAAAGCTTACCCTTACCGAGATCTGACCGAGCAGGATTTGATCGGCGTGCTCACCTACATGCACACCAGATATCCCCGACTCGCATGGTACTCGCAACAGGACAGCGTTATTCTTCGACCTCGAAGACTAGAGGCTCTGTTTACCTACTATTTCGGCAAACTATCCATGATTCCCGATGAGAAGCAATACTTGATAGTCGATGAGACGAATGATGACGCCGTTGGCCTCTTAGACGAGGCGTTTGTCGCAGAGTACGGGGAACCGGGAAGAAAATTCATTGTTCGTGGGTCGCCATGGCGAATGACAAGTATTCGGGGCGACAAGATCTACGTGAAGCCCATCCGTGATCCCACTGGATCGATTCCTAGCTGGGTGGGCGAGGAGATTCCAGTTCCATTTGAGATTGGGCAGGAAGTCGGTTCGATCCGGCGGCATGTGGAGGAAGGTTTGCGCGCAGGGAAACCTGAGTCGGAGTTGATTGACGAGTTATGTAAGGTCTATCCGGCTAATCGATCAACTTTGGGAATGGCTCTGAGTGAGACTGTTGAGCAAGTCGGTAGAGGTTTGCTCATGCCGACTGACAGGAGAATTCTTGTGGAGGAGTGGGAAGAGTTCGTCATAATACACGCGCACTTTGGATTACTCGTCAACCGAACTCTTGCCAGACTCATCGGCCATGTACTCTCCGAGGAGATTGGACAAACGATTGGCGTTCAGCAGGACCCATATAGGATAATAGTTCAAACTTCAGGCGCAGCCAGCACCGCAAAGATCGTTCAGGTTCTACGTGATTTAGCCAAGGCGGACGTCGGCGCGCTAGTGATTGAATCCTCGAAGAAGACTGGCCTCTTCAAACGACGTTTAGTGCATGTTGCGCGCAGATTCGGCGCCATTACGAAATGGGCGGAGTTCAGAAGCATCAACCTTCGCCAACTCATGAGGAGCTTTGAAGGGACCGTCATCATGGAAGAGGCGCTCAAAGAGACCTTGGAAAAAGACTTGGATGTTTCGAATACTGAACGTGTGTTGCACATGATTGGCGGTGAAATCGAACTATCGGTAGCGCGTCCCTCCGAAGAGACTAGCCCTATCGCTAGGCTTGGAATGGAGAGAATCAGTCGAAAGACGGATCTGATTCCACCTGAGAAGATGCGCCGGATTCTACTGGAATCGACGAGGGTCAGAATTCTAAATGAGTCACGGACCCTCGCCTGCCCGCGCTGTCTCCAATACGCGGAGATACAGAGAGTGAAGGATATGCCCGACGAGTATCCCTGTCCTAAGTGTGAAGTTGGAAGACTCGGCGTCACCTCAGAACTCCCCGAGACGATTACGAAGATAAGCGCGAAGAAGGGTCACAAGCTTTCGGAGTCAGAAGAGAGAGTCGTTGAAGAACTGGAAGAAAGTGCAACCTTACTGCGGAAATATGGTAAGCCGGCAGCGTACGTGATGGCCGGTAGGAGAATTAGGCCGACTGAAGCCAAGTCTGTACTGCGACGGACACATAAGGTCTCAGACCGCCTGTTTCAATCAATTATGGAAGCGGAACGAAAGGTGCTGCGCCGCAGATTCTGGTAGTATGTACTTGGGTGCGCTCGACCTCCGCAACGACGATAAGCGGGAAGGCTCAGTGAGTTACTGGGCAATGACGAAAGCTGGTATTGGATTAGTTTATGCTCGAAGAAACCAGATCGGAGCCCGCAACGCCTTAGATCGAGACGTTCGGGCGCGGAAGGAGAAGGCTCAGAATAGGGCAGCTAGAAATAGTTTTCAGATAAAGGAACTTTTGTTGCAGTAACGGTTTGGGAGCTTTTATATGTGAAAGTAGCTGCTCTTTGCAGTACCGATATTTTGGAGGAAAATAGTGTAAATGTCAACTGAAACTAAACCGAAACGGACAACCACATACATTGCCGCCGTCGTACTGATTGTCATCATAGTAGCTGGCGTTGGATACTACTTCTATCAATCATCAATGGTGCCACCAACACCTACGACAACGACAATGGCAGCACAGTACAAGGACACCATTGTGATAGGAACAACTGACTCAGTCCAGACGACACTCGATCCAGCGGACGCCTACGACTATTTCGCAGGTAGCTTAGTCATGGTCAACCTTGGAGGAGGGCTCGTAGACTACAGACCCGGCACAACTGAAATCGTCCCCAACCTCGCCACAGACTGGAGCGTAACCCCTGACGGCATGACTTGGACATTCAATCTTAGACACGGCGTCAAATTCGCAGACGGAACACCCTTCGATGCAACGGTAATGAAATACTCAATGGATCGTCAGATGGCCATCGACGAGCCTGAAGGGCCATTCGCAGGTGTGAGCCTCGATACCTTAATCAACAAAACCGTAGTGACGGGCACATATCAAGTACAGTTCGTTCTGAACCAACCCTTCTCAGCGTTCTTGGCTATGGCGGCGTTCGAGCCATTGTGGCCTGTCAACCCGAACATCGCTGTAAAGCAGGGTGATCATTTCCCGGTCATCAACTATACTGGCAACGTGAACACCGAGGTACCAAACAACATTGGGCCTTACATGTTGAGTAACTGGGAAAGAACCGCCGGCAAGGACGTTGAAATGGACTTTGTCCCCAATCCAAACTGGTGGAACGCCTCAGGTGGGTATCCGAAAACCAAGAACATAATCTACAAGTTCTATTCTGATTCCACGACACTCAACCTTGCACTGCAAAGCGGAGCCATCGATATTGCCTATCGGCAGCTAGCTCCGGCTGACATCCAATCATACCAGTCGAATCCCAAGTTCAAAGTATGGGTAGGGCCCGGTACATTCATTCAATACCTTTCGTTCAACGAACTGCAGAAACCCTTCGACAACGTGAACATCAGAAAGGCAATTGCAGCAGCTATCGACAGAAATCTAATCGCCAACACGGTGTTCCTCGGCCAGGTAATACCATTGTACAGTATGATACCCGCTGGAATGTCATACCACCAAGACGTGTTCAAGCGGTACGGTGACGCCAACATTACGTACGCGACACAGCTACTTCAGGCTGCGGGCTACAGTGCATCGAATCCGCTGAAGTTCACGCTGACATATCCCACCGGCCACTACGGGTCAACAGACGGAATTGCCTCAGCCTTGAAACAAGCACTGGAGAAGACAGGCATGATTCAAGTGACGCTTGCCAGCGAGCCGTGGGCCAACTACAGGGCCAGCACCGCTGCCGACCAACTGCAGGTATACATTTACGGTTGGTACCCAGACTTTATCGACCCATATGACTACACCTATCCATTCCTGCCACCAGACGGATTAGGCACTGCACACCAGCACTACGTCAGCGCCACAATGACACAATACTTGCACACAGCTGCAGGCAACACAGATCCCAACGCTTTTCCGCAGATCTACGGACAGATACAAGATCTGATCGCAACCGATGTCCCGATGGTACCACTTTTCCAAGGAACGACTATCGGCGTTGCCAACCCAGCAGTCGGCGGAATAGTCTTCGATGCGACATTGTACTTCAGAATGTACCTTTTGTACGAAACAGCATCCTAGAGAGAGAACGGCTGGGTAAGTTTAAAGCCTAGCCTTCCTCCTCCTCTTTTTTCGTGGGATTAAGAGATTACGTTGTTACTAGAATTCTTCTTACACTGCCTATGATTATGATTTTGTTGACCACTGTCTTCATAGTCATGCGAGTGTTACCAGGAAACCCAGTACTACTTAGGTTCGAAAAGACCGCGGACCCAGCGCTCGTGGCGCAGTACACACATCGCCTCGGATTGGATCGACCGCTTTACCTGCAGTATTTCGACTACTTGTGGGGGCTACTGCACGGAGATTTAGGCATCTCCATGGCTGGGGCTTTCGAACCGGTAGGTCCACAAATAATCTCCAGATTCCCCGCGACACTAGAACTGACATTCTACTCTTTCATCGTCGCCGTAGCCGTTGGTATTCTTACTGGCGTGTTTGGTGCTCGCAAGGGTGGCACCCCCGACGATGCTGTGAAGATCTACGGGATCTTGATCTACGCTTTTCCAGTCTTCTTTCTGGGAATGATATTGCAGCTAATCTTCGGAATATGGTTCCGGTTGCTGCCCGTTGGTGGTAGACTGGATCCTGGTGTGAATCCAACCTATCTAACGATTGGTTCAATCCCTCTTCAGACTGGCATCTACACATTGGATAGTCTACTTTCCGGCAACATTCCTATGTTCATTGACACGGTTCGACACTTGATTTTGCCTGCCGTTGCTCTCGGCCTCGTGATATCAGGCGTCTTCGTGAGGATGACGAGAACGAATATGATGGAAACGTTAAGGGCTGATTTCGTTACGGCTGCTCGGGCAAGAGGCTTGAAGGAAAGAACTGTTGTCTATTCCTACGCATTGAGGAACGCGTTGTTGCCAATCGTGACCATCATGGGATTGCAGTTCGCTCTCCTAATTAGCGGTGCAATCCTAACGGAAACCGAGTTCAACCTGCTCGGACTGGGAACGTATCTCGTGGATAGGATAAATTTCAGAGACTACACAGCCGTGCAAGGGACGGTCGTTTTCCTTGCAGTCCTCATATCCTCCGTCAGTCTGATTGTCGATATTCTGTACGCTTACTTGGACCCTAGGGTGAGACTGTGAAGAAAGGCAATTCGTCCCAGCAGTCTGTTTCACTAATGGGGCGAGTCCTCTCCCCACTCTTAGGCAAAGGCTCTGGACGGTTTCTAATGCTGATCGGGATCGGGCTCACCGTCTTCATAGCGGTTATGAGTGCAACTGCGCCATATCTCTCACCTCATGACCCTACACAGATCGGCCTTGGTCCATCCAATTCTCCGCCAAATGCACAATATCCGCTTGGAACAGATCAATATGGTAGAGATTTGTTAAGTCGCACGATCTGGGGCGGCAGATTCATTCTACTTGTCGCAGTCGTCGCTGTTCTGATATGCATGGCGATAGGCCTGCCGATTGGTCTGATATCAGCCTACAATGGGGGTAATGTTGATAGAGCAATCGCCCTTATCATGGACAGCATCTATGCGTTTCCCAGTCTCGTGCTAGCAATTATGATAATCAGCGTGTTCGGGGTCACCATAATCAATGAGGCGTTGGCAATCGCGGTCGTGTATATTCCAAGCTACTTCCGAGTTGTGCGAAGTCAGGTGCTCGCCGTGAAGGAGATGCCATATGTTGATGCCGCAAAATCTGTCGGAGCGGGCGGGTTCTCGGTTTTACTGAAATACATCTGGCCGAACGTTACATCCTCAGTTGTTGTAGTGGCGACCGTGAATTTCGCCGACTCTATATTGACGACCGCGGGACTTGATTTCATAGGCCTCGGTCTCCCCGTGACACTTCCCGATTGGGGAATAGATCTCACGTATGGACGACAGTCGTTGCCAGTCGGCGCTTGGTGGACAATTTTCTTCTCGGGTCTAATGATCCTCCTCGCCGCTCTTGGTTTCTCGCTCATTAGCGAAGGCTACGCGGAAAGAACTAATCCGAAACTCCGGTGAAACCTTGGAAGAACTCCTACGAATCGAATCACTCTCAGTTGAATACAGAACAGGCGAAACCTCTGCGACTGCAGCACGAAATGTATCTCTCGAAGTAAGGAAAGGCGAAACGCTCGGCTTGGTCGGAGAATCAGGCTCTGGAAAGTCAACCCTGGGCATGGCAGTAATAGGCCTAATCCAATCCCCGGGGCGGGTAACATCAGGACGAATATTCTTCGAAGGGATGGATCTCAGAGAGCTAAAGAACGATGAAATGATGGCTCTCAGAGGAAAGAGAATCGCAATGATCTTCCAGGACCCAATGACCTCTCTCAATCCCGTGAAGAAGATCGGCGACCATTTCATAGAGTATATGCGAACGCATGAGCCCGGCTTGTCGGAAGGGGATGCGAAGTCGCGAACTAAGACCGTTCTTGAGGATCTTGGAATACCAGCGTCCAGGATTGATGATTATCCCCATCAATTCAGCGGAGGAATGAGGCAGAGAGTCATGATAGGACTTGCATTAGCGCTCCGCCCTTCGCTGATTATTGCTGACGAACCGACAACGGCTCTCGATGTTATCGTTGAGGCACAAATACTCAAGTTGATGAGGGACTTGAAAACCAAGTACTCTCTTTCTTTGATGCTGATCACACACAACATGGGGATTGTCGCTGAGATGGCCGACAGAGTGGCCGTGATGTACGCGGGCAGACTGGCCGAGGTGGCTCCCACCGTCAGAATCTTTGAGAACCCGAAACATCCTTACACTCAGGCTCTCTTGGAATCCATACCGAACATACGTGCCGAAGACAAAGTTCTCAAGACAATTCCAGGATCTCCGCCGGACTTGCTTGAGATTCCGTCCGGCTGCGCTTTTCACCCCCGTTGTCCATTTGCCTTTGACCGTTGTGGAATTGAAGTTCCCACGCCGATATCAACAGGAGAAGATTCAGAAGCTGCCTGTTTCCTACTGGAGGGAGTTGTTGCACGCCATTCATTAAAGTCACAGGCCTGAAGAAATATTTCCCCGTACAGAAAGGTCTGCTCGCGCAAATATTCTCCAAGAGTTCCGAGTACGTCAAAGCTGTGGATGGAGTCTCCTTTGAGGTCGAGAAGGGAGATGTATTCGGTCTCGTGGGAGAATCAGGTAGCGGCAAGACTACAACCGGTCGGATCACCGCTGGGCTATCAAGACCGACGGATGGCAAAGTATCGATTGCTGGCACTGAAATCTACTCGCTTCAGAGAAGTGAACTAAGAGAATTCAGAAGAAAAATGCAGCTCGTATACCAAGATCCCCTCTCATCGCTCAACCCCAAGATGACCATAGGAAACGCTGTGGCCGAACCGTTACGGTATCTGAGCGATGAACCTGCTTCCAAACGCGGAGACAAGGTTCTGGAGCTTCTGGACCGAGTAGGTCTCTCCCCAGCTGACACATTTTACCCAAGGTATCCGCACCAGCTGAGTGGGGGACAGAGACAGCGCGTTGTAATTGCGAGAGCAATATCCATTGATCCAGAGTATCTGATCGCAGACGAACCGGTGGCAATGGTCGATGTATCCGTGAGGGCTCAGATAATTGATCTACTTCTTAGGATGCAGAAAGAACTGAATTTGACAATACTTCTCATCACGCATGATCTGGCAGTCGCGAAATACATGTGCAACAAAATTGCCGTTATGTATCTGGGCAAGATAATGGAGTACGGCGGGACGAAAGATCTATTCGCCAATCCACTCCACCCGTACACACAGGCCTTGCTACAGGCGGTTCCAATTCCAAATCCTAGGGAAAGATCGGAAAAGCAGATACCGTCGGGCGAGATATCCAGCGCGTTGAATCCTCCCGCCGGCTGCAGATTTCACCCCCGATGTCCACGTGTATTCGGTAGATGCTCCACAGAAGTACCGGAGTTATTGGAACATGAAAAGGGCCATTTCGTTTCTTGCCATTTGTACTTCGACAAATAGCATCATACCCGAATCGATAGCTCAGCTATACGGTATGACCTTTCCCTGTTAGCGGGCGCCGCCGCCTCTCCCATTGGTCACATCTTTCGAACCCAAGCCTAGAATACAGCTCCTCTGTGCCTTCGACCGCGACCACCTTGAACTCTGCCGCAGGGTAGTTATCCAGGACGGTTCGAAGTAGTGATGATCCGATGCCATGCCGCTTACGAGGATTCGCCACAGCAAGATACATCACCGTGAATTGATTCTCCGCAGACATCGCCAGAACTACGAGCCCGATGATGCTGTTGTTCTCAGTCGCAATCCAAAATTCATGTCCCATTGCGACAACGCTGAATTCAATGTCCTCGCGCGATAGCGGTAGCCCCTTCGCGAAGTCTAATCTCGTCAGATCGCCTAGCGTTCCTTTACGACAGCCGATCTGTGTGTGCATTGGTGTCACGTTACTACACGAGGCATTTCATTTACATTGGCATTTTACCGCCGACTGACAGTCAAAGTCATCGCCAAGTTGTTTCTTAGAAAAATGCAAACGCATCGAGTGCTGGGGTTCAACGAACCGAATGGGAACAACCAGTCTCAACAACCGTGAACATGATGCATCAACTGAGTTATGGATTATCGTGACCGTCTCTGCTCGAATGCTGACGTTTCCTACGCCACAGGAGTATCCCCACGATAATAGTGACCCAGACAAGTCCTAGGCCAAGCATAATCATAGAAGGCTCATAATTGCCTTCGGAGATCAAGGCCATCTTATTCGAATCGAATACAAATTGCTTCGGCTCCCAAGCATAGATAGTACCGTCCAAGAGCTTGGAAGACCTCGTGCCGTTGATGTTGAATTCTTTGCTCATAAGAAGGTGATACGGCCCCGAGCCGAGGGGCGTGAGCGTCACGCGGTATGAACCGCTCGGGTTTAGAATTATGATTCCAACCTCGCCGCTTAAGGTGAGAAACGAGCGCGGGATGTTCTGCACAAATCCGCCTGATGTTGAGTCGTATCCCGTTGCTCGACTTTGGTCGTCGAATACTGTTGGAACAGCCAAGTCTCGTAGGCCCATTCTGATATACAGATAGCTCTCGACTGCAGGGTAAGGGATGGGCGGCGGTTCGGCTGGTTGCGGAGAAATCGTGGCGACGTAAACACCCTGATCGCGAGCACCACTCGACCAATAGAATCTGCCAGTACGATTATCCCATCTCAGATTCACGGAAGTCTCGCCAGTCGACGGGGTAGTGGAACAGTCGATAGGCATGTCGCAGTAAAGCGTACTTAGCGAGGCTTGATGCCAATCTCCATCAACGAACTGAACCATTCCTGGGCTAACGCTTCCACTTGTCCCTTCCGTGAAAAACGCAGTAGCAGAATTGTCAAGCCCCACCATAACAAATTCGAATGGAAAGTACCCCCATGGCGGTGGAATCTGTCGGAGGGTTTCGATGAAACACGGGCACCCTGCTGACCCAGGAATATTCCAGCTTCGGGATGCAAAATCATTGCTCACATGAAGCGTGTAATTGGGACCGACACTGGAAATATCCGCATAGAATGCGAACGATTGCGGCAACCGCACAGGATCCGTGTAAATTGGCGCACGACAAACACTGTCGGACAAGGAAAACGGATCACAAAACCTAGGTTGCAATGCATCGGTCGAATTCCACACAAGAAAAGCATATGTCGCGAAGAATACTCCTTCCTCCAATTCCGCGAGTTGGACCACGTTCTGAATCCAAAGGACCATGCTCCCCATGGAATTGGAGATCCAGAAGTTCTGCTGGATCGAGAAACATTCGACCTCTGATTGTGTTGCCCCCAAGCTCGTGCAGTCTCGATTCAGTTGACCACCTCTTCTGGAGTGAACACTCGCTCCATCTATTGTAATGCTGTTCCATGCGCGAAGAACATGACTTAGACTACTCGTCAGTGTCGAGTCAATCTCTAGAGGAAGGCTCTGATTTGAAGCATTGGCGCTCCACTCCGGAGCGAACGCGGCTAGCAGCAAGAGAAAGAAGAGGGGGGTCATCTTGAGAAGGGGCAAGAGTCTGAGGTCTAAGTGCGTAATGATTCTATTAACTTGTCTAAATGGTTCACGGACCTGCTCTCTTCGAGAAGCGATTGTCATTTCCCTCTAAATTCAGTAGTTGTGGAAGATAAGCTGCAAGAAAAAGAATATGGCTGCTAGGATTTTCAAAGCCACTGCACACTGATCCATGACAACGGAAATTCAATTGAGATTCTCGGTGACGTATACCACAAGGTTTATTTTGACTCAGAGTATTGCCGTCGCCGAACAAGTGTTCCACGAATATTCGTGATTCCTACTGGGTTTGATGACGCTTGGGTAAGCAGATAAGAGTTCAGCGGAGAGGAAAGGGTGGTTCGGTCTTCAGGGCGCGGACCTTCAGACGCGTCGCCCCTGTTCGATTTCCAATGATCGACGCATCTCACCCAGTGCTAAAGGGAACCGTAAGGGAACTCTTGCATGATCCTGGAAGAGGCACACCCATAGCCCTAATTGAATTCACAACGGGCGGTGCGTGCTGCATTTCAGCCCCAGAAGGGCTTTCGATTAATCAAAGCGTTTCCGTTGGAGCTAACGCTCCACCTGATGTGGGCAACATATTGCCACTGGGACGAGTCCCGGAAGGCACGTTGATATCAAGCGTTGAATTGCGGCCGGGAGATGGCGGGCGGCTGGCTCGAGCTTCAGGAACCTATTGTATGGTCGTGGCGCACACACCACAAGGGACCGAGCTCCGTCTTCCTTCAGGAAAGTCAGTCTACATGAATGACCGATGCAGGGCCATCATTGGAGTAGTGGCAGCTGCTGGCCGAACAGAGAAGCCTTTCCTCAAAGCGGGATCTGCGAAGAAACTAATGCGCTCACGTGGTCGCGTATGGCCCACGACGAGCGGCCAAAAAATGGTTGCGGCATCGCACCCACACGGAGGGGGGCGTCACAAACATTCCGGAAAACCAACAACGGTATCCAGGAACGCGCCGCCAGGAAGGAAGGTTGGAATGATTGCGGCTCGTCAGACAGGTCGAGCCAAGCGCGCTGTTAGAACATGATAGGGGATCGAAGATGACATTAGTTGACCCATTGTCGAATGCGTTGAATACGATTTACAATAATGAAAGACGCCACAAACGCGAGTGCATGGTCTGGCCTGCATCAAAATTGATGGGGCAAGTGCTGCGAGTGATGCAGAAGAACGGTTACATTGGCGAGTTCGAATTCATCGACGATGGACGTGCAGGCAAGTATAGAATCCAACTCTTGGGTCGAGTGAACAGGTGCGGCGTAATTAAGCCAAGATACGCCATGAAGATCACAGAGGTGGAGAATTGGGAGGAGCGATATCTCCCCTCGCGCGATGTCGGAGTCTTGATTGTCAGCACACCTAAAGGTGTGGTTTCGCACGCCGATGCTCGAGCATCGAAGACCGGAGGTAGACTCCTAGCCTACGTTTTCTGAATTCACTTCTGGAAACGCTTTAATTGCGCACTGACATTTCCGAGTAGCCTTAACACCTTGAAGAGAGTTGAGTGAATTGGCGAAGGGACCTCAATACAATCTACCATTCAGGCGCCGATTCGAAGGGAGAACACATTACGGAAAGCGAAGGAAACTGGTTTCTTCCGGTAGACTTAGGTTAGTTGTGCGACCCTCAAACAAACACCTGGCAGCTCAGCTTGTTGAAGCCCACATTACTGGAGACCATGTGTTAGCGTCCGCTCACTCATCAGAGCTCAAGGAGTACGGGTGGAAAGGTTCATGTGGAAACATGCCTGCAGCATACCTCACTGGATTGCTGGCCGGGTCACGAGCGAAAACTAAGGGTTTCAACGAGGCAATATTAGACATCGGCCTCTTCGCAAGAGGACCTGGATCAAGAATATTCGCCGCAGCAAAAGGAGCTCTAGACGCGGGACTCATAATTCCACACGACGAAAAGGTCATGCCGGATCCGGATCGAATTCAGGGAAAACACATCGTCACCTACTCAAAACAAGTAGCTTCTGAACCAGAAGTATACAAGAAACGATTCTCTGCCTACGTGAAACGAAAACTCAAGCCCGAAGAACTGACAGAGCACTTCACGGAAGTACAGGCCAAGATAACGAAGCCACCGGCGGCGACAAAGCCATGAGCACAAAACAGAAAACCAAAGCAAAGCCAAAGGCCTCAGCCAGGAAACAGAAGGCGAAGGTCACAAGAAAACCAAGTGCACAGGCAAAGAAGCCTGAGAAACATGTGACTGAAGCGCGTCCTGAGAAGATTGAGGAAATCAAGGAAACCAAGACAACTAAGGCAGTCAAGGAGATTGCCCCAAAGAAGACTTTCCTCATCGCCGTCAGACTTCAAGGCCCAGTCGCAGTTCCATACGATATGGACCTCACGCTAGGCAGCCTCGGACTGAAAGGAAGATTCAACGCGAGAATCTTGGAGAAGAATGAAAGTACTGTAGGTATGTTGAGGAATGCGAAGGATTACATCACCTGGGGTGAGGTTAAGCCACAAGATATTGCGGCACTGCTTGAAGAGCGTGCGGAACTTGCCGGTGGAAGTTCATTGACGGACAGTATTGTGAAAGAAAAATTCGGACATGAATCGATAGAAGCACTCGTCACGGCCCTCGTTGAAGGCCAAATCGAGCTGAGAACGTTGTGGCAAAAGGGCATTAATCCAACGTTCAGGCTCCATCCCCCCTCAGGCGCATTCCACGCAAGCATCAAACGGCCCTTCAGAAGCCGAGGCGAACTGGGTTACAGAGGCTCCGAAATATCGAGTCTTCTGACCAGAATGATCTGAGAACTCACCTGTATGTCGGATGAAGAGCAGATCTCATGCTCGGTTGTCCATGCCACTGAGAACCAGGTCAATGCATGTAACCCTCATTCCGCTCAAGATTCCTATTCTCGAAGTTGGCCAAGATCTCGGTAAGGCTATCGTCGCAGCAGTCAAAGAGCAGGATTTTCGACTGCGACGCGGAGATGTGATTGCAGTCGCAAGCAAAATTGTTTCAATTTGCCAAGGTCGGATCGTGAGATTAAGTGAAGTCAGAGTGTCTGGAACAGCTAAGACGCTTGCAAGAAAATGGAAGATGAGCAAGCAATTGGCTCAAGTGGTAATGGGTGAAGCCGACGTCATACTCGGAGGGGTAAAAGGGTTTTTGCTCACATTGAAATACGGCGTTTTGACCGCTAATGCCGGAGTCGACATGAAGAACTCGCCACCAGGAACAGCAACACTCTGGCCCACTAACCCCGACCAATCAGCAAAAGAATTACGCGGTATGTTGGAACGGCGTTACAAATGCAAAATTGGTGTCATGATTGTCGATAGCCGGGTGACCCCGATGCGTCTCGGTACGACTGGGTTGGCTATAGGCATCTCAGGGTTCCATCCAGTACGGGACGAGCGAGGAAAACCCGATCTGTACGGAAGAGAAATCAGATTCACGCGAACAAATGTCGCCGATGACCTAGCGGCTTCTGCACATCTCCTAATGGGTGAATCGAAAGAGCGCGCCGGCGTAGTGGTGGTTAGAGACGCGCCCGTGGAATTAAGTGAATCCGGCAGTGGGCGCGCAGCAAAGTTGAACTTAGAACGATGTTTGATCGCGAGAAACTTGAGTGAGGCACGTTAACGCCAATTTCCCTTGAGCTGATACCTAAGAGCGAAAGCCAAGATTGCGACAGGGATAATTAGTGCAAGGTTTCCAATCCACCACAGAATCTTCTCAGTTAGGTCGATGCGCTGGGCGCTATTAAACAAATCAATAGCAGATTGAGCGTTCTGTTCTGCAATTCCAAAATTCTTGGCTGCGAAGGCATCTTTAGCCCTTTGCAGTGCTGCATTCGCCTGTACAACAAGCTGAGACGCCTGCGACGAAGTTACGCCAAGCGTTTCGTTCCTCAGTTCCCCTGCCGTTCCTAGCAATTGGCTTGCTTGATAGTAATCCTGAGGGATGGTTGCGCTATTAGCCATGGTCTCAGCTGAAATAGCTAATGCGTCGGCTTGCTTGAATTGCGCTAAGGCGAATTGAGTGTGGGCGTCAGACAATAGTTGTTGAGCGATGCCCAGCCCTTCAATTCTGCTCGCTGAATCCGCGATCTGGACAGCGTCTGAAGCACGTAATATCGCGTAGAGTGCTTCCTGAGCGTCTCTTCCATCTTGAGCGTCACCGAGAAGAATCCGGATTCTTCCCTGTGTCTGATTCAATGCAATCATTGACAATTCCAAATCCGGGTTGAGAAAGACTGCGGAGCCCAAGCTGTCTGGTTGAAGGACTTTGATGAATTTTGCAGATGAGTTACTGCTTTTCAAGTATGTGATAACGGCGCCGTAGTCCTGGAGGGTGTTTCTGTCGTAACCTATCGGCTGCCGATCTTCAATCCAGTATATCCCGAGTCCTTCTCCAAGCTCGAGACGGATCGCTAGGGGATCAGAGCCAGGCGCTTCGTTAGGATCGAGTGTAACTATGCTTCTTACGAACGGCGAGCTCAATTTCACGACTTGGGACTCGTTGATCCAACCTAGGATGAGCTTAGACCAGATTGTCATGTCACCTTGTCCAGAAGCAGCCAAGTCTAAGAACCCCAGTCCGGATAACTGGGTCTCGTAACGCGACAGTCCAATCATGAGTCCATGTCCTCTCGCATAGGTTGTCCAATCGCGATCTTCTTCAACCACAGCGAATCGTCCTATCGACCCAGTCTTCGTGGCAATTGGAGTCACGAGCCGGACCATGTCTGCAGTCAGGCTTGGGTAGAATGAAAGAACCAGCATGAAGTCGTCGAACGATGTCATATTAATGAATCGAGAAGCAGCAACAAAAGCATCGTCGGCGATTTCAGCGATCCCTGAGGTTCCATCAGTTCCAGTATACTGACCATACAGCTTAGGGAGCGTTATCCATTCCGTTGCGTTACCGGTGACTGATAATTTTCCGTATGAGACATCGTAAAAATACCGTGCAACTCTACCGAAGAACAACTGGCCTACCTCTGCTTTGCTTGAGAGATGTGGGTAGTCGGGGAAATCAACCAGAACCAGGAGCGTCCTCCTAGTTCCGCAAACGCAGGTATCAGACGCGGAGATTGGAATAAGCTTCGGGCACATCACCAAAACAGCCAGGAAGACAAAAAGTGCGATTTTGGGAACTTGGGCCGATATCGCGATCTCTCCCCCGCGGTCTAAGCGTCACTCGTATGGCCCACTAAAAGGTTATTTATCAGCAAAATTGCCGACGAGGTTGTGACTTAAATGCTCAAGAACTCGAAGGAACTAGCATACGACGTGCAATTCAAGACGGGCTTTCGTGTGTACCTGTGTCTTATGAAATTCAAGCTCGCATCCGTAAAGGACATACAAAAGGCAATGGAGTTTCCGACCCCTGCCCAAGCGAAGTACCATCTGAAGAAGCTCGTTGAGTTGGGATTGGCGAAAGAGGATGGAAGCACGAATTTTGCGGTCGTAGAAAGAAGATTCGGAATTCTGCGGTTCTTCTTCAAGTTCAGGAAGGCGATCCTTCCAATGAGCTTATTCTACAGCCTCTTCTTTGCCGCTCTAACCGTGTTCTTGTTTGCTAGATCTCCGAGCGTTGAGCTTGCTCTTCTAGGAGGTTTGATTACAGCAAAGGAGCTAGTGGATACGTATTGTCTACTTTCGACGCTGTAATTTCTTTTCATTGGTGGAAAATAGTTTAGGCATGTGCTAGGCGAGGTAGGGGTGACCTACCCATCTTTGGGTTTAGCGGTCTCGCAAAGTGTTAAAAACCAAATTCAAGTGCGATATCGATCAAGGAGAAAATTTGAGATGAACACTAAAGCGATTGCAAAATCAACTGCAGCACTTGCCGTTATAGTGATAGTCCTCGTAGCAGGACTCGCAGGAACAGTATACTACTACTCCTCACAGGGGCCACAAGGGCCAAAGAAAGTAACCGTGCCCACCCCTAGCTTCGTATCATCTTCGACCTACGTCGCAGAGACCGCCAACCAGTTCCAGTGGCTCGATCCCGCCGTCTCGTACTACCAGTATGACTTCGAGATCATGAACAATCAGTACGAGAAGCTACTGTGGTACAACGGCGCGAGTAGCACGGAGATAATTCCTTGGCTCGCAGAGAGCTATACGCAGGTCTCACCAACGCAGTACAACTTCAAGCTACGCCAAGGTATTACGTTCCAAGATGGAACGCCGTTCAATGCCCGGGCTGTGTGGTTCAGCTTAAACAGGTTGCTGATAATCGATGGAACCTCAGGTTCAGGTGATCACGGAACTCAGGCTGCATGGATTGTTCAGCAAATGTTGGACACGAGCCTGTTCACGTACTTTGGAGCAAGTCCAAGCTACGATAGCAGTTGGGTAAACCAGGTTCTCGGTCTGAACTTCGTGCAGATCGTTGACCCCAACACCATCAACATCAACATCATGACCCCGACGACCCAATTCCCATACCTGCTATCCAATGAATGGGCTGACATCGTCTCGCCATCATTTGTAGTATCCCACGACTTCCCATCAGCATGCAAGACTACCGACTGCAATGCCGACAGCATCGATTACACGGCGTACTTCAATCACATAGCGGGACACGGCGAAGTAGCGATGAACTACCTCGACCTACCCAAGGATGGCTCAAAAGCAGGCACAGGACCATACTACATTGACAGCGTGAACCCCACCACCTATGAGATTGTAATGAAGGCCAATCCAACCTATTGGGGTGGACCAAAGAACTGGAGTGGTCCTCCAATATCGGTCGCCATAAAGACCCTTGACTTCGTGTATGTTCCAGATCTGTCAACTCGTCTGCTTGACGCGAAGGCGGGCAAAGCAACAGCCATAGGCGTGAGCTCATCTGACATCTATTCAGTAGCTGATAGAGATCAGTGGCTCACCAACGGGAAACTGGTATCTGTCGTCCCAGGAGTCACGATCTACGGACCATATCCACAATTCACAACCGATTGGTTCAACTTCCTAACCAACGTAACCGATTCCAGCGGCGCAATTCGCAAGTTCCAACCCTTCGCGGATCTGCGATGGAGAATGGCTGTCGCTGACTCGGTGAACATGACCGACGCCCAAATCAACATAAACAACAGACTAGGCCAAGTTGCAACCAACCTGATACCTCCGGGCACAGCACCTAACGGAGCCTACGACCCGAGCATCACGGTACCTTACGGCTTAGACTTAGCTAAGATGACGGCCTTTATCACAGACGCTTGCAAGAACCCACTGACCAGCTTCGTGGACAACAACGGACATCCATATGCTGCCGGAACCATAGACAACTCGTGCAACCCCAGCAATATGCAAACAATCGGAATGTACGTTGGTGCTGGTGATGTCTTGGACCAGAGGATCCTTTCTACAATGGCCGGAAACCTCAACAGAGTCTCAGGGAAGCTCGGTGTTACCTTTACAATCATTCCAGTACCTGGCGGCCAATACTACACTCTAGCCTCTAAGCACCAAATCTACATGTACTGGGGCGGTTGGGTTGCTGACTACAACCACCTAATCGACTGGTTGGGTCCCATGGAACAACCGGCCGGAGCGTACCCTGCATGGAACAACATGAACTACACAGTGTTGAACCAACTCTTCATCCAAGCAACTGCCGCCGATTCTAAGGGTGACGTTGCAGGACTGCTTGCCATAAACAAGCAGATGCAAGAGTTCGCGAACAACGCTGTCATCTACCTCTATATCGACTATCCTCTCGTCTACGCTGTGAGATCGTCGTTCCTGCAAGGATTCTACTATAACGAAGCAACCGCAGTAAACTACTACGCAACGTGCTCCTATGTAACCTCCCTATCGTAAGCGGTCAAACCTGACCGCTTCCTTTCCTCTTTTTTGGAACCAACCGAAAGATATAACACGTCTGTCCGAAATATCGCGGATCGAATGGTCGCTGGTGACACAGTGAAGATCTATGAATATGTCATCCGACGTCTCGCATTGATGATCTTTGTCTTATTCGGTGTAAGTGCCATCGTCTTCTATCTGGCAAGAGGTTTTCCGTCAGCGTTCGCGCCGTGGGCTCAATATATCACGTTCAGGATGAAGCCTTCTCAAATCCAGGCAATAATCGTAGCTCATGGGTTCGACCAGCCTCTCTACATCCAATACTGGTACTGGCTTCAGGACGTATTTCACGGGGACTGGGGATTTTCGAACTGGGCCAATGGTCTGCCTACATTCGAAGTATTCGCTTCTCGTTTCCCATTCACGGTGGAGTTGACTGTTGTAGCGGTCATTATGACCGTCGTAATCGGTATACCGCTTGGTATCCTATCCGCTTTGAAGAATAATACGGCTGCGGATCATGTGTCACGGATTATTGCGTTGACAGGATATTCTACGCCCGCATATTGGTTCGCGTACATTCTGCAGTTGGTATTCTTCTACTACTTCTACGTCTGGGGTTTGCCAAATTTGCCGAGCAGCGGAGCGATTAGCCAGGGATTAGCTAGTGCTGTGCCTACCGTCACGGGCATGCCGCTGGTTGATGGAATACTGGCGGGTAATCTCACGTATACCGCTGACGCGTTTGCGCATGTGATACTGCCTGCATTCAATCTCAGCTTCATTAGTCTCGGTTATCTTGCTCGAATAGTCAGAGCAAGTATGCTGGAAGTTCTTAGACAGGACTATATTATCATGGCTAGATCAAAAGGGCTTTCAGAACGCGTAGTTATCTATCGACATGCGTTGAGAAACGCAATGATCCCGGCAATGACGTTAACAGGGCTATTCTTTGCTGGACTCCTTGGTGGTGCGATAATAACTGAGACCGTGTTCTCTTGGCCTGGTGTCGGTTACGTATCGCTTCGAGCCGTTTTCCAAGGCGACAGTAACTTCCTCTTGCTCTACAGCCTTGTGACCGCTCTGATCATAGTGTCTTCAAACTTGGTTGTCGACGTCATGTACGTATTTCTAGATCCGAGGATAAAGTACTAGGTGAAATGCATGACGGAAACAGTTGTTCAAACTGACACGAGACAGAGTGAGACCAAAGCGCGGATCGCAGAACTCAAGTACGCCCTCTACCTAATGCGGCAGAACCCACTCGTTCTTACAGGATTGGTCCTCGTCATCTTCTTTGTCGTATTGGCAGCTGTAGCAACGTTGGTCGTGAGTCCTGACGAAGCGTTCAAGTTGGAGTTTGGACAGAGCTACTGCTGGAGCAGTTCTATCTTCTCGTGGACCCAGCTGGAAGCCACATGCCCTCCGGGTACGAATTTCATATTGGGAACCGATGGCTTCGGAAGAGATCTTTTCAACATGATTATTTTATCGATACCGCTGGATCTTGAAATCGCGTTCGTGATAGTCGCAATTGCGACCGTGTTCGGAGTAGCGTTAGGAGCGGTTGCGGCTTGGGTCGGAGGAAAGTTTGATGAGGCAATCCTTAGAATTACCGACATTTTCTTCGCGTTTCCGGGTCTTGTGTTGGCCTTGGTGTTCGCCGCGTTGTTCGGAAGGACAATTCAGACATTAACTATAGCCGTTCTCCTGGTCTGGTGGCCAACTTACGTTCGATTGACACGAGGTCAAGTGCTCGTTGAGAAGGAGAGGACCTACGTTGAGGCACTCAAATCGATTGGAGTGAATCCAGCACGTATAGTCCTCTTTCACATCATACCCAACTCGATCTATCCGATCGTTGTCCAGATGACTCTGGACATTGGTGGTGTAATCCTCACTTTCTCAGCTCTCATGTTCCTAGGATTCTCACCCAGTCCTGCTTTGCCTGAATTAGGGAATCTTGCCTCTGACGGGATCGGCCACGTATTCACGGCACCTTGGCTGATCGTCTTCCCGGGACTCACCATACTGATCATCGCACTGGCGTTTAATCTCGTGGGCGATGGGTTAAGGGACATTCTAGATCCGCGACTAAGAAGGTAGTTACATGGTGTCCCAAGATCGCGAACCCATACTCGAGACCAAGGACTTAACGGTGCATTTCAAGACCTACCGCGGCGAAGTCAAAGCTCTAGAAAAGGTGGAATTAGCGCTCCACAAGCACGAAGTACTCGCTCTCGTGGGCGAGTCAGGTTGCGGCAAATCAGTAACTGCACTGACAATACTTGGCCTTCTTCCGCAAAACGCTTTCGTACTCGAAGGTGGAATATTCTTCAAAGGAGAAGACCTCCTCAAGATATCCAGCGAACACATGAGAGAGATTCGGGCGGAGGAGATTGCAGCTATTTTCCAAGACCCCGTGACGTTTCTGAATCCAGTGCTGACCATTGGCGTTCAACTAAGAGAAGCCTTCCTAGTACAGAAACACGTATGGAGCGAAGTGTCCCACTACAAGGGGAAGCCGTCGGGAGAGGAGATTAAGGATTTCCTCATGAAAAGGGACACGCCGGAGACGAAATCCCAACACGAGAGAATGTCAGGAAGAGAGAAGGAGAAGATAGCTCAGGACCTTTCCGAGAAGATCCTTCATTTAGTTCGCCTTGCTGACACAAAGCGCATTCTTACGCAATATCCTCACGAGCTGTCTGGTGGCATGCGTCAGAGGTGCATGATTGCAATGGCTTTGGCAAGGCGTCCTTCAATAATCGTAGCAGACGAAATCACGACGGCGCTCGACGTTACCGTCCAAGCACAGATCTTAACGTTGCTGACGGAATTGCGCGACGCTATTGACGCATCAACAATCCTGATCACTCACGACCTGTCGGTTGCAGCGGAGACTGCCGATAGGATCGCGGTAATGTATGCCGGAAACGTTGCGGAAGTAGCAACGACCAAAGAACTGTTCAGAAACCCACTGCACCCGTACACGCAACTGCTAATGAGATGTATCCCAGACGTCCGAAAACCAGTCGTTCGACTCGAATCCATCCGTGGTAGCGTTCCCGACCTGATCGATCCACCGTCTGGTTGCAGATTTCATCCTCGCTGCCCGTTTGCGATGGAGATTTGCCGGGAGAAGAAACCTGATCTCAAGGACGTCGGGAATGAGCACCTTGTTCACTGTCACCTTTATTGAGGAAGAAACTTGACTGAAGAGATCCTAGTCGTCGACAACCTAAGAAAGTGGTTTCCAATCAAAGCCGGCCTTCTCCAAAAGACTGTGGGATATGTTAAAGCAGTTGATGGAGTGAGTCTGAAAATACGGAGAGGAGAAACCTACGGTCTGGTGGGCGAATCCGGCTCCGGAAAGACAACACTCGGCAAGAGCATCCTACGCCTAATTGAGCCGACAGGAGGAACGGTCCTCTATGACGGAATAGACGTAACGAAAGCAAAGAAAAGAGAAGTCAAGAAGTTACGAAGGCGCATGCAAATAATTTTTCAAGATCCATATGCGTCGCTGGACCCGCGGCAGACAGTCGGTTCTACGCTAAGTGAGGCTATGAGAACACATGGATTGGTTTCGTCCAAGAGTGAAGCGATCACGCATGCTAGGGAACTTCTGCTCAGAGTCGGATTAAACGAGGAGCACTTGTTCCGTTTCCCCCACGAATTCAGTGGCGGTCAGAGACAGAGGATAGCCGTTGCGCGAGCATTAGCGGTCGACCCTGACTTCATCGTGCTGGACGAGCCAACGTCGTTCTTGGATGTGTCTGTACAGGCTCAGGTTTTGGATTTGCTGAAGGATCTGCAGAAGGAGCTGAACCTTACCTACATGTTCATCTCCCATAACCTCAGCGTCGTCCAATACATGAGCAACCGGGTCGGAGTGATGTATCTCGGTAGTATTATGGAAGATGCTGAACGTGACATGATTTACAAAGCGCCTGAACATCCATACAGCGACTTCCTTATGGCAGCCATTCCGATACCCGATCCAGAATTCAAGAAAGTTCGGAAGCTTCTGAGTGGTGACGTACCAAGCCCAGTCAACATCCCACCTGGCTGCCGATTCAATCCGCGTTGCCCCTATGCGACCGAGAAATGCCAAGTCGGAGACGTGCCATTCTACACTGGATCAGGCAGCCACCACAATGTCGCCTGTCATTACGTGGTGGATTTCGAGGGGGGTACTCAAACGCTCAGACCGGCAATCCCAATTCAGACCGCAGAGGCTCGGATAAGATCTTAGGCAGCGCACACATCCAGAGAGATCCGGTTTGCCTAAAGAGCAAACCGTCCACGGCGAAACGCAAGCGCCATGAGCGTAGCGAAGGCAAGTGCCACGCTGGCTGATGATCCCCAGAAAAGCGCTTGCGCCAATGACTGCGCATGAGCATTGAACAACGCAAGTTGACTTAGATTCCATGCCAGAATGAATGCAAGGGCACTTGACAAAATGTACCCTCCTCTACTAGGGTTGGGGGTTGACCGTGCAAAGAGCACTATCGCGAGTGAGCAAAGCAACTTTCCTGCTACGAATAATGTTGGACCGCTCCCCAAGACTAGCGGATTAATCTCATGACTCCACGTGGCAATAGTGACTGACGCGTCGAGAGTGTTGAGTAAGGCAGCACCCAAACACGAGAGCCCGCGGGCTTGACTTCCAAGCCAGCCTGCCCAAAACATCGCAACGCCAACAAATGCTACCAGTAACCCTTCTAGATGCCCGGCCACGAATGTGCCGAACCCAGCCGCGATGAAAAGTAATCCGAGGAGGAACATTGCCAAGGAGATTGGCGTGACCATGCTTTCGAGATGTTCCATCCAAATCGAGACCCATTCTTCTACCCGATTACATTAACGTGGTGTAGAACTCACCAAACTATCTGTCTGTCATAGTTTGTGTCGCTGGATACTACTCGAAATCTTATATTGTGAGCGGGTTCTTCTGGAATGGTGATTGGAGCTTCGATCATGTCACGTGAGGACGACAAGCAAAACAAGAATGTGCATTTGGAATGGCGTGACTATGTCGCAATCATGATCGCTTCTCTTGAGACAACCCTTCTGCCAATCATCATCTCAGTCGCCGTTCTAATTCTCATTGTACTTGCTTTGAGATGGTAGTGTATCTGTCAGCATTAGCTATCAAAGCGCGTCCTCGATTCAGGATCGTCGCTTTCGCTTGCCCTCACCATTACCTGAAAGAGCTTCGAACGCTGCCACAACTGCATAAACCAACACACCGATTGTTAGAAATATGGTAGCAAAGGCGACTAGCGCAAGCCTGCCCTGTTCCTCGCTGACAATACCCAGCTCCCGCATCCATGGGGGCAGATTGAGGACGCCTGAAGCGCCCAGTGTAAGCTCGATCACACTAAGTGCCAAGAGCGGGGTCAAAATGACCACAATTATCCAAAAGATGAGTCGCCAGTTCCGCAACATCGCCAACGTCCCGCCAGCTCTAGGTGGAACCGTGCGGACTGGTTGGACCGTTATTTCTTTTGAGCTTGGTTTCGCGGTTCGTGAAACAATTACCGATGTCGACAGGTCACTGCGCATCTCGCGCAAGGTTAGGGTGATGGACTTCCAATCGATGACTGATTGCCTCGTTAGAACAGCCCTCGTGAGCAGAAATGTGGCAATTGAGCCAAGCCACACGACCCAAGTGAAATCCAACATATCATAAAACTGAATCACATGATACAAAGCCAGTAGAACCCTGAGCGTAGCTAGGAGTGACATTCCGAGCACAGGGTACAATCGCATCGGAGTCGGGAAGACTGTGATGCACGATCCGAGGAAGCCTGCGGCGAAGAGTGTTACTAAGATATTTGCGACCCACCATACGCTCCCCAAGCCAACTTCGAACAGCGCTCGAATGAGAGGATTGAGCTCGCCGGCTAGACCTCGCTGACCAATCCACATAGCTGTATACAGGCTGTCAAGCACCGCTAGCCCAGTCAAAGTGAGTACTGCCGTTCTAATTCGCCCTCGAGGCCACCATGCTTTCAGGACATTGTCTCTGGTGATCTGACTCAGTTTTCGTCCCAACTACTGTGGCTGCCTGATGGTTCGGGTTTGGCAGAAGATAACGATTTCATATTATGTCGCACGTAATTTGGTGTTGAAAGACAAGACCTGCCCAATTGAATCATTTTTGTGGAAAGCCCTAAATACCGTCC
>Ga0315281_10000935_pt1 | contig 42077 bp, 38 predicted proteins | sample YL17G07_0_MG_FD_204540 | JGI IMG/M metagenome (GOLD analysis project Ga0315281, IMG submission 204540) | Sediment microbial communities from Yellowstone Lake, YNP, Wyoming, USA - YL17G07_0 | ecosystem: Environmental > Aquatic > Freshwater > Lake > Sediment | place: USA: Wyoming | collected...
GTATCCAGCATCACAACGGTTCGCACATCCTTGAGAGTCATCAACGCGACAAATCCCTCAAGTTCGGAGTCGGATAGCGCCGTCTTGCGATTGGTGATCACAAATTCGAGCTGCTGATCCTTGGCGCCCACCTTGCGGCGCGGAAATTCAGTGTCATAGAGCACAATATCGAACTTGTTCATTGCGTTGGGCAGGCCATGGCTGGCAGCGAAAAACACTATCGTATCGCCTGCCTCCGCCTGCTCTTCGATATCACGGAATGCGTTTTTGACCGCTGCGGAAGTGGCTTCCTCCTGCCTGAGGAGGCGAATTAATTCCCTTGGAACTGAGCCTCCGGCGGGTGAAATGAGCAGATTGTATATATCCGTGGCGTCCTTATCTGCTCCCTCAAGCCCATTCTCCGGAGGAAGATTCTTATACTTTCCGACGCCGATAATAATGGCCAATGTTCGTGGGCCGCTTTTTGCCGACTGTGTTCTTACTGGTTTTGTGGGGCGCGATACCGTTTGTTGAACAGGTGGTGGTGTATTCTTCTGCATCATTTTTCCGACCGTCGATGCGAAGGCTGTATCAAATCCCTTCAGACGATATTTGATATTGCTCGGGGTCGTTGGGGCAACTCGCCGTAATCCCACAACAGCCCTGGCTGCAGAAAAAGCAGTCTCAACTTCGTCGCGGTTTTCATATTCTCCCACCAGCGTAATACGGCCATCGCCCCCCAGCGTTAGGTCGGCTTCGCGTAAACCAATGCCCTGGAAGGCGCGGCGAATCTCGCCAATTTCGGATTGAGTAACTGGTTCGACAGTCGGCGCGCTGGACTTCTGGGCAGATACCAGTTGCGGGATACAAATAACCGCAGTTAGCAACAAGACCTGTGCCAGCGATCCCAGTGTCCGATAAGCGAGTTTCATTTTATCTCCAGAACCTCGCTTGACTGTACCCATCCCCCAGTACCGGCTTTGGGTTTCACCTTTACCCATGCCACAACTGGTTTATTGCTTTCCTTTACCTCGGTTTTTTCCTCGATACGAACAACATCGTCCTTTTTCAAAGATGCGACACTCTTACGCTTGGGACCGGTATCGCTAAATAGCACGGCATTGCGCTTGATCTTATGGGTCGCGACAAATTCTTCCGCTACTTTTTCCTTTAACGAGCGGGTTTGAATGGCTACCTGCTGCGGAGCAGCTTCGCCAGTCGTAACGGCGCTGCCAGGGGCGCTAAAGCGCTTCGGCCTCTCGCCTGTGCCAAGGAGACCGAAATCAACGGTACGCGTTGACTTATACTGACCTGCCTCCACCGTTAGGGTATAGCGCATCGGGACTGGAAGAGGGATCGGCAACTGCGCACGAGGTGGAATCTGCAGCCTGTGCCGATAGCTCGCGTGTTGCGCCTGCTGGATAACGACATCCTCGACATAATCGTTCTTACCTTCCTCGGCGATCGTGACCCACTGCAGGCGGTCGCGCGACATTCTCATGGCAGATTCAACCGGTATGGGTTTCCCGGCGCTGTCCCGCAGTGCATCGCCTTTGGCATCCGCCAAAACCAACTTGTCATCATCGCCAGCCTTAAAACGTACGATTTCGACCTTGTGGCGGAACTTGGCCTTGATATCCTTTGCCGCAGGATCATCGGCAAAATAAGTAAAATCGAACTCGGGCACTGGCGCATCGTTTTCGTTACCTTCAACCTTGACATCCAGGCGATCCAGGCTAAGACCGGGTTGACGCCTGGGTAACGCAGGTTGTGCCGCATGTGCATCTCCTGGGCGTGCAACAGCTTCTGATTTGCTGTAAACCGCTGCACACTTGCGCCATGCGGTCATACCGATCATTACTGCGGCAGCCAAACCCGCTGCGACCCCTACTGCGTTCGCAGTGCGTCTGTCATTGGTAAACTGCTTGGTCAGCGCGCTGCCGAGCGCACCTATTGCAATGCCCCCTACAGCCGCAAGTCCAAGGTTAGCGCTAATGCAGGACTCAAAGCTGTCGAAGGCTTTTTCGCCGCTCGGCATATGAGTACATCCGGCTACATAAGCAAAAAGTACAACCGTCGCCGTTGTCCGCCTGATATGGCGTATTTTCGTTGTTGCCTTGTGTGGTTGCATGCGGTGCATGATGTCTCTCCCCATCAGTAGTCCGGCAGAAATGCGCTCGAGTCGCGCCAAAAATACTCTAAACAAACCCCACAGGTCGCGCGATATCATCTCTTGCGGAAAGGGATGTTGGTAGCGCATTCAGTCCAAAGTGCGAAACCTCGTGGTGTGTTCAAGAATTCCTAAGTACTGTAGCAGTTTTTATGAAAAATTTCAGTTATGTCCAGACATCTACAAACAATCATTCAGCCGCTGCATTTTCCCCATTTATCAGCACGAAAGCAGAAATCACCGAGCAGGCTGCTTGCTTCCCACGGAACCTGCTGCTGTTGAGTTTCCTGTGCAACATCGGCGCGCACCTGCTTGAACAGCTTTTCAATCGGCAGCCCAGGCGTGTTGAGATGTGCCAGCAAGTGTTTGACATAGACACTATTTTTCTGCGATGTACTTTCGATGGCGATAGCACCTGGTGCTGTGGAAAATGCAATCAGGGTTCCGCTCGGCGCCTGGACAGGAGCTAGGCCCTGCGGGGCTCCAGCGCCTAATCCGCGAGTTCTGTAACGCCTGGCATCGGCAAGCTGGGCGGGGGCGAAACTGAACGGGTTGTTGCGACAGGCATCCAGAATGACGAGATTGACCCCTCCTCTGATGAGCGCCAACCGCTCCAGCACCTCCGAAACATCGACGCCGCGTTGGACGATATCGTCCTCAGACTGCACCTCCAGATCAACCGGCACAAGGTAATTTCGTCCTTTGAGTTGAACACCATGACCAGCATAAAACAGCAATCGCACCTGGCTTTTGGACGCGAGCTGGGAAAACTCGCGCAATACATCCAGCATTTCCCTTTGTGCTGCGTTTTCGCGAAGAATTACCTGAAAGCCGAGCGCCTTAAGCGATGATGCAAGAGCCTGAACATCATTCAATGGATTGCGAAGTGGCGCCTGCCGATAGGTTGCGTTGCCAATAACCAAGGCAATGCGCGTTTCAGTTTGCGCCAAATCGCTGGCATTCACCTCACTGAATACTGATAACAACACCATCAACGCACCCAGCGTCGCCATGAATCGCCCTGCTCTTTGCATCATGCCTCCCCTATGTCTCCTATTGTCTGGCGGGAAGCTCATTGACTATTTCAACAGCCTGGACATAGGGACTCGTCTGTAACGCATTAAAAACAACCTGCGCTTCTTCTTTACCCACCCAAAGATAATAATCGCCTATCTGGGAAGGCCCCGCGACAATCTCCACCCCCATTCCATTGATGAGAGTTCGCAAATCTCGCTCAAGTGTATCCTGGTGAAAGGTTACCTTGAGAAACACATTGTTTTTTTGCGCGCTCAGTTGCAGGGAGCGGGCCTGGGAATAAATATCTTCCTGATTTCCCCCGGGCCAAATCTGCACGATAACTGCAAATTGCACAGCCACCACTCCGCATGCCAAGGCGAATGCAGGAGATACGCTCACGCTCAATTGACGCACAAGACCGGCTAACCAACTCTGAGGCTCCAAATCGTGTGGCTTATTCTGCCCCTTGATGCGCTCCATCACCTGCTTCAACCCGTGATCCGGCAAAATCCCCGCTGCTGGGTCATTGCTTACAACGCTTTGCAAGGCATGCTCCCAAGCCAGAAGCGTCTGCGAATCGGGAGAGCTTCTGAGTGCGAGCTCAAATTGCTGGCGCTGCTCCTTTTCGAGCGTTCCGTTGACATACCAGGATATCAATTGTTTCATTTCCCTATCCACGTGCTCTCCGCCTAGATTTTTATCGGTCTGAGCTGCATAACTTCAACACAGGCCGCAAGCTGCGCTCTTGCATGAGAAAGTCTGCTCTTGACAGTCCCTTCCGGAATACCTAGAAATGCAGCCACCTCCGGCATGGACATACTCTCGAAATGAACCAAGTGAATACATTCCCGGTGTTTATGCGAAAGTCTCTCAAGGCAGCGTTGAATCAAATCACGGACTTCCTTTTCTGCAAGTTGGGTGAACCCGTCCGGTACCTCAGCGTCTATGATATCGGCGAAATCATCGATATCATCGTGTAAATGCGCATGCGAACCGCGCATCACCATCAACGCCTTGTTTCTGGCAATACCGAGGATCCAGGTACTGACCCGCGAATCCCTGCGGAAGCGACCAGCGGCACGCCACACCTCGTACATCGTCTCCACCATGATTTCGTCAGCCGACTCGGCATTTTCAATCATCCTGCGCGCAAAAGCATAGACCCGGCGCGAATACAGCCGGTATAACTCTTCAAAGGCTGCATGACTTCCCTCGGCCACCTGGCTCAAAAGCAACTGCGCCCGCTCGTCAAGGGAATTGGTTTCTATACTCATGAGTTGCGTAAGAGTGAGGAATCGTTCAAGCGAATGGAGAAGGGATACTTGATGACAATTCTACAGAATCATGGAATATTTCTGCATGAATATTCTTCTATGGGAAGCTGGAAGAATACGGGAAGGCAAAAAAACGGCGCTGCGCCCAACCATCAGGCGCAGCGCCACTGCATCACTTCAAAAAAAATATTCTTGTGTATTTACTGTGCTAGCACACCTTGTCAGTTATTGCCGATGTTGATTTTTTGGACATTCAGCATGCCGCCACCACCCTGCACAATCGCTCCCGTGACTACATTTGTGGAACCGGAACTGGCATTACCGACATTGAGCTGCTGGCTATTGAGCAACCCCGCCTGCCCCTGTATTACAGCACCCACGGCGACATTGGAGGTACCACCAGACGCATTGCCAATTTTTGCCTGCTGATTATTGAGCAATCCGGCCTGACCTTGGACAACAGCCCCCACGGCGACGTTCGACCTGCCGCTACCCGATGCATTACCGATCTCCAACTGTTGATTATTGAGCAAACCGGCCTGGCCTTGCACAACTGCGCCGGCGATCACATTGGACTTGCCGCTGCCTGAAGCATTTCCGACTTTCATTTGCTGATTGTTCAACAAACCGGCTTGGCCTTGCACAGCAGCGCCCATCATCACATTTGACTTGCCGCTACCGGAAGCATTGCCGATTTCCATCTGCTGGTTGTTCAGCAGCCCAGCTTGACCCTGTATGGCTGCACCCATCTTGACGTTACTTGAACCCTTGCCGGAGGCAGTGCCGATATTCATGGTTTGGTTTTGCAGCAAGCCCGCTTGGCCCTGCATTACCGCACCCACGGCAACATTCGTCTTGCCGCTGCCGCTCGACCCGCCAACGTTCATTTGCTGATTGTTAAGCAACCCGACTTGCCCCTGCATCACAACACCAGTACGAACTTTTGAAGACCCAGTTCCCGATACGGAGCCAAGATTCATTTCCTGATTATTCAACAGACCTGCCTGACCTTGCATAATCGGACCTGAACTGACATCCGACTTACCGCGACCGGCATTGCCTACCGCCATTTTCTGGCTATTCAGCAGCCCAACCTGGCCCTGTTGGACATTGCTCACCGAGACTTTAGAACTACCACCCTTGCCGGCATTGCCGATGGTCATTTCCTGACTGTTAAGCAGACCTGCCTGTCCCTGGTTAACGTTGCTGGCATTGACATTGCTTTTACCACTATTTGCGCTGCCAATTTCCATCTTCTGGCTATTCAACAACCCAACCTGGCTCTGATTGATGTTCTTGGCGTTTACTTTTGCTTTGCCTTGACTGCCACCCGTGGAATTTCCAAGATCCATAGACTGGCTATTTAACAAACCGACCTGGCCTTGGTTAATGTTTTCCGCGTTGGTCTGCGCAAAGGAAGGGACGGATAGATACAACCCCGAGATCAGGCATGCCAGCATAGTGCGTTTAAATAAGACTGTAATTTTCATCGCCATCTCCGTGTAGTTAAATACGCTCGATATTCCCGGCGCCAGTGATCGACTGTGTCACCTTTGCCTTGCCCTTATACTCGATATTGCCGGCGCCACCAATCGTCGCCTTCAGGGTTTCATCGGCATGCAAACGTATTGTTCCCGAACCATCTATACGGGCTTCAGCGACCTTGGATTGAAATTTGGCAGTATCGATGTTTCCCGATCCCTCAATGCGCGCGTAGAGCAATTTCCCGCTGCCTGAAGCATTGATGTTTCCCGAACCCGGTATCAATGCAGTCAGCTTTTCGGGTCTGATATTCTTAAGCGTAATCTCGCCACTGCCGGCAGCTTCAACCAATATAGACTCTCCAGCGAAACCTTCGATCAAACTACTTCCGCTACCCTCTGCCTTGAGACTGCGAAAAGTCTTGATCGTCACGGTGTACTTGAGCCCCCTGTCGGTTTTGAAGCTTCCCTTGCTCGCCAGAATCAGCGTATCGCCTTTCACGCTGACATCCAGCTGCGCCAATACCTTGGCCTCCGCTTCTACAACTACTTTCTCGTCGTCTCCAGGACGTACAGAGAGATCGCCAGGGGTGCTGATAGTTATTTTTGTGACACCAGGCGCAGGACGAACCAGCTTTTCAAGAGGCGCAGCAGCAGCAAATGAAGCAATAGATGCGCCTGTGGCCATGATCAGCAGTAAACCCAATGCCGGGATTTTCATGTGCACACTGCTATTGCCGCCTACAAGAAACTTATCTTCATGTCAGCCCTTCGACAGAATGCATATCGCGTGCTGTAAATTCAACACCACAACCGGGTCCCCCTCAGCAAGTCTTGGTATGCCAATCGCGGCTGGATTGTGATCCACATCGCTGCGAAAACCGCTGCCTTCATACAGCAATCTTCCGCCCTGCCAGCAGCGCAGTGTATTTCCCCCGGGCTTGCGATTGTCACGTACCGTCGCCTGATCGGAGGACGGCACAACAGCCCCTGTGTGTGACGCTGGCGGGGCGCTGTCTACTGCTGCACCCTGCACCTTCATCTCAGCCAACGCCAACAGAGGAGACAGGCCGGCGACGAACAGTAAAGTGGAAACTGCTAATAATCTACGCATGGCGGCCTCAGCGTACGTTAATGGTGAAGTTAGCGAAACCGAGCGATGGCCCCACAGCCTTTTCAAACACGGACTTCAACTCCGCCACGGTCTTGATGGGGGTTGCGACATCAATATCACCACCTCCAATTGCGGGCAACACATCGGCAAAAACGTCCCTGTTTGATGCAAAGCAGACGATTTGCTCTGCAATGCCTTTTGCATTTGCATCGATATTGAAAGTTTTATCCGGTGGCAACTGTACCCCACTCCGAGCGTTCACCAATGCATCCTTGACAAAGCGATTCGGGAAAAAACGCGCTATCTGCTTGCTATCATCCTGCATGAAACAGTAGACATAAGCATTGCGGCTGGGGGTGATTTTGACAAACACCCTTTCACCACGCTTAAAATTGTTTGCTCCCTTGGTGGCATTGACAGTAACTGCTATTGGCGAATTATCCATGGGTACTGCCGGTTTAATGGTGGCCAGCAATTGCCGTGCTTTAGGAGCGGTATCGTAGTGATTTGCTTCAAGATACGCGGTAAAGAATCCAAGATCGACAACCGCGCTCTTTTCCAGACCCATCGCTTGACGATAAGCAGTAATCGCGGCAATCAAATCATTGTCATTCTGACCGTTCACCTCACCCGCATAGACACCGCGCAAGCGCATTTGCTGCTGCCAGTAGCCAACAACCTCGCCGTCGCTATACATACCTGAATACCAGTCACTGATCTCTGCCTTGACACCTTCGTCCTTATTGTTGCCGCCCAGACAGATCCAGTAGGGCGTCTTGGTGAGCTTGCCAAACAACTCAACTACGGCAAGTTCGACCAGGTTGCGCATAGCTTGCGCCGTTCCTTCAGAACGCGACAAATTGGACTGGTAGTTGATGCCGAATTTCTTGTAACCTGCCTCACCCTCTATGCCGCTGCCGGATTTCATGATGGCAACGGAATTCTGCGAGGTAACACCGGGGACTATGGACAAATCTTCCGTACGCATCATTGTGAGGTCAAGCCCGACTATGGTTGTTGCCGCCGTTGCCGCCCGGCCGATACCGAAAAACGGATCAATTGCTATGCCTCCGCCTTCAGTTTTCTTGGCGATGTTTTCATCAAACTGGGATATCGAACCGCGTATGCCGTATTGCGGTATCAACTGGAACATAGTCTTCTTTTCGGCTTCCTTCATGAAGCCGATGAGATTACTCGAATCGGCGCCATAGGCGATAAGCCGGACTGCCTTGCTGCGCCGGGTCATTTGCGACACCGAGGATATAAGCATGTCCTTGGTGCCAGTACTGACCTTCTTGGTCTCGTCTTTCAAATCCTCGGTAATGATCACAAGGTCGCGCACGCCATACATCAGGAACATATTGTCCATGCATTGGAGCGCACTGGAAAAATTGGTAATTGTCTTGATAGGCGCGGACTCAGGACCTGTACGCAATCCTTTCGTTGTTTCCGTTGCCTCCTTGCGCACCGACTCCTCAGTTGCAACGCATGCAGAAAGCATCAGCGCCAACCCGCTTACGACCATCCCTAGTTTACGTAGCATCATTATTGATCTCTTAAGAAAGATTGGCCCGGAAAGGGCGCTGGATCGAACGCGTAATGTTATTTGCAGTTCGCCATGTTGATGATAGGCCCAGTTACTATTGTGGTACTTTGCTTACCAAACATTTCCTTAATGCCGCTGGTGGTACTCTTTTTGTCGTTACCACCACTGTTGATATTGACGCTTCCACAGTCGCTGCTGCTGCCGCCTTCTGCACCCCTGCCCGCTTTCATGCCCTGCGCGATGCTATGTTTCGACTTTTCCTTGACAATCTTTGCGGTCATCTCAGGCTCCAGGTCCATCTGTTCGGCATTTACCGTAGGGGGACTGGCGTGCGCCATGGCAAAAAATACCGATAGAGAGAAAGCGATCACACCGGTACTTGCTTTTTTCATTGGAAACCTCCAGTAACAGCATTTGGAAGAACAAGGCTCGAGGCGATCGCCCCGAGCCTGACTTCAAGCGAATATATTACTTCGCGTTGCCGATGTTCATCTTCTGGTCGTTCAGGAGACCACTTTGGCTTTGGTTGATATTCTTAGCAGTAACGTCGGACTTGCCGCCGGCTGCTGCGTTACCAATGCCCATTACCTGGTTGTTCAGAAGACCCGATTGGCTTTGATTGATGTTGGTGGCATTAACCTTCGATTGGCTGCCTTTGCCGGAAGCACTGCCGATTTCCATCTTTTGTGCATTCAGCAGGCCAGACTGGCTTTGGTTGATGTTCTTGGCAGTTACATTCGACTTACCGCCAGCAGAAGCATTACCGATCGCCATTTCTTGCTGGTTCAGGAGACCGGATTGGCTTTGGTTAATGTTTTGAACATTTACCTTGGACTCGCTACCCTTGCCCGAGGCGTTGCCGATCGACATCTTTTGCGCATTCAGCAGACCTGATTGGCTCTGATTGACGCCCTTGGCAGTTACGTTTGACTTGCCGCCGGCACTGGCATTGCCCAGATCCATTTGCTGCTGGTTCAGAAGACCCGATTGCGATTGATTGATGTCTTGAACATTGACCTTCGAGGTCGAACCGCTTTGCGCGAAGGCTGCTCCGGCAAACGCGACAGCTAGAGCGATGGTGATGACTTTGAGTTTCAGTTTCATGTTTTCTCCTTTAGTTGAACAACAATGCCCTCTCTAACACTTTGGGCGTCACGCGTATTCGCGCTCGCATTCTAAGTTGCCACTCCCGATGAATTCGTTCAAACTTTTTTTCGTCTCATCTACCAAGGTTGGTTTAACTACCAATCCCGGCGTGGGGAAATAAAGTAATACAAAAATACCGGTTTGTCACCTTTCACGACACGAATCAGCTAAGCGAAATACCAAAGCCCGGCAGATCATATCATGCGGATGGAATTCCGCGAACGCCATTGCCAGAACGCACGATATGCGCATTCCGGTTGACACGTTTTCGATCAATACCAGCAATTCTTTTTAACAACCGACAGAATGTCCACTTAGACAAACCTAGAAAAGTTCAGCAGTATCTGAAATGGCATGCAAGGAAATAGCCTGGCATTTTACGATTCAGCATTCGAATGAATTCAATGAGTTGCAGTCCAGTTCGGCTTTATGCCAAGTTACCCGGATGCATCTTCCATTGTGCTCAGACTTGAATATAAGTAAGTATCTCGCTTCTCGTACTATACAAACGAATATTATTGGCATAGTAGAGAAACTCAATCTCCACTGCCCACTTTCAACTCCTGCGGGCTCATTGAGCTCGATTGCGCTTGATTCACGCCTCTTGCAGCCACATCGGTATTGGCGCTATTTTTAGCATTGCCTATTTCCAGTTTGCGGTAGCGATTCATGAAACCGCTCTGAGTCTGGGAAATATTTTGTACATTTACCTTTGTCTGCCCGCTGCTGGCAGCATTGCCAATTTCCATGCTTTGCGCAGAACTGTTACCGGATTGAGCTTGCCTGATATCTTTGGCAGTGACATCCGATTTTCCGCTTCCGCTAGCCTTACCCAGACTGATTTGCTGCTGATTGCCCAACCCGCTTTGCTCCTGGGAAATATTCTGCACGTTGACCTTGGCCTGACTTCCCTGCCCTTGCGCTTCGCCGAGACTCATTCCGTGAAAATTTGCCGTCCCGGTCTGGTTCTGGGTGACGCCTTTCACTGTCACATTGGATTTACCGCCCCCGCTCACATTACCCAGATTGACATCCTGCCCCAAATTCAGGTTACCGGTTGAATTCTGGTTGAGGGCCTCGATACTGACTTTCGACTGCCCACTTTGCCCAAAAACTGTCCCAGAAAATACGCCAATGAGCACTAAGATAATAATTTTCATGATGTTTCCTCCGTTTTCAGTCACATGCGATGCCCGTCTATTGTTCACAGTGGTAGCTATTACCATTTTCCTGCCACCCAGTTAAAAGATCCCCGGCACGGCAACCAGTACGCTTTAAACAGTATATGTCCACATCATGTTTGTCGCCAGACCTTGAAGCGGATTTGCAATTCTTTTTCTGGACAAGGATGCAGAATTTTTCAAGAATGATGCAATTTCTTATATCGTCGTGATAAATTACTGGTTGCTAGCGCACCTCTGCCGATAACACAACCATCTCCAAAATGAACCTTCCAGGCTTTTCGAGCAACTCATTCTGGAGATGTTCTTTCCACACAAAATAAGTAAAGGAGATTTTCATGTTCGATACGGTTTCCCCCAGGCGCATCGCCTTTGTTTCATTGGTTACTTTGAGCGCATTCGCACTCGCTAGTAGTGCATTTGGCGACGAAGTAAAATCCTTGCGTGGCAAGCCCAGCAAGGAACAGATCCTCGAGGCGTTGACACCCAGCTCAACCCCGCCTACTGGAACATACCGCACGCGCGGGTTATCGCTCGGAGGTGACGCAGCCAAGTCAGCACCATCCCAAGACGCTGCCCCAGCCGCGGCAGTAGCCGCAAAACCAGAAAAACGCGCTCTAGACCTGGATATCCGTTTTGAATTTAACTCGGATCAACTCACCAATGACGGTAAAGATGTCCTGGATCAGTTGGGTGAAGCTCTTAAATCTCCGGAACTTGCCAGTGCCAAGGGCATCATGCTCGAAGGACATGCCGACGCCAAGGGAAGCGCCATATACAACAAACTTCTTTCATTGAAGCGCGCTCAAACAGCCAAAAATTACCTGGCCAGCAAGCAGAACGTCCCCGCCGGGAAACTTAAGGCAGTTGGCAAGGGTTCAACAGAACCGATCGATCCGAGCAACCCAGAGGATCCAGTCAACCGTCGTGTCCGAGTCATTGTAGACGGTTAATTTCCATGCAGCCTCGCAAAAGGCTGCGTGCCGACTCTAGCTTGACGAAAGCGCAAAAATGACTACTCAAGCGCATCGCGCTCGCCTGTTGGCAGCGATTGCGTGCCTGCTTGCCTGCCCGCTTGCTGCGGGACAGGCTGCAGACACCAAGCCGTCCCCTGAAAATGTGCCGGCAAAGCTAGAATTTGACATACCCCCCGGAATCATCGGTCCCACGCGAGACTCGCTGAAAAAACAACTTGGCACCAAGGCGGATAGTACGTCCATAGCACCGCCACCCGCAGCCGTGCTTGTCCCCTCCCGGTCGATTGCCCCTGCCACTACCTCAATACCTGCACCTGCACCACCCACATCGCTTAATGCTGTGTCAGCTCCCAGCACTGCGCCTGCTGCTCCAGCGGCGGTCGCTACCTTTTCCGCGGCTTCCGAACCTACTGCGGCGCCTTCCAGCTCACCAGCCAAGATATTGGTAAAACCTGCAGCCAACAGCTCTGCTGGAACTAATCCGCTCAACGGGTTGCGTCGGCTCAGCAAGGATGAAATCCTCACTTCGGTTACGGACACCTTCACTGCCTACATACTGCGCGGTAATGAACGGGCACTGATACTCGACTTTCCGACCACACGCGATCAGGCAAAAATGTTCGGCAGGGTGATCCTGTTTATCGAACGTAGTGGCACCTCAAAGACGCGGCTCATGACCGTCCCGGAAGTACAAAAGTGGTTGACACAAAACTCACAGGCATTCGAGACGCTGACTGTCGGTAACAATATCCGCACCGGAGAAATCGCACGTTTTTTCAATACTGCGCGCTTCCAAGGCGAACCTCTGACATTTGACGAACAGCGCCTTTACGACTGGCTGATAGAGATACAGTTGCTGCGCGAGGGAGAAGTCGGTGTCTCGGTTGTTGAGCCAGAAGCCATTTTAATCAGCATTCCCCAGGTCTCCAATGTTGCAGGATGTTCCGGATGCAAGGTTACGCAGTTGCAGAGGGACATTATTCTTCAGCACGAACTCTCGCACGCTCGCTATGCGACAGATACGGTATATCAAAATTATGTTCTCTGGTTCTGGTCCCAGGGAATGGGCTTGATGGCGCGCGAAAAATTTACACGCTTTCTAAAGGATAGGGGCTATGACATCGGCAACCGCGAGTTACTGGCCAATGAAATGCAGGCATTCCTGATGCATACCCCCGAAGAAAGTATTTTTGGCGCTTCGGCTGTTGGAATGTCCGAACAGGAATTGTCAGATCTGCGGCAGCGTTTTCGCGATGGGCTTGCACCAAAACTTCGTGCCACCGCTGACAAATCCTATCAACTGCAGTAGTTGACCAGCAACATTACTCCTCTTACCTAGGAGTCTGTCGGACTTATGGAATCGAAGCGAAAAATGAGCTGGGCGAGGGCAGATTTTCACGATTTTCAAGCGAATAGTTGTTCTATTCGCACAGGGAAGCGGGGAAATATGAACCGGCCAGGTCATTTTGCAGCCGATACTCCCTAAGCCCGACAGGCTCCTAGGCCTATCAGTAGCTGAGTCTAGAGGTTCTTACGGGCTCGAGTGTTTCCGGATCGATCACCGTTGCACGCCCCAGCGCTATACGGATTCTTTGCGCTGCAGCCTCAAGCTCCAGGCTTGCGCGTCTGTCACGCAATGCCAGGCGCGCATAAACCCTGGCATAAGAGTGATTCGTACCCAGCTTGACTGCGTCGATTGAATCTCCCAAGTCACGCTCATACAACCTCTTGAAGACAGCGATGGCGATAGGGTTGGGTGTCGCTATTCTTGGTTCCATAGTTCGTTTACGGCATGGAATAGAGAAGAATGATTCCTGTTTAACCCACTGTGAATCGAATTTATCCAAGCTGCCAGAAGAATGCAATAGGGTTTTCCCTATTTTTTAACTAATTGCATGACAGAATTAAATTATGACTTTAACTATTACGGGCTTTTTCTTGCCCTAAGCAGGCATGCAAGGTATAGCCCAACTACTTTCCAGCCTTATAGCCTTTTGCGCCACCAACTCGGTCACAAGCTGTTCCGCCAAGGCTTTGAAATCTTCTGCCGCAGACAATCCCGTCATCTCGCGGAATATCGGTACGCTTGCCAGATAACGGGGTATCTCATGAACAGCCATTCTTCCGCGCTCGAGTAGTGCAAAGACAAACATCACCTTGACCACATGACGGGCGTTTTTGTGCGGGTCATCGGCAAAAGCCCTTAGGCGACCACGCGCGCGATCGAGCGCAAAGGAAACATCCCCGAAAGGTGCGCCATGCCCTGGAATGACCAGCCTGGGGTGGAGCAATTCAATTCGGTCCAAGGTGTCGAGTGCCGCTGCGACGTAAGGCGAAATGGGTGCGTTTCCCTCCGGCGATATTGATGCCGGCCAGATGAAACCCAAGCCGTTTTCCCAGAGTGCATCCCCAGTCACCAGAACTTGCTCTTCTTCGCAAAAAAACATCAGTGCATTCATATCGTGTCCCGGCGCCGCTATTGCGTCCCACTTGTACCCTCCTCCGTAAAAGATCTCTCCTGCCGCCAGGGTGTCGTCGTAAGTAAATTGTTGTGCATATTGCCCCGTCATTTCCGCCCAACAGCTCTGCTCAGTCCAGGGATCGACATGCTTCACCTCCCCCTCAGGGATCGAAATTTGGCACCTATAGGTAGCTTGCAGCAGCGCATTGCCCCCCATGTGATCGCTGTGGCAATGTGTATTGATCAAGCGATGCAAGGGGCGGTTTCCCAGGAACGCAGGTTGCTTGAGCAGAGCGAGCGTCTTGCTGGCGTCTCGACCATAGCCGCTGTCGATCAGAATGTTGCTGTCCTTGCCAAGCAGCACGATCTGGTTGCAGTTGAGCCAGCCGCGAACCAGTACGTGAATGCCGGGCGGCAGTTCAACATCCAGACGCATGTCAGCGAAAGTTATAATGAGTCATGAGCAAAGCGGATGATAGCACCGGCAAATGCGCCAGCCTCGCAAACACCCTGAACGGGGTGAACATAGTCAGTATCGCGCTTAATTTGCCTGGTCCTGCGGCTGTGATGCGCCTTAGTTCTTTCGGCGCCTTCATTACCAAGATCGAGCCGCCTGATGGAGATCCGCTGCAAGCCTACTCCCCGGCGTATTACAGTGAATTGCATGAAGGCATAAAAGTGCGCCGGATAGACCTCAAGAACAGCACAGACTATGCAAGCTTTTCCCGTTTGCTCGATGAGACCGATCTTCTGATCACCGCACAGCGCCCGGATGCATTGGCCAGATTCAAACTCGACTGGAATTCTGCGCACGCGCGCTGGCCGTCCCTCAGCATCGCCGCCATTCTTGGCCATGCAGTACCACACCAGAACAAACCAGGACACGACCTGACTTATATCGCGGAAGCGGGGCTGATCATTCCGCCGCATTTACCCCCGACGCTCATGGCCGATCTGTTGGGTGCTGAACGTGCCGTTTCCACATCGCTTGCTTTACTGCACGACGGTGCAAAGAATCGAGTCGGACGCTTTGCGGAAGTACATTTGGAGGAGGCGGCATACGTGTTGTCCGGGCCTCTGAGACATGGGTTGACGGCCAGGAATGGAATCGTCGGGGGCGGGGACCCTGGGTATCAGTTATATCAAACACAAGACGGATGGATTGCACTTGCCGCCCTAGAGGATCATTTTCTGCATCGCGTCGTGCAGGGTCTTGACCTGGATGAAGCCACTATCGACAAATTCAGGGCAGCCTTCAGGAAGCATTCGACAGCGCATTGGCTCGCATGGGCCGGCGATCGCGATATACCTCTCGCAGCCGTTGGATAATCGCCCCATGCCCGCGCCACACATAGGGTACAAGCCTATAATGCTGCCATTGCTTTCCAGCGCTGCAGAGGAAATCTTTCTCTTTGAAAGGACCTTTCAACCATGCACATTAAAAACCATACTTTCCTGGTAACAGGCGGCGGCTCTGGCCTCGGCGCTGCAACCGCGCTCATGCTGATCGCCAATGGCGGAAACGTCGTGGTCGCAGATATTCACAAGGCAGGATCCTGGGTCGCGGAAAGGCTTGGTCCCCACACGCGCTATTGCGAAGCCGACGTAAGCGACGAGAAGCAAGTTCAGAATGCCGTGGATACCTGCAGCAGTGAGTTTGGCGGACTTCACGGGGTGATCAACTGTGCTGGAGTGGCTCCCGGAGAGCGCGTCGTGGGCCGTGAAGGGCCACATTCGCTTTCCAGCTTTCGTCGCGCTGTTGAAATCAATTTGATCGGCACCTTCAACGTGATACGCCTTGCCGGCACGGCAATGTCGAAGGCTCAGGCACTTCCCTCCGGCGAAAGAGGTGTGATCATCAACACCTCCTCAGTAGCGGCGTTCGAGGGTCAAATCGGGCAGGCAGCTTACGCGGCATCCAAGGCGGGCGTGAACGGCATGACGCTGCCCATTGCGCGCGAACTGGCCAAATTCGGCATTCGCGTCATGACCATCGCACCGGGAATCTTCGATACGCCGATGCTGCAGGGAATGAGCGACGAAATACGCGCTTCATTGAGCCAGCAAATACCTTTCCCGCAACGCCTCGGAAAACCGGAAGAATATGCCGCGCTGGTACACCATATTATCGAGAACGAAGTCTTGAATGGCGAAGTCATTCGCCTTGATGGCGCGCTGCGCATGGGTCCTAAATAGCAGGCATTGAACTAAAATTACAAATCCAGGCCAGTCCACAAGACTGGCTGGAACACCTGGCATTGAAAGGTTCTACAAGGACGATTTCATGATGATCGACACCCGCCTCTCCGATGATCTGGATGCGCTGCGCGACACTGTGCGCCGCATGTGCGATACGGAACTTGCCCCGCGCGCAGCAGATATCGACCGCAGCAACGAATTCCCCGCCGATATGTGGCGCAAGTTTGGGGATCTTGGTCTGCTGGGTGTCACGGTGGCCGAGGAATTCGGGGGCGCCGGTATGGGTTACCTGGCGCACGTGGTTGCCATGGAGGAGATTTCACGCGCGTCCGCATCGGTCGGGTTGTCTTATGGCGCACACTCCAACCTGTGCGTAAACAATCTTTATCTAAACGGCAGTGAAGTGCAGCGCACGAAATATCTTCCCAAACTTTGTTCGGGAGAATATGTCGGGGCGCTTGCCATGTCGGAAACGGGTGCCGGCTCCGATGTGGTCGGATCGATGGCATGCCACGCCGAAAGAAATGGCGAGCATTGGATCGCCAATGGCAGCAAGATGTGGATCACCAACGGCCCGGAAGCCGATTTGCTCATTGTCTATATGCGTACGGCGCCCAGGGATCAGGGTTCCCGCGCGATGAGCGCTTTCATAGTCGAAAAGGGAATGAAAGGTTTCAGTACGGCGCAAAAACTCGACAAGCTCGGCATGCGCGGCTCCAACACCTGTGAGCTGGTCTTTGAAGACTGCGAAATCCCCGCAGAACATATTCTTGGCGAGGTTAACGGCGGTTCACGCGTGCTCATGAAGGGCCTCGACACCGAGCGTTGCGTACTCTCGGGCGGCCCGCTTGGCATCATGCAGGCAGCGTTGGATGCGGTCCTCCCCTATCTCCATCAGCGCAAGCAGTTCGGTCACGCCATCGGCACATTTGAGCTGATGCAGGGCAAAATTGCCGATATGTATGTCGCGCTGCAAAGCGCGCGCGCTTTCAGCTACCGCGTGGCTCAGATGCTCGATCAGGGTCGCGGCCGCGCGGCGCGCAAGGATGCCGCGGCTTGCCTTTTATATGCCTCGGAATGCGCAGTGAAAGTGGCGCTGGAAGCCATCCAGTCGCTCGGCGGGAATGGCTACATCAACGATTTTCCGACCGGACGCCTGCTGCGCGACGCCAAGCTGTACGACATCGGCGCCGGCACCAACGAAATTCGCCGCATGCTTATCGGTCGAGAATTGTTTGAAGAATGCGCCTGAAACCAGTTTCGTAAGCATAGTCAAATTCGTCAATCCTGGAGTGAAACATGAGTGATTCGATCGTCATTGTCGCAGCCAAACGCACGCCTATCGGCGGCATGAGCGGGCAACTGGTGTCGCTGACTTCCCCGCAGCTCGCCGCGACCGCGATAAAAGCAGCCGTGGCGCAGTCCGGACTGAAAGCAGCAGACATCCATGAAGCCATCATCGGCTGCGTACTTCCTGCTGCGGTAGGTCAGGCTCCGGCGCGGCAGGCTGTGCTCGGCGCGGGGCTGCTCAGCACCACCGCGTGCTCGACGCTCAACAAGGTATGCGGGTCGGGAATGAAGGCCGTCATGCTTGCCTACGATCAAATCATTGCCGGATCGGCAAGCGTGATGGTCGCGGGCGGAATGGAATCGATGTCGCTTGCCCCACATATGCTCCCCAAGGCGCGCCAGGGCTATCGCTATGGCCATGTCAAAGCACTCGACCATATGGCCTACGATGGCCTGGAAAACGCCTATGACGGCAAGGCGATGGGGGTCTTCGCCGACGCCACGGCGCAGAAATACGGCTTTACTCGCGAACAGCAGGACGCCTTTGCGGCAGAAAGCGTCCGTCGCGCGCAGTCCGCGGTGTCGGAAGGCCGCTTCAAAGCCGAAATCGCCCCCGTCACTGTGCAGGGCAAGTCCGGCGAAACCATACTGGATACCGACGAGCCGCCAGGCCAGTGCCGCCCGGAAAAGATTCCCTCGCTACGTCCCGCTTTCAACAAGGATGGCACGGTGACCGCGGCGAGTTCGTCATCCATTTCGGATGGCGCAGCCGCGCTGATTCTGATGAAGGAAAGCGACGCCAAGGCCAAGGGCATACAACCCATTGCACGCATCCTCGGCCACGCCAGCAACGCGCACGAGCCGGAGTGGTTCACCACCGCGCCGGCCGGCGCCATCGACAAGCTGCAGAACAAACTCGGCTGGACTCCCGCCAACGTCGATTTGTATGAGATCAACGAAGCCTTCGCCGTGGTCACCATGGCGGCGATGAAAGACCTGGGGCTTCCTCACGACAAGGTCAACGTCAATGGCGGCGCCTGCGCACTCGGGCACCCCATCGGCGCTTCCGGCGCGCGCATCCTCGTCACGCTGCTCTACGCGCTCAAGGCGCGCGGAGGAAAACGTGGTATCGCGGCGCTGTGTATCGGTGGCGGAGAGGCGACGGCGATTGCCGTCGAAATGGTCTGAGCGTGCGCATCCTTTTGTCCATGCTGATGATGCTGTTCGCGTGCGCTTGCGGCAAACAACCCGAGCCTGCCAAAACCGTAGAACAGCTCAAACTCGAACGCGATGCCGCAACCACGCGTACGCGCGAGAACCCGGTGTACGGAGATCAACTCAAAATGCTCGACAAGGCCAAGACTGTGCAGGACACGGTCAACAAGCAGGCGGAAGACGCCAAGATGAAAATCGACGAAACGACCAAATAGGAAAGCTCTTGGCTCAACACTTCATGCCGACGAAGAAAACCAGGATCAGAACATTGCCCTTGCCTTCCGTACTCATAGTCGGTGCATCGCGCGGTATCGGCCTGGAACTCGCGCGACAGCATTTACAGGACGGTTGCCAGGTTACAGCCACGGTGCGTCGCAAGAGTGACGCCAGGAAACTCGGAGCGCTGGGAGCGAAAGTCATTCTGTTCGATGCAGTGAAATCGCCCACCGCTGCCGTTGCTCGCGCAGCGGGCGCCGCCGACATCGTAATCTATAACGCCGGAGTCTACGGTGACGGCAACCGTGTAAGCGTGGTGCAGAAAAAAACCAATTTCGACAAGGTCATGCAAGCCAATGTGTTCGGCGCGCTGCGCTTGACGGCCGCGGTGGCGGCCAGGCTGTCCAAGCGCAAGGGCAAGCTTGTGTTCATTTCCAGCCGTATGGGTTCGATAGGCCTCATGACCAACGGCAACGGTGTGGTGTATCGCGCCAGCAAGGCCGCGGTGAATGCCGTCGCCAGGTCTGCCGCGCTGGATTTCGGTCCGCGCGGGCTGACCGTACTGACCATGCATCCCGGCTGGGTACGCACCGGCATGGGTGGCAGGAATGCCGAAATCGACGTCGCCGCAAGTGTTTCCGGCATTCGCGCCACCATAGCAAAAGCCACACCACGCAACAACGGGCAATTTCTCGACTACACCGGCCACAAGCTGGCGTGGTAGCCAAGCAGGAGTTCACGCTGCTCATGAAAGCAACGGCTGATTTCCATACTGGTGAACAGCGCATGATCCGCGACATGGCGCGCGAATTCGCACAAAACGAGCTCGCGCCGCATGCCTCGCGCTGGGACAAGGAAGGCTGGATCCCGGATGGCATAGTCGCGAAGATGGGCGAACTGGGACTGCTCGGGATGGTGGTTCCCGAGAAATGGGGCGGCAGTTACTCCGACTACATAGCCTATGCGTTGGCGATCGAGGAAATCGCCGCTGGCTGCGCTTCCACCGCGACACTCATGTCGGTACACAATTCAGTGGGCTGCGGACCGATCCTGGCGTGGGGAAGTGAAGCGCAAAAGCAACGCTTCCTGCCCGATCTTGCCTCAGGTAAAACTATCGGCTGTTTCTGCCTTACTGAACCGCAGGCCGGCTCCGAGGCCCACAATCTGAAAACACGCGCCGTGCTCACGGGCGGCCAGTGGGTTCTCGACGGCAACAAGCAGTTCGTCACCAACGGCAAGCGCGCCAAAGTCGCGATCGTGTTTGCGGTCACCGATCCCCAACTTGGCAAGAAAGGACTGTCAGCATTCATAGTCCCCACCGATACGCCTGGGTTCAATGTGCAACGCCCCGAACACAAGCTGGGGATACGCGCTTCCGATACCTGCGCCATCGCGATTGAAAATTGCGCCGTCCCTGAAGACTTTCTGCTCGGGCCGCGCGGCAAGGGTCTGGCGATCGCGCTTTCCAACCTCGAAGGCGGACGCATCGGCATAGCCGCGCAGGCCCTTGGCATCGCGCGTGCCGCGTTCGAGGCTGCTCTCGCTTATGCCAAGGAGCGCACCCAGTTCGACAAAAAACTCGTCGAGCATCAAAGCATCGCGAACATGCTTGCCGACATGCACATGCGCATTAACGCATCGCGATTGCTAATCCTGCACGCCGCGCGACTGCGCAGCGAGGGTCTGGCCTGCCTCTCCGAGGCCTCGCAAGCCAAGCTTTACGCGTCGGAACTTGCCGAATGGGTGTGCACAAAAGCGCTGCAGATTCACGGCGGCTACGGTTATCTCGAAGATTATCCGGTCGAACGCCACTACCGCGATGCGCGCATCACCCAGATTTACGAAGGCACCAGCGAAGTACAGCGCATGTTGATCGCGAGATTGCTGGCAGAATAATCCATCCATCCCTCCCTCCCTCCCTCCCTCCAATCGCACATCAAGCACAACAAGCACAATGCCCACCCTGAAAAGCACTATCGACACCGCCAGTGCGGCGTTCAAAACCAATGCCGATACCCTGCGCGCGTTGGTGGAAGACCTCAAGAACAAAGTCGCCCAGGTAACGGAAGGCGGCGGCTCGGCGGCGGCAAACAAGCACACTGCGCGCGGCAAGCTGCTGCCGCGCGAGCGCGTGCGCACCCTGCTCGACCCTGGCGCGCCGTTTCTCGAATTCTCGCAGCTCGCTGCTTTCGGCATGTACCAGAACGATGCCCCCTCCGCAGGCATCATTACCGGCATTGGACGTATCGAAGGTGTGGAATGCGTGATCGTCGCCAACGATGCCACGGTCAAGGGTGGCGCCTACTATCCGATCACCGTCAAGAAACACCTGCGCGCACAGGAGGTCGCCTCGCAAAACAACCTGCCGTGCGTCTACCTGGTCGATTCAGGCGGTGCTTTTCTGCCTCTGCAGGATGAGGTATTTCCCGACCGCGATCACTTCGGGCGCATTTTTTACAACCAGGCGAATCTGTCATCGCAGGGAATTCCGCAAATTGCCGTGGTAATGGGATCGTGCACCGCTGGTGGCGCCTACGTTCCGGCGATGTGCGACGAATCGGTCATTGTCAGGAACCAGGGGACGATTTTTCTTGGCGGCCCGCCTTTGGTCAAAGCCGCGACCGGCGAAATAGTCAGCGCCGAGGATCTTGGCGGAGGCGATGTGCATTCGCGCCACTCGGGCGTCACCGACCATCTTGCCGAAAATGACCGTCATGCGCTTGCCATCGCGCGCGAAATTGTGCGCCATCTGAACCGCAAAAAAGTCTCTGTGCAGCAAACACTCCCGGTCAGGGAGCCAAAATACCCCGCGCACGAACTCTACGGCATCGTACCCTCTGACACCCGCCACCCCTACGACGTGCGCGAAGTCATCGCGCGAATCGTCGATGGCTCCGATTTTCACGAATTCAAGGCGCTGTATGGAACGACCCTGGTGTGCGGTTTCGCGCACATCTTTGGCTACCCGGCCGGCATCGTCGCCAACAACGGCATTCTGTTTTCCGAATCGGCGCTCAAGGGCGCCCACTTCATCGAGCTGTGCAGCCAGCGTGGTATTCCGCTGGTGTTTTTGCAGAACATCACCGGCTTCATGGTTGGTCAGAAATATGAAAGCGGCGGCATCGCCAAGGATGGCGCCAAAATGGTCACGGCAGTGAGTTGCGCCAAGGTACCCAAATTCACGGTCATCATCGGCGGTTCGTTCGGCGCAGGCAACTATGGCATGTGCGGGCGAGCCTTCAACCCGCGCATGCTGTGGATGTGGCCTAATGCGCGCATTTCGGTAATGGGCGGCGAGCAGGCCGCGAGCGTGCTCGCCACGGTGAAGCGCGATGGCATCGAAGCCAAGGGAGGCAAATGGAGCGCCGAAGAGGAAGCGACGTTCAAGGCGCCCATTCGCGATCAATATGAGGTGCAAGGCCACCCCTATTTCGCCACGGCGCGATTGTGGGATGACGGCATCATCGACCCCGCCGACACACGCATGGTCTTGGGGCTCGGCATTTCCGCCGCATTGAATGCCCAGCCGGAAAAAACCGAATACGGCGTTTTCAGGATGTGATGATGAGTCGTCCCGCATTGACATCCTTCCCCCATCCCCCGCTTAGCCGAAAGTGAACCAATGAGCGCAATTTTAGTGGAACACCAGGGCCCGATCGGCATCGTCACCCTGAATCGCCCCGAGAAGCACAATGCATTTGACGACACCCTGATCGGCGAACTGACGGCGACGCTGAAATCCATGGATAGCGACACCGCGATTCGCGTGCTGGTGCTCTCTTCGGCGGGGAAGTCCTTCTCCGCCGGCGCCGATCTCGCGTGGATGAAGCGCATGGCGGCCTGCTCCGAGACCGACAATTTCCGGGATGCAATGGCGCTCGGCGAATTGATGCACACCCTGCACAGCCTGTCGAAGCCGACGGTCGCGCGCGTGCAAGGCGCGGCATATGGCGGCGGTGTGGGCCTGATCGCATGCTGCGACATGGCGATCGGCGCCTACGACGCCACTTTTGCTCTCTCCGAGGTGCGTCTCGGCCTCATCCCCGCCGTCATCGGCCCGTATGTCATAGCCGCAATCGGCAAACGCCAGGCGCAACGTTACTTCCTCAGCGGCGAGCGCTTCGACGCGGCGGCAGCCTATCGCATCGGTCTGCTGCATGAGATCGCGAAGGACGAGGAAGAACTGGACGAACGTATTGGCAATCTGGTCGAATCGTTGCTGCTGTCGGCGCCTGATGCTCAGCGGGAAGGCAAGTCGCTCATCGATGCCGTGGCCTTTCGTCCGATCACGAGCGATATGATCGAAGACACGGCGCACCGCATCGCGCGTCTGCGCGTCTCGCGCGAAGGACAGGAAGGTCTCTCGGCATTTCTCGAAAAACGTGACCCCGGCTGGATACCGCCCAGGGCGGAATAAGCATGTTCGATAAAATCCTCATCGCCAACCGCGGCGAGATCGCCTGCCGCGTCATGCGCACCTGCCGTCGGCTGGGCATCCGTACCGTCGCGGTGTATTCCGAAGCCGATATGCATGCCCGACATGTGAAGCTTGCCGACGAGGCCTTTCTCATCGGCGGGCCTCGTCCCGTCGATTCCTATCTGCGCGGCGATTTCATCATCGAGACCGCGAAACAAAGCGGTGCCCAGGCCATCCATCCCGGCTATGGTTTCCTCTCGGAGAATGCCGATTTCGCGCGCGCCGTCGAAAAAGCGGGCCTGATATTTATTGGCCCAACATCCGATGCCATCGAAAAAATGGGGCTCAAGGATCAGGCCAAGGCCATCATGGAAAAGGCCGGGGTTCCCGTGATACCCGGCTATCACGGCGCGAATCAGGCCCCAGCGTTTCTCGAACAACAGGCCTGCAGCATCGGCTACCCTGTTCTCATCAAGGCCATCGCGGGAGGCGGCGGCAAGGGCATGCGTCTGGTGGAGAAAGCCGACGATTTTTCCGCGCAACTCGAAGCGGCGCAGCGCGAAGCGGTGAACGCCTTTGGCGATGACCGCGTACTCATCGAGCGCTTCGTGAAAGGTCCGCACCACATCGAGTTCCAGGTGTTTGGCGATACGCACGGCAATGTTGTGCATCTGTTCGAGCGCGAGTGCTCGATCCAGCGCCGACACCAGAAAGTTCTCGAAGAAACTCCCTCGCTTTTTCTCGACGCACCCCTGCGCAAGGCCATGGGCGACGCCGCCGTTGCGGCAGCTCGCGCCATCGGCTATCGCGGCGCGGGAACCATCGAGTTCATGGCAAGCGAAGATCGCGAGTTCTTTTTCATGGAAATGAATACGCGATTGCAGGTCGAACATCCCATCACCGAAATGACTACCTCCCAGGATCTGGTGGAGTGGCAAATACGTATTGCGGCGGGCGAGAAACTGCCCCTGCAACAAGACGCCATCATCACCCAAGGCCACGCCATCGAGGTGCGCGTATGCGCGGAGGACCCGGGAAACAGTTTTCTTCCCGAAACCGGCAGGCTGGAGCGTTTCATCACACCCGCGGACACCGGGCATACCCGGCTCGATACCGGCGTGGCGGAAGGTGATGAGATCAGCGTGTACTACGACCCGATGATTGCCAAGCTGATTGTGTGGGGAAAGGATCGCCCCGACGCCATACACCGCATGCAGCTTGCGCTTTCCCGGACAGGTGTGATCGGTTGTAAATCCAATCTCGGATTCTTGCAAAGTCTGGTGCGCCATCAGGCCTTTGCCGATGGGCTGACCGATACGGGATTTATCGCAAGGCATGCGGCAGACCTGCTTCCCACAGTTGCAGACTGCGACATTGCCACGCTCGAGGCGGCAGCGCGGCATGTCATGACGCAAGAAGAACATGCTCTGGCTTCGCGTTCCATGGAAAACAGCTCGCCCTGGGACAACCTGTCCGGATGGCGGCTCAATTCCGCACCGCGCCGCGACTTTGTCTTTACGCATGCTGGGCGCCCACAGCAAATCACACTCGATCCTGAGCAACCCGCATCGGCGCGCGCGATGGAGGCTCTGGTAATCAGTGCCGGCGATAACTTGGAAGTGATCTTCCCCGTACGGCGCCATAGCCTCCACTATGCCGACCCGCATCACTACGAGCCTCCCGAATCCGTATCCGAAGGACGGCTCACCGCTTTGATGCCGGGACGCATCATCAAGCTGCTTGCGAAAGCAGGCGAGCCGGTGAGCAAGGGGCAGCCGCTGCTCATCATGGAAGCGATGAAAATGGAGCACACCATCACCAGCCCGCGTGACGGCGTGATTGAAAGAGTCGCTTATTCGGTCAACGACATGGTGGCGGCGGATGCGCTGCTGTTCACCTTCACCGAACCTGCCACCCGCCAGGACCTGCTTTGACGGGTGGCTTGAATCGGCCAGGGGACCGGCCCGGGGCCTTGCACATCAGTAGGGACGCACGTAGCTGGGCACCGGGTGATGGGAGTGCGGCCTGACATCGACATTGATACGCAGGGTCGGGCCCGGATGGTAGTTCATGCGCGTGGCAAATTCACGGCCGTGGAAGCGGTAGCGCACATCGTAATACGCAACCTGCTGGCGATAATCGGAGACCGGACGGCAATGCTGTACTTCGCGCATGACCGGCACACGCTCGACCTGCATCGTCTCGCCTGACGCGCGGCGATAGCCCCCAGTCGCGTTCTGCTTTTCGATATCATGCCCGATCATGCCGCCGATGAGGGCTCCCGCACCTGTTCCGCGATCGCGCCCGCCGGAACTTTCACCGAACTGATGACCGATTGCTCCGCCAATGATGGCGCCCAGCAAGGTACCGGCGCCAGGACCGGATCTCGGTTCACTGTAATACTCGGTCCTGCCTGGGGTGACAACGCGCTGCTCCCGATAACTTGTCACCTGCTCGGTCCAGCACTCGTCGCGTGGTGCGGAAACGCGTTCGTAAACGGGGACTGCCGCTATTACGGTGGCGACATCGTCCTGCTCGTGCGCGAATGAGGGAACGGCGCTCATGACAAATGTTGCGGCAATTGCTGCTTTCATCAGGGTGTTCATACGTCTTCTCCTTTGTTGACTACTGTCTACACAACGTGACCGAAGAAAAGAAAGTTGACCAAAATCACTCCGGCAAGTTGTAACCGGATGCAACAATGACGCCTATGCGACGCCAAGCCCGTTCCGATCTTTGTTCAACTGAATCGAATTGCGGTCTAGAATAGAGTGCCCTTCCAGACCTGCCCAGTCTTTGCACATGAAGGAGAGTCCCATGGCTGCCAACCCGCACTCCCTGGCCCGTCCCGCGACGCCTGCCACTGTCAAACTGTTCATTGACGGCAAGTTCGTCGAATCGAAGACACAGCATTGGAAAGATGTCATCAACCCCGCCACACAGGGAGTGCTGGCGCGTGTTCCCTTCGCCACGCGCGACGAAATCGATGCGGCCGTTTCAGCGGCAGCCAGTGCCTACAAAACATGGAAGAACACCCCCATCGCGGCGCGCGCGCGCATCATGCTCAAACTTCAGGAGCTGATCCGCCGCGACTTGAAGAAAATCGCCGCGGTTTTGACGGCGGAACAGGGCAAGACTCTCGCGGACGCGGAAGGCGATGTGTTCCGCGGGCTGGAGATTGTCGAACACGCCTGTTCGATCGGCACTTTGCAGCTTGGCGAATTTGCCGAAAATGTCGCGGGCGGAGTCGATACGTATTGCCTGCGCCAGCCGATCGGCGTGTGTGCAGGCATCACGCCATTCAATTTCCCGGCGATGATCCCGTTGTGGATGTTCCCCATGGCCATTGTTTGCGGCAACACTTTCGTGCTCAAGCCCTCCGAACAGGATCCCATGACTCCGATGGTGCTGGCCGAGCTGGCGCTGGAAGCCGGCATACCTCCCGGTGTGCTCAATGTCGTGCATGGCGGCAAGGAAGCCGTCGATGCGCTGTGCACCCACCCCGGCATCGTCGCCGTGTCCTTTGTCGGTTCATGTCAAGTCGGAGAACACGTCTACCAATTATCGAGTACGCACGGCAAGCGCGCACAGTGCATGCTGGGCGCGAAGAATCATGCGGTGTTGCTGCCGGACGCCAACAAGGAACAGTCGCTCAACGCCTTGGTAGGCTCGGGATTCGGCGCAGCCGGCCAGCGCTGCATGGCCACCAGCGTTGCAGTGCTCGTCGGCAAGGCAAACGAATGGATTCCCGATATTGTCGCCAAGGCGAAGGCACTCAAGGTCAATGCCGGCGCCGTTCCCGGAACCGACCTCGGCCCGGTGATTTCGCAGCAGGCGAAACAACGCATCGAAAGCCTTATCCAGAAAGGCGTCGAAGAAGGCGCCAGGCTCGAACTCGATGGTCGCAATGTCAAAGTGCCGGGTTACGGGAAGGGGAACTTCATCGCTCCCACAGTCTTCTCGGGCGTGAAGCCGCGCATGACCATCTACACCACCGAAATCTTCGGCCCGGTGCTGCTCATCATGAGCGCCGATACTCTCGACGAGGCGATTGCGCTCATCAACGCCAATCCTTATGGCAACGGCACGGGCATCTTCACCCAGTCGGGTGCCGCGGCGCGCAAATTCCAGAACGAGATTGACGTTGGCCAGGTCGGCATCAATGTCCCGATTCCCGTGCCGGTCCCGTACTTCAGCTTCACCGGATCGCGCGGTTCCAAGCGTGGCGATCTGGGGCCATACGGCAGGCAGGTAGTGCAGTTTTATACCCAGACCAAAACGGTGACGGCGCGCTGGTTCGACGATGCCGCGGTGAGCACGGGCGTCAATACGACGATCAGCTTGAAGTAAGTATTGGCAACGCGAAATCGGTCGCCATGCGCATCATTTTCTCGCGGGATAGCGCCAGCGAAATAACAATCAGCAGGAGAATAAAGTGAAAATTGCGTTCATCGGCCTGGGTCACATGGGCAACCCCATGTGCCGCAATCTGCTCAAGGCGGGCCACATCATCAAGGCATTTGACATCGTCCCGGCGCTGATCGAGAAAGTCGTGCCGTTCGGCGCGATTCATGCGGGATCGGTCGCCGAATGCGTGAAGGAAGCCGAAGTTATCATCACCATGCTGCCCTCGTCGCCGCACGTGAAGAATGTCTACGGCTTCGAAGGCGGTGTGCTCGCCAATGCCGCACGCGGCGTCCTGCTCATCGATTCCTCCACCATCGACCCGATGACCTCGCGTGAAGTCGCATTCGACGCCATGGCCAAGGGACTGCGCATGGTCGACGCGCCGGTTTCGGGCGGCGTAGGCGGCGCCGAGGCGGCAACGCTGACCTTCATGGTGGGCGGAGAAGTCAGGGATTTCGACGCGGCCAGGCCCTTGCTGCAGAGCATGGGAAAAAACATCGTGCACTGTGGCGCCTGCGGCAACGGGCAGGTCGCGAAAATCTGCAACAACATGATGCTCGCCATCGAAATGATCGCCACCAGCGAGGGCATGGCGCTGGCGGCAAGCCTCGGCATGGACCCCAAGGTATTCGCCGGCGTTGTGAATACCTCGAGTGGACGCTGCTGGAGCTCCGACACCTACAACCCCTACCCCGGTGTCATGGAAAATACGCCCGCCGCGCGCGGCTACAGCGGCGGATTCGGCTCCGATCTGATGCTCAAGGATTTGACCCTGGTGACCGACGCCGCCAAGAGTGTGCGGTTTCCCGTGGTGCTCGGCGCCACGGCGCAGCAGCTCTACCAGATGCATAGCGCCAGCGGCAATGGCGCGCTGGACTTTTCCAGCATCATCAAGCTGTACAAGAAAGACTGAATCATGATCGAACACCGTATTGAAGACCACACCTGCCGCATCACCCTCAACAATCCTCCCGCCAACACCTGGACGCCGGAAAGCCTGGCCGCGCTCAAGGACCTGGTCGACACACTCAACGCGGATAAAACCATCTACGCCGCCGTCATCACCGGCGCCGGTGAAAAGTTTTTCTGCGCCGGCGCGGACCTCAAGCGCTTTCAGGGCGACAAAGTCGCGGCACGCGAATTCATGATGCGTTTCGGCGAAGCATTCGAAGCCCTGATGAACGCGCGCTTTGTCACCATCGCCGCCATCAACGGTTTTGCCATGGGCGGCGGGCTGGAATGCGCACTCTCCTGCGACATGCGCATCGCAGAAGCGCACGCGCAAATGGCGCTGCCCGAACCTTCGGTCGGCTTGCTTCCCGCGGGCTGCGGCACGCAGAATCTTCCGTGGCTAGTCGGCGAAGGCTGGGCCAAGCGCATGATCCTCACCAATGAACGCATCGATGCCGCTACCGCCTTGCGTATCGGGCTGGTCGAGGAAGTCGTCGACAAGGGAAAAGGGTTGGATACAGCACTTGCCATGGCGCAACGCGTGGCCACGCTCTCGCCCAAGGCCGTGGCGTTCTGCAAGTCGCTCATCCACAATGCGCGCAACGGCATTCCGCGCCATGCCGGTCTCGCGCTCGAGCGCGAGCGCTTCATGGACCTGTTCGACTTCAGGGACCAAACCGAAGGAGTCAATGCGTTTCTGGAAAAGAGAAAGCCGGTTTGGCGTAACGAGTGAGGAACAAGTTCACCCTCTTGACCCAGCGGGAAAGGACAAGGGGTACGGGTGAAATTATTTCCGGCGCTAAGCAGTAACGAAATATCTGTGTCTATCTGTGTTTATCCGTGGTTTCAAATATTCCCAACTCAAAACAGAAATACATGCAGAAATACTCCCAGGGCGAGTTGCTGGTCGAAGTCCGCAACCATGTCGCGCACCTCACGCTGAACCGTCCCGCACAGCTCAATCCCCTGTCATTCGGCATGCTCAAAAGCATGTCGGAACTTTTCGCGCAATGGGCGGGCGACGACCGCATCAAAGCCATCGTGCTGCGCGGCGCTGGCAGCAAAGCTTTTTGCGCAGGGGGCGATATCCGCTCGTTGCGCGATAGCGCTCTCGCCAATGGCACGCTGCATCGCGACTTCTTCATCGCCGAATACACGCTCGACTACCAGTTGCACCGTTACGTCAAACCCTATATTTCTCTGCTCGACGGCATCGTCATGGGTGGCGGCATGGGGATCGCTCAGGGTTCGGGCTTTCGCGTTGCGGGACCAAAAATGCGCATGGCCATGCCGGAAACCGGCATCGGCCTTTTCCCCGATGTGGGCGCCAGTTATTTCCTTTCTCGCGCGCGACCTCCGCTAGGGTTTTATCTGGGTCTCACCGGCACCGTCATCGGCCCCGCCGATGCGCTCTTTGCCGGGCTTGCCGACCGCTATTTGCACACGGAAGCCATCAGCGAACTCGACTCCCGCCTCGACCGTCTGCTGTGGACGCGCGACCCCGGCCAGGACATGGCGCGCCTCATCGATGCGCTGGCAACCGCGCCACCCGGCCCTGCTACTCTGGAATCGCTGCAAGACGCCATCGCCCTGCATTTTTCCATGGATAATCCGGTCGTGGAAATCGTCGCCTCTCTGGAGCGCGAGACGCGCCCGCAATTCATGGATTGGGCCAGAACAACTGCCGCGCTCCTGAAAAAACGCTCGCCTACGCTGCTGGAGGTGACGCATGAACAGCTCAATCGCGGCGCGTCGCTTTCGCTCGCCGACAGTCTGCGCATGGAATTGGGCCTGGTCTTCCACTGCTTCGAGCACGGCGATCTGATGGAAGGCATTCGCGCCGTCATCATCGACAAGGACAATGCCCCGCGCTGGCATCCCCAAACCCTTGCCGATCTTGACCGGGAAACCGTTGCGGATTTCTTCAAACCGCGCTGGGAAGAGGGCAACCACCCTCTGCGCAATCTTGAACTACGTTTTGGTTAGGAGCCGAGAAATAATAAGTTGGACAATTGTGGGTGCGCTGGCGGGATGCGATGCAAGACGCCGGGCGCGCCGCATGGCCGCTCCCTGCAAGTGACCGGCAACGCCGCAGCGCGCCCGGCAGTGCGGCCAGAATGTTCAAGTTATTATTTCTCGGCTCCTTAACTCATCAAGAAAGGTAAAACCTCATGCGCCTCGTTACCTACCAACCCATCGACACCAGCGAACTCAAAACCGGGATACAAATCTCGAAAGACGAAGTCCTCGACATCGCCGCGGAAATGCAGGCGCGTGGCAGTCAGGCCAAAGTCTCGACCATGCTCGACATCATCGGCGGCGGCGATGCCACGCTGAGTCAGTTGCGCGACATCGAGAAAACGCCGCGCACCCGCACCATCCTGCTCAACAGCGCGCTCCTCAAGGCGCCCATACCACGCCCTGCCAAAAACGTATTCTGCGTGGGCTGGAATTACCTCGAGCACTTTGCCGAAGGTGGAGAAAAACTACAAGACAAGCGCGAACTGCCGCAGTATCCGGTGTTCTTCAGCAAGGCTCCCACCGCCGTCAACGGTCCGTATGACGTCATCCCCTATGACGCCGCCATATCGACGCAGCTCGACTGGGAAGTCGAACTTGGCGTCATCATCGGCAAGACCGGCAAGAACATCGCCGAGGCCGACGCCATGCAACATGTTTTCGGCTACACCATCATCAACGACGTAACCTGGCGCGACTTGCAGCGCCGCCATGGCGGCCAGTGGCTCAAAGGCAAGAGTCTCGACGGCACCTGCCCGATGGGGCCGTGCATCGTCACTGCCGATGCGCTAGACCACACCAACCTGCGCGTGAGCTGCCGCGTTTCTGGTGTGACCAAGCAGGACTCGAACACCAAGCACCTTTACTTCAAGTTGCCGCGCCTCATTGCCGACCTGTCTCTGGGAATGACGCTGGAACCCGGCGATATCATTTCCACCGGCACGCCCGAGGGCGTAGGCTTCGCGCGCAACCCGCCCGAATGGATGAAACCAGGCGACCTGCTCGAAACCGAAATCGAGGGTATTGGGGTGATGCGTAATCCGGTAGAGTCTTAATGAACAACCCCGCGGCAAGCTGCGGGGAATTTGACCCGGAGAGATTCAACGACTTTTCCCATTCGCTATCCCGGCCTTTGATCTAGGTCAAAGCCCCCAGGTACTCACAGGAAGAAACTGGCTCTGTCTCCTTCGTGAAATACGCGTTGAATGACATGGGTTAAAGCAGGTTTCAGCGGGAATGGCTGGCTGCTCGCGCGCGGCGCAAGCACCCAAAGACGCCTTGAAATGAGCCTCGCCAAGCCGGGTCAATACCCCGGCAATTCCGTACACAACACAGAATGCAGCGAATCGGCAGGCGGCACCCCAATCCAGGAAATTCCGAGGGGCGTGCCGGCCCGGATCGGGTTCGCATGAACGAAACGGCAATGTCCAATTTCGAGATCGTGGCGCGCGAGGATTTCTCCGGCGTCACCTACCTGCTCGAGGTGCGCCATCCGCTGATGGCCAAGGCTGCCAGGCCGGGGCAATTCGTCATCGTCATGCTCAACGAGCAAGGCGAGCGCATTCCGCTCACCATCGCCGACTTCGACCGCAAGCGGGGCACGATCACGCTGGTGATCCAGGCAGTCGGCAAGACAACCAAACAAATGCAGCAGGAATGCCAGGCCGGCACTTCGCTTTATGGCATGGTCGGCCCGATGGGCATACCCAGTCCGCTCAGCCACGCGAAAAAAGTGATGTGCGTGGGCGGCGGCCTGGGCGTGGCGCCGATCTTTCCGCAGGCGCGCGGTTTCAAGGAGGCTGGCGCCTACGTGATCGCGGTGCTCGGTTTTCGCAACAAGGAGCTCGTTTTCTGGGAGGACAAGTTCAGAGCCTGCTGCGACGAACTGATCCTGTGCACCAACGACGGCTCGGCGGGCATGAAGGGCATGATCACCGATGGCATCAAGGTCGCACTGGCGGAACACCCCGACATCCAGGAAGTCATCGCGATCGGCCCGCCGGTGATGATGAAGGCGTGCGCCGACGCCACGCGGCCTTACAAAATTAAGACCATGGTGAGCGTCAATCCCATCATGGTCGATGGCACCGGGATGTGCGGCGGTTGCCGGATCAAAGTCGGCGATCAGGTGAAATTCGCCTGCGTCGACGGGCCGGACTTCGACGGCCATCTGGTCGACTTCGACGACTTGATGCAGCGCCTGCAGCGCTTCGCCAATGAAGAAAAGACCGCCCACGAACGTTGGTCGGAAAGCTGCCGCATGAGCGGGCAAGCCGGTCCGGCAGTCGCGCGGGGACAATAAGTTGGCAAAGAAAAAAACGATTCGCACCATCCCGCAGGAGCGCACACCGATGCGCGAGCAGGATGCGCGCGAACGCGCCCGAAACTTCGAGGAGGTCGCGTGCGGCTACGGTATCGAGGACGCGCTGCGCGAATCCGGGCGCTGCCTGCTGTGTCCGGACGAGCCGTGCATCGCGGGTTGTCCGGTGGGAATCGATATTCCCGGTTTCATCCAGAAGATCGGCGAAAAGAATTTCCGTGGCGCCTACGATATTCTCACCGGCACCAATCTTTTGCCGTCGATTTGCGGCCGCGTGTGTCCGCAGGAGAACCAGTGCGAAGGCGTGTGCACCGTCGGCGACACGCTCGAAGCAGTCGCCATCGGGCGGCTGGAGCGCTTTGTCGGTGATACCGCCATCCAGGAAGGCTGGATCAACATTCCCTACATCGAGCCCAACCGGTTCAGGGTCGGGATCGTCGGCTCGGGGCCGGCCGGCATGGCGTGCGCCGCGGACATGGCCAAGGCCGGATGCGATGTCACCGTGTATGAAGCCTTCCATCAACCCGGCGGCGTGTTGCGCTACGGCATTCCCGACTTCCGCCTGCCCAATGCGGTGATCGACGCCGAGATCGATAACCTCAAAAAGTTCGGAGTCAAATTCGAATGCAATACCCTGGTCGGCCGCCTGTTCACCATCGAACAGATGATCGACGAAATGGGCTTCCACGCGATATTCGTCGGCGTCGGCGCGGGTTACCCGACCATGCTCAACATCCCCGGCGATTCGCTCAACGGCGTGCTCTCGGCCAATGAACTGCTGACGCGCTGCAATCTGATGCGCGCCAGGGATTTTCCCAACTTCGACACGCCGCTGCCGATCGGCAAGCGTGTCGCCGTCGTCGGCGCGGGCAACACGGCAATGGATGCGATGCGCGTGTCGATTCGCCTCGGCGCGGAGAAGGTGTACTGCATTTACCGCCGTTCGCGCACCGAGGCCCCGGCGCGGGCGGAGGAAGTCCATCACGCCGAGCAGGAAGGGGTGGAGTTTCACTGGCTCACCAACCCCGTGGCAGTGCTGGGCGACGATCATGGCAGCGTGCGCGGCATGCGCTGTGTGCGCATGGAGCTGGGCGAGCCGGATGATTCGGGCAGACGCCGGCCGATTCCCGTCGCCGGCAGCGAGTTCGACTTCGAGGCCGATTTGATCGTGTATGCGATCGGCACCAATGCCAATCCGATCATGGGCCAGACCTCCAAACTCAAGCTGAACCAATGGGGCTATATCCATACGGACGAGAACCTCGCCACTTCGGTGGCGGGGGTGTACGCCGGCGGCGATATCGTCACCGGCGCAGCGACCGTGATCGAGGCCATGGGCGCCGGGCGCAAGGCCGCGCGCAGCATGAAAACCTATCTTGGCATCCGCGATTCCACGCTCCCCTATCTCGGTGCGGAAGAGGATGGCGCGGGCACATTCTTCGGTATCGACACCCGAGAGCGTAATTTCGCGCGCGTGCGCGTCGCGCTGACCTGATCACGCTAACACGAAACGGCGGCTACGAAAAAACATGAACGACATGGCTCTGGATAAAACGATGAAAAAACCCGGCAACGAGACCCGGGCGGCTGCGAGCAGGAAAGCGCCGGTCAAGCTCAAAGAGCACATCGTCGAAATCATCAGCGATTCCGGCGAGGGCGCGCAAAAATGCGGCCAGTCGCTGGGCGCGATCGCGGCGCAGATGGGCAACGGAATCTGGACAACGGAAATCATCCCCGCCGAAATCCGCCCGCCGGCGCGCAGCGTCGCCGGCGCCAGCGGCAACCGCATCCGCATCGGCGCCGGGCGCATCACCAACGGCGGCGACGAGACCGACCTCGTGGTGGCGTTCAACGAGCAGGTGCTGCTCGGGCGGGTGCAGGCCGGCGAGCTCAAACCAGGCTGCATCATCCTGCTGGAAAACATGTGGCGCAACCACGCCGACGCGAAGATCGCGGCCTGCTACACCGAGACCCATGACCAGCTTGTGTCCGCGGGGTACAAGGTGATCGAAATCCCGATGGAACAGGAGTGCCTGACTCTGGTCGCCGATGCACGGCGCGGCAAGAACATGTTTGCCCTGGGCATGCTGTGCCAAATCTACAGCCTCGATCCCAAGCTGGCGAAGGATCAGATCATGCTCACTTTCGGCAAGAAAGACCGGAGCGTGATCGATGCCAACATCAAGCTGCTCGAAGCGGGGCACAAATGGGCGGAAACCCATCTCGACTTCTGCTACAGCATTCCGGCGGTACGCTCGACCGAGCCGCAACTCGTGATCAACGGCAACACCGCGCTGGCGCTGGGAGTGCTCGCCTCGGGCATGGAAATCTGCGCCATGTACCCGATCACCCCCGCAACCTCGGCCTCGCATTATCTGTGCGAAGTATTCGAGAAAGTCGGCGGCATCGTGCACCAGGCCGAGGACGAGATCGCCGCCTGCGCTTTCGCCATCGGCGCCTCCTACGCCGGCAAATGCGCGGTCACCATCACTTCCGGTCCCGGTTATTCGCTGAAGCAGGAGGCGATCGGGCTCGCGGTCATGGGCGAGATTCCCCTCGTCGTGGTGAACGTCCAGCGCGGCGGCCCCAGCACCGGTCAGCCGACCAAGGCCGAGCAGGGCGATCTCATGACCGCCATTTTCGGCAGTCACGGCGATGCGCCTAAGGTGGTCATGGCGCCGGGCACCATCGAAGAGTGCTTCTATTCGATCATCACCGCGCGCAAGATCGCCGAAACATTCAATATGGTGGTCGTTGTTCTGTCCGACGCCGCTCTCGCCACCTCGCAACAGCCGTTCGCGCGCCCGCAGTTCAGCGAAACCTGGATCGCGCCGCCGGTTGACCAAAGCCCGGTCCCGGAGGGCGCCAGACCCTACGACTGGGACGAGAACACCGGCCTCGCGCGCCGCTTTATTCCAGGCCAGCCCGGCGGCATGCATACCCTCACCGGACTCGCGCACGATCGCGACAGTCACGTTGCCTACGATTCGGAGACAAACGAGGAGAGCCTGCGCGCGCGCAGCCTGAAACTCGCGGCGCTGCAAAAGACACTCAAGGCGCCGGCGGTGTTCGGCGACCCCAGGGGCGAATTGCTGGTCATCGGCTGGGGCAGCACCAAGGGCGCCATCGAGGAAGCGGCCGAATCGCTGCGCGCCGAAGGGCGCAAGGTGTCTTCCCTGCACCTGCGCTTCCTGCAACCCCTGCCGCCGGGGATCAAGGAAATCATGCAGGGGTTCAGCAAGGTCATGACCATCGAGGGCAACTGGAGCGACCGCATCGAGGACCAGATCATCGACGAGACCAATCGCCGTTATTCAGCCCTGGCGACCCTGTTGCGCGCTCGCTACCTGATCGACATCGACTGCTGGAGCGAGGTCAAGGGCCAGCCGATCAAACCCGGCGCCATCCGCCGCGTGCTGCTGGAAAATCTGAAAAAGTAAAGGAAGGCGACCATGAACACAATGTCATCCGCCGAATGCCTGCTGCAGATGTGCGAAGAGCACCTTGAGATCGAAGACTATCAGGGCGGCGTGCCGCGCTGGTGCACCGGCTGCGGCGACAACGCCATACTCGCCGCGGTGCAGCGCTTGTGCCGCGACGAGGGACTGCGCCCGGAAAAAACGGTGTTCGTCTCCGGCATCGGCTGCTCGAGCCGCTTTCCCCATTACATGAAAACCTACGGCTTTCACGGCATACACGGGCGCGCGCTGCCGCTCGCCGAAGGCGTCAAAATGGCGCGGCCCGACCTTAAAGTGTTCGTCAACACCGGCGACGGCGACTGCTGCAGCATCGGCGCCGCGCACTGGATCCACGCCATCCGCTACAACATGGACATCACGGTGTTCCTGCATGACAACCAGATCTACGGCCTGACCAAGAACCAGGTCTCGCCGACCTCGCCGATCGGAACCAGAAGCAATACCACCCCGCGCGGCAGTTACCTCGAAGCGTTGAACCCGCTGACGGTCACGCTCGGCGTGCAGAACGTTTCCTTCGTCGCGCAGGCAGCCGACTGGATTCCGGAGATGCTGTTCGATATCGTCAAGGCGGCCTACCACCACAAGGGACTGTCGTTCGTGCGCATCGTCCAGCGCTGTCCAGAGTGGCTGCCGAAGGCGCTCGACCCGTGGCTGCACGATCCCAACAAGGTACAGATGCTGCATCACGAGAACGGGCTGCAGTTGAGCGCGGGCCTGTCGCGAATTTACAAGAACCAGTTGCAGCATGACCCGGCGAACATCGACCGGGCGCGCGAAATCGCCTCCAGCAAAGACATCATCCCGGTGGGAATTTTGTACCGCAACCCGGCTGTTCCCTGCTACGAAGATCTGCGGCAGCCGGGCAAGCTGCGCACGCCCGATCTGACCCGGGCGGGACTCAATGCGGAATTCGACAAGTACACGGTCTGGCCGCAGGGTGCGCAAGGAAAGACGGCCTAGAGCGCCGGCGTGCCGTTCACAAGAAAGACTTCACCAGCCGATCGATAAAAACATGGAAGCAAATACCCAGGCGCAAGTTGCTTTTTTCCTGACCGGCAGACGCTCCGGCGAACATCTGGACGCGATCGAGGGATTGAATTTGCGTCCGGCGCTTTTCGCCGGGTATCGCGAGCTCACCCAACTGCGTTACGATTTTCCGCTGGTGCTGATTGCCAATTGCGCCGGCAAGCCCTGCGTGCAATCGCTGTCGGGCCTGATCGACAGCGCACTTGAACAGACCGCGCGCGATAGCGAAGGCGAACGCAGCAGAAAGCATGGTCTGCGGCTGGAGCAGGAAATCCGCACGCTCGTCGCCGCCGGCGCCGGCGGGTCGCTCTCCGTGCTTTGGGACCAGGCGGTCGACCGATTATCCAGGGGTACGGAAAAATCGGCCCTGGATAAATCGTCCGCAGAGCGCCTGCTGCGCATGCGCGCCGCCATCAAGATCGACGGCGAGGTGGCGGACTGCGACGCCGCGCTTCCGGCGCGCCTGCTGCGCCACGCCTGGAGCGAAGTGCATAAGCAAAAAGCCGAAGGATTGCACAAGGTTCTCGACCGGCTGGTGCTGAAGCTCTCGGATATCCTCAAGGCTGATTTCGAGCACTCCAGGGCGGGCCGCAGCGCGCAGCACCTGAAGGCATCCATCGGCGCCGGCTACGACGACGCATTCGACTTCGACGCAATGTCGCGCCTGCTCGTCAAAGCCCTGCCCAAGGACGAGTTTCCCGAAAGCCGCAGGCGGCGCATAAACGAGTTGCTGGCGGTGTTTGGCGCGCAGCAGTTCTTTACTCCGCCGGGCAAAGCCGCGCACGCTGCGGCCAAGCCCTACACCTTCGTCTTCGACAACTGCACCGAGGCGCTCGCCGCATTCCGCGAGCGCATGCCCAGACTGATCGAGCTTGCCCGCGCCATTGCCATCGCCGAGCTCGAAATCGACGGCCTGTACAGCGAAGCCCGGTACGACACTCTGTTTGAGCAATATGGCGCGAACGGGCTCGACCCGCAGGATCTGGCGCCGTTTCCGGGCTATCTGGTGTGCGTCAGCGCCGAAAAAATGCAGGCGGCTGAGCATGCCCGCATGATGGAGATTCTTACCTCGGGCTTGCCGATCAAGGTGCTGCTGCAGATCGACGACATCCTGGAAGAGGCGCCCAACGGCGAGGGCAATCTCACCTCCGGCATGCGCAGCAGGCAGATCGCCAACATGGCGATGGGTCTCAACGAAGCGTACGTGCTGCAGTCGAGCAGTTCCAACCTGTATCGCTTCCGCGAGCGCGTGCTGCGCGGGCTGACTTTTGACGGCCCTGCCCTGTTCAGCGTGTTTTCCGGCGCGAGCGGAACGGCTTCCGGCCTGCCGCCCTATCTGGTGTCGGCGGCGGCGATGGAATCGCGCGCCTTCCCGGCCTTCACCTACGATCCGTCCGCCGGGCAGAATTGGGCGTCGCGTTTTAACCTTGATGCCAATTCACAGGTGGACCTCGATTGGCCGATCCAGCACTTTTCCTACGAGGACGAAGAACATCAGCGGGTGTCGGAGGAGCTTGCTTTCACGCTCGTCGATTTCATCGCCAGCGACCGCCGCTACGCCACTCACCTGGCACGGGTACCGCGCGAGAAGTGGAACGGCAGCATGATCCCGGTCGACGAGTCCCTGACGCGCGAGCGCAGGGGGCTGCCGGACAAGGTGCCCAGCTTGACGATGACCGACGCCGATAACGTGCTGCATAAAGTGATCGTCGATGAGCGCCTGATCAGGGAAGCGCGCCGTTGCCGCGAAATGTGGCACAGCCTGCAGGAACTTGGCGGCGTGCACAACTCGCACGCGGAAAAACTGCTCGCGCGCGAGAAGAAAGCCTGGGAAGAGCGCATGCAGCGGGAGACCACAGCCGCGACCGCCGCATCGGTACCCGCGACAACCGCCGTGGCGCAGCCGGCCGCATCGCTCGCGCCTGCCACCAGTGCACCGGCCGAGCAGGAGCCGCAACGATCGCCCGGCGAGGCCTACATCGAGACAGCACGCTGCTCGACCTGCAACGAATGCACCCAGATCAACAGCAAGATGTTCGCCTACGACGCCAACAAGCAGGCAACCATCGCCGACATCAATGCCGGCACCTACGCACAACTGGTGGAGGCCGCGGAGAGCTGCCAGGTCGCCATCATTCACCCCGGCAAGCCGCGCAATCCGAATGAACCGGGCCTGGAAGACCTGCTCAAACGCGCCGAACCGTTTCTGTAGTCGCGCGCGAACTTCTAGTCGCCAGACTGTAGCTCAGCCAAAAGAACATTCGAGCACCTCTAAAAATCCCTTATCTGTCATTCCCGTGAAAACGGGAATCCATTCTAACCATGAACTTGGATTCCCGTTTTCACGGGAATGACGAAATATTAGTGGTGCCCATTCGTTGCACCGCGCGGCTGTGGCTGTTGCCGCACATCGTCTTGTGCGAATGCTGGCCGCATATCCCAAAGGAAGCGCCACACAAGTTCGACCGCGCCTGCCTCATAAGGGTTGGGCCATAGGCTACGTCTATAGACCTGACCCCGTGGCCCCTGTCGCCGGGGAAGGACTCAGAGCCAACGTCATAAACACACTGTTTGGATCCTCAACATAGTCGCCGAACGGGTCGCAGAATGTAAAGCCGCAGCTCGTGTAAAGGCTTTGTGCAGGCTTGAACGCATCGAACGATCCAGTTTCGAGATACAGGCGATCATAGCCGCGAACCTTTGCTACTTCAATGATGTGGCCAAGGATGGCCCGCCCAGCGCCACGACGACGATGAGCGGCTGGCGTCCGCATCGACTTCACCTCACCCTGCCTGGGACTCAACTCCATCAGGGCGCCACAACCAAGCAGCAATGGGCCCTCCCATGCCGACCAAAACGTAATCTCCGGTTTGCGTAACTTGTCCAGATCCAATGCATGTACGCTCTCTGGCGGTGACAGTTCATACATACTCTGAAGGTGCTCTTCCAGCAGAGCGTGAATTTCGGGCCGTGTGAGCTGGTCTATTTCGATGTTCATTGCTATACCCCTGGGGGAGTCAATGGGAAATTGTTGGTAATTGGGGACAGACAAAGTTTTCTGCCATCCCGCCCTCAAAGCAAGTCCATCTGCGCTGCATTGTCCACCTCGATCTGCCTCGGCCGTCCCGGCTTGCCGCGCCGCACCCGCTGCCCCAGCGCCTTCTCGATATGCTTCTTGAAGCGCTCGCCGCCCAGGGCGAAGTTGCCGTTGGTCGATTGGCGGATATCCGTGAGCAACTCCGGGTCGAGGTGCGCCTTGAACAGTTCGCGGTAGGCTTCGCGCCTGGCGCTATCCGTTCGCGCGAGGCGCAGGTATTGCTCGTGAGGCGTGATCAGGCCATCCGCTTTGCCCAGCGCATTGGCGTGGTAGCTCGACCAGCGGTAGTCCTTCGGTTGATTGACCATGCCCGCCCTCACCGGGTTGAGTTCGATGTAACGATAGCACGCCAGCACATAGTCTTCGCTTTGCGTGAGGCACGAGCGGAAGCGGCCTTCCGAGAGGGTGCCGCTACGCTGGTTTGAGCGGTTGATGTATTGCACGTAACGCTGGCCCAGGTGCTTCATCAAAAGCGAAGCGCTGTCTTCCCGCTCCGGGGTAAGCAGCAGATGCACGTGGTTGGTCATGAGCACATAGGCATGCACCGCGCAGCCGAAGCGCAAGGCCAGTTCCTGCAGGTGGTGCAGATAAAAGCGGTAGTCCTGCTCTGAATAGAAACACACCGAGCGGTTGTTTCCGCGCTGGATGATGTGCCAGGGAATGCCAGGAAGGCTCAGGCGCGCGCGGCGTGGCATGGGATGTAGGAACAAACAGTAGGACTCATGCGGTTAGTCTAGCAGAAATAAACGTGGTCTGTCCCCTATTACTCCTTTCGTTCCGCCCCGTACTGAGGCGGACAGTGATGCCAAAAGAAGCACGCCGCAAAAAATGGTAGCGCCGCCGACGGAAAACAGTGAGGCGGGCTTATCACGAAATAGCCAAAGCGCGATCGCACTCAAGGCGACAAACGCGCCAAAAAATCCAAAGAGTTTTCGGTGTACGAGTTTCACTGGTGCCGCCTAACGAATGAAAGGAACTTCCCCGTCCCGAGGTTGCGGCGGAAGCCGCAGACGGCATCGAGTGCCATGATGGAGTTTCTTCATCTCATCAAAACCGCGAAAGGGGAAGTCCATGAACATTATCACCGTTGGAATC
>Ga0315281_10000936_pt1 | contig 42050 bp, 103 predicted proteins | sample YL17G07_0_MG_FD_204540 | JGI IMG/M metagenome (GOLD analysis project Ga0315281, IMG submission 204540) | Sediment microbial communities from Yellowstone Lake, YNP, Wyoming, USA - YL17G07_0 | ecosystem: Environmental > Aquatic > Freshwater > Lake > Sediment | place: USA: Wyoming | collected...
GTTGAAGATTTTCAACAAGTGCTCGGTCAACTGATCCCGCCACTCCGCCAGCTCGTTGACGACGCTCACCACGTGAATCGGTGACCAGTTGCGGCTCTTCTTGGGATCTTCCAGCATCTTTTCGACTTTGTCGTAGATGCCGAGACGCCTGGTCAGCCTCGCGTCCAATTTGAGCGTAATGACTTTTGGCATCTTCAAGCGCTTCATGGGAGGGCGCTCTCACGCCAGGTCGCCAGTTTCGCTACTGCATCGTGAGTGGTGTTCTCCGCCGAGCAGGTTCGCTCATACAAAATGTTCAGCACCTGCATGACAACGCCGCTAGCAAGCGCGCCGTTGACGCAGTAGTCGAGCACCTCCAAAACCTCAACAGCTTTTGGTGGATCCGACCATTTACGGATGAAGGGAAGCATCTTGCTGTCCAACTGGCTATCTGGCGCCTCAAGCAGCATGTCTACCAGAGGTTTCATGACACCTCTCCTTAGAAGGGTGAAGTTTCGGGACTGCGTGCGCGGCAAGACGATTGATGCGTCTCCCTATCCGCCTCGGAAAACAGCACATCAAGACAGAGGCAGCACTGATAGACGTACCGAAAACCTTCCCGTTGTAGCTTTGAGGCTTCTTCGCGCCGGTCAGCGTCTTCCACTCGTTGCGCTTCTTGCCTCAAAGCCGCAGCACGCCTCTGATCCGATTTGGCTTGGGAAGGGCTCGCGTCCCTGAAGCAGTCTTCGCACTCCTGACCGCACTGAGTAGGCTGGCACCTGGGCTCGTGAGCGCTCATTTCTTCTTCCGAGCGTATTTGGCTATCAGCTTTGCGTGCCCCTTCGCAGCAGCTTCTGCTGTAGCGTAACGGCAACCGTCAATCTCGCTGCCGTTCTTCTGTCGATAGGGACAGCACTTGTTGCTCTTAGATGCCACGGCGTGAAACACCATGGACTCGTAGAGGCTATCGGGCGTAATCCCAAGCGGCTGAAAAGGGCTGTCCTCGGTGCCTCTTGTGGGGTCCTTCAACTCCCCCAAAGTAGAGACGATGAAGCCATTCACGTAGGTATTGAGGTGGAACTGGCACTGATTCCCACAAATGAAGTGACCTGCGTGCCCCATCCAAACCTGCTTAGCGCCCATTATTTCCTCCTCATCTTCAACTTGACCTTGTTGGTCTTCGTGAACGAGACGGACTTCATCGGAATCTTGGCGTCTATTGCGAGCTTGAAAGCGTCCATGGCGGTGACCTTCTTGCCGCTCTTCTTGCTCGACTCGATGGCGCCGGACAGCATTGAGATCCAATTGATTACCGACTGAGTAGCGTCATCGTCAGCCTTCATGGTTTGTCCTTTTCCGGAACTGCTGGCTCGAATTTCACATCCAGTTCTTCAACCGTTACGACTCCCTCTATCGAACGGGATCTCGGCATCGAGATAAACAATACCGGATCCGCATAGGTCAGCGGCTCTCCGCAGGCGCAACGCCTAGGAAGGCACTCAACAGGCGTTACCGGTACGCCGTACAGTCGCTTAATGTGGTGGGGCCAGATGCAGTCCATTTACGCCTCGGGGGCTTCCTTGCCGCTCTGCTCCATCACAAACGTCATCACCTCTCGGATGCCGCACTGATGTACGTGCCCTTCAGAAAGACATACCAATAGACAGGCTTCCCACTGGAGTTCTCCCCAGGAGCTAGCCGGTAGTCTTCGCTGAAGTACTCACCATTCTCGGTTCGCTTCCAGGGGGCGCTCACACGGTCCCCTTCTCCAGCTTGGCGAGGTGCTTCAGAAAGAATTCAGCAGAGTCCTTTAGCCCCTCGACGGCATCCTCTGCGGTAATCAGCCCCTCGCACCTCATCGTCACAGTGGCGGTCCACCCGCGCTCTGGAATGAGTTCCGCCACCACCACGTAGCGGTAACCGCTGCTGTCATTCAATCGGTACTCGTTAATTACTTTTGTTGGTGTCAGCTTCATTTGTGCTCCCCGTCATGCTCAACACCGCAGGGGCACATTCCAGGTAGACGCCTCTTCCCGCAGGACTGGCAATTACCGCTGTCCGTGATGGTGCCGCAGCCGCACTCGCATTTACCGAGAAGGGCGGTGGTAACCCGCTCAATCATCCGCTGCTTAGGAACCAACCCGTAATCATGCTCAATACGGGCTGTAACCTCTCGAATAGCCCGCGCTCGCTCGCTGTCCTTAAGCTCGTTGTAGCTGGTAGTGATACGCTGACACTGCTTGTGGAAGTGCTCAATCTCTTGGTCCTTCTCACAAAGTTCAAGAAGTACCCCATCCTCGTAACGACACAGCGGGCAAGGTCTGGCGTCCGTCTGAGAGAGTGTTCTGGCTAGCTCCAGAGTGTCCTTTAGGGTCTTAATCTCCTCCAGCAAAGGCTTCTCCGCCAAGGCAACTAGCCCCAACACGTGCTTGGCTAAAGGCATCCAGGCGTCGGCTTCTCTAATAGGAGCCCCGTGACCCACCTTCAGAATCTGGGCTAACTCCTCGCAGGTAACATTAAAGCTCATCGGTAGGCTCCGGGGTCCCAGATGGGAAGATGTGAAAGATGCCGTCCCAATTGAGCGGCATTGTCTCTAGCGTGCAGGCAAATGCCTGCCTGCCACCTGGCAATACGTACTCGGTGGCGCTACCGATTCGGACCCAGCGCTTTTTTACTCCGGGACGACTGATGGGAGCCCGAAGCTCGTGGAACTTGTTATTTAGCACGACTGGATTTCCCGAGCTTCCAACCCATTTCGAAGGCTGCTTCTGGCGCGATGTTGGTCATGGTGCCGAAGATGGGGGGAGCAGTGCTGAAGACCTTCATGATCCGCTTGGCAGTCTTGGCGTCGTAATAGCCGGAGCAGTACCCGATGTTTTGCCGGGCATACGGTCCCATGGCGCAGAACCCCTCCACGAACTCCGCCTGCTCCTTGCCCTTCAACTTCAAGGCGGTCTCGATGATGACGTCGAGCTTTTCCATCTTCTTACCGTTCCAGTAGAAAACAGTGGGGTCTTTCTTGATCGTCATGAAGTCTCCTTCACTTGTTCACGCAGAAAATCGAAAGCGTTTTTCCACCCCTGCTGGTAAGCCCCCAAATTCCCAGACTCAGGTTTGGGTCCATCTACGTCCTTGGGGGTCGTCAAAAGAACGCCCAGCGCCTTCCGGAGGCAGCTCTCGCAAGCAGACAGCCCGACGGAAGCCTCACCGTTGTGCCCGTACCCAATCGACGCACAGTCGTTGATGATTTGCCAGAATGGAGTCATGGCTTGGTTTTGGCCTTCTTGCGGGCGTGTTCCAGCACCTTCTTGTAGAAGTCATCGAGGGTGTAGCTGTAGAGCGCCATGGCGACCGATGGAGCATCGGACTCCTGCCGGATGAGATCCGCACAGACGTCTCGGGTGTCATCAATGGCGCGCTTGAGGTCGTCTTCAGTGAAGAGCATTGGTGCCCTCTCAGTACGAGTTCCAGAACCGGATGACCTTCACGTCCTTCGGCAGCTTGTCGATGTGGACCTCGAAGCCATCGGCGGAATCATGGGGTGCGTACTGCTGAACCGCAGCGGTACCCGCGATACGGACCACCACCCCAAGAGGGTCGGGCGCCTCTCCACCGAAGAAGTTCTCCACGTCTTTCGGCGGAGTAACGCCCGCCGCCCTACAGGCGTCGTATGCAGCCTTCATCGCCTTCCACTTCTCGTCAGGCGGCTTAACTCCCTCGATATGCGCGCTCATCCCCATGATGCCTCCCTTAAATGCCCCCACTTCAATGCTTCGTCACCGGGCACCACCATGTCTTCGGAGTGCTGCCCTTTATGCCCTGCCTTGCGGTCGCAAAAATAAAGACTTCCACAGATGTCATTACAGCGAGTTTCGTCCTCTGCCCGTAAGATGAAGCTCGCCAGGTATTCAGCGGTCTGCTTAGCGTCCAAATCCTCAAACTTGAGGGTGTTTTTCTTACGGCGCTTACGCATGACCAGCCTATGAGCTTCTTGGTCGTTCAATCTCCCAGCGAGTCGCGAAATCCTCTCTCGGTAGTAAAGGGTCAGAAACAGAGCCCGCTCTTCAATCTTGTGAATTACCGCCTCCATGATGACGGCGGTATGGGGCTTACTTGTTTTCATTGCCGGACTTCCTGGTGGCGATGTTCAGCTCCGTGACCAGCATGGCGATTATGGGGCTCTGAAGCTCCTCTTCAACCTTGTCGAGCCTGTCCAGAACAGTCTTTAGCAGCTCGTCCGCCACAACCCGGCATTCGGCTCGGGACTTCGCCCTCTTCTCAGCCACTTCTCGGATACTCATTGGTGCACCTTTCTGGGAATTCCCATGTCGCACATAACGCAGTGACAAAGCGGGCAGTCCTTCTTGGGGTTACCCGAATGCCCGATGTGCTCGATAAGGTAGTTCTCCATCGAAGCCATCACCCGCATCTCGATTTGGGCATAGTTGGTGTTGACGGTGATGTGACCCATTGGAGTCTTGAGGGCGTCTCGAATGCTTTTGCCCAACTCGGTCCTGATGGGAAGGCTTTGAAGAGAGGGCTCCGTTGGAGGTCGCCCTGTATCGGGTAATGCCTTGGCGACCTCTTCAATCAGCTTTGCGCCCCCAACACACAAGCTGAACGGGTTATCGGCACACTGCCGACAGACCTCCAAATGCTGGTGGAATCTATCGGGTGACATTCAGTACCTCAGCGTGCAGGACTTCATGACCCCGCAGCAGATGACCCCTTCAACCTGGGCACCTTTCGCGTTGGTGGCGGTGAAATGGGACTTGTAGGAGTCGTCCTCACTGCAACTCAGGAAGGCGTAGCCGCCCACTTTGGCGTTCTCCAGCCCGGCCGCCTCGAAGGCCCGCGCAGCATCGTGATCGCTGACCCCGCAACAAACCGGCAACAAGAAGGTCATTGCGACGATGAACAAAATGACGCCGCCAATTGAAAGAAAAGGTTTCACTTGCGTGGTTCTCCCGCCTGAACGCGAAGATTTTGTGCAATACGTTCCAAATGCTCAGCAGATTCCACCAAAGCAGTCTTGGAGGTCTCAGGTGCCAGAACGGTACGACTCACCACATCGACCGCCCAACTAAGCGCCTGCTCGTGCCCGCACGCGTAGTCGAACTTGGCTCGTACTTCAGCAGCCTTGATGGGGTCACGCGGGAAGCTACTTGAGTACTTATCGCCCTCTTTGAGCCAGTGTTGAATCATCCCTCTCAGTAGCTTGAGGGCGTCCTCTTTGGAGAGAGGTCCGCCGGAATCTTCGGCACAGTACGCAATAGTGATCGCCATTAGGTGCTCCTGAGCATTAGAGGTCGAACCTCTCCAAATCCCGCTTGCAGGAGGGGCACACCTGCTTGTTGAACCTCAGCACTTTGCCGGGGACGAACCAGCCCTTTTTGAGGAGTGCTGCTGCCGCTTTACCGTCTTCTGGTTCGCAGCCCAAAACCCAGCAGGCATGATCCTCATCAGTCTCGCCAGGCTTTTTGGGGCGAAAACCCTCCAGACTCCACTCCTTTTCGACCGTGACCTCTTCCTTGGTGCCCAGGTCGTAGTGAAGGACGCCCTTCTTGCCGGTCAGTCTCTCCACCGCCTTCTTGAGCCCGTCGGAGAACGAGTAGGTCATGTGGTTGTGGTTGCCCCAAAGGGTCAGCCCGCTTTCATGGACGTAGGCGGTTCCGCAGGGCTTACCAGGCAACCCCCAGGTACGGGGTGCGTATGAACCCACGGCGGATTCAACGGTGTCGAATTCAAAGTGCTCGTACTCTCCATCCTTACGGGCAGTGAGGAGACGTCGAGCGGCGTCAGCATCTCCAGCCTTTGCAGCCTTGTAGGCTTCAAGCTGCTTCTCGTTGTTCTTCGCTTCCTTGGGGGCCCGGTCCTTGTAGGTTCGGCACACCTTGCACTCTTCGCACATGCAGCCTTCAGGATGGTCCTTGGGAGGAGACGGTTGATAGGGCTCCTCGGTCAAATTGGCGTAGACGTGCCAGTCCTCATCGAGGATTTTGAAGAGTGCCAGAAAGGCACCGGCTTCCAGTTCTGGCGTACTGGCGTCCCAATAGGTCGGGTCGCACTTCCTGTTGCCGTACACCAGCAACCGCTTGACCGCGCCATCCACTGTCTTTCGAGCCATTACGTTTTCCTTCGTCCGAAATCACCAAGCAGTCCGCACTCTATCTGATCGCCTGTCGATTGTCAAGAGGGTTCCAGCTACCAGAGGATGTTCAGGACATGCAGACCCCTCAAATGGAGTCCCCAGTACAAAGGGCGGCGTTCTTTAGGAACCCACCACCGCAGTACTTCGGCCTCAGTATTGACGAACTTCGGGAGCGCGCCGTTCACGTAAGGCTCGTCAGGTTTGCAGGTGCATTCGCACGTAATGATTCGCAAGGGTGCCCCGGGGGGTGTTTTTCACTTTTTTCAGAAACGACCCAAACCCAAATCTCAACTTTTTGGGTTTTGATCCAGCATCTGCTCGACCGCCCGAGATTCGAAGTACTCATCGGCATCGTGCTGCTCAGCGTCCCAGATGGTTCGGCACTGGGGATTGTGCTGACAGCCCTTCAGGTGCTCAGCAAGCCGCTCGTTCTCAAGAGCCTCTATGGCGGCTTCTGCCTCGGCTTCCTGCCGTTCCCAAAGCTGCGCCTTGGCGATGCAGGAGGCACCACCACAAGTCGCGTAGGTGGGGTCTAGGAGGACATTCTTTTCTTCGTCGAAGTTATCAAACCGGGCATTCTTCTGGCTCTTGCCCGCCAGGATGGCAATTGGGGCAGGCTGTATCTCCACACAGGCAGGGTCCTGAATTCATGCAAGCATCCTACCCTGTTGGGAGGTAGTTGTCAAGGAGGAAGCAGCTTCAAAATCGCCTTCCGCAGCGTCCTATCAAAGGCGCTAAGGAACCGCGCTTTGAGGGTCGGCTGGGCAACCTTGGGCGGAAAATACGGTTTAGACGAATCGGAACGTATCGGGATCCAATGTTCGTGCTCTACCGCCATGGGGTCAAAGCGTAGGGGTTCTTCGGGGTCCATCCTGATACGCTATAAGGCTTCCACCTCAGAAGGCTAGAGAGCCCTTACCCTCCAGGTGTCCAGTTCAGGAGGAGGGCATTCCTTAAAAGAGGAATTTCAACTTTTTCCTAACGGGAGTAAATCAAAACGCATGCCACCATGCTTGACAATCGGCATGCCATCTGCGCAGTCAATCCGTATGCCACGCTCTCACTCAAAGCGCGTGCCAGCCTGTACACTTGACATCTCAATGTCAATAGACTAATATGCGCCATCCTCTCAACAGGGAGTCCCGCATGTACCGCATCTTTTTCTACAACATGGGGCATTATTCGCAGAATGAAGGCGCCTCTCTCGAAGCCGCAAAGGTCATAGCCCGCAAGGCTGGCTTCCAGAGCGTAATTGAATTTCAGGGCATTCCCGTCATGACCTTTTGCCCGCTCGCTGGTTTCCAGGTCTATTGACAATAGGCTGTCAATCGCCTATAGTGCTTGAACCTTCAAGGAGCCCCATGCCCTACCTGACTCTCGCCGCTCCCGCCTCTCTCGTTCCTCCCACTCTCCCCTTCAAGGATGCGCTGGCCGCTTTTTTGGTGAAATTGACTGAAATGGTCGAGGCGCATCGGCTGGCGAATTTCCCGAGCATTCCGGCGACGGTCTTCACGGTATCCTCTGGGGGCGTCAAGTTTCTGCGCATTGTACGCGAATCTGTCGGAGGGCATGACCGCTCGGTTTACTGCTTTGTGGGTGTCGCCGATGGGGGCGTCTATAAGGCAGCTTCCTGGAAGGCGCCTGCGAAGAGCGCCCGTGGAAGCATCTACAATCGCGACCCTCTCACGGGTTGCGGTCCTTACGGTCCCGCCTATCTGAAGTAAGGTGAGGAAAGAAGAGATCCGCCCCGTTCCTGGAATCCTGGGGACGGGGCTTTTCTTTACCTATCAGTGGGAGTTTTCCTGGAACTATCTTCTGACCGCACTTGACAAGAGCCTGCCAATAGACTAAGGTGGATACTTCAAACGCATCGGAGGTATCCCGCAATGCTTCCCGCGCTTTCCGTTGAAGTGAAGCAGCTCCCCTTGGCGCTCAGATCCGCCCTTGCCGCCGTGAGCTACCACAAAGCCGACGTCAAGGTCATGGCTGCTGATTCGGTGTCCCTTCAGGATTTCGGGTCTGAGGGTTGCCGTTCTTTCGTCTGCCTGGTGAATCTGGACACGGGCGAGCGTGAAACCAGGTTCGGCAGTTGGGGCGGACCTGGCATCGGAAGCGCTGGAAATGCCGTTGACCTGGATTCCCGCCAGCATCGCATTCCGCCAAACGGCGCAGTCATTTCTGGCGCGGAAGGTGGAAATCAGCCCGTCTACGCAACCGTCAAGGTTCACCCGTCCAATCTGGCGAAGCTGCTACCGCCTTCGGCTGACGTGACCGAAAAAGAGAAGAGCATCCTTCGAGTCCTTCAGGGCTACAAGGCTGGCGAATACCGCAAGGCTGAATTGGCGCGGCTCGATTGCGCCAGTGAAGACCTTGAAGGTCTGCTCTCCAAGGGGCTTATCAAGCGCAATTCGGCTGGCGCGACCCAAATCACCACGGCAGGTAAGAACGCCGCACGGTAGACCAGAATCGGGAAATCGCCTCGAAGGTGGAAACCTTCGGGGCTTTCTTGCGTCTAGCGACCATGTGGTCGGGAGTTTTCCAGGACGCTAACTGCTGTGCGCCCTTGACAACGGCAGTCAATCCGTGTAGACTGTTTTCATGTACATCAAACCCGCTACCGTGCTCCCCGCTGGCTTCCGTATCAATCGCGTTGACGCCCCTGCCCGTCAGGTGGTGAAGACCCCAAAGGCGAAGCCCGCCGAGACTGCCGGTTTCAAGTCGGTGGAGCGCCCTTCGGGCGAATGTCTGGCGAACGGAATCGGCAAGTAGCGCCCTTGACGTTGGCAGTCAATCCGTGTAGAGTGCTTTTGTAGTTAGCACTCCCCGCTCTCCAAGGTGCCCAATGTCCGCAGTCATTTCCAAGATGACCGTAGCGCGTAACGGCGATGTGGAATTCGACTTGGGAACCGCCCGAATCGGCTTCCCCCGTTCGATGCACAACCAGAGCGACGAGCTGAGCCGCTTTCTGGCCCACAACGCCGCAACCCTGCTGGACGTCACGGGAGAGGAAACCGCCAGTGTCCGGCTCACCTATCGCGCCGAAATCATCAAGTTTCGAGACCCGAAGCTGACAACGGCAATCAACCTGATCCGCCGCTAACCTTCGCCAACTAGGGGCGCACCCTAGACCGCCCTGCCCGCTAGTCACGAAGGGGGCAGGGCGGAATGCTGTATGGGGTGGGAGTTTTCCAGTAACGACCACGTGGTCGCACTTGACAATGCCCGTCAATCTGATATGGTGGTGGAATGGTTCCCGCGCCTCCATACCGTGTCGTTACCCGTGCAGAGTGCCCTGTTGGGCGCTACGCACCGGAGAACGAAACGCATTTCGTAGCTGGTCCCTGGTTTGGGGGCGGCAATCCTACCGCCTACGGATACCACAGCGAAGCCGAAGCGACCGAGATGGCAGCTCGCTTCAATGCCGGGTTTGTACCGCCAAGGTGTGAAGGGTGCGGCGGTTACATTGTCGAGGCGAATGGCGCCTGTTACGAATGCGCGCACCCTTGGAAGCCTTGCGGTCAGCAAGGATGCGCCTTCACCGTCCCACACGGCACTAGGGTTTGCGTGGTATGCCAGAAGGCTAACCATACCGCCGCAGAGGCTGCTAGGACGGCGCGAAGGGTCAAGGTGGCAGCATGAGCCCAGAAACTAGATGCTTCGTTTGTGGGGCTCCCTGGCACCCTTCCAGCGGGGGTCTCTTCGGACACCAGGACACACCCTTTTGCGGGGCTTGCTGCCGTGAGCTGCTGGCATTCGTGAAAGGACATACCGCAAGGCGCTGGAACAAGGTGCGTTTTTACGACCATGCCTATCCGCCACCTGCTGTGGTGGAAGGCTAGCGACCACATGGTCGCGAGCCCTACCTACCCATTGGAGTTTTCCTGCCGGCCATACGAAAAGCCCGCTCCCCTGGTAGGAAGCGGGCAACCCTTGCGGGCTTACAGGGCGACGGCGAGCCGCTGACCCGTCTTGTAGTAGGCGTGTCCCCTGTCGGAATTCCAGCCGGTCAGCCCGTAGGCGATTCCTTCGCAAGTGACAGCGGCGGGAAGCACCTTATAGACGCTGAAATCAGCGCAAGAAACCGTTAAACCGCGCTCCCCATCGGGAGACGTATCGCTGTAGAGAACCACTAGCGAATTCAGGATTGCGGTAGCGACGGACATTTGGGAAATCCTTTTTGCGGAAAGGAGGGGAGCTGCGTTACTGAAAAGAGTATTGCATTTATTTAGATCCAAATCAAGCGACTCGCGCGCTTGACAATCGCAGTCAATCTGATAGAGTCTCTGAATCAACCCGCTACTGCGCTCCGCAAAGCGCGAAAGGTTTCCCTTGCCTACCGCTACCCTTACCGCCGGTCAATTCTTCACTGACGCGCTCGCGTTAGTCGAAAGCGCCTCTATTCGGGCCTGGGCTACTAGCGACCACAATGCGCCTATCTGGGCGCAAATGGCAGAAAAGGCGATAGCGAAGGGAACGGACGTTAACCTCTTTACGGCATACATTGTTTCTTGCGCCATCGGGCTCTAACTGTCCCACCACCTACCGCCCCGACTTGAAAGAGTCGGGGTTTTTCTTTGCCTACCCATTGGAGTTTTCTAATAGCGACCACGTGGACGCTACCCCCTGAATGGAGTTCTCCAACCTGCGCGCCCCAATGGGGTGGGAGTTTTCCTGGACGGATAGGGTCTCGGGCACTTGACAACGGCAGTCAGTCTGATATGGTGGGTAAATCAACCCGCTCCCGAGGTTCCCATGGCCGCCCGCAAGTCCAAGATTGAGAAGTTGACCGATGCCCGTATCGAGCGCCTCTATGGGGCTTCGTGCTCGGGTGTCCAGATTCCCATGATGTCCATTCCCAAGGTCTTCAACGTGGCACGCGAGGCAGTCAACGCGGGCAGCGATGATGCTGCCGTTACCGCCGCAATCGTCGCTTTCGTTTCTACCATTCGCACCAACTAGGCACTTGACAGGGCGCTGTCAATTCTGGTAAGGTCTCTGAATCAACCCCCTCAAGGAGTCACCCGCATGGCTCGCAAGAATCTTCAGACCCTTTCCAGTATGACCGCGAAGAATCCCGCCCCCAAGTTTCACGACTTCGAGGTCTCGGAAGTCATGGGGGAGCTGAACGAATGGAACATGCCGGGCGTCAAGCTGCTCACTCAGGCGGATCTCGAAGGCGCGCTCGCCGCGCTCGTGATTCCTCCCAAGAACTAGGCGCAGAACAGAGCGCCTCGCCCGCTAGGGCGCCCCTAGCCAGCCTCGCCCTCAAGATGGGGGCGGGGCTTTCCTTTTGTTGCGACCACATGGTCGTGGGAGTTTTCCCACCGTCCTAATGGGTCGGCACTTGACAACGAGCTGCATTCTGATAAGATGCGTCTATGAAGACCCGTGACCTTTTCGGTGTCCAAATGTTCGTTGAAGGCGACCCTAATGGCGACGATTGCGTCGAGGTTGAATTATCGGCGGTAGTCAACGCCGATGAATGCGCGGATGTCGAGGCATGGGTGAACGTCAACGGCACGCTAGTCGAGGTTCCCTTGACGGCAAAGGAGCACAACGAAGCCCGCGAGGCAGTCTGTAAGGCGTGGTACGACGGGCAGAAGGATTGACAGCGAGCTGCCTTAGTGCTAGAGTGCTTTCGTAGTCAACACCCTTCCCGCCGTGCATTCGCACAAAAGGACGCCCCGATGGACCCCCTTTTCATCCTCGGTTACGAAGTGAAGACCCTCCCCTCGTACAATACCCCGTACTACTACGCCGATGGTCCGGCGCCTCTGGGGTCGGTTCATCATTACCAGTTGATTCGGCAGCTCAAGAGCTACATGAATCGGCTCGTGAAGGCTGGCAAGTTGACCGCGAAGGTGGCCCCGTGAATTGCTCGAAGTGTGGAAAGCCGTTCCCCGTGTATCCCGCCGGTCACGTTGGGGGCACGGGATACGCCGTCAAGAATGATGGCTCGAAAATCTGCTACCCGTGCGCAGACGCGGAGCAGCTCGAAGCCTTGAAGGCTCGCAAGCCGACAGGTGCCTACCTTTCAGGTGACGGCAAGAACATCACGACTTGGACGGGCGGGATTCTCGCAAGCGTAACGGTCTCGAAGCCTTGCCGGATTACTGGCAACGGGGTGTTCAACAACCCCAAGAGCTATCGGTCGATCCGCGCCAAAGACTTGCACGGGAATTTATGGGCAGGACGTGGAAGCCCCGGAGTGCATATCAGCCTTCGCCCTGTGAAGCCGTAGACCCAAGAGACGCAAACCGCCCTAGAGGCGGTTTCGCTTTTGGTGAGTAGGAAAACTCCCGAAGGTTCCGCCCCACCATCAGCGCCTTGACATTGGCAGCTCGTCGTGGTATACTCAGTGGATGGACGAAAACCCTGAAGTCGACCCCTCCGATTACGAGTTGAGCGACGAAACCGCCGAAATCGACTTCGATGTCGAAGCGGAACCCGTGCCCGAGCCTTTCGACTCTGGAGACTGCGCTTGGGACGGCGAGCCAGACTACTGGGAACGTCAGGACGGCGTCTAGGCACTTGACAGGGCGCTGTCAATTCTGGTAAGGTCTCTGAATCAAACCCGCTAAGGAGCCACCAATGGAAGCCCCTTCCGCAACTCCGACACCTCCCTCGCTCACCCGAACCGGCATCATGCTTGCCATCCTGCCAGCCCTCACGGGCGCGCTGAACGCCATACCTGAGGTGAACTCGGCTTTGTGCTGCCCCAGCGTTCCTGAGGCTGCTGGAACGCTCAGGCGGGCGTTCCGCGCCATTGTCACCATCGGGCTCAAGATGGTGCTGAACGCCGGAATGTCTGTTCCGCTTGTCATCAACGAGCTTCAAGTGGCACTTGCCAACGAGCTGAAGGAGCGCGCCGACAAGGCAAAGGAGGACGGGGCGACCCAAGCGCCCCCGACCCTCCCCAGCTAGTCCTACGGTCCGTGACCCTCTGGGCTGAAAAGCCCAGGGGGTTTTGTTTTGCCCTGGAATCCAGTGGGAGTTTTCCCACCCCTCGGGCTGACCGGGCACTTGACAACGGCAGCCAATCTGATATGGTGGTGGAAGTTCAGCAAGTGCATTCCGCACAGGAGCCACCCGCAATGGCTGCTACTACTTCCGGTGACTACTACATCAGCCCGCTTTCTTCGCCCCTTCCTTTCGCCTTGAGCATCCGAACCGCCAAGACCGGCAAGTTCTACGTGGTGGCTCGGTCTCCTACCGGGCAGCTCTTCGGGCGTTGGGTGTTCTACAAGGCGGAGGAGACCGCGAAGGCTGCCATGTACGAAATCGAGCTGGCTCGCATGGGGCGCACTTGGACGGGTCCGGTCGGAATGGACTGGAAGGAAATCGGCGGTATCAGCTACTGGAAGGATTGACAGGTAGCTGTCTTAGTGGTAGACTGCTTTTGAAGTGGTCGCACTCCCCCGCAAGGAGTTCCGCAAATGGCTCTCGTTCCCCTCAAGTCCCTCGGTCTCGGCGATGTGGTTCGGATTTCCGGTCACGGCGCCTTCGAGGATGCGACGGTGAAAAAGTTGAACGCGGACGGTTCTGTCCAGGTGGTGCGCCCCTACATTCAAACCGCCGATTTCAGCTACACGGGCGGCGTTATCACCTACATCGGCTTGGAGGATTTCGCAATGCACGGGGCCGATGTCGAGCTGGTTCGTAAAGGCGCCCCTCTCAAGTAGTCCGCCGTTTCTGATCCGCCTCACCTCGAAAGGGGTGAGGCTTGCGCCAGTGGAAAACCAAGGAGCCCCGCCATGCTCAACCCTGATTTCAAGCTGACAATCGAGACCGGAAACAGCGCCTTCGACCCCGACCCCTCCAAGGAAATCGTGCGCATTCTTCGAGAGCTGGCGACGGAAATCGAGAACAAGACCGTATGCGTGGGGGCTCATATTCGCCTCCTGGACGTCAACGGCAACACGGTGGGGGCGGCAACCTTCGCCGAGGACGGCAAGCCGGTCAGTGGGTACACCCCCGGATGGGGCAGGATTTAGCAACGGGCGTCATGCACGCTCACGAGACGCCAAATCCGCAAGGGTCTGGCGTTTTTGTTTTGCACTCAGGAAAACTCCCGGGAATTCCACCCCACCAAGACGCACTTGACAATCGCCTGTCAATCGTCTAGAGTGGTGGAATGAATCCAAACAACCCGCCTCAGAAGCCGACCCCCGCTGAAATGGAACGTCTCGCCCGCGCCATTGCGGCTCGGTACGAGGAAGAAATTTGATGTTCCGCGTCCAATTCGCCAACCCTCGAAACTTTGCCCATTGGGTCGAGACCTTCGAGACCTACACGGCGGCTTGGATTGCGTTCCTGTCCTACCGCGACAACCCGACCCCAGAGAAACGGGCGATTCTCTTCCTGGCTTGACAATCGGCGGTCAATCGTCTAGAGTGTCTACATGAACCCCGAAGACCTACTCTTCCTCGTCATGCCTGGCGATCCTGAGCTACAGCTCGGCTGGTATTTCTGGAACAAATGGGGCACCCAAGAAATTGGACCCTTCGCCACGGAAGCCGATGCACTGAAGGCACTTGACAACGACAGACAGTTGAGCTAGACTGTCTTTGTTGATGCAGCAACCCCCGCGAACCCCAGGTGACCCGTGAAGCTGATGACCACCGCTATCCTGAAGGCGCTTCCTCCCCTCTACAGCACCGAGAAGGTTCCGACCGCAGAGAAGCTCGCCTACCTGAAGATATTTGACCCTACGGGTCGCTACACCGCCTTTATTACCGAGGGCAGCCCCGAGGGGGACGACTTCATTTTCTTCGGCTACTGTGTCTCGCCGCTCGGTCCTGACTGCGACGAATGGGGCACATTTTCACTGAACGAGCTACAGAGCGTTCGAGGGAAGCTAGGTCTTGGACTTGAGCGTGACAAGTGGTTCAAGCCCACCAAGATGGGCGAGATTCTCGCCAAAGAGCGCTAGCAAGCCTCGGAAGGGCGGGAATTATTCCTGCCCTTCCTGTCGAGGGAAACCTCGGCTTTCCACGTGGAATTATTCCAAAAACTATTCCGCCTAGCCGGCGACCACATGGTCGCTAGTGGGAGTTTTCCTGGGGGCTAGACAGGGTACTTCTCTCGTGATACCAGAGGGTATGTCCTCTGAATCCCTGCCTGTCGGAGCCAGTAGGTTGTTCTGCTGGGTAGCACGAGCGAGAGGGCTATCCTCCTTCGAGAAGCTCCTCTACACCCGAATGCGGGGAGACTTCGATAGAACCGGAGCCTGTCCCAGCATCAAGACCCTGGCTTCCGAAATAGGCGCTAGCCCCTCCCAAGTCGCGAAGGAAATAAAGCGACTGGAAGAACTCAAGCTAGTGAAGGTCGTTCGACGGCGAGGCAACAAAAACCAGTGGCTATTGAACCAGTACCGCTTCCCTAGCCACCCGCTTATGCGCGCGGAGCCTCAATGACCGCTCCTGACAACCTGTACTGGAGCAGGCTGTTCAACTGGTTAGCCCAAACAACGACACTATCCGCCTTCGAGAAGCTGCTCTACAGTCGGTTACATGGGTACTTGGGCAAAAATTCTCAGGCGTGGCCCAGCACAAGACAGCTAGCACGAGACTTAGGAGCCGCGAAGCCGAACGTCATCCGGGGGTTGAAGCACTTGGAGCAGCTAGGGTTAGTCCACTCCGAACCCCGTTTGGATAAAAATGACTCAAGGTTACCGAACGTTTACACGTTCTTAGACCACCCTCTCATGCACGAAAATGAGACGAAAGAGGGGTAGCCCCTATTGCCCCAGTAGAGTGACCCCCCCCCCTGGTATCGGGACAGGTGATACCCGGTACGCCAGTAGAGTGATACCTGGTATCCCGGCAGGTGATACGGGGTATCGGAGCGAGTGATACCTGGTATCCCGGCAGGTGAAGAAGAGAACAAGTGAAGAGACTCACTCAAGAGACCAGTTAAGAGAACAAAGAAGAGACTCAACTGCGCGGCGAGCTTCGCTCACCGCTTGACCTCGCTTCGCTCGGTCTGGTTGGGTCTCACCCTTTGAAACCCATTTCGTTTTTAATCACAGAATAGACTACAACGGCGGATCTGAAACATTCCCTTTCGCCTCATGGAGTTTTCCGGTAGGGTGCGCACTTCTTTGTTCTTAACCTAAAAAGGATTTAAGGAAATGACCCCTACAAAGCGCGATGCGATTGCAGCTCTAGTTGGACTCCTAGCCGGTGTCGTAGCAGCCTTCGGTGGCTTCAAGACTATGCCGGCCGCTTTCTGTGATGGTGCCGTCAAGGGCGCCATGCTGGTTCCGACCCTTGACGGAGGCGTCACTGTGGCGACCGTCATCGCGGTGGTGCCTGATGTCGTGAAGGCTGCTGCCCCCATTGTGGTGGATGCGGGTCTGCTGTCCGCCATCAAGATGCCGAGCCTTGCAGTGAAGGGCTCTGCTGACGCTGGCAAGTAACCGCCGGTAGGAGTTTTCCAGGGCTTTCGTTTGCGCTGGGGGGCTTGACAATCGGCAGTCAATCAGCTAGAGTGGTCTTCGGGTTGGCTCATCCCAACGAAGGGTGAGAGGACCGAGGTAGCTCCCCGCTTAGGGTGGGGCTCGGGACCGAATTAACGGCAACCCTGATTCTTACCCGCAAGGAGCGCCCCGTGAGTTATGCCTCTGATTTCGTTGCCGAGCGCCTCGCGAAGAACATCGCCAAGGGCAAAACCAAGCTACTCGAAGAGGCGCTCGGAGACCTCTCCGATGCTGGTAGCAGCATGGGTTTCATGCTGGACGTAATCGGCAAAGAGGACACTTGCCGGACGTATCAGCGGCAGACCCTCGAAAAGTACCAACAAAGATTGCGCGACTTCATCGAAGAATTCGAGGCGGCTTTTCAAGAGGCGGAGGCGGAGGATTTCGCCGAAAGCCTAGAGCACCCGAACCTTTCAGGCGCGCGGGGTAGCACCATCATCAAACACGCGGGCGGGAACCTCGTCTCTGTGCAGGTGTTTCGCAAGAGCGACGAGACCGATAGGTGCTTCCCCGTTGTCGCGCGGTCTCGCGAAGATATCTATGCGTGGCTATCCGAGGCTTGACAAAGGCAGGGCGTTCCTGTAGAGTCTTTGAATCAACCCGCAACGGAGGCACCCGCAATGCCCCTCGCAACCTTCGAGAGCTTCAAGTCGGTCGGTGGCAAGTCCCTTCCTACCTGGGAAATGACTCTCCCCGATGGCAAGGTTTTGCAGATCGCCAAGCTGGAAGAGGACCCGGAGCAGGGCTACGAGTACACGCTGTCCCGGATCAGCAACGACAAGGTGGAGCACATCACCACCGCCTTCTTCGACGGCTTCGGGTTCGACGACAGGGCAGGGGACGTAATCCACACTGTCCGGCTCTACATCGCTCAGAACTACTAGACGGTTTCAGCGACTCCGGCTCACTCCGAAAGGGGTGAGCCTTAAGCCAGTGGAAACTAACCCGCCTCCGAGGTTACCCATGAAGCTGACCCGCGCTGACTCCCTGATGCCCGCTGGAATTCCCCGCTATGTCCGCTGCTACGACAACGGCGGAACCGACAAGCCTGGCGGTTCTTCGGATCGTTACACTGTGGTCTACACGGGTCGGAAGGGCGGAGGCAACTACATCGGAATGTCCGCTTACCCCACTCACCCGCAAGGCATTGGGCAGCACGGTGAGAGCCAATTCCCGATTGACCGCCCCACCTATGGGCACCTCGGGAGGAAGATCCGCTTCGAGGCTTTGCCGCCCGACTGTCAGAAGGTCGTGCTGTCCGACTACAAAGACATCTGGGAGCTGTAGCGACCATGTGGTCGCGGGGCAGGTGGCTTCGGCTACCTGCCCTTTCGCGTTTCTCGAATAGGAAAACTCCCCCCCCCTTTCCACTGAGCAAAAGGAAAAGGCGCCCCGTAGTCCTCCTGGGCGCCCTTCCTTTCAGCGGCTAGGGTTCAGGTGGCGAGACCGGCGCAATTCCGGCAGAGTCCACCATCTATCGGGCACCCTAGCTGGCCCGTGCGGCGCGAAGCTACGCCGCAATCTTGGAGTTGCCGTGCTTCTGAAGCTCGCGGCGGATGCCATCGGGGTCAACCCCTGCCATGCCGCAGACCTGCGCGAAGTCCTTGCGGTTCTCGGGGGCGGTAGCCCAGATGAGCGCGTCCTTGGCGACCTCACCGCCCTTCTTCACGTCCTCGAAGGCGGTCATCACCACGGCGAGCCAGAGATTCTTTTCCATTTGAGTGTCTCGGGGGTTGCGGGTTAGCTGCAATTGATTGAACCCTTATAGTACGTTGGCAGTGCGTTGTCAATAGCGGACGGGTGCTTGACAATCGCAGGGCAATCAGCTACAGTAGGTGAATCAACCCCCGCAACCCCTGAGGTACACAATGTCGAATCCCAATGTGCTCGAATTGGCGAAGGCGTTTCTCCCTGAGATCCGCAAGATGATGGACACCGAGATGGCAAAGCTGGGTGCTCCGGCGGATCTGGGTGCCAAGGTGAAGAGTGGGGATGCGACCGAAAACGAGGTTGCCGCCTACTGCAAGGTCTCCAACACGGTCTTGAAGGCGGTCATGACCGCTGCCATGCAGCGCGCGATGGACGACGGAGCCAGCAGGGGCAACGTGGGCAAGCGGCTGGGAACCTCGAACGGTTGGGACCTGTTCTTGGAGCGTCACCCCGACATCGCCGCCAAGGTGAAGGCGGAGAGCGAGGCGAAGGCTGCCAAGTACGCTGCGATGGCTGACTCCGAAGAAGATCAGCCCGACCTGGACGACTGCGACGGTTCCCAGGACGACGAGTAGCTGCGACCCCGGCAACCGGCCGCCTCTGGAAACAGGGGCGGCTTTCGCCAGTGGAAAAGGAGACTCTGATGCCTCGGTACATTCCATTCGAGCACAAGCACCGCTTCGCCGCCCTTGCCCCCGAGTACAGCGTCGATAGCTCCCTCCAAGAGATTTGGAAGTGGTGTACTCGCTGCGGTTGCCTCAAGCTCGGCAGAGACGTTTTCAGCCCTAGCGAGCGCCAGCGCGCTGTGCTCATTTCCGACGGCGAATTCAAAATCCGCGACTCCAAGAAGTAGTAGCTGTGACAACCAAGGTTGCGACCATGTGGTCGCAGCCGATGAATAGGAAAACTCCCCCCTAGATTCCACCCACCGCCTTCCGGTACATTAGCGGGATGAGCAGTCACATTTCCTCTACAGCAGCCGCTTGGTTCTGTGCCAGCCTCATCGCTGTCTCAATGGCGTTGGGAGTTTTCATAGGTGACCGCTACCAACCCTTCGGGCGCGGACCTAATGAAGTTCACCTCACCGCTGTGGAGAATCGAATTGAAAACGTAGAAGCACGGCTCAGTTCTTTGCGGGAGACTCTCGTAGAAATGAATCTGCCCGCTATGGAACTAGACGCTGGCGTCAATGGCGGTCAGGAACAGCGGTAGCGGACGTCTGATGGCTGCCTAGCAGCCGCTTGACAATTGGCTGCCTACGAGGTAGGTTAGCTCAATGAACCCGCGCCGAATCAAGCTCAACAGCAATCCCAAGACTCGCGATTACCTAATGCTCAAGGTAATTCAGGGCGTCACCAAGTCCGGCACCCATAAGGATCAAAAGAAGGAGCAGAACCGCCGCGAGTGCCGCAACTACCGTGGGGAATGCGCGTGAAGACCAAGAATTCCGGCATGAAGCGGTCAGTGAATCGGCACCAAGTCCAGTCGCACGACTCCGCTTCCCGCCAAGAGCGCGCCTACGAAAAGGCAGAGCGCCAAGAAGCGAAGCGCGGCATCGAACAAGACTCCAAAGGGCGCTACAAGACCGGCACCTATTCGCCCTCTCAAGCCGATATCGACAAGATGCTTCCAGGCGTCAAGGTGCGTTTCTCTGGAGAGTACCTCAGAGACTACGACCTGCTGAACGAACCGGAAAGCGAGTGGGTTTTCCACGTCCTCGCACACGACTGCGGGCTATGCCGTGGCGGCTACATTGCCATACCAGGACGGCACATTCCCAGATCCAGTCTGGTTCTTGATTCGAGCCTTGACAACTAGCTGTCAACAAGCTAGAGTCTCTGAAGTTCAACCCGCAAACCTCCGAGGTTCCGCATGGGATGGCTCTTCAGCTCCAACCTGAACACTAAGGCTGCGCTCATCAAGCACCTCACCGAAGAGCAGGCCGACCTCAAGACGCTCGCCAAGGCGGTTCGCGGCAACGTCCTCTGGGCTGTTCAGGAGGATAAGAACGGCGGGAAGTTCATCGGCTGTTACCTCATGGGGGTGAATCAGGGATGGTGGGGTTCAAAAGATATGTGTGAAACGATGGGGCCGTGCGAAAAGAGCTGCCCCGTCAAGTTCTTCGACATGGTGCCCGACCCCGGCGGGTTCGCAACCGAGTGGCGCTCAAAGGTTCGGGAGGCTGCCACCAAGATGGCGGCTCAGAAGGCGAAGCTCAGTGGAATCAAGGTCGGCTGCAAGGTGCGGCTCATTCCAGGCTGCAAGGCTGGCGGCATTGAGCTGACCGAGCTGACCATCACCAGCATCAAGCCCCTTCTCGCCCGCAACATGGGGTTCAACATCCGAATCCGCGCCAAGCACGTCGCCGAGGTGCTGCCGGCGTCACTGTAGAGCGTTAAAACGCTCCGAATGGCAGGGGTTGCGGGACCCCTGCCTTTTCGTTTGCCTATCAGTGGGAGTTTTCCCATATGGCACCGCTTGACAATCGGCTGCCAACCTGTTACAAGTAGGGAGTCAACGCTGCACTTCCCGCGAGGCACCAGATGGCCGCCCTCAAGACCCTCATCGAGTCCACCCTCAAAGAGCGCTCCGAACCTGACCGAACCTATTGGTTTGAGCGGGGGCAACAGTCCGACGCCTCACCCCAGCGGGAAGAGACCCCGGCCTCCACCTCCGAAGCAATGTATTGGGCGGATGAGGAGGCGGATCTCCTCGTGGGGCTGCTCGACCAGCTCGGCAAAGCGCCTTGCCGTATCGCCCTCGGGGCACTCCGGGAAGGGGTCAAGTCGCGCCTCTACCGGGCGTATCTCGCCCGTCGGTAGTCTTGACATCGGCAGTCAATCCGTGTAGAGTCTCTGAAGTTCCCGCGCTAAGGAGTCCCGCAAATGGCTACCCCGAACAACTACTCCCCGAAGCCGTACCGCGTTCCTTCCAACTACGCTGGCAAGACCTGGGAGGGCTGGCTGACCTTCCTGGGGCGTCACCGCGACTCGGACCTCCTGACGAACCACAACTTCGACACCGCGCTGTCCCACTTGCTCGCGCTTCCTCAGAGCATCGTCGAAGGTGAGATGACGGTAGACGTGGTTCGGGAGAGTCACTGGGCGGTAGGCTACGTCGAGTGGATCAGAATCCACCCCAGCAATGAAGCGGCGGTGAAGCTCGCCAACGAGATGGCGGATCAGCTCGACGATTATCCGGTGCTCGACGAATCCGCCTACAGCGACTTGGAGTGTGAGGAGACCTCGAAGGCTTGGGCGGAAATGAGCATCAAAGAGCGGGTTCAGACCTGCAAGGACACCGAGACCAGCATCTTCGCTGCTCGGCACGACTGCATTCCTCAGAACGCTGACCGGCTGTATGAGCGGCTGCAAAGCTACGCCAACGGTAGCTGCTAGACTGTTCGCGGTTTCCACGGTACAAGGGTGGAGATCGCCTTCGTTGCGGCTTAGTAACCGCAGCTCGCGGGGTCCGGCGCAGTGGGCAGGCTCCACACGACCGGAGGCGCTATAGGAAGTCAGCGTCAGGGGGCGGCCGAGACGGATCGGCTGCCCCCTACTTTTTGGACTCAATAGGAAAACTCCCTAAGTTCCACTGCGCCTTGACAATGGGCTGCCTGGCTGCTAGTCTGTCTCTAGTTCTACCCGCAAAGGAACCTCCCATGAAATACATCATCTACAAGAAGCGTCGCCACTACGTTCATGGGGTGGGGACTGACGGCAAGGTCTACGACACCAAGAAGGGGGCGTTGGAAGTTGCGGTGGAGCTGACCCAACGCAATCCTGTTGGATACGACGTGCTTCCATACCGCCCCATCAAGTGCGAAGTCTGCGGTGGCGGTCACGTCGAGGAGTACCACACCCCGAATAACGTATGACTGGACACTTCAAGTGCCGAATCGCTCCGAGTGAAACCTTCGCGGTCATTCTGACTCGACGACTCTTTTCTGACCGCCAAATGGACTTCGGCACGTGGATGACCCCAGGGTACGTCTTCGGCGTCACCGAAGAGGAGCTGTGGATCGCCAATGAGCTGCTTGCGCCTCATGGCGTGCAGCTCATCCAGGAGGGCGTATGACCGCCAAGGAACTCATCGCGAAGCTCCAGCAGTTCAACCCCGAGAGCGAAGTAATGGTGCTGGATGGCGTCAATGATGGTGGAAGTCCGCGCACCATCAACCTTGGCCCGAAAACCTACCACATCACCCTGAGCGACGGTGAAGACACCGGAGACTGTGAAGAGCGCGCAGGTGAACTAGTCGTCCTGATGGGTTGCGGCTGCTACTGAGGGCAAGAAAAACCCCCATGAGGCGCACAGTCTTCGCGGGACTGGAGGCGTTGAGGGTGTGTTGCTCACAGCTCGACAACAATCACGAGAGAGCCGTAGCATCCCACAAAAAGCCGGAGGCGCCAAGCAGGATTGCCTAGCGCCCCCTTTACAGGTCGCCGAAGCGCCTGTTAGCCGCGTTTGCTACGCCGTCCACATACCCAACGACCGGCGGGCCGTGCAACAAAAAAGAGGCGGGCCAGGGCCACAATCCCCAGCCCGCCTCTAGCCGAAGCGTTCACGAGTCGCACTAATCCCCTTGTACCGAGACCCGAAGCACCCACGCAAGACCCGGAAGCCCACTGCCGGTGGGAGTTTTCCGACTCACCCCACGAAGAGAGGGGCCGAAGCCCCTCCCCTATCGAATCGGGCTACTTCCACTTCGGCTTCGACAACCCGTGGCTGTAGCTGGGCGCCAGCGGCTTCGCGTGCCTCTTGAACTTCTCCGCGTGGTCCTTGAGGGCGTTGTCCAGCGCTTCCATGAGCTGTTCCTGCATGAACTCCTTGGGGGCGCCCATGTGGAGGAGCGGCTGAATGGCAATGGTCATGAGCGCCCGAATGGTGCGTCGCGCGTGCGCCACGTTGTTCATGGGGTCGTAGCCGATGAGCGAGCTGAGCTTCTGAGCGATGGTGGGGGCAAGCCCATGCTGGATACCCGTCCGGGTAAGGCTCTTGTTGACCCCAGTGTCCTTGCCCAGATTGGCGAGGAAGTTCGTCTTGGCGAGCGCATTGCTCATGTTTAGTACCTCGGGTTCGCGGGTTTGCTGCAATTGATTTGCCCACCTTACCACATGAGCTGCCGTTGTCAAGACCCCAAGAACGATGGACCCGAGCCCTACATGGGGAGTTTTCCCGGAGGCGAGGCTCGCGATCACATGGTCGCTACTTCTTCCGACGGTTCTTGAGAGAGCACACCGCGCACACCTTGATGATAGGTTCGCGCGGAAAGAACGCCTTACTACAATGCGGGCACACCCGTTCGTCGTAGAAAGTATCGGAGTAGAACACCCGCCCATTGAGCCGCTTAACCTTGTGGTCTCGGGGCATCAGTAGATGAGCCCCGGACCCGTCAGCAAGGTAATGCCCACGTCCTTCAGGTCCTTTTCGGCGGGAATGTAACCGCCGCTCTTGCCGTCCCGCCAGAAGTGCCCAACAGCAGGGACAAGCCGCACCGTGTCGCCGTTCTTGTCGAGGAAGCCCGTCACGCACCCTTCCGCATCCTTCACTGGGGTCAGCTTCTCGGGGTCCACCTCGAAGGTCACGCTCAGTCGGTATCGAGCCATGAGTAGATAGTAGCACATTGACGGGCATTGTCAATAGCTGCAAAAAGATCCTCGGGTGCTTGACGATGGCAGTTAATCCGTGTAGAGTCAGTGAATCAAGGCAACACAAACCCGCAACCCCAAGGTGCCGCATGGATAACAAGCATTCTGCGAACGGCTGGGACCGCATCGGTGGCATTCGCAGCAAGTCCAACCCGGCGAAACAGTACATCGTCGCCTTGCGGACCACGGGCTACCTCGGGTGCGATTGCCGCTCTTGGATCTTCAAGAAGGGCACCAAGGACCACGACGGATTCGCCAACACCTGCAAGCACATCCGCATGGTCCTCGACGAGAGCATTCCACTGCTCGACATTGACCTGACCAGCTTCGGAATCCAGTGGCTCGACAAGCGCCGGGTCGCCAAGAAGGCGGCGGAAGCGGCGAAGCTCGGCAAGACCGGCTAGTCGCGCTCCAACCTGTAACCCGCCTCCCAACTCGAAAGGGTTGGGAGGTTAGGGCAGTGGAAGCACAACCCGCCGCATTTAAGGAGCATCATGAAACTGAATCTCGCCGCTTTGAAGCTCGCCGCCTCCATCGGTCTCAAGGTGGATTCGTTCGTCAACAAGGGCACCGGGGAAATCAACCCCAAGAGACTGGTGCTCAAGTCCGAGCTGGACGGTAACGAGCACGTTCGCCTGGGCGTCTTCTGCAAGCTCGCGAAGGTGAAGCCCGTCCTCAAGAAGACCGGCGAGCACAACCTCATCGCGGTCTTCCTCAAGACCAAGCTGGTCAAGAAGGTGTGCTTCACCGTCTGACCCAAACCCCGCCTTGGCAGCCAGGCCGCTTATGCGGCTTGCGCCAGTGGAAAAGGAGAAGTCCCCATGCCCAAGACAGACCGCAGCGTTGGACCACTCATCACCCGCGAAATCAAGGACAGCGCCATCGCTGAACTGGAAACCATTAAGGGGCTGATTCAGAACCCCGACACCGACGACCTCGCCTACATCCGCAAGACCGTCAGCGAGCAGATCAAGGCGCTGATCGACGCTCTCACCTAGTTGTAGAGCCGAAAGGCTTGCGAACCCCCAGGTTGCGGAACCCTGGGCTTTCGTTTGATCTAAAGGGAAAACTCCCTGTGGGATTGTACTGAGGTGAATCACCGTGGTACCTTCTTTGTCATGGCGCTCGTCACCTGCAACCGCTGTGGGGTTCCGCAAGATCTGTCCGAGTTCTACCTACGAGGCGCCAGAGGTGGCCCGCGCGCAGGTGAGTTGTTCAAGCGTTGCAAGACCTGCTCGTCCAAGCATGTGCGGGAGTTTTACGCTGCCAACAAAGAGCAGATCAAAAAGCGGTCAATGGAACACTCGCACCAAAAGAGGATGCGAAGCCGAGCGCTAGTGGAGCTGGCGAAAGAGAACAAGCCCTGTGAGGACTGCGGCAAAGTCTATCCGGCGGCTGCGATGGAGTTCCACCACCGGGACCCCGCTACAAAGCTCGCCACCATCAGCGTGCTGAGCGCCTCGCGGGTAAGCACAGACCCCAAGTACCTCTTGGAAGAAATCAAGAAGTGCGGACTCCTTTGCGCTACTTGCCACCGGATCCGCACAAGAGGCGCCAAGCCAAGAAGCGAAGTGCAAGCCCTTCTCGACGATCCAACTGAACGCGCTGCGCTAATTGCGCTATTGAAGGATCATGGACTGGCGGCTTGACAATCGACTAGCAACCGGCTATAAGTCTCCTACCCCGCCACCTAGGAGACCGCCAAATGTATTCTGTCGATCACCACGGTTCCCGTCGCTGTTTCCGCTGCGCCCTCCCCTTGACCGATGCGGCTTCGCTCGACGTTGGCGTGGGGCCGATTTGCCGGAAGCTGGATAACGCGCTTCTGGCTCGGCTGATCCCCTCGGATCTTCCCCTGGTGCTCAAGACCTACGTGACCGTGGATGTCCTGACGCTGGCGCCAGATACCGTGAGCACCTTCCTGGCGCTCGAAGCCGCGTTCCGTGATCCTTCGGCTCCCCAGCGCGAAGACTGGCGCAAGCAGGTCAAGGCTGTGGAGTGGATGCTCTCCCACCATCAGTCCCACCAAAACGTCGAAAGCCTCAAGAACATCGTGCTGGCGCTGGGCTACGTGGGAATCGTCGCCCTCTGGAGCGGCGAAGCTGCAACGGGGCTCGCTTCGGTGTTCTGCCTCGAAGGGCGCCTGGCGGTTTCGGGTCCGCTCAACAAGGCGGCTCGAATCGCCTTCAGGAAAATTGCCGGCTCTAAGTTCCACGGGGTTTCGGCGGAATTCGCCAAGGCGGCTTGGTCCTTCCCGGCGGGCAGCTTCGAGGCGGTCAAGATGGCGGTCTCGAAGCACTACCCCCATCACGAGGGGCTCGGCGAAGCCGTCCAGGTGGCTCAGGCTCACGTGGAAGCCCTCAAGGCGGCTGCGCCTCCCCCTCCCCCGGCTCCTGTCGCTGTGGTGGTCGCTCAGGTGGCTCCGGTGGCTTCCTCGAAGGTCATCAGCATCACTGAGGCGGGCGACACCTTGCAGGTCAAGACCCCCTTCCGCATCAGCTACATCGGCGAGCTGCGCAGCATCAGCAAGCTGACCCTTCCTCGAAAATGGGACCCTGACCAGAAGGTCTGGATTTTCCCCGTCGCCTACAAGGCGCAGGTGGAAGCTCTGGTCAAGAAGCACTACGGGCACTGCTAGTTGCCCGACCGTGAGCCCGCCCTCGAAAGAGTGGCGGGTTTTGTTTTGGCACAAAGGAAAACTCCCTTTAGTCCGCCCAATTCCACCCTCACTGAATTAGAAATTAAATGGCTCCGCGTTCTTGACAATCGGCTGCCGACAATATACAGTCTGTAAATCAACCCACCCGTTGCACGAAAGGAACTGCTCATGGAACTCGTTGCCAATCCGCTGCCTCCCATCGAAACGCTCCAAAACAACCCGGCCATCACGGTCGATGCCCTCCAGAAGCAGGTGGAGGAGCTGAAGGCGAAGCTGGCTGCTGCCCTGCCCGCTCCGGTCGTCCCCATGACGGTGGAGGAGGCGAGGGCGTTCATGGCGACCTTCGCGGGCAAGCGTGGTCGGCGCCCCGTGAGCTTCCGTGAGGCGGAAGCCATCGTCAATGCGGCGATGACCGACGCCGACAAGGCGAAGGAGAAGGCGGCTGCCAAGGCTGCCAAGGTGGAGGCGAAGGTGGAGGCGAAGGCTGCCAAGGTCGCCAAGAAGGCGGCTCGCATCCTGGCTGCCCTGACCGCCAAGGCGGCGGCTGCCAAGGTGGTCTCCGACAAGATCGCCAAGGTGTTCCTCAAGGCGAGCGGTAAGTACGAGGCGCTGGAGGCGCAGGTGCTGGCGCTGACCCCCAAGGCGCCCGAGACTCCTGCCGCCGAGTAGCCTTCCACCAGCGAGCCCGCTCCCAGAGGTGCATTCTGCACTAATGAGGGCGGGTTTAGCTTTGTCCTATTGGCAGGAGTTTTCCCCGGTGGTTCCATCCGACGCTTGACAATAAGCTGCACATCGGATAGGGTTTGTGTATGCCTACTACCTGCGAATGGTGCGGCGAACACACCTACGGTCGCGAATGCGGCGCCTGCGCGCTGATGAAAGAATCAAACCCCCTTATCCTGGAGTGGGTTCGGCGCGTCGTCACGCACCAAGTCAACCTCCTCCAAAGGGAATTCAGATCCGAGTTGAAAGAACACGCGCACCAGCACTACACCGAGGGTCACGACTACGAGGGTTGACAAGCGCCTGTCATCGCGGTAGAGTCTTTGAATCGACCCGCAAGGAGAACCCGATGCCCCGTAAGACCCTCATCGAGACCATCAAGGCGAAGTACGAGCCCCGTGCGTTAGCGGTGCTCAACAACATCCGAGAGGAGCTAACCACGGCGGGTTACACGGTGAGCGAGCCCTTCGAGCTGGACGATGATGACGCAGGGCGGTGGGACATGGTGGTGGAGCCCAGTGAGGGGCGCGAAGAGGTGATTGATATCTCGTTCCACTTCGCCGAGTCCGAGAACTGGGACGGAGAAAAGGGCGGCATCAATTTCATGCTGGACGTGGTCTCCGAGGGCGGTCGAATGCTGGGAGGACTGACCCCCTACAACTACACGGAATCCTGCTGGGTCAAGCGAAATAACCCGAGCGCCATCGAAGAACGCTTCAGCATCATGGAGCAGGCAGATCCTTTTGAGGTTGTAGGACTGGTGGAGGGTTACAACTAACCTGCACAAAATGCTTTCCTTTGTGCGCTCCGCCCCGAATCTCTCTGCCCTCCCTGACGCTCAAGCAAAGGGTGCCAAGATCTATCCCCGTCTTGGTTGCGGCATCTCGACAGGAAGCATAGAGAGTGGTGCCATCAGTCACGGGGACTCGAAGCGCAGACAGCACAGCCGCCTTCCACTTAGCTCCCTTGGGTTTGCCCTGACGGATCTGACTTAGCTTCAGACGCGTCTCTATGGAGATCTTTCTTCCTAGGCTGGCGGCCCGCATCTTGGCGCGTGTTTCAGCACTGGGTGGAGGTCTAGCCAGTTGCGCAGCCCGCATCTTCGCCTTCGACTCCTCGGTGTGTCTAAAACCACGCCCGAGCCCTTCCCCGCCACTGGTGAGGTTCAGCAACGGATGCCCGACCGCTCGCATGTGCGCAATCCACTGCATCTCCAAGTCGTTTAGTGCTTCAGGGTCGGAACGTTCATCGAGTTGCACAATGATAGGTTTCAACCCTCTGGCGCGAAGGTGCTTAGGGGATTTGGGTAGCTTCCCTGTGTAATACGGGTACAAGTGCCGACGGGCACGAGCGAGACCTGTAATAGACAGCCCGACGTAACAAACCTTGTAGGTCTCCGGGTCAATCAGTCCGTAGATAATGCAGGCGCGTGGCGTGGTCACAGCATCACCCTACCGTGGATGCCCGACCAAAACCACTGGCACTTGACAGCGGCAGTCTATCGGTGTAGAGTCTTTGAATCGACCGCAACGGAGGCACCCGCAATGCTCAAGCCTGGACAAATCGAGATGCGACTCACAATCGACCTTGTGTACGACATCAACGGAACGCCGATTTCGCGCCTCAAGGACATGCTGGAGTGCATCGCCAGCGAGGCGGCGGGTCACGGGCAATTCACCGGGGAGTCGCCTGCCGAAGTCGAGACCTGGGAAGCCGACGTTTCGATCATCTCTGACGCTGATGCTGGGGTGGACAATGAAGGTTGAACTCCGAGGTCTCAAGGTGGCGGGTGGTGACGAGACTCCCCGCTTCGAAGCGTTCCTCTACCTGGACGGCGTGAAGGCTGCGATGGTGTCCAACGGTGGGACTGGCGGCTGCAACCACTACCACTGGTTCATCGGTGGTATGCGGGAGCAATTCGCCGCCTACGCCAAGGCTCAGAATCCCACCCAGAAGTTCGAAGTGGAAGACAGCATCATCTACAAGCTGATGGACGATGCCGCCTTCGCCAAGAAGCTCAAGCGGTGGTGCGCCACCAAGACGGTTGCGCGCCTGCCTGGGGAGTCCTACCACGACGACGCCTGGACGGTCTTCAAGGTGAAGTTCACTCCGCAGATAAAGGCGCAGTTGGAGGCGAAGTATCCGGGCATCAAGTTCGCAAACGAGGGGCTGTAGCTCAGTCGGTAGAGCATTCCGGGGATGGACTGGAAAAGGAGCGGGTTCAACTCCCGCCAGCCTCAAGCGCTGGCCGCCTACAAGGAGCCAGCGTTTTTGTTGTAGGACTAAAGAAAACTCCCGCCCTCAATTCCACTAGCGACCATGTGGTCGCTAGGTGTGCCGGTTGAACTTGCCGCTGCCACCGCAGAGAGCACAAGGGCGGTCATCCTCCCCGAGAGGCTCCTTCTTGGTCAGCTCGTACCCATGCTCCAGCAGGAGCTGCTTCAGCATTTCGATGGGCAGCAGGTGCTCAATGAAGCGCTCGTGGGTGCAATCCTCACTCCCCTGGGTGAATTCCACCAGCAGGCAGGGCTCTGGAGTCTCGTTCGAGAACGACACCTCGACTTCCGCGCGCCCTAATCCAATGCAGGCAGTGGCGGGGCGTCCTGGGTGCTGCTCGACCTTCCAATAGGGAATGGGCTTCATGGTGCTCCTTAAAGGCTAGGGCGATAGTAGGCGTGCCCTAAAACGTACTCCAGACGCCTCGTTGGTTGTGCGTGCTGAGCCTGATGGGATTCGAACCCACGTGCCATTCCAAATCTCGGAACTTTAGGTGATCAACCTAAAGACTCGGATCAGTCCTGATGATCAGTCAAAACCAACCCTCGTTGTCGTCTACCCTTCGACGCACAGGCCCCTGGTTGATTCCAGTGCCACGCACCTCTTCGCCGCTATGTAGGTAGTACCTTACTCGCGTAGACTGCAATTGTCAAGTCCCTAAAAGATCCATCGTGCTGTTGACATTGGACTGGCATCCGGCTATAACGATTGTGTCCCCGCAGGAGGCACCCGCGCATGACCCACTCTCAGATGGTCCTCGAATTCTTCCGCGCCAACCCTGGCAAGAACGCCCGAGAGATGGGCATTAGTCTTGGACGGGAGTTCTTCGGTTCCGACTCCGAGCACTTGAGCTTCGCGAAGCACGGCGGCGCCAATGCGTACAGCCTCTGGGTGTCCGGCGAACTGTCCCGCGAGTCCAAGCTGGACCCTGTGACGGGTCACGAAGTCTGGTGCTACACCGTGAACCCCACTCCGATTCCCCTCTCCGTCCAGGGACAGCGCCGCAGCGCCCGTCAGGCTGAGCTGGAAGCCATCAAGGCAGAACGCGATGCACTGCGCGCCGAGGTTCAGAACCTGCTCGAACTCCTCGACTCCGCAACCCTTCCCGAAGTAGCTTAGCCCCGCCGTTTCGCAGGAGAACCCCATGAAGACCGCCATCGTCTCTTTCGAGGTTGAGTACGACGAGGATCAGACCGATTCGGACGCAGTGACCTGCGCCCTCGAAGTCGTGATGGAGACCGGACTTTCCACGCCCGGCATCCTCGAAGAGTACGGCCCCGTGAAGGTCGGTTCCTTCACCGTCAGAGACGAAGATACCGAGTGCGCGGCGTAACAAAAGAACCGTGGCGTCTCCTAGAGGTTATAGGGGTCGCCATCACGGTTTTGGTCAGCGTGGCATCAGCGCTGGCTTGCCTCGGCATACCGTAGGAAAACTCCCGCCCTTTCCACCTGCTTGACAACGCACTGCCAGCGTGGTACACCTGTGGAATGCCAACAATCAAGCTGCCGTGCTTCGGAATCGTGGTCGAGTACGACTCCTTTCACGGAGGCGGGACCATCACGTCGGACCTGCATCCCAGATCCGGCAGGACCAAGACCAAGCTGGACGCTGCCCTAGATGGCATCGAGTCCCTCATCCTCGCCCAAGCCTGCGCCGGAATCGACATCGAGAGCCCCGCCTACGTCGAGAGCGTCGAGACCGCCATCGAGAAGTGCGTGGGTTTCTACGACTGATACTTGACAGCAGGCTGTCAACCGTCTAGACTGGCTTTCGTTCCCCAACAAGGAGTCCCGCATGGGTGCAGATACTTTTGTGGAGCGCGGCAAGGGAAAGTCCGCCAAGGAGGTCTTCAACAAGCTGGTCGAACAAGCCGCGTATGACCACGGGCACGGCGGCTATACCGGCACCATCGCGGAAAAGAGCGAGTACACCTTCATCAGCGCTCCCACCGAGAGCATGAAGAGACAGATCCTCGCCAAGATGGTCGAGAAGGTGAACAAAGGCATCGAGTGGCAGAAGGCTCAAAAACCCTCGGTGTGGCAGAAGGAGGCGCTCGTAGAAGCAGAAGCGAAGCTGACCACCCTTCTCACCTCCGACCCCGCCAGCGTTCCCAACACCGTGGAAGAGTACGCCGCGTACCTCATCGACGAGGGGGACGAGCGGGTTGACGACAAGTGGGGACCAGCGGGCTGCCTTTGCGTCAAGGAGCCAGAGAACGGCGAGCCTGGCGAGTGGATCTTCTTCGGCTGGGCTAGCAGCTAGTGAGGCAGTACAAGCTACTGGGCATCGGTCGGCACCGAACGGTTCTCCGCTGGAGGAACTGGGTCCTGAAGATTCCACATCACGAAATGGGGTTCTACGACAACTGGAAGGAAGCTCGGACGTTTCGGGAGTGTCATTACCCCGAAGGCAACGAACAATACGCACGCTGCCGCCTCCTCAAGAACGGTTGGCTTTTGATGGAGTACGTTGAACACATGCCCTGGCAGTCAGCTCCCCATTGGGCGGACTGCATCGACTGCCGCCAGGTTGGGTACAACCGGCGCGGTGCGGTGGTCGCCTACGACTTCGCTTGACAATCGCAGGGCAATCAGGTAGAGTGAGTGAATCAACCCGAGGAGACCGCGATGGACTTCGAGCCCCTGAAGAACGAGACCCCCAAGCAGAAGCAGTTTCGCGCCGACATGGAAGAGGCGGGCATCGAGCTTCGCACCTACTCGGGTCGCTGGATGTGCGGCATCGAGACCTACGGGGTGAGCTGCGGCTACACCTGGGACGCCTCTGACGTTCACCGCGCCACCAAGGTTCTGCTGGCTTCCGAGTCGCTCGGCAAGGGCTCCATCCTGTACGTTCCCCTCTAGTCCATGCCCAAGAATCCAAAGGCGATCTGGGAGGACGTTACAACGCACTGGTTCCACGACCGAGAGCCCCACACCTTCACCCTAGGCTACACTGGAAGACCCTCGCACAGTCCCTACTTCCAGCCGGAACTGACGGTGTACCGGCATCTGCTTCACCCACCCAACCTCTGGTTCGTCAGTATGCCCGGATACTTCGGCGAGAAGCAGCTCAAGGCTAGGACCGCCGAAGAGGCTCAAAAAGAAGCCGTTGAAATGGCGCGCGAACTTCTCACCGAATCCCTGGAGACGCTGCCATGATGGGACACAGAAAGTACGGACCAAAGACTGCGGATCACCCCAGCGTGGGCGAGAAGTGCCCTGCCTGCCATGTGCCCTTCACGGTCGGAGACTTCACCGCGCTGGTGGAACTCGGGCCGGGGGGTAGCGCCGAGGCGCAGGAAGCCTGCCGCCTGGGCCGCGCCTACAACGCAGTGGCGGTTGAGATTCATTACGCCTGCGCCGGAGGGAACTAACCAGGGCGGACAGAAGCCAGCGACCATGTGGTCGCACCAGGAAAACTCCTACTTCTTCTTTCCACGCGGCTTCTTCTTCACCTCGGCCGGAGCTGCTGGAGCTGGGCCGGCCGCCACAGGAGTCGGGGCCGTGACATCGGGGTTCCCGTCGGGCTTCATCGGCTGTCCACAGTGCAGCGGGATGTTCGCCTTGTAGCCTGGCACCTCCTCGGGCGTACACAGCAGGGTGAACTTGCAAGTGGTGCAGTGCAGATGGTTCATGCGGCCTCCGGCGGCAGGATAACACCAACCACCGAGGTCTAAAGCTGAATTGGCTCCAACCCCGGAGTCGCCATCGGGCCCGCCACTTCAGCTTCAGTTGCCTTCTTGATGGCAAGCCGACGGGCGGCATCCTTTAGATCCTGTGTTCTGAACGTACCGTACTTGTTCACGGAGCATCCCGAGCTACAAACAAAGATACCCTCGCATCCAGGACAAGCAACGCGCGGTGCCTCTTTCGGCTCTCGATACCGACGGGCCGGCCCAGCCGGAGCCGCAGTGGAAACTGGAACTGGGGCCGCAGCCTTGGCCGGCCTGGCCCGAGGTGCTGCTGGCGTCTTTGCTGCCGGCGGACATTCCTTGCAGGTGCGCTTCGTAATTGGCACGAGCGTCTTCAGGTTCATCACCTGGAGGCAGCGCTTTGCCGTTTCCACCCAGTGACCGCAGCGCAACTTCTCTCGAAGCACTTTGCCCGTCGGGGACTTCTCAACTTCAACGATATCTTGAAATTCTTTCATCATCATTACCTAACACGAACTCGCGTCCTCGCTACGTTCTCTCGATCAACTTAGCCCTCACGGGCTCGTCCTTCGAGGCAAAAATCTCGGGGTGACGCTTCTGGAGGATGTCGTCGATTTCTCCGCCCATTTGCAGGTAGGCGTCGTTGTCGATCAATTCCGAGAGCTTCGTGAACTCGGCGTCGGTCAGCTTCTTGGCAAGAATTGCCGCCATCTTCTGATACTCGGTCGTCTTCTCTCTCATTTGAGTTCCCCTGGGGTATGGAAGGTGGTGACAATTTTGCCAATCACGAAGCTCTGCGGATTCGCGGCGTATTTCTCGCGCCACAACTTGAGGACGGACTGCCTGGTGTTTTGAGGAGGGCTGATGTGGTAGTGCGGGACCGGCTTCAGCTTGAAGATGACCCACCAAACCGTTGTACGCGGGAGCTTCATCGCTTCTCCTGCATCGCCATCATGCTGTCCGCCAGCATGTTGAGCCGGTTCCGAACATCTGTCTCTTCAGTGCCAGCAACATCTCGAAGCACGTCCGCCACATCCACGAGGGCAACGTACCGTCGGTTCCGAACGGTGACAAACCGCAGGGTCTTGATGACCGGGGCTTCGTTCACGGTCGCCCCTTGAAGCGCAAGCAGCGCTTGACTGAGCGCCAGCCGAAATGGAACTGCCCGGTAAATCCACAGCGGACACAGAGCGTCCGGTAAGTCCTGGTGGTAACCCCGCGAATGAACCACCAAGCCCTATTGAGCAAGGGCTTGATCCGCCGGACACGCGCCCACAGAACCCCGAGCACCGGAATGGCGGCCATGAAGGCAATTAACTCGTCGGTACAAAGGTGGAACGGCATAACCACACCCTACCTCATCGGCAGTCGATAGTCAACCCCCCCGGCGGACTTGACGACGGCATCTCAACCGTATATTGTACCTACATGAAGCCCGATACCACGAAAGAACGTCGGCTGGTTGAATTAGCCCTTCAGGGAATAATCCTGACGCCAGTGTTTCCCGAGGACATGAAGGGCATTTGGACTCGCTTCCAAGACACGGACGCTGACCACCAGAAGGAGCCCTGGAAGGAAATTTTCATCCAGGCGAACCGAGAGACCGCCGGACACGTCTTCCACCACCTCTTCAAGCATACCGCCTGCGGCAAGGAGCCGGACTATGCCGCCTTCGAGTTGGATTCTCCGGCGGACTACGTTCCTCAACTGACTTCACGCAGCACGCTGTTCATCAAGGCAACCGATATCCTTCCAGAATGGACGAGGTAACGACATGGCGCGCAAGACGGTGATGGTGACTGCGGCAGAACCCACTCAGCCAGTCCGCCTGGGAGTTCCGGTGGACTTCACCTTGATGATTCTCACCGTCCTCGTCATGCTGGCTGCCCTGATGGTCCGAATGGGCGTCGGGAAGGCGGACTAAGATGAAGCCTGGTCGCAACGACCCCTGCCCCTGTGGCAGCGGTTTGAAAACAAAGAAGTGCCTGAGCTTCCACCCGCCTTCTGAACTCGAAGTCCGGCGGCTGCAACTCGAAGCAGAACGCGCTGAAGACCGACGGCTCCATCCAGAGAAGGGACACGCTGCCGTCGCCGCCATCCTCGGGATGTCCTCCATCATGGAACTCAAATGACCGCGCCCTACCGAGCCCCTGATGACTTTCCCTTCGAGTACAAGGGCGGCGGGTTCTTCAGGCAGAAGGGCATTCCCGTCGGCGAGTCCGCCGAAATGCGCCACGGCGAAGAAATCGTGGAAGAGGCACTCAAATATGCCCAGACAGAGCGAAACCAACTGAAGATCCGCGTAATCTACCTGGAGAAGCTGTACGCCGACGCTGAAGAGGAGCGGCTGCGGCTCCATCACCTGTACTTCGACGATGGGACGGACAGGTAGCGACCATGTGGTCGCGGCTCAGTTCCGAAGAAGTTATGTGCGATCCCCATAAACTCTCTAAAGTTCCGTAAACTTCCTTAAGGTCTCTATAAGGGAGTTTTCCCTACCGCCACAGCAGAAAGGGCGGAAGGTTTCCCTCCCGCCCCACCAACCCGCTACTACAGGTCGCGGCTCGATTCCCCGGCGTCGTAGATGTTCACCACCCACTGCCCCTTCGGCTTGTCGTACCCCGCCAACTCCACGGTCAGGTCAGAGTCGTTGACGTACTCGACTCCCTCGATGAACGCCATCGCAAGTTCCTCGGAATCGAACTCTCGGGTATTGGTCGGCTTGTCTTTGGTCTCGGGCATGAACAGATACTAGACGGTTACACAGTCAGTGTCAACTGCGTTTTGGATCTTTGTAGGACTTGACAATTACAGTGCGTCGCGGTAGAGTCTCTTCATGGCCTCTACCCGCTATCAGCTCCAGCAGCTAAAAATCTGTAAGGGCTGCCAACACCACGTCTCGAATCATCATTACGACCCCAACGACTCCCGCCGCAACGCTCCCCCGAAGAAGTGCTCAGTCCCCCGCTGCACCTGCACGGAATTCCAAAGGAAGGTAAACGCCTATGAAGTCCAGTGAAGTCGTAGACATCATCCATCAGGCACTCCGGTTCTATAAGACGGAGCCCCGTATCAACGATGTCTCCTACGATGGGGACGGCGACTCCGCCGAGGTCATCCTCACCACCGACGACGGCAAGAACAAGCAAGTCTGGGTCATCAGCAGCGACAGCATCACGGAGACCGATGACGACTCCCTGTAAGAAGCGCGCGACCGACCTCGACGAGAAGGGACGCTGCAAGGACGAAACCTGCCCCTTCAGCGACCGCGACCAGGACGCTACCTACACTGAAGGGTAGCGGCTTCCACGCCCGAAGATCCATTTCCGGTACTTTCAACCACTTCTGAGTTAATCGTCGATTAACTCAGAAGCTATCATACTGGAATTCAATTGTCAAGAGCTGCTCCCGCCGGAGGGCTAAATGAAAACTCCGAGGGTCTTCCACTGACTTGACATCGGCAGTTCGTGGGTGTAGAGTCAGTGAATCAACCCGCATCAAGGAGCCCGCGTGAAAGCGACCATGGCGAAGTCCATCTGGCTGTACCGAGTGCTGGAAAACGACGAGGAGGGCGACCCCTACGATTTCGGGGTGGTCCGAGCCTCCAATGCCGAACAGGCGCGGCGATACGTCGAGGCTCGTCTCGAACTCTGCATCCCCGCCGGAGAGCCAGTGACGGTGAAGCTCTACCCGCTGAAGGACCAAGACTCCGGCGTACTCAGGACCGACATCACGAAGCTCATCGAGAAGTTCCCCTTCGGTCGCTGCCTCCCAGACGAGGGCTAGATGGCTGGAGCGCTCATCGTACTGGGTTCTGTCGCAGTACTCGCCCTGACCATGTGGTTGGTGGGGCGTGCCATTGACCGCTGGCCAAGAGGTGGACCATGAAGCTCGTCGAGCTGCTGAACAAAGCCAACGAAGGGTATGTCGATGGCTTCCTGGCGGAGTACTACAACCCCGAGACCGGGGAGGAGAAGCCCAAGGACGGTGAAGATGGGCTGGCGCAATTCATCGTCGTCGAATTGCGTGAGACCTTCGACGAGAAGGAGACCGACAACCATCAGCGCTGCGAAGCCATTCGCGCTCTGGAGAACGCCGTCGAGCAGCTCAACAACGTCATCTACAAGCTCGAATTCAACAAGTAGCCAACCGGGGAGGGCAGTACCGCCTCCCCTTCTTCGGCGGATCTACGAGAAAACTCCCTGTTCCACTGCCGCTCGCGAAGTAGAATGCCCGCATGCCAGCCAAGAAGCCTCGAAAGCCCACGACGAAGAAGCCCCCCAAGACCTTCATCGTGATGGTCCGTGAGGTCCACATCCAGCCAGTACGAGTCGAGGCTGCCAGCAAAGGCATGGCGATGGTCCGAGTAGCCGCCGGCAACGGAGAGATACTGCCCGGCCGCCTAACCTTCTCCCACGCCTGTAAGGCGGACACCTGGACAGTTGAAGAGGAAAACTCCCCTCCGGTATTCCACCTACACGCTGTTGACAACGACAGTTAGTTCGTGTAGTGTAGCTGCATGACAACCAAACCGAAGCTGTCCACCAAGACTTACCTCGTTGGTGTTCGCGAGGTTCACGTACAGCAAGTAAGGGTCAATGCGAAGTCCGGTGCGGAAGCCATCAAGAAGGTCGCCGACGGCGAAGGCGACTACCTGGACGACATGCTGGAGTACAGCCACACCAGCGATACCGACACCTGGACGGTCGAGGAGGAGAACTAGATGGAAGCCAGAGAAATTACACTGACGCCAGGACAGATGGAGCAGCTCGCCGAGGTTGACCCCGATGCAAAGTTCGCCTTCAGAGTCGGCATCAAGTTCAAGCATCGGCGATTCTACGTCGTCATCTGCGGCGGCACCGTCGGCTTCGGCACTCGGTAGTTGACAAGTAGCTGTCGAACTGCTATAAAGGAGTTGCTTCCACCCGCTACCTGGAGTCCTTCCATGCCGAAGTTCTGCGTGCCTGTCGTCTACACTGGTCTCTCCAATTTCGTCGTCACGGCAAAGAACAAGGAGGCTGCCGTCGAAGCCGCTCTGGTGAAGTTCACCAACGACGAAGCGCCGGAGCGAATCGGTAATGAGTACGAGAGCATCGACCATTACGGTGACGTTGAGAAGGTTCCGCCGGTCAAGAAGGTGAAGGCGAAGAAGCCCTCCAAGAACCAAATGCTTTGCCAGGACTGCAAGGCGGTCGGAACCAAGGCGGAATTCCGTCGGGAGGCTGGCTGCTCCCGCTGCCCTGACTGCAACAGCATCGAGGTCATTCCACTGAAGATAGCGGGGCTCTGCCGGGTCTGCTTCGAGCCGACGGAACAGTGCTTCAGTCACTGTCATGACCGCGACTCCAAGGACAGCAAGCACGTGCCTGACCTGCGGTTCATCCGTACGGCAGATGGCGCCGGAGAAGGCGTCATCGACGTGAGCTGCAAGGTCTGCGGAGTCTCCGGCTCGATGCGGATCGACCCCAAGGACATCATCTTCGAGTAGTCCCACTGCAATTCAACGGACGGAGCACAGCATGGCAAAGCTAACTGGAACGGTGCCTGGTTTCCCCGAGCTGGGCAAGGACATCCTGGCGGGCATCAAGGTGCAGGAGGCGGCCCTCAAGATTCTCGAAGACCGCAGCGAGGCGCTTCCACTGGGCGATTTGGTAGGCGGAGTGATTCGCTTCCAGGTCGCCGACGGCTACGCCCTCTACTTGGTCTCCAAGGCGCCTGTCGGAGGAGGCATCGAGCTTCAGCACATCCCGTACTGCGACGGCTACAGCATTCCGGCCGCCCACATTCGGGGGCTCACCAAGGCAGACATCCTGGAAATGCTCCGCCAGGAGAAGGCGTGCAACAAACTGTTCAACAAGAAGGAATAGAACAATGAGCTGGCACAAAGACCAAGTGAAGGCGTTCGTGAAGACCGCCAAAGATCGTGCGGGCAACGGCTGGTATCTGCTGGGTCACGACCTACAAGAGGCGCTGGTCTGTCGCGAGCTGATATACGTCCTCAGTGGGCAGCAGCTCGCCACCATCAAGACCGAAGATGTGCAGACTCTGCTGGCTGACGCCCTCAAGGCTGCCGGTTTGGAGTCCGAGTAGTACGCGGGAGTGGGAAGGTACCCTTGAACGAGTACCGACCCAACTTCCAGCCTCACCCATTAGTTTGTTTCGGCTGGATAATCGCCACGTCCCTCGTACTGGAGACCGCCGCCACAACTTAAAGGGACGAGTCTTCTAACCGCAGTGCGTTAGAAGTGCAAGCGAAAAGAAAACTCCCGTCCGCCCATCCACTTGCGACCACGTGGTCGCCACAAGAATCCTTGTGCCGCCATAAGAATCCTTCTGTCTTGACAACTGGCTGCCTACACGGTACCTTCTGAAGGCCTTCCACCCAGAGGTCAGCATGGCGGAGTGCCCCAGCCGTTCCTTCGAGCAACACTTTGCCGATCAGGAGATGCCGGAGCAATGTCCCGTCTGTGATGACTCAAATGCCGACGGAGTAACTGGCGAACCCGTCTTTACCGAGGATTCTGCGTTTTGTTCCGCTGCCTGCCGGGATGTCTACGTCAGCGAACAAGAACACCACGACAGCATGCTGGCCCTGGACTTCGAGAACACCGAGAAGCTTATCGCGGCCCACAACGCCCAGTGCCCTCAGTGTGTGAATTCGAAGCGGTATTGCTTCCACCAGGAGGGGTGATGCCTAAGAAGCCTGGCGCCAAGAAGCCAGTGCGGTACCGCCGCATCAAGGCGGATACTGTGGAAGAGATACGTACCCTGGCTTCCAGCATCATGAATTGGTATTGCGAGTGCAACGACGAGGTTTGCCGTTGCGGCGGAGTAGGTTCGTCGGACTATTACGCAGAAGAGATTCTGAAGCTTCTGCCCAAGATGAAAGTATGAAGGAACCCAACAACGGAGACTACTGGTGCTGGGGACTCCTCACCTCCGACCTCGCCGAGGCGATGACCCATGGCGCCAAGGTGGCTGCCGAGGAGGGGTGTCCCGTCCAGGTCTCCCAATACCTTGACGTGAACCCCTGTGGAGTAATGCCGGTCACCGAGGTCGTGGCGACCATCAAGGTGCACCGGTCGTGAGCGCCGCGCTCTCCACTGCCTTCTCGGACCTCTGCTGCGTGGTGAAGGCAAGCGAGCGTGCCATCGAGGTGAGGAAGTCGCCGGTCAACACCATCCTGACATCCAGGTTGGCGGAGTTCGTCAACCCCTGGAAGCGGCTGGGAATTCGCCGGACTCGACAATTGACTGGGCGCCTTCAACAGTACCTCAGCGATGACCGCTACGATGAGCGGGGCTACAGCTACCATCACGCCCGCATCAGGTTCTTCCTCGCCCAGTTACGAGACGGGAAGCCCTTAGACCCCATCGAGCTGGACAACCAGTGCCACTACAACTGCGTTGACCCTTTCCCAGTACTGCTGGATGGACATCACCGGTTCGCCGCCCTCATCCTGGCGGGTGTCCCGAAGCTCGCGGCGCATTACGGCGGCAGGATGGATTTGCTACGCTACCTTCAGGGACGGCGTAAGAGCCCGCCGCAGGAATAACACGATGCCCAATACCCCCACGGACCCGCCTGGCGGAAAGAAAACTCCCTCCGGCACCCTGACTCTCCCAGTAGCGGTCTGCCCGGTCTGCGCCAAGCCTGTTCGGGTCTGCACCTGCTGCAAGGAGCAGCTCGCGTTGGATCTTTTTCCGGAAGCAACCAAATGAACAAGGCGGCCCAAAAGTTGCGAGCAATTAGCTGGTTGAGGAAACGTCACGCTGAACTCGGACAAATTGCCCGTCTAGAAGATATGCCTGTAGAAGAACTCCTGTCGCTCAAACTCAGAATTTATGCTGGAAATCGGCGTAAAAGAAAACTCCGGAAGCGTCTAAGCACTCCTCAAAGTCGAGAGCAGTCAAACGCCCGTGGACGCACCCAAGCTGGTAGGTACGCCAAGCTCTTGAGTAGTGCCAAAAGACATAGCTGCGGACATATGACCTTCGAACAGTACCAGTCCTTCGAAGGGCTTCCCTGTCACTATTGCGGTTGGGAGAGACCTATTAGCGGCAGCGGCATTGACCGAGCGAATTGCGGCGGCGGATACGAGATAGAAAACTCCCTACCGTGTTGCTGGGATTGCAACAACGCCAGGAGTAACCGGTTCTCAGTCGAAGAGATGCTGGTAATTGGGCAGGCTATTTGCCGGGTTAAATGCGATCGGTTCCTAGAACAACTCGAACCGGCTCCAGTGGAAGTAAGATCCATCTAAGTGTTGTTTCCCGTCCCGACGGGACGAATACCCGTGTCGACGGCAAGCGTGGCGCCACGCCAATGGTTACAGGGGGTTGGATGTATCGTCATATATGGGCACGTATTGTCATCGTCCCAATCAATGCTCCGATTGGACCGAGAGACGCTCGGAAGACGTCCTTTGAGGACGTCCTGACCAGCAAGGTGAAGTTGTCGAGGGTCCGCTTCCACTTCCACCGGGCGGCCGTCCCGTCTGAGGGCTGAATCTCGGGGGCGAAGTGCGCTCGGAATTCAGCCTGAAAGCCGGGTCGAAAAAAGCGCCTGGCTCTCAGTGGTTATGGCGCCCCTCTGGAGGCTCAATTGGGAGTTTTCCCGTGGGGAGGGGGTGCCCCAGGGGGTCCGCACGCAAGAGGAGCGACGGGTACTAGATTGAATTTTTGTTTCAAATAGTGGAATTTACTAGGAGGATCTTATGAAAGTCGTAACATCCTGTGGGGTTACAACGACCATATGGTCGCTGTATC
>Ga0315281_10000937_pt1 | contig 42046 bp, 25 predicted proteins | sample YL17G07_0_MG_FD_204540 | JGI IMG/M metagenome (GOLD analysis project Ga0315281, IMG submission 204540) | Sediment microbial communities from Yellowstone Lake, YNP, Wyoming, USA - YL17G07_0 | ecosystem: Environmental > Aquatic > Freshwater > Lake > Sediment | place: USA: Wyoming | collected...
CGCCCCGGGCCCCGTCACTTCTTCTTCTTCTCTTCCTTCGCCTTCGTCTCCTTGAGCACGGCCTTCTCCTTCTCCTTGGCGCCTTTTTCCTCGTCCTTCTTCAGCCGGCGCTCCTCGCGCTCCTTCTCGCCGATGACCTCGGGCTGGGCCGGGGCTTCCTCCGTGGTCGCGACCGGGGCCGCGGCCTCCTCGGCGGGCTTCTCCTCCTCGTAGCGGATCACGATGACCGAGAGGACCGCCTGGCCGGCGGGGGTCAGGAGCTCGACGCCCTCGGGAAGCTTGAGCCCTCCGGCGTTGAGCACGTGGCCGATCTCCATCTGCGAGATGTCGGCGACGGCGCCCTCGGGGATCCGGTCGGGCAGGCACCGCACGCGGACGTGGCGGAGCATCTGCTGGAGCACGCCCCCTAACTTCACGCCCGGGGAGGAGCCCTCGATCGCGACGGGCAACTCGAGCGTGAGCTTCTTCGCGGGGTCGATGCGGAGGAAGTCGATGTGCGTGATGCGCTCGTTGACGGGGTGCCGCTGTATCGCCTTCAGGATCGCCGGCTCGACGGTCTCGGTGTCGCCCGCCTTCACCTTGAGGGAGAGCAGGGAGAGCCGGCGCCCCGCGCGGCTCAGCAGTCGGTCCAGCTCGGCCGCGCCCACCGAGATCGCCTTCGGGGGAGCGCCCGCGCCGTAGAGGACGGCGGGAATACCGCCGGCCTGCCGCACCTTCGCGGCGCCTTCCTTGCCGGTCTTGTCCCGGAGTTCAACGGTCAGCTCGGTCGCCTGCATGGTTCACCTTCCAGGTTGGAAACTGTTATTCTGAAAGCCGGGACACATGATAGCATACGGGCCGCTCCGCCTGATAGCGGTTGTGGTTTTCGTGGCTTGTGCACGTTCCGTCGTCGCCGCCGGCCCGGAGGCGGCCTCTCCCGCCGGTCTCACGCCCTCCGATCTCTCCGGCCTCGGCTTCGACTGGCCGGCCGCCGCCCTCGCGGCGCGGGGCGCCTCGCCCGCGCGGAACGCCGGGGAGGAGGCGAGGTTCGCGCTTTTCCGCGCGAACCTCCGGCTCGCCGGGGGGAGCGACGCGGGGCCGGCCTATCTTCACTGGCTCGAGGCCGAGCCGCTCGCGCCGGGCCGGCCGGATGCGGTCCTCGGGCTCGGGCTCGCGGGGCTTGAGGCCCGCACGCCGCGGCCCGCCTTCGATTCCTTCCGCCGTGTCCGTTCCGCCTTCCCGTCGTCCGCCGTCGATGACGAGGCGGCCTTCTGGGAGGGAGAGGCGGCGTGGCAGATCGACGACGACGCGGCGGCGGGACGCGCGTTCTCGGACGTCCTGGAGAAGTACCGCGGGAGCCCGCTGGAGGGCTCGGCGGCCTACCGGCTCGCCTGGGTCGAGAGCCGGCAGGGGTCCACCGACGCGGCCGCGGCGCACTTCGAGCTCGCGGCGAGGCTGGATCCGTCCCTGGCCACCACGTCCTCGCTCCAGCGCGGGTGGGTTCTGCTCCAGGCCGGCAACACGGCCGAGGCCCGGCGGATCTTCGATGAGGCCGCGCGGATCCCGGAGCGCCGCTGGGCCAACGAGGCCCTGGTCGGGCAGGCCGAGTGCTCGTACCGGGCGGGGGACTTCGCCGGGGCGGAGAAGCTCTTCGACGCGGCACTCGCCCGTGCGCCGGGGGCGCGGGAGAAATCGCCGCTCAAGTACAGCCTCGGCTGGGCTGCGCTGAAGCAGCGCAGGATCGATCGCGCCCGGGAGAAATTCCTCGAGGTCGTGCGGGACTACCCGGAGGAGCCGGCGGGGCCGTTCGCCGCGTACCGCGCCGCACTGTGCCTCCTGGACCTGGGCAAGCCGGATGACGCCCTCCTCGAACTCAAGGACGTGGCGGCACGGTGGCCGAAGCACGAGGTCGGGGAGTGGGCCGCCTACAGCCGCGGCTGGATCCACCTCGTCCACGGGCGGTTCAACGACGCCAAGGCGGCCTTCCGCGCGCTCCTCGACCAGTACCCGGGGGGCAAGCTCACGGCCCCCGCGCGCTACCTCCTGGCGAGTACGCTCTTCTCGGAGCGGCACTTCCGGGAGGCCGAACGAGAGTTCGTCTCGCTCGCCTCCGACCTGCCGGCTTCGGGGCTCGCGGACGGCGCCCTGCTCTGGGCCGGCTGGGCCGCCCTGCTCGACGGCCGCGCAACGGATGCTCTTTCGCATCTCGATTCCCTGGCCCGGCTGTTCCCGAAGTCGGCCGTCGCGCCCGACGCCGCGGTCGTCGAGGGCGAGGCCGCGTTCGCGTTGCACGACTACGCCCGGGCGGCGCGCGCCTACGGGGTGGCGGCCAAGTCCACGGGGGAGACGCGGCTCAAGGCGCTCACGGGGCTGGGATGGTGCGCGTTCGCGACCTCGGACTGGAAGGGGGCCGAGAGCTCGTTCCGTACGGCTCTTGCCGAGGCCCCCGCGGGCAAGGAGAAAAACCGCGCCCGCGCCCGGCTCGCCGACGCGCTCTTCAACCAGAAGCGGTACGGCGAGGCGCGGGACCAGTACCGGCCCGTCGTGGAGGGCCCGGAAGAGGAACTGGCCCGGTGGGCCCAGCTCGAGCTGGGCTGGTGCGCTTTCCGGTCCGACGACCCCGACGAGGCGCGCCGGGTCTGGGACCAGCTCCGGCGGCGGTGGCCGGGCACCCCGGAGAGCACGCTCGCGCTCGAGGCTTCGGCGGAGACGCTCTTCCGCACCGAGCAATACGCGGCGGCCGAGACCGCATTCCGCCGGCTCGGGGTGGAGCCCGGAGTGGCCCCCGCGGTCTCCGAGATGGCCTCGCTCCGGGTCGGGGACTGCCTCTACAACGCGAAGTCCTACGGCCCCGCGGTCCTCGCGTACCGGGAGTTCACGGTGCGCTACCAGAAATCCCCGCGGCTCGTGGAGGCGCTCTACGGGATGCAGTGGGCGTACCTCCAGATGGGGGACTTCGCGGCCGCGCGGGAGCAGGCGCGGGAGTTCCTGGCCAAGTTCCCGCAGGCGAGCCTGGCGGCCGAGGTCCAGCTCATGGTGGCCGAGAGCTTCCGCCGGGAGAAGAAGCCCGCCGACGCGCTCGAGCAGTACCGGAGCCTCATCGAGAAGTATCCGGATTCGGATCTCGCGGTCTCGGCGCGGCTCAAGAGCGGCGAGTCGCTCGAGGAGCTCGGCCGGTTGCCCGAGGCCGAGGCCGCGTACGCGGATTTCCTGGCGAAGTACCCGAAGCACCCGCTCGCGAAGGAGGCGTCGTTCCGGCTGGGGCTCGTGCGGTACGCGGCGGGCAACCTTGCCGGGGCGGTCGAGCAGTTCGAGAGGATCTCGTCGGACGTGACCGATCCGCGCGCCCCCGAGTCCCTGTACAACACCATCCTCGTCCGCAAGAAGCAGGGCGACCAGCCGGGGATGGAAGCGGCGCTCACGCGGCTCGCCGCGGACTTCGGCCGTACGCGCGCGGCGGCCCAGGGCCATCTCGTAATGGCCTACTTCCTCGCCGACCGGGGGGCGAAAGCGGAGGCCCAGCCGCATTTCACGGCCGTGCAGGATTGCCCGGTCCTGGAGCTTTCGGCCGAGGCGTCCTACGCGCTCGGGGAGGCGGCGTCGGCCGCCGGCGACAAGATCCGTGCGCTGGAGGAGTGGACGAAGGGGGCGCGAATCAGCCCCAAGGGCGGGGAGTGGCCGGTGCAGTGCGCCTTCGCCGTGGCCGACGCCCTGGGCGCCGAGGGGAAACACGAGGAGGCGATCGACATGTTTCGGCGCGTGCTCGAGCGCGAGGACGCGACGCCCGAGTGGCTGGCGACGGCATTCTTCGGGATCGGACAGAGGTACGAGGCCTTGGCCAAGCCGGGACAGGCCAGGCAGATGTACCTGAATTGCCTGAAGCAGAGCCCGCCGCCGGAGCTCAGAAGCGGCGCGCAGGAGCGGCTCAAGGCGCTTCCGGCCGCAGGAGCCACCGTGGAAGAGGAGGAACCCGTGACCGGCACCTCCAAGGTCAAGCCCGCCAAGGCGAAGACGAAGCCGGGCCTCAAGAAACCGGGCCGCACCGGCCGGCCGGCGGCGGGCAAGGCGAAAGCGCCGCCCAAGGGCAGGGCGGCGAAGAGGGCGTCCCGTGAGTAGCCTCATCCGGGCGACGCTCGCGGCGCTCCTGTTCTTCCCCCTGGCCGCGCGGGGAGCCGAGAAATCCGGGAGCCCCGCCGGCGGAGAGGTGACGCCGCCGCCGCCCGCCACGGTGGGGGGACGGCCCGCGGAGGCCCCCAAGCCGCCGGCGAAGGCCGTGGAGGAGCCGGTATTCCGGCTTCCCGAGCTCGTGATCATCGGCGAGAACCAGGCCCGGATCATGGCGCAGAAGGAGTCGCTTACCGGGAGCCCCCTCAAGGGCCTGCACGAGGCGCCCCTCCTGGAGAAGGAGGAGTCCTCGGTGACCGCCCTGCGCCAGCGCGAGCCCGCGCTGGTCGCGCGGCCCACGCGCACGGGCACCGGCGTCGCCGTCCGGATCGAGGGCGGCACGGATGGGTGGGTCGGCGGGGGCGTGTGGGCGGGCCGGCAGACCGATCACTCGACGATCGGCGTCGACCTGGACGCCTCGACGCTCAAGGGAGAGCCGGTAGGGACGGGCCATGCCGGCGGCTGGCAGGCCGGGGCCGCCGTCTCGGGCGGATGGACCGGGGACACGCCGCGCTGGCTCTCGTGGCTCTCGCTCGGCGCCGATCCCGACCTCGTGCACGCGAGCGCGGGGTGGCGGGAGCAGTGGCGCGATCTGCCCGTCGCGGGTCCGGACGCGCGCCGGCGCCTCACGCGCCTCGGCGTCTCGGGCGACGCGTCCCGGGCGGCCTGGTCGACCGAGGAGCGGCTCGAGGTCGTCCACCTGCGCACCCCCGTGCGGAGCGTCGGCGCCGCCGGGTTGAGGGCCAACGGGTCCCTGCACGTCTGGGGCAACGGGCCCGTCGCGGTCGAGTTCGCGGGCCGGGGGGAGGGCGAGCTCGCGGATGCGGCCGGCGACCACCTCCTGGCCGGAGGGACGCTCGAGGCCTCGTACATTCCGGCGGACCGCTGGCGGTATCAGGCCGGGATCCGGATGGAGGGCGTTTTCGGCGGCCGGGTCTTCGCCGGATCCCTCCGGCCCGTCGGCGGCGCCGCGTGGACGACGCCGCTGGGGCCGACCGTCACGGCCGTGTTCTCGCCCTCGCTCGAGGCGCCGTGGGTCTCCCGGGAGGCCGGGGAGTCGCCGTACTCGTTCTTCCGGGCGCGGCTGGTCCCCGAGCGCTGCCTCGCGGACCTCGAGGTCGCGGGCACGCACGAGGTCTGGGACGGAAGCTCCGCCCGGGTCGCGTACCGGGTCACGAACGTGCGCGACGCGCTCACGTGGGGCGAGGCGCCGGGCACGGGGCTCTTCTTCCCCGCGGCTCTGAGCCGGTTGCGGGTGGGCGAGTTCGGCGTCAACGGCAGGTACGCGGGCCTGCGGCCGTTCGCCATCGACGCCGGGGCGCGGTGGCGCGCGGTCGGGGCCACCGGCGGGCATGTGGCGAATCTCGCGCGGGCCGAGGGGCGGGGCGGCCTCGAGTGGAGCTGGCGGACGATCACGGCGCGCGCGGACGTCGAGGTCGTGCGGTCGCGCTCCAGGGGCATCGGGGGCGGGACGCTGGACCCGTTCGCGACGCTGGGGCTGGGCCTGTCCTGGGTCCCAAAACCCCGGCTCGAGGTCCGGCTCCGCGGGTCCAACCTCAACGGCGCGGACGTCGAGCGCTGGGCCGGGTACCCGGAGCCGAGGCGGTTCGTCTCGCTCGGCGCGGTCGCGGCGTTCTAGGAGGCACCCCATTGAGCACACCCATTGACCGGATGAACGAGCTGTTGAAGGGGCGCGGAATGTCGCGCCGGACGTTCGTGAAGCGGGCCGCGCTGGCCGCGGCGGCGTCGAGCGTGATCCTGCCCGCGGCCCGGGCCCTCGCGGAGCCGCCCGAGGCCGAGGGCCGCAAGGCGCGCGGGATCAAGGGCAAGCACGACCTCGTCGTCGCGAAGGGCAGCGATCCGGCCGAGATCACGCGGAAGGCCATCGAGGCCATGGGCGGGATGAAGCGGTTCGTCAAGCCCGGTGCCGTCGTCCTGATCAAGCCGAACATCGGGTTCGACCGCGTGCCGGAGCAGGCGGGAACCACGAATCCCGCGGTCATGGCCGCGCTCGTGGCCCTGTGCTACGCGGCCGGGGCGAAGCGCGTGAACGTGTTCGACCGTCCGTGCAACGATCGCAAGCGTTGTTACGACCGGAGCGGGATCAGGGCCGCGTGCGAGGCCAAGGGCGCGAAGGTGTACTTCGTGGAAGGATGGAACGCCGTCAGGGCGAAGCTCCCGTACGAGAGCCCGATGGCGGGCTGGCCGGTCTTCCGGGACGCGGTCGAGTGCGACGCCCTGATCAACGTGCCGATCATCAAGCACCACGACCTCACGGAGCTCACGCTCTCGATGAAGAACTTCATGGGCGTCTGTCTCGGCGACCGGGGCGAGATCCACGGCGGGATCGGGCGCAAGCTCGCGGACCTGACGGACTTCCTCAAGCCGGAGCTGACCGTTATCGACGCGTGGAGAGTGCTCACGGCCAACGGGCCCAGCGGGGGAGATCTCAAGGACGTCGCCACGCGCAAGACCGTGATCGTGGGGACGGACCCGGTCCTGGCGGACGCGTTCGCGGCCGAGTTCGCGGGCGTGAAGCCGGGCGACGTTCCGTACATCGCCGAGGCTTCGGCCCGCAAGATCGGGAGCGCGGACCTCAAGGCGGCCCGGATCCGGACGCTCGGCGGCTGAAACGGCCAGCCCGTCGAAGCCGGTCTCCGCTGGCGGCCCACGAGTTTCAGGAGTTTCGGGGTCCGCTGAAACTCGTCGGGCCCGTCCGGGCCCCCTGGTACAGGTTCGGCGGATATCCCAGCTGGCCTGGGCCGTGTTCTTCGTCTGGGTGCTCTGGTCCACGACCTACCCGCTGACCGGTCCCGTGTCCCCGAATATCCTCTTCGCGAGCGACCCTCTCCTGGTCGCGATCTCGTCGATCGCGGGCCGGGTGGCCGTCCCCCTGTGGTGGGTCGCCGTGATCCTTCTTGTCTTCACGGCCGTGCTGGGACGGTTCTTCTGCGGCTGGATCTGCCCGCTCGGGTTCTGCGGGGACCTGGCGGCGCGACTGCGCCCCTCGCAGCGCCGCGCGTATCCGCCTGCGGCCCGCTGGCGGTGGCCCAAATACGCGGTACTCGCCGTCCTCGTGGTGCTGGCGGCATTCGGGGTTCAGCTCGCGTGGGTTGTGGACCCGGTCGTGATCGCGGCCCGGTTCGTCTCGCTCAATCTCGCTCCCGGGATCGTGACCGCGACGGACCGGGCGTTCGCGTGGGCGATTCCGGCTTTCGGGTGGTACGGGACGCCCCTGGACTTCTACCGGACGCTGAGGGAGGGGGTGCTGGGCGTCAACGCGCACCTCTTCGGCCACGCGGTCGTGGTCCTCGCCGAGTTCGCCGCGATCGTTGCCGCGGCCGCGTTCGGCCGCAGGTTCTGGTGCCGGGTCCTCTGCCCGCTCGGCGCGGTTTACGCCCTGGCCGCGAAGTTCGCGCTCCTGCGCCGGGCCGCTCTAGGGTGCGCCGAGTGCGGGACCTGCCGGGACCTCTGCCGGATGGCGGCGATCAAGGAGGGGGAGAAGTACGATTCCGGGGAGTGCATCCTGTGCCTCGACTGCCTCTACGACTGCCCGGTTTCGGGGACGACCTTCTCGTTTTCGCGCCCGCCCGCGCCGGCCGAACCCGGCGGAGTCACCCGGGCGCAGTTCATCGGGCTGGCCGCCGGCACTTTTGCCGCGGGATCCATGGCCGCGCGGGCATTTGCGGCCGCCGTCTCGACGGCGGGAAAGACGGCAACCGCTCCGCCGTCCGCCGAGCCCATCCGGCCGCCCGGGGCTCTGCCGGAGGAACGGTTCAACGACCGGTGCGTCCGGTGCGGCAACTGCATGAAGGTCTGCGTCACGAACGCGCTCCAGCCGTGCGTGACCGAGGGAGGCTGGGAGGGCGTCTGGACGCCGCGGCTCGTCCCCGAGCTCGGCTACTGCGAGTACAACTGCAACCTTTGCGGCCGGGTCTGTCCCGTGGGCGCGATCGAGCCGCTGAGCCTGGAACGCAAGCAGAAGGTCCGGATCGGGCTGGCCTTCATCGACCGCGCGCTGTGCATTCCCTGGGCGGAGGGCAGGGAGTGCATCGTGTGCCAGGAGCACTGCCCGGTGCCGGAGAAGGCCATAAAGCTCTACCGGGTTACGGTCGCGGGACACGTCCTCAAGCGGCCCTGGGTGGACGATGATCTCTGCATCGGGTGCGGCATCTGCACGTTCAAGTGCCCCGTTCGACCCCGCCGCGCGGTCACGGTCTGCACGGAAGCCGAGCGGGCCCGGGTGGCCGCCGCCGACGAACGGCGGGGGGAGGCACGGCGGGTATAATCAGGTCAATACGCCGGCCGACGGCGGGACTCACTAAGGAGGGCGGATGAACATCGCCAACATGGGGTTCTGGGATCTGGTGGCGCGGGGCGGGATGACGATGTGGCTCCTGATCGCGTGCTCGGTGGTCTCGCTCGGCGTCATGATCGAGCGGTTCGTCTACTTCCGCCGCTGCCGCATCAACGTGCACGAGTTCTTCCTGAGGTTCCGGCGGACGCACAAGAAGGCCGACGACCTGGGGTCCCTGATCGTCCTGTGCGACGAGACGCCGGGCCCCCTGCCCGCCCTCCTGAAGGAAGGCGTGCGCCGGGTGATGGAGCGCCCCGTGCGCCGCGACGAGCTCGAGGCCCAGCTCCAGCGGCACGCCCGGTACCAGATCGTGGAGATGGAGAAGTTCCTCTCGATCCTGGCGACCATGGGGGCGATCTCGCCGTTCATCGGGCTGTTCGGGACCGTGATCGGCGTCATGAACGCGTTCCGCGACCTCGCTTCCGCCGGGTCGGGCGGCGCATCCGTGGTCGCGTCCGGCATCGCGCAGGCCCTGGTCGCGACGGCCGCGGGCCTCCTCGTCGCGATACCGGCGGTGGCCGCCTACAACTACTTCATCCGCGTCGTGCGGAGGACGGCGACCGAGCTCGAGCTCGGGATCGGCGAGGCGCTCGACGTCCTCGCCCCCGCGAAAGACCGGTAGATCCCGATGAAAGTCGGAAGCCCGGTCGACGTACATGAGCCGATGGCCGAGATCAACATCACGCCGCTCACGGACGTGTTCCTCGTCCTCCTCATCATCTTCATGGTCACCACCCCCCTGATCATGACGGCCGGGATCAAGATCAAGATGCCCAAGACCCAGGCCCTGCCCTCGCTCTCCGAACGCGACATCATCCTCGCGATCACGTCGGACGAGCGGTACTTCGTGAACAACACCGAGGTGCCGAAGTCCCGGCTCGGCGACTACCTGCGGGAGCTCACGATTGGGAACAGGCTCGTCGTGGTGCAGGCCGATGCGCGGCTCACGCACGGCGTCGTCGTGGGCGCGCTGGACATGGCGAAGGAGGCGGGCGCCGAGCGGCTCGCGATCGCGACCGAACCCCTCCCGCGCACGCCGGCCCGCAAGTGAAGGGGCCCCTGCGGCTTCCGTCCTCGCTCGGGATCTCGGTTGCCTTCCACGCCGTCGTCCTCCTGGCGATGTCGCTGGCGGGAGGCGTGTTCGGCGGGCGCCTCCCCGCCATCACCGAGATCTCGCTGGTCGGCGGCCCGGGCGGTGGCAACAAGGGACCGCAGGGGGTCCAGGCCGTCAAGGCGAAGCCGGGGGGAAAGCGCGGCACCGCGGCCGTGCGCACGGGGCCGTCCGTGCGCGGACAGGTGACGGTGGCGACGCCCGAGTTCGTGCCCGTGGGTCGCAAGCCGCGCCGGAGCGGCGAGGACCTCATGGGCACCGACGCGGGCGAGGGCGGCGCCCCTTCCGGCCCGGCGGCGGGCGCCGGCGGGCCCGGCGGCTCGGGACGCGCGCTCCGGTACCAGGAGCCGCTCGAGTACCCGGACTGGGCCAAGGAGCAGGGGATCGACGCCAAGGTCGTGCTCCGGTTCAAGGTGAACCCGGACGGGACCGTTGATTCCCAGATCATCGTGCCGCGGACGTCCGGATGGCGCCAGCTCGACGAGCTCGCCATCCGGTCCCTGCGGAATTATCTCTTTGAGCCGCTCCCGGCCGGCGCCCCGCGGGTGCCGCAGTGGGGCGAGCTGACCTTCCACTTCAAGCCCGAATAGGAGGGAGTGCAATGACGTATCGATCCTTCGGCATCCCGGCCGCGGCCGTCCTGCTCGCCGCCTCGGCGGTGGCGGGGACCGACGAGTCCACGGCGGTCGCCACGATCACGACGATGACGCCCCTGGTGCGGGTGAAGATGAAGGCGGACGCGGCCCCCGTCACCGCGACGGCGGACATGCAGCTGCCCGAGGGCTCGCAGGTGATCACGCTGGCGGGCGGAGCCTGCGAGATCCGGTTCTCCCGCGCACACATCATGCGGCTCGAGGCCATGACGACCGTCACGATCCAGCGGATGCCCAAGCGGAGCGCGATGCGGATTCTCGTCCAGCTCCTCGGCGGCCGCGCGCGCGCGATGGTGGACCGGATGCGGGCCGACAGCGACTTCGGCATGTACGCCGCCACGACGATCACGGCCGTGAAAGGGACGGACTACGAGATGACCCGGAGCGCGACCGGCGAGGTCGAGGTCGAGGTCAACGAAGGCAAGGTGGACACGGCCGAGATGAAGAGCGAGGACCTGGCCGAGGTCGAGAAGGTCTTCGGCCTGGTGCTCATGGGCCAGATCGGGATGAAGCTCATCGAGGGCAGCCGCGTCCGCACCATGCCGGGCCAGCGGATGGGCCGGCCCGAGCGGATCCCGCGCGCGCCGCGGGTGGACGCGGCGCCGGGCAGCCGCGGCCCGGGCGCGACGCCGCGCGAGCGCCCGGCGCGGGGCAGGGACTCCACCGACGCGGCGCCGCGCGGACGCGACGCGAACCCCGACACTCCCAAGCCCGAGAGGGGCGGCAGGGGCGGCGGTGCGACGCCGTCCCTCCCGGGCGTCGGCGGGTTCGGGTTCCCCTGAGCCCTTCGACTCGCGGACGCTCGCTCAGGGCGAGCCGGCGGAGGCTATAGCGGGACTGGGCCGAAGGCGGGGGCCGCGCAGCCCGCGGAGTCCGCCAGGTTGCAGGCCGGGTCGGTGCCCCAGCCGTAGAACAGGAACGACCCGTCGGGGACCGGAGCGCGCAGGAGGACGAGGACCGAGCCGGGCTGGCGCGGGTCGGGCATCGCCTCGAAGACCATCTCGAGATCCTTTCCCGCGGCGTCCCGGATCGAGAACCCGCGCACGAGCCGGTCGGGCGCGAGATCGCCGTTGCACCCGTCGAACCAGACCCGCACCTGGTCGCGCTTCTCGCCCTCGGGCTCCGCGGACCGGAATCCGGGGCCGGGCCCGGTCTTGCGGTCGCGGCCGAGGAGGCGCAGGGCCTGGCCCGCCAGCCGCGTTCCCAGCACCTTGAGGCCCGGAGTCGCGATGTGGATCCCGTCCTCGAGGGGCAGGTCCACGGCGGTCACCATCGCCGCGTGCTTGAGCCGGCCGAGGGCCTGCCGCTGGAGCTCGCGGATCTCGGTCCAGCGTGCCGACGGGATTCCGGGCATCACGGCGCGGCCGATCTGGACGTAGAGGAAGGGAAGCTCCGGCGCGTCGAAGTCGAACCGGACCGCGGTCACGAGCGCGAGGAACCGGTCGAGGAACGGCGACGGCTCGGTCTCGAAACCCTCGGACTCGCCCTGGAACCAGAGGACGCCCGCGACACGGCCGCCCGCCGCCTTCACCTGCCGGAGCATGGAGCCGTAGAGCGAGTTCCCGCCCATCGTCCGCTTCGCGGGGTCCCACTGCTCCATGTTCGTCCCCCCGTGCGCGGCGGGGATGAGGCCGACGGGGACGCCGGTCGCCTCGACCAGGCGCTTCGCGAACGGCAGTCCGAGTCCCGCGCCGCGGTCGCGGTCGCGCCGGTAGGTCGGGACGAACTCGTCGCGCTGGGCCTCGGTCATGCCCCACCAGTGGACGGGGTCCGGGGACTCCGGGAGCCAGTGCAGGGGCTCCTCGGCTCGCTTCCAGACGCCGCTCATCTCGAAGTTCCGGACCAGGGGATGGGGGGATTCGACATCGCGGAGGATTCCAACGCCCTCCATGTTGGACTGGCCCGCGAGCACCCAGAGGTCTCCGACCAGGATCTCGGGCACCCCGACCGAGGCGAGGCGCTCCTGACCGGCCCCCCGGATCTCGGCCTCGATCCGGAAGGGGCCTCCCGCGGGCAGGTTCGCGACCGAGGCCTCCCACCCGCCGTCGTTCGCGAGCCCGGCCTTCCGCCAGTCCGGGAGGGGCTTGCCGTCCCATCCCTTCGGCGCGACCGCGCGCGTCCAGACCTCGCCCTCGGCCGTGGAGGACCCGGCGAAGGAGATCGTGGCGCGCCCGTGCGCGTCGCGCTGGAAGACCTGGCAGGGCATGAGTCCGCGCGTGATCTTCATGTCCCTGGTCCGGAGTCCTTCAGTTCCCGACCTGGGTTTCCCAGGGGTTCTGGAGGAACTTGCGCGCGAACTCGAGGCAGGGCTCGAGGCCCATGAAGACCATCTCCCGGCTCTCCCACTGCTGGCTGGTCTGGTACGGCTTGGCCGGCCGGAAGATCCTGAGCACGTAACCGTTCGTCACCTTGCGGATGGCGATGGTGACTTCGCGGGCCTCGTCAAAATCGAAGTCCATGTGTTCGATCAGTATATCCCCGTACGCACCGGAGCTACAATAGTTTCCGTATGAGGCCCCTTTGGGCGTATTTCGCACTCACTCCCGACCGGTCGGTTCCGCAGGTCCTGAGCCCGCTCCTCGACGAGGCCGCGGGGAAGGGCTACACGGGCGTCCGTTTTGATTTGCGCTGGGACCGGGCCCAGGCAAAGGCACCTCCTGGTGCAGTGGACGTCTCGTCCGTCGAGTGGGCGGTCAGGCTCGCGCGCGCCAAGCACCTGGACGTCGCGCTCGGGCTCGACCACTCCGTGGCGCCGGGCTGGATCGACACGAAGGAGTTCGGCATGCGCGGGCCGAAGGGCACGGCCGTCATCTCGACCAGGTCCGGCCGGCCGCTCCTCTCGCTCAACGCCAAGCAGGTCTGCGACTGGGTCGCCGCGTTCGTGACCGCCGTGGCCGCGCACTACAAGGACGCGGTCTCCTTCTACGAGGACCTGAGCCAGCACCTGCGCGAGGACCTCGAGCACCGGCCCGGCGGCGGCGTCCTCGACCACTCGCCCCGGTGCCTGGAGGCGTACCGCGCCTGGCTGAGGGTCAAGTACGTGGACATCCGCGCGCTCAACGAGGCGTGGGAGTCGGACTACGCCGACTGGAACAAGGTGGAGGCGGGCGAGGGCGTGCGCAAGTCGTCGCAGGCCGACTTCCACCTCTTCCGGTACTCGACGCTCGCGTCCTGGGTCGCGGCGCTGTCCAAGGCCGTGAAGGCGGGCCACCCCGAAGCCGACTACGCCTACCGGACGCCGGTGGAGAAGATGGGGTCGAACCTGTACCGGCTCGCGTTCGACATCGGAAGATATGCCAAGTACGCGGACATCGTCATGTGCGAGGAGGCCGTGGACCCCTTCGTCATCGCCATGATCCGGACCGCGTGCGAGGTCAGCGGCGCGCGATGGGGGGTGGAGGCGACCCCCACGGGGGCGGCGAAGGCGGGCCCCGAGGAGGGGGCCGACAAGGACCTGGTCAAGTGGGGGCTCGGGATCTACCGGCTCGGCGGGTTCCTGAGCGTGCAACAGCCGCTCGTCGAGGACGCGGGGAAGACGCTCGAGGAGGAGATCGTGAAGGTCCTCGAGATGCCCCAGCCCCAGCCGCTCAACAACCGGCACGCGATCTACGTGAGCGCGGCCGAGATCCAGTTCTGGGACGGCACCGACTGCGAGCAGGCCCGGAACATGTGGATTGCCGCGACGGACTCGGGGAAGAAGACGGGCGTCGACGTGATCTCGGACGGCATATTCGCGGGCGCGCCGGACGTCCTGCGCCGGTACACGGCGGGCATCACCATACCCTTCGGTCGCGTGATCGCGAAGGAAGCGCGCACCGCGCTCATCCAGGCGCAGAAGAGCGGCATCCGGCTCGTCTTCCAGTTCCCGGACAAGGCCGGGATCGAGGACGAGCACGGCCAGCGCCAGGACCCGCTCGCAGGATGAGTTGCAATCCGGCCTGAGTCGTGGTAGAAAAGTTGCACAACATTTTGCTTCGTGGGTGAAGGGAACGCCGTGCGAATCGGCGACGGCCCCGCCACTGTCATCGCAGACGAACCTGCAGGACAAGCCACTGGGGAAACCTGGGAAGGCGCAGGGGAGGATGAAGCGAGAGTCAGGAGACCTGCCCCGGAGCTGATCGCAACACGGCCGGCAAGTCCGGCCGCGGGTTCCTCGTGGGTCGGGAGCCGGCTGACGCCTTCCTTCCTGTGAGAACCCCAAGGAGATCGAATGACGCGGGTCACTCGAGCTGTGCTGTTCGCCATTCTGCTGGTTTCCCCTTCCGTCTTTGCATCCTCAACCCTCATGGGAGATGCCCTCTCGAACAGCGGTCCCGGTTCCACGACGATGGAGCAGCCGCTTCCGGAGCTGCAACTCGAGGCGGCGCCCTCCGCCACGAGAACCGCACAGCCGGTCGTAACGATGGGCGAGGTCGTCGTCACCGCGTCGCGCGTGCCGACGCCGCGCCGGGAGGTGCCGGACACGGTCAGCGTCGTGACCCGCTCCGACCTCAAGCCCGGGAACGCCCTGGACCTCGGCGACGCCGTGGAGCGGACGGCCGGCGTGGATGTCGCGCGATACGCGGGCCCTGGAAGCCTTTCCACGATAAGCATCCGCGGGTCGCGGGCGAGCCAGGTGCTCGTGATGCAGGACGGCCGGCCGCTCAACAGCGTTTCGTCGGGCGAGACCAACGTCTCGGTCGTGCCCGCGGGCGCGATCGAGAGGGTCGAGGTCCTGCGGGGTCCCTCCGGCCTCCTCTACGGCTCCTCGCCGCTGGGCGGTGTCGTGAACGTGATCACGCCCCGGCCGCCGCACGAGTTCCGCGGTTCGATCGAGGGCCAGGACGGCACGTACGGCACCCGGGTGACCCGGGCGGCGGCCGGCGGCCCGATCGGGCCCGTCCGGCTCCTGCTCCGCGACGAGCGCACGCGAACGGACGGCGCCCGGCCGAACGGCGCGGCGTGGAGCGAGGACACGATGCTCAAAGCGGAGGCGCTCGAGAACCCCCGGATCGAGGTCCAGGCGGGAGCGTTCGACGACCGGCTGGGCGTTCCGGGGCCGATGCCGGCGACGGACCCGCTCGAGCGCTCGGGGACCCAGGCTTTCTTCGGGAATGCCATGGTCACCTCGCTCGTGGACCGGCAGGCCGACCGGCGCCGGTACGTGATGACCGGGGTCGAATACCGCCCGTGCGGGCTCGGCGAGGTCTCGGTCCGGCACTACGCCGAGGACAACTGGCTGGAGTCCTTCTACGGCACCGCGGGGTGGGGCAACCCCACGCTGTCGACCAACCGGATGACCACGCGGATCATGGGGCTCGAGGGCCAGTGCACGGCCGGGCCCTGGGAGGCCGAGCACGCGCGGCTGACGGTGGGCGGATCGTGGCGCCGGGAGCGGCTCAAGTCCGATACCGGGAGCTTCGACACCGTGACGGGAGCCGACACGGTCACGCAGGGCATCCGGGGGGCCGCGGAGACCTCGGCCGGGTTCGCGGAGCTGGCGCTGCGGCCGGCCGCCCGGCTCAAGGGAACGCCCGGCGTGCCGCCGCTCGAGGGGCTGACCCTGGCGGGAGGCGTGCGGCACGACCTGCACTCGATCTTCGGCAACGTGACGAACGGACACGCGGGCGCCGCGTGGGAGATCGGGAAGACGACGGCGCGGGTATCGGCGGGGGACACCTTCCGGGCCCCGACGCTGAACGACCTCAAGTGGCCGCAGGACGCGTACTCGGGCGGGAACCCGGACCTCAAGCCCGAGCGCGGCCGGGTCTTCGAGTGGTCGGTCGAGCGCTCCGCGGACGGGTTCACGGGCCGCGTGGGCGCGTACGCACGCAAGGTCAGGGGCCAGATCGACTGGGCGCCGGACGCGACCGGAAAGTGGCAGCCGCACAACGTCGGTCTGGTGCGGGCCCGGGGCGAGGAGGCCGAGTGCTCCTTCGAGAAGGGGCGGATCAGGGTCAACGCCAGCCTGACCACGATCCGGGCGGTCCAGCGGCAGGCCGAGGTCGCCGAGTTCGACACCATGACGGGCGCCCCGACCGCGTACACGACCAGGGAGCGGGCTTCGGCGCACACGCCCGCGTACACGGCGGGCGGCTCGCTCACGGTCCGGCTTCCGTGGGGGACCGAGATCGCCGGGGCGATCCGGAACTCGGGAACGAGGCTCATGTACATCGAGCAGGACGACTGGATGACGGGCAAGGCGACGTACGCGACCAAGCGCCTGAAGCCGGTCATGGTGGCTACCGTGCGGGCGGCGAAGCGGCTGGGGAAGCGGTCCGAGGCATATCTCGGCGTCGAGAACCTGACCGACGCCCGGTACGCGGCCCGGTTCGGGAACAGCGTGTCCGACCAGGACTACCCCGCGCCGCCGCGGACCTGGTTCGCGGGAGCAAGAGTGAGCTGGTGATCGTCGCCCTCGTCGGCGGGGCCCGGAGCGGCAAGAGCCGGCTCGCGGTCGAGCGGGCGCGCTCGGCCGGGGACCCGGTCGTGTTCGTTGCCACCCTGGAGCCGCTCGACGAAGAGATGAAGGAGCGCGCCGAGGATCACCGCAGGCACCGGCCCCCGGCGTGGAAGACCGTGGAGGCGCCGCGCGAGCTGGCGCTGGCGCTTCGCGGTCTCTCCGGCGCGGGATGCGTGATCGTGGACTGCCTGACGCTGTGGGTCAGCAATCTCCTGCTCTCAGGTTCGAGCCCCGAGGCCGTGGTTGCGGCTTTCGACGGCGTCCTCGAAGCGGCGCGGAAGCTGTCCGGCCAGGTGGTCTTCGTCTCCAACGAGGTCGGCTGCGGGCTGGTGCCCGGGACGCCGGTCGGCAGGACCTTCCGCGACTGCGCCGGGCTTGTGAACCAGCGGCTCGCGGCCGTGGCGGACGAGGCGTATTTCGTGGTCGCGGGAAGGATGCTGGACATCAAGGGGGGGAAGCCGTGAACCGCATCGAAGATCTCCGGAGCTTTCCGCCGCTCGACCTCGCCGCGGGGGACCGGACGAGGCAGCGGCTCGACAATCTCACCAAGCCGCGGGGCAGTCTCGGGCGGCTGGAGGACCTGGCGGTCCAGATGGCCGAGATCACGGGCCGGGACAGCCCCACGCTTCATGCCAAGGTCGTGGTCGTCGCGGCCGGCGACCACGGGGTCGTCGAGGAGGGGGTCGCCGCGTATCCCCGGGAAGTCACCCGCCAGATGGTCGAGAACTTCGTCTCCGGCGGTGCCGCGATCAACTGCCTGGCGAGGCTCGCCGGCGCCCGCGTGGTGGTGGCCGACTTCGGCGTGGACTGTCCCCCGTTCACTTCCGGGAGCGTCAGGAACCTGAAGGTCGCGCGCGGTACGAGGAACCTGGCGCGCGAGGCCGCCATGAGCCGGGAGGAGTGCGAGCGGGCGATAGCCGCGGGGGCGGAACTGATCGACGAGGAGCATGTCCGGGGCCTGGACGCACTGGCCATCGGCGAGATGGGCATCGGGAACACGACCCCGGCGAGCTGTCTCGTCGCCGCATTCACGGGCATTTCCGTGCGCGAGGCGGTGGGGAAAGGGACGGGTCTGGACGAAGCCGGGGTCGAGCGCAAGCGGAAGGTGGTCGAGAAAGCCCTCGCGCTCCACCGGTCGGCCTTGCCGGATCCGCTCGCGGTGCTGGCGGCCCTCGGCGGATTCGAGATCGCGGGGCTGGCGGGCGCGGCCATGCGCGCGGCCCAGTTGCGGGTGCCCGTCTTCGTGGACGGGTTCATCTCCTCCGCGGCGGCTCTGGCCGCGGCCCGGATTGCACCGGGCCTGGAAGGATTCCTCATCGCCGCGCACCGGTCGGCGGAGCCGGGTCACGCGGCGGCGCTCAAGGCTCTCGGGCTCAAGCCCCTCCTCGAGCTCGAGATGCGGCTGGGGGAAGGCACGGGCGCGGCGCTCGCGTTCAACCTTGCCGAGGCTTCGGTCCGGGTCCTGACCGACATGGCAACCTTCGGTGAGGCCGGGGTCTCGGACAAGGAAGGGGGCGCGGGATGATCAGGCAGCTTCGCTGGGCGGCCGCATTCCTGACCGTGGCTCCGGTGGCGCCTGCCGGCGCGCCGCGGCGGGGCGAGCTCGCGGCGTCCGCCGTGTTCTTTCCCCTGGTGGGCGCGGCGGTTGGGGTCATGTTCTGGTTGGTGGACCTCGCGTGCGCCGGCCGGGTTCCGGACCTCGTCCGCGGGCTCGCGGTGGTGGCCGCGGGTGCCGCCCTCACGCGGGGTCTGCATCTGGACGGGCTGGCCGACACCGCGGACGGCCTTGCAGTTCTGGGAAGGCGAAGTGCGATGATGAAGGCGATGAAGGATCCGCGCGTCGGATCGTTCGGGGCGGTGACCCTGGTCCTCGTGGTGATGACGCAGGCCGCGTGCATCGCCGCAGTCCCGGCGGCCACCCGGTTCGGGGCGCTGGTGGCGGCGGCCACGGCGGCGCGGCTCGCGCTGGCCGCGGCGGGACACCTGTTCTCCAGTCCGTCCGGCCGGGGCCTGGGGGGCGGATTCGCGGGCCGGGTGAGCCGGGGGACCGCGGTCGCGGCGGCGGTTATTGCGGTTGCCTGCGCCGCGGCGTCCGGCGGCCTGGGGGGAATCGTGGCTCTCGCCACCGGGACCGGGGCCGGGCTACTGCTCTGTGCCCGGGTTTCGTCCCGGCTCGGGGGCCTGACCGGGGACGGCCTCGGCGCGGCCGCGGAGGCCGCCCAGACCGTAGCGCTCCTCGTGAGCGTGGCGTCCGCTACGGCCCTGGCGGCCGCGGGGGGAAGCTGACGTGACGGCCGCCCTGCTCCTCGCAGCATGCGCGTTCGTAGGCGGAGTTTCGGCGTCCGCCCGGGTCGAAGCGACCCCCGGAGTTCCTCCGGACGTCGGAACTCCGCACCCCCGGCTGAGCGTAGTGGATGACATCGGGACGACGGTCACGATCCAGGGCGTCCCCGCGCGCGTCGTGTGCCTCTCGCCGGGGGCGACCGAGATCATCTTCGCCATCGGGGCGGGGAAGAGGATCGTGGGGGTCACGACGCTCTGCGACTACCCCAAGGCCGCGAACCGCATCCCGGAGGTGGGCGAGTTCTTCTCGCCCTCGCTGGAGGCCATCCTCGCCAAGCGCCCGGACCTCGTGGTCGCGACCGGCGGGGCCCAGCGGGAGCTCGTCCTGCGCCTGCGGCAGGGCACGACCCCGGTCCTCGTCATGTACCCGTCGGGGCTCGAGGGGGTTTTCCGGAACATCACCGTCCTGGGCGAGGTGCTGGGCCGCCGGGCGGCCGGTTCCGCGCTCGTCGCGTCACTGCGCGCGCGCGTGAACCGGCTGACCGCCCCGCTCAGGGATGTCCCGGCGGCCACGCGGCCGAAGGTCTATTTCGAGATCATGGCGGACCCGATCATGTCGGTCGGGGACTTGAGCTACGCGGGCGAGCTGATCCGGCTCGCCGGGGGCGTCAACGTCGCGGCCGGCGCTCGCGGCGACTACCCCCGGCTCTCGGCCGAGACCGTGATCGCGGACGATCCCGACGTGATCCTGCTCTCGCACTGCGACGACGCGACCCGGGCCGCGGAATCCGTCGGGAAGCGGCCCGGATGGGCGGGGCTCAAGGCGGTCAGGACGGGACGCGTCTTTGCGGACCTCGACATGGACCTCATCCTGCGGCCCGGTCCCCGGCTCGTGGACGGGCTCGAGCTCCTGATAGGGAGGATCAACCCCAAGTGAGTTGCGAGATCCCGAGCAACTCAAAGACGACCGTCTGCGGGCGTCCGTGAGCGGCCGGGGACCCGGCCTTGCCGGGTTGGCGGTCGCGGCCGTTCTGGCCGCCGTCCTCGCGGTCAGCGTCGGGCCCGCCGGGATCCCGGCCGCCGAGGTCGTGCGCTGGGCCGGCGGAGGCGGCGCTTCCCTTCCGGAAGCGCACCGGCTGATCCTGACCGAGGTCCGGCTGCCCCGGGCGCTCACGGGGGCGTGCGTCGGGGCCCTCCTCGGCGTCTCGGGCGCGATCCTCCAGGGCCTCCTGCGCAACCCGCTCGCCGAGCCGTACCTGCTCGGGGTCTCCTCCGGCGCCGCGCTCGCGGTGACGGCCGCCGTCCTTCTCGGCCTTCCCGCGTTCGTTCTCGGCATCTACGCGATGCCCCTCGTCGCGTTCGCCGGCGCCCTCGTCGCGCTCGCGGCCGTCTACTTCCTCGCGCGCGCGCGCGGCCGGCTCCAGGTCACGACCCTGATCCTGGCGGGCGTCGTCGTGAGCGCCTTCCTTTCGGCGGTGGCCATGCTCTTCGCCTTCCTTTCCGGCCCCCGGTACCTCGAGATCCTGGCGTGGCTCATGGGGCGGCTCGAGCCGCTGACGGCCTCGGCCATCGAGTGGACCGCCGCCATCACGGTCCTCGGGATGGCGCTGGCATGGGCGCAGGCCCGCGATCTCAACGCGCTCATACTCGGCGAGGAGGTCGCGGAATCCCTCGGCGTCGGCGTCGAGGCGGCCAAGCGCCGGCTCTTCATCCTCTCGTCGCTTCTCACGGGAGCCGCGGTCGCCGCCGCCGGCCCGATCGGGTTCGTCGGGCTCATCGCCCCGCACATCTGCCGGCTGATCACGGGGCCCGACCACCGCGTGCTCGTTCCCGCCTCCGCGCTCTGCGGCGCCGCGATCGTCCTCTTCGCCGACGCGGTCGCGCGCGTCGTCGTCGCGCCCTCGGAGCTGCCGGCCGGGGTCGTGACCTCGCTGCTCGGCGGGCCCTTCTTCCTCGTCCTCCTCATGCGGCATGCGCGGATGACGGGGAGGGTTCGATGAGTTGCGAAGTCCTGAGCAACTCATGGCACCCGTCTGCGGGCGCCCGATGAGTTTCGAAGTCCTGAGAAACTCATGGCGGCCGTCTGCGGGCGCCCGATGATATCGTGCCGGGGTCTCTCCGCCGGCTACGGCGCGCACTCCGTGCTCCACCGCGTCTCGTTCGCGCTTCGATCCGGGACGGTGACCGGGATCCTGGGCCCCAACGGGAGCGGGAAGAGCACGCTCCTGCGCTGTCTCGCCCGGCTCCTGCCGCCGTCGGCGGGGTCGGTCGAGTTCGACGGGACGGACCTCTTCCGCGATCTCGCGCCCCGCGCAGCCGCGCGCCGGATTGCGCTGGTCCCGCAGGAAGAGGCGCCCGCCCACGCGCTCACGGTCCGGGAAGTCGTCGAGCTCGGCCGCACGCCGCACATCGGCCGGTTCGGCTGGCTGCACCGGCGGGACCGGATCGCGGCCGGGCACGCGATGCGCGAGATGGACATCCACCGGGCGGCGGAGAGGCTCCTGGACGAGCTCTCGGGGGGCGAGCGGAAGCGGGCCGTCGTCGCCCGGGCGCTCGCGCAGGAGGCCGGAGTCCTCCTGCTCGACGAGCCCACGGCCCATCTCGACGTGCGGCACGCGCTCGATCTCCTGGGCCTTCTCCGCCGGCTGGCGCGCCGCGGCCGCACGGTCGTGATCGCCTCCCACGAGTTCTGGCAACTGGCCCGGGGCTGCGACCGGCTTCTCCTCCTCGACCGGGGCCGGCTGGCCGCCGACGGGACGCCGCGCCGGGTGTTGGGGAGCCGCGCCTGCGCCCGTGCCTTCGGCGTCCGGATCAGGAGGGGTCAGGGCTTGACATTTGACATTCCGGGAAGGCGCGTGCAATCTGACCGAAGGATGTCAAATGTCAAGACCTGATCCCATGGCGGGGGCGGCGGAGAGGATCGACTCGCACCGGAAAGGGGACGCCCGGGTCCGGGTCACGGACGCGGCCGGGAAGCCCGTGGCCGGGGCCCGGGTCGGAATGGCGCAGGCGCGCCACGCCTTCCTGTTCGGCTGCAACATCTTCCCGCTCTTCGACTACGAGGGTGCCGATCACGACTGCTATGCGAGCAGGTTCTCGGCGCTCCTGAACTTCGCCACCCTCCCGTTCTACTGGGGATCCTACGAAGCCGAGCGGGGGAAGACGCGGGAGGCGCACCTCAGGCGGATGGCCGCGTGGTGCGCGGAACGGGGGATCACGGTCAAGGGACATCCCCTCGTCTGGCACGAGGTCTGGCCCAAGTGGGGACCCGCCGATCCCGAAGAGGCGAAGCGACTGCTCGAGGCGCGCGTGCGCGGGATCGTGGCGGGGTTCGCGGGGCTCGTGGACCGGTGGGACGTCGTGAACGAGGCGACGGTATCGGAGAGATTCCAAAACGGCGTCGGGGCGTGGGCGAAGCGGGACGGCGCGCTTGCCATGGTCCGGGAGGCCGTGCGGTGGGCTCGGGAGGCGAACCCGAACTCGATCCTTCTATATAACGACTACAACATCGCGCCGGAGTTCGAGCGGCTCGTCGCGGACCTGCCGGCGTCCGCCGTCGACGCCATCGGCATCCAGTCGCACATGCACCAGAAGACGTGGACGCTCGACCGGGCCTGGGAGGTCTGCGAGACCTACGCCCGGTTCGGCCGTCCCCTGCACTTCACCGAGCTCACGGTGCTGTCGGGCGAGCCGGGCTGGATGAAGCCGGCCCCGTGGCCGACGACCCCCGCGGGCGAGGCGGCACAGGCGGACTACGTCGCGGACTTCTACACGCTTCTTTTCTCGCACCCCGCGGTCGAGGCGGTCACGTGGTGGGACTTCATGGACGGGTCCTGGCAGGGCGCGCCGGCGGGGCTCGTGCGTGACGATCTTCACCCCAAGCCCGCGTACGACCGGCTGCTGGACCTCGTGCGGCACCGCTGGTGGACGGGACACGCCGAGGGCGTCACCGATGCGGACGGCCGGTGCGTTTTGCGCGGGTTCGCGGGCGACTACCGGGTGACCGCGTCCGCCGGGGCGGGAACGGCCGCGACCGACGCGTCGCTCCCGCGGGGCGGCGCCTCCTGGGAGGTCTCACTGCGGTAGCCTGCCGGCCTCCCGCGCTTTTTTGGCGGGAAATTCGGGGCTGCACGCTTCCCCCCCGTCGCCCGCGATGTTTGACAGCCCGCGGCCGGGATGCGCATACTGATTCGGCTCGACGAGGCTTTCGATTCAATGGAGGAGGATTCCATGGCGGCAAAGGCGAAAAAGCACTTCTACTTCTTCGGCAACGGCAAGGCGGACGGCCACGGGCAGATGAAGGACCTGCTCGGCGGCAAGGGCGCGGGGCTCGCGGAGATGTCCCGGTCCGGCGTCACGGTGCCGCCCGGGTTCACGGTGACGACCGAGGTCTGCACCGCGTACTACACCTCGGGCAAGAAGTTCCCGCCGAAGCTGACCCCGGAGTTCAAGGCCGCGGTCGCGAAGCTCGAGGGGATGATCGGCAAGAGGCTCGGCGACCCCAGGAACCCCCTCCTCGTCTCCGTCCGGTCGGGCGCCAAGTTCTCGATGCCGGGCATGATGGACACGATCCTGAACCTGGGGCTCAACGACAAGACCGTCCAGGGCCTCATCACGAACTCGGGGAATCCCCGCTGGGCGTGGGACTGCTACCGCCGGTTCGTGCAGATGTTCGGCGCGACCGCCATGGACATGGAGAAGCCGGACTTCGAGCACGTTCTCGACGCCAAGAAGAAGAAGGCCGGGGCCAAGAGCGACGCGGACCTGCCGGCCGGGGCCCTGCAGGAGCTCGTGGCCGAGTTCAAGGCGCTCGTCAAGAGTCGCAAGGGCCGCCCGTTCCCCGAGGATCCGTTCGAGCAGCTGGAGATGGCGCGGGACGCCGTGTTCCGCTCGTGGATGAACGACCGCGCGATCTACTACCGCAAGCAGAACGACATTCCCGCGAACCTCGGGACGGCGGTCAACGTCCAGTGCATGGTCTTCGGGAACACGGGGAACGACTCCGGCACCGGCGTCGGGTTCACGCGCAACCCCGCGACGGGCGAGAAGGTGTTCTACGGCGAGTACCTGATCAACGCCCAGGGCGAGGACGTCGTGGCGGGCATCCGGACGCCCCAGCCGATCCTGAAGCTCGGAGACGAACTGCCCGAGGCGTACCGGCAGTTGCGGAAGGTCACGTCCATGCTCGAGAAGCACTACAGGGACGTGCAGGATTTCGAATTCACGATCGAGCGCAAGAAACTGTTCATGCTCCAGACCCGGACGGGCAAGCGGACGGCCCAGGCCGCGGTCAAGATCGCGGTGGACATGGTCGGGGAGAAGCTGATCTCGAAGAAGGACGCGATCATGCGCGTCGACCCGGTCCAGGTCGAACAGCTCCTGCACAACGTGTTCGATCCCAAGGCGCCCAAGAAGGTCATCGCCAAGGGGCTCCCGGCTTCGCCGGGCGCCGCGACCGGCATGGCGGTCTTCACCGCCGACGCGGCGGCCCAGTGGAAGAAGGACGGGAAGGCGACCATCCTCGTCCGTCCGGAGACCACGCCGGACGACATCCACGGCATGGACGCGGCGGAGGGCATCCTGACCGCCCGGGGCGGCATGACGAGCCACGCGGCCGTCGTGGCGCGCGGGATGGGCAAGACGTGCGTCGCCGGGTGCGAGGCCATCAAGGTGGACGAGCACGGCAAGGTCCTCACGGCCGGGGACGTCACCGTCAAGGAGGGCGACTGGATCTCGCTCGACGGCTCGACGGGTGAGGTCATGCTGGGCAAGATTCCCACGATCGAGCCCACGCTGACGGGCGAGTTCGGGACCTTCATGAGGTGGGTGGACGATTTCAAGAAGATCGGCGTCCGGGCGAACGCGGACATCCCGCGCGACGCGAAGGTGGCGCGGGAGTTCGGCGCCGAGGGCATCGGGCTGTGCCGCACCGAGCACATGTTCTTCGCCGCGGACCGCCTGCCGTCCATGGTCGAGATGATCATGGCCAAGGATCTCGAGGGCCGGAAGAACGCGCTGGCCAAGCTCCTGCCGTTCCAGCGCAGCGACTTCAAGGGCCTTCTAAATCAGATGGCGCCGTTCCCGGTCACGATCCGGTTCTTGGACCCGCCGCTCCACGAGTTCCTGCCCAAGCGCGAGGAGCTCATGGTCGAGATCGCGAAGCTCGAGGCCAAGGGCGGAGACGCCGGGGAGATCGCGGAGAAGAAGAAGATCCTGGCCCGCGTCCAGGAACTCCACGAGTTCAACCCCATGCTCGGCCTGCGCGGCTGCCGGCTCGGGATCATGTATCCCGAGATCACGGAGATGCAGTCGCGCGCGGTGTTCGAGGCCGCGTGCGAGCTGGCCAAGGAGGGCGTCAAGACCGTCCCCGAGATCATGATCCCGCTCACGGGATTCACGGGCGAGTTCAAGCACCAGGAGCAGATCGTCCGGCGGGTGGCGACCGAGGTCCTCAAGGAAAAGGGCGTCAAGCTCGAGTATCTCGTGGGAACCATGATCGAGATCCCGCGGGCGGCCGTCATGGCCGGCGATATCGCGAAGGACGCCGAGTTCTTTTCGTTCGGCACCAACGACCTCACCCAGACGACGCTCGGGTTCTCGCGCGACGACGCGGGGAAGATCATCAAGCATTACGTCGAGATCGGGATCTTCGACAAGGACCCGTTCCAGACGCTGGACCAGGACGGGGTCGGCGACCTCGTCCGCACCGGCATCGACCGGGGGCGCAAGACCCGGCCGAAGCTCAAGATCGGAATCTGCGGCGAGCACGGCGGGGACCCCAACTCGGTCAAGTTCTGCGCGCGGGTGGGGATGAACTACGTCTCCTGCTCGCCGTACCGGGTGCCGGTCGCGCGGCTCGCGGCGGCGCAGGCCGCGCTGGGCCCGACGGGGTACACGAGCAAGTAGGCCCGGTTGGGGGGACTCAACCGCGGGGCCTGACGGCTTCGCGCAGCCGGGGCCGCAGGCGGAAACGCCTGCGGCCCCCGGCAATTTCCCGGGTGCGGCCCGGTGTTAGGATGACGCGGAGATGAGCCGCCAGGGCTGGCTGATCGCGATCGCGTGGTGGGGCCTGGGCCTCACGTTCATGGCGCCGGCGGCCGGCGACCTCGGGTTCGCCGCCGGCTTCTGGGGACAACTGCCGTGGAGCGGGATGCTGACGCCGGGCCTCGCGGGCGCGGCTGGCCGCCACGCGATCCTGCTCCTGCTGGCGGCCGTGCTGGCGCTCGCGTTCGCGGGGCTGGGAGGTGAGGTGGTCCGCGTCATCCGGCCGCGCGGCCCGGGGGCCCGGGACCGGCATGCCCTCGGCCTCCTCTTCGGGTTCGGAGTCCCCGGGTTCACCGGCTTCGCGCTCGCGCTGTGCGGGCTTGCGTTCGCGCCCCTGCTCTGGGCCGTTGCGGCGGCCGGCCTGTTCCTGCCCGGGGCCCGGGCCTGCGCGGGGGCCGCCGGGAGAGGCCTGCCGCGGCCGCCCGCCGGGCGCGGGTGGCTCGCGCTGGCGCTGGCGCCGCTGGTTCCGGTGGCGCTCGTGATGCTGGTGCCGGACGCGCACGTGGACGTGCTCACCTACCATCTGGCGATCCCGGACCAGGTGCTGCGGGTGCACAAGTTCACGACGGAGGGGGCGTCGGTCGCGCACGGGTTCCCGCTGGCGGCGGAGTTCGTCTACGCGCTGGCGATTCCGCTGGGGCGGGACGAGCTCGCGCACTGGATGCAGGCGATTCCGTTCCTGGCGGCGGTGGCGCTGGTGGCGGGATGGGCGGCGGGACGCTGGGGGCCGGTGGCGGGATGGGCCGCCGCGGCCGCGATCCTGACGTGCGGGACGGTGGGCCAGCAGATCACGGTGGCGAAGAACGATCTGGCGGCGGCGGCGTACGCGATGGCGGGGGCGACGGGGATTGCGCGGGCGCTGGAGGCGGGCGGCGGGGGCTGGCTGGCGGCGAGCGGACTCCTGTTCGGCGTGGGGTGCGGGGTCAAGTTCAACGTGGGGATTCTGGCGGCGGTCGCGCTCGCGTGCATGCTTCCGTTCGGCCGGCTTCGCCGGGGGCTCGGCGGATGGCTCGTGCTCGCGGCGCTGCCGGCCCTGCCCTGGCTGGCGCGGAGCTGGCTGTGGTTCGGGGACCCGCTGTGGCCGGCGTTGTCGGGGTGGTGGCCGGGGGCGTGGTGGCGGCCGGAGGACGCGCAGTCGGTCGCGATCGCGCGGGGATGGGCTGGCCCGTGGGCGGCGTTGCGCGATCTCGCGGGCGGGGCGGGCGGGTTCCTGTGGCGGGACATGCCGGCCGTGGCGCTCGCCCTGCCGTTCCTGCTCTTCGGGCAGGCGGTGCTCGGAGCACCGGGGCGCTGGCTTTTCGGGTTCGGGGCGGCATCGACCGTCGTCTGCACGATCATGATGCGTTCCGAGTGGGCCCGGCTGGCGGCGCCGGCTCTGTTCCTGCTCGGGGCGCTGGCGGCGGTGGCGGCGGCCGGGGTGGCCCGGGGCTGGGGGAGATGGGGACGGCGTACGGCGCTCGCGGCCGCCGGGCTCGCGTGCTGGCTGCCGCTCGGCTACTTCCTCGGTACCTGGGTCCCTCCGGTCCCGACCGTTCCGTACCTCGCGGGCGCCGTGCCGCGGGAGACGTGGCGGACCGAGCGGCTGACCACGCTCGAGGGGGCGCGTCTCACGCTGGCCTCCCTGCCCGATCCCGGCTCGCGCATGATCCTGATCGGCGACATCCGGACCTTTCGCCTTCCTGCCCGCATCCTCTCGGTCCGGAACTACGGCTGCACATGGGCGTGGGAGATGGCGAAGGCGGCGCCGTCGCGGGCGCGCGTCCGCGTCCGGTTCCGCCAGCTCGGCGTCCGGCACGTTCTCTACAACCTCCTCACGGAGGGGTTTCCGCACCCGATCGTCGAGCCGTACGTCTGGGACGACCGCATGCTCGCCGTCTGGCGGGAGTTCGTCGAGCGCGACCTCGAGCTCGCCGTCCGGCCGTCGCGCATGGACAACCTCAACGGATGCTTCTGCGTCTGGAGACTGCGCGAGACACCGGCAGCCGTGCGGCCCGCGTTCCTCCCTTACCTGCCGGGCGTGGAGTCGCTCTACTACGCGGTGACGTCGCAGCGGGACGTCATGCCCAGGCTCGAGGCGGCACTTCGCCTGGACCGCCGGATCCCGAACGTGGACTACGTGGCCGACCGGATCGCACAGGCATTCTTCGAGGCCGGGGACTGGCGCAGCGCCTGGGACTGGCTCCAGCCGTCGCTCCGGCACGACACGCTCGACGACGGGAACTACTGGGGCGCCGCGATCGTGGCCGCCCACCTGAGCCGGTTCGCCGACGCCGAACGGTTCGCGAGACAGGCGGCCGAGAGCATGCCCGAGAGACGGGAGAGCGTGGAGGAATGGATCGGGAAGCTGCGCGCGTTCGCCGCCCGGCGGAAGTCACCGGGGCCGGGGCTTCCGGGAGGCCCGCCATGAGTGGGGTACAACTGCCCCATGCGCAGGGGGCCAAACCACCCCACCGTGCCGGAGCGGATTCTCAGAGTCTTCAGAAAACGTCATGTACCGATGGCATGCGGCTTGCATCTTCAAAGTCCAAATGTGCCGCGGACGAAAGCGTGGGATGACATAATGGGCGTCGAGGGAGGGCGGGAGGCGTGACCGGGTGACAAGGAGGAAGGGAACGGCCCTGGCAGTTCTGGCCGCCCTGCTGGCCGGCACCGCCTTGGGCACTCCTCCTCCGGCCCGGACCGCACCGCCGGGCGCGCGCATGGTCGCCTGGCGGGGACGTACGGCTCCCGCGGTCCCCGGCGAGATCCTGCTCAAGTTCCGCTCCCACGCTTCCCCCGCCGCATGCGAAGCGCGCGCCCGGGCCGCCGGGCTCGAGGACCGCGAAGCCCTTCCGCTGGCCGGCATCCGGCTCATGCGGGTCGGGGGCGGCCGCGACCTCGAGCGCGTGCTCGCGGACCTGGCCGGCGCCCCCGAGGTCGAGTGGGCGGAGCCGAACTTCTACGTGCACGCGACCGTCTGGCCCGCGCCGAACGACCCGCACTACCGGGGCACCGCGTCCCCGCCGCAGTTCTACATCCCGCAGATCATGGCCGACCGGGCCTGGAACGACGGCTACATCCACGCCGCCCGCGGGAACCCGCTCGTCCGCGTGGCCGTGCTCGATACGGGCGTGGACTACACGCACCCGGACTTCACGACCACCTCCGGCGGCACGCGCATCCTGACCTCGCCGGCCGGCACGGGTCCGCCGCTGGGGGGAGGGTTCATCGTGGGGCGCGACTTCGTTCCTCCCGAGGACAACGACCCCATGGACGAGGAGGGGCACGGAACGATGGTGGCGGGGTTCATCGGGGCCGCGGCGGACAACTCGATCGGGATCGCGGGCGTGGCCTGGGAGCCGCGCCTCATGCCGGTCCGGGTCCTGGACGAGTACGGGTCGGGGACCAACGCCATGATCGTCAAGGGCCTCGCGTTCGCGAAGGCGAACGGGGCCAACGTCGTCAACATGAGCCTGGGCGGCCCGGTCTACTCGGCGGCCCTGGACGCGGCGGTCCGGGACCTCGCCGCGGCGGGCATCGTCATCATCGCGGCGTCCGGGAACGAGTCCGCCGAGGTCTGCTACCCCGCGGCCCTTCCCGACGCGATCGCGGTGGGGAGCGTGGACGACCAGGACCGGTACTCGTCGTTCTCGAACTTCGGGGATGAGCTCGCGCTCGTGGCGCCGGGCGAGGGGCCGGTCGGGCTCGTGAGCACGCGCTGGACCGGCGGATACGATGCCGGGGACGGGACCTCGTTCGCCACGCCCCTGACCGCCGGGGTCGCGGCCCTCCTGCTCTCGCAGAACCCGGACTGGGCGCCCGAGACCGTGCGGCGCCGGCTGGTATCGACGACGGACAAGGTGGCGCCGCCGTCGCCCTCCGTCTACGACGGGGACGGGTTCGAGCCGCACATGGGGTACGGCCGGCTCAACGCGTACCACGCGCTCGGGGGGGAGGACACGACACCCACCTACCATGCGGGGATGTATCTCGAGGGGTCCGCGGCCGCGCTGACGCCGGCGTCCGGCCCCTCGCCCGTGGCGCGCCACCGGTTCGCGACCCGGGCGGGCGGAACGGCCGTCATCGGGGTCACGATCGGGGACTACTCGTACGTGGGATGGGACTACGAGGTGCACATCCGGAACCCGGACGCGTCCGTGACCGTCGAGCTGCTCGACTACACCGCCTGGCTGCCGACATGGGAGGAAGTCTATTCGGCCACCCTCATGATCGGGTCGAACGACGGGTACGACGACGCGGTATACGTGCCCGAGATCGTGATCACGGAATGGTCGGGCTCCGCGAAGAACCGGATCCCGGTGCCGGCCATCACGGTGCCCGGCGTCCCGGTCGCCCGGCTCCGGGCCGCGGCCTCGCCCCAGCCGGCCGAGGCGGGCCGGACGGCGGACATCACGGTGACGGCCGAGGACTCCTCGGGCAATCCGATATCGAGAGTTCCCGTGCGCGGCGTCGTTCTCTCCGCCCCCGGCGCGGGGGCCGTGCTCGCGCCCGGGTCCGGTACCACCGGAGGGACGCCGGCCGCGTTCCCGGCCCAGCTCACGCTCTCTTCCGTGCCGGGGGCGCACCTCCTTATCTTCACCGTGACCGCGGGCGGATCGGCCGGCGTCTGGACCAGCCTGACCGTGACCGGGGTTCCCCGGGTCGCGCTCGGGGTCTCGTCGGATCCCGGAGGGGCGGTCTGCGCGGGCCGGCCGGTCCGGTACACGATCGCGTGGACCAAGGCGGGCACGACCACGGCGGCGAACCTGACGGTCACGGACACGCTGCCGAACGGGACCGCGTTCGAGGCGGGCAGTGTCAGGATTGTCGCGTACCCGGACGGCCTGGGGACGCCTTCCGTCACGGCCTCGGCGTGGGCCCCGTCCTCAACGGGGCCGTGGACGCCGGGGGAGCCCTATGACGGAGCAGTCCCGCCGGTCGTCATGCGCTGGGTCGTGGACCGGGCTGCGCCCGGCCACTCGGGGTGGATCTCGTACCGGGTCAGGCTCTCGGCCACGCTCTCGGGCGGGGCCGTCGTCTCCCACGGGGCGTCCGCCACCATGTCCGGGGACCCCGTCGTCTGGCGCGCGGCGCCGGCTTCGCTCACGATCGTCTACTCGGGCCGGCTCGCGACGGTGGCCGCCGCCCCCGCGCACGTGACCATCGGCCAGACCTTCGCGGTCACGCTGACGGCGACGAACTCGGGGAGCGGCGCCGTGACCCTGGACCCCGCGATCGCCATCGGACCCGGGGCGGGGCTCGTGAACCCGGTCTCCGGGCCGTCGCCCGCGGGACCGTACGTGCTCAACCCGGGCGCGGCGCGGAGCTTCACCTGGACGTTCAACGCGGCCGCGGCGGGCGACGTGGCATTCACGGCGTCCGCGGGGGGAGCCGGGTGCGGGGGCGACACGGTGCCGACCCGGGTCGAGACGCCGGCCGCGATTGCCGCGTCGCTGGCCGCGATCCCGGACCCGGCCACGACCGGGCAGTTGTTCCTGCTCACGCTCACGGTCACCAACCAGGGCGGGGCCGCGCTGGCCGGGGTGACCCCGGCGACGCCGCTCTTCGCGGGCCCGGGCGGCGCGTCCGTGGCCGCGGGGCCGTGGCCTTCGACCGGCCAGGTTGCCGGCGGGAGCCGCGTCGTTTTCACCTGGACGCTGACCGCGGGAGCGGCCGGAATGCTCGCGATCTCGACGACGGCCACGGGAGTCGACGCCAACACGGGCGCCGTGGCGAGGGCCGTTGCCGGTTGCGCCATGACGATCCAGCCGCCGGGAGTGCTCGATGCCAGCGCGGTGACCGCGGGTCCCGATCCCGCGTGCCGCGGGGACCTGATCTCGGTCACGATGACGGTCACGAACCCGGGCGGGGCCGCCGTCGCGGATCTCACCGCGCTGCCGGGGCCGTCCGTGTCCGGCGGCGGGGGCGTCCTGCTCGTTTCCGCCCCGGCCGCCGTCCCCCCGCTGGCGGGCGGGGCGGCGGTCGCGCTGACCTGGACCTACTCGGCTACCGGCGGCGGGCCCGTCGTCTTCACGGTCACGGTGTCGGGCCGGGACGCGAACGCCGGGACGCCCATGTCCGCCCCCGGTCGGACCTCGGACCCCGTGGTCGTGAACGCGCCGGGCCTGCTCGAGGCCGCGCTGTCCCTGCCGGCCGGATGCTCGATCGGCAACTGGATGACCGTTGCCCTCACCGTGACCAACTCCGGCGCGACCGACGTCGCCGGGATGATGCCGGATCTCGGGCTCGTGCCCCCGGGTCTCTTCGAGCTGGTCGGCGGCCCCGTGCCGGCGGGCCCGATGACGCTGACCGCGGGTTCCTCCCAGACCTTCGCGTGGACGCTGAGTGCGTCAGGGACCGGCACCGTGGCGGTCGCCGGCGGGGCCGCCGGGAGCGATCCCGGGACGGGATGTCCGGTTCACGCGGGCGGGTCGGGTTTCGCCGCCTCGGGGCCGCCGGCGGCGCTCGTGGCGCGGCTTTGCGCCCTGCCGGCTCCCGTCGCCGTCGGAGCGTCGTTCTCGACCGTGCTCCGGGTGACCAACGCCGGCGCGTCGCCGGCCGAGAACGTACTCCCCGCGATCCAGGTGGATGCCGGGGCCGGTCTCGCGACCCCGGTGAGCGGGCCGGTGCCCCCCGGGCCGGTGACGCTGGGACCCGGCGCGTCCGCGAGCTTCACGTGGACCTGGAACGCGGCCGGCCAGGGCATCGTCGCGTTCACGGCAACGGCCGTGGGAGTCGAGCCCTACTCCGGGCTGCCCGTCGCCGGGACGGCATCGTGGGGGATCGCGGTCTTCGGCCCGCCGCCGGCGTCGGCGCCCTGCGCGGTCGGCGAGGCATGGGTCGCCTCCTACGACTCCCCCGCGCATTCCCTCGACAAAGCGCAGGCGGTGGCCGTGGACGGGAACGGCAACGTGATTGCGGCGGGATCCGAGACCCGCTTCGACCTCGGGCAATCCACGAACTGGCTGATCAGGAAGTACGGCCCGGCCGGGGGCCTGCTCTGGAGCCAGTCCTACAACGATCCGTCCAACATGATGGATTGGGCGTATGGAGTGGCCGTGGACGCGCAGGGCAACGTCGTCGTGGCGGGGTCGGACTACGCCCTGGGAAACAGGCTGGTCGTCAGGAAGTACGACGAAGCCGGGGCGCTGGTCTGGAGCCGCACCTACTCGCCGTCGGGCAGCACCAGCGCCGAGGCCCAGGCAGTGGCCGTGGACGGCGCCGGGAACGTCGTCGTGGCCGGATACGAGAACCGGTGGGACCTTAACGAAAACGACAATCTCCTGGTGCGCAAGTACGGCCCCGCCGGGAACCTGCTCTGGTCCCGCACCTACCACAGCGGCGGAACCAACGACGAGGAGGCCGGGGGGGTGGCGACCGATGCCGCCGGGAACGTCCTCGTGGCCGGACTTGAGTACCGGTGGGATCTCGGCGAAGGCTACAACCTGCTCGTACGCAAGTACGATCCGGACGGAAACCTCCTCTGGTCGCGCACCTACAACAGCCCGGACAACGACGACGAGGAAGCCCGCGCCGTCGCCGCCGACCCGGCCGGGAACGTCCTGGTGGCCGGGTACGAGTACCGGTGGGATACCGGCTACGACCTGCTCGTGCGCAAGTACGATCCGGACGGCAACCTGGTCTGGCACCGCACCTACGATGACGCGGGAAACACGGAAACCGCGCACGCCGTGGCAGTCCACCCGGACGGCCGGATCGCGACGGCGGGCCGCCAGTACCGGTACGATCTCGCGACGGGCTACGACTGGCTCATCGTCGAATACGACGCCTCGGGTGCGTTGCTGAATCATTCCCGCTACACGAGTCCCGGGGCCATGGCGGACGAGGCGACGGGAGCGGCGTTCGGCCTCGACGGGAGCCTGGTCGTGGCCGGATGGGAGTACCGGGCGCCCAACGCCGAGAACTGGCGGGTCGCGAAGTACGACAACCGGTTCGCCTGCCTCGCGGCGTCGCTCGCGAGCGATCCCCGGCGGCCCGCGGTGGGCGCGCTCTTCGACATCGTCCTGACCGTCACGAACACGGGCTCCGTCCCCGCCACCGGCGTCACGCCGGCGCTCTCGCTGACGACCACGATCGTCGGGGCGATCCTCGTGGGGGGGCCCTCGCCCGCGGGTCCGCTCACGCTTCCGCCCGGCGGCACGGCGTCGTTCACGTGGAGCTGGAGCATGACCGGGAGCGCTCCGCTGCTGTTCTCGGCGACCGCGGCGGGTTTCGACTCGCTGTCCGGATACCCGGTCCTGGCGCCCGCGGTGGGAGGCACGGGGATGGCCAACGTCCTGATCTACGGCCCCGGCGACTCGATCCGGTACCACGAAGTGCCGGGAGTGTTCTGCACGGTCTGGGACGAGGCGACGTGGATGAGCAAGACGACGGCGGACTTCCTCGCGTTCGACGCGGTCGTCATCGACGGGAACGGGGCCGGGGACGAGCACCTGTGGGACACGGCGGTGGCCAACCGCGACGTGTGGGGGCCCGCGATCACGGGGAACATCATCATCGTCGGCTCCGACCCGGAGGAGCATGCCCCCAGCAATCCTTCGCCCCGGAAACTCATCCAGCAGTCGGTCCTGTTCGCGGCCGACGACGGCAACCCGGGGCCCGGACTCTACGTCGAGCTCCACGACTACATGCCCTATCCGGCCAAGAACACGGAGTTGCTCAAGTACTTCGGGGACTTCATGCAAGAAGAGGCCACCTGCGGGGACAAGGTGCACAAGATGGCCTACCACCCGGTCCTGGAGTCCATCGGTGATGCCGAGCTGTCCAACTGGAGCTGCACCCCGCACTCGGGGTTCTACTCGTGGCCGCCGAGCTTCTTCCCCCTGGCCATGGACATCAGCGCGGGCGCGAAGAAGATCACGAAGGCGTGCGACGGCACGATCGGGTTCGTGTGCATCGTGGCGACGGGGGTGAAGCCGCTCTGCGGCGCCCCGGACATCCACAAGACCGTTGACCCGGTCGGCAAGGTCAAGGACGGCAACCTGCTTACCTACACGCTCGCGTGGAAGAACGTGGGTCTGGACACCCTGGTCTCGCTCACGATCGTGGACACGCTTCCGGCCAACTCGCGCTACGCCGCCCCGAGCCTGGCGTGGTGGTGCCAGGACGACAGCGCCGGGACGCCAGTGATCTCCACCATCGAGCACGCCCCGTCGCTGGCGGGCCCGTGGACCGGCGGGGAGCCCGCGGACGGGACTCCGCCGCCCCGCATCCTCCGGTGGGTCGTGAACCGGGTGGCCGCGGACAAGTCCGGGTTCCTCCGGTTCTCGGCGAGGGTGTCCACGACCATCATGGTCGGGGCGACGGTCGCGAACCAGGCGACCTTCACGGTCCCGTCGGCGGGCATGAGCTTCTCGACGGAGCGCGTGGTCAACCGGATCGGCGGCGTCTCGATCGCGCTCACGAAGACGCCGACCGCGTGGGTCGTGCGCAAGGACAGTCTCCTGACCTACGAGATCGCGTACAGCAACTGCGGGCACGAGACGGTCTTCGGGATCACGCTCTGGGACACCCTGCCCGCGGGTTCCGCGTTCGCCGGATGCGGCGGGGACGGATCCTGCGCGTTCGACGGAACGAAGGTGGTCTGGAGCCTGCCCGACATGATTCCGGGCGCGACCGGGTCGGTCGTCTTCACGGTCTCGGTCACGGGGGGATGGTCCGTGCTCGGGCCGAACCGGGCGGTGTTCGGCTGTCTCGACGAGGACCTCGTTTCCCAGCCGCCGTCCTTCAGCAACCCGGTCACCGTCGTCGTGGTGGCCCCCAAGATCACGGTCGCCAAGTACGCGAGCGCGGAGGAGATCCCGGACGGCGGGCTTCTCGAGTACACGATCATCGTTACCAACGGCGGGACCGACACGGCCCGGAACGTGACGCTCATGGATAGCCTGCCGCCCGGGGCGGTATTCATCGGCTGTTCGGGGGGAACGGGATGCGCGCCCGCGGGCGCGGGGGTCTTGTTCACCTTGCCCGACCTCCTGCCCGGTCGCGCGGCGACGCTGACCCTGACCGTGAGCGTGGCCGGGGACCTTTCGGGAACCGTGCTGGGGCCGAACCGCGCCCGCACGTGGTTCGCGAACGGGGACGCCAACTCCCAGCCCGCGGTCGACAGCGGCCCGGTATCCGTGATCGTGCATCCGGGCGCGCTCTCGGTGACCAAGCTCGCGGATCCCTCGCCGTTCGTCCCGGCGGGCGCGCAGGTTGCGTGGACGATCGGGTGGACGAACACGGACGCCGGGATCACGAGGGGCCTCGCGATCACGGACACGCTTCCCGCGGGCGTCGCGTACGCCTCCCCGAGCCTGTCGTGGTGGGCGCAATCGGACTGGGCGGGGGGACCCGCACTCGCGGGCGCTTGGGCGACCGCGGCGGCGGGGCCGTGGACCGCCGGCGAGCCTTCCGACGGGACGCCGGGGCCGCTCCTCCTCCGCTGGGTCGTTGACCGGGTCTACCCGGACCGGTCCGGGGTCCTGCGGTTCGCGACCCGGGTCTCGGCCACGCTCGCCGCCGGCGACACGGTGACGAACACGGCCGGGGCCACGGGCTATTTCGGGACCGGCCCGTCGGCCGCGGACGCCGTGGTCGTCGTCGTCGCCCCGCGGCTCACGGTCACCAAGTTCGCGGGCGCGGACGAGATTCCGGACGGCGGAAAGCTCGAATACACGTTCGTCGTGAGGAACGAAGGGACCGACCAGGCCCGGAACGTGACGATCTGGGACACCCTGCCGCCCGGGGCGCTGTACCTCGGCTGTTCGGGCGGAACGTCGTGTGCGCCGGCGGGGGCCGGGGTGTCGTTCAGCCTGCCGGATCTGGCGCCGGGCGAGTGGGTGACGCTGGCCCTGTCGGTCAGCGTGTCCGGCGATGTCTCGGGAGCGTCGCTGGGGCCGAACCGGGCGCGCGCGCACTGCGTGAACGGCGCCGGAGTGTCACAGCCTCCCGCGGACAGCGGCGCGGTGTCCGTGATCGTGCGTCCGGGCGCGCTGTCGGCGACCAAGCTCGCGGACCCTTCGTTCGTCGCGGCGGGCGGTCAGGTCGCGTGGACGATCGGGTGGACGAACACGGACGCCGGGATCACGAGGGGCCTCACGGTCACGGACACGCTTCCTGCGGGCGTCGCGTACGTTGCCCCGAGCCTGGCGTGGTGGGCGCAGCCCGACTGGGCGGGGGGGCCCTCGCTGGCGGGCGCTTGGGCGACCGCGGCGGCGGGGCCGTGGACCGCCGGCGAGCCTTCCGACGGGACGCCGGGGCCGCTCCTCCTCCGCTGGGTCGTTGACCGGGTCTACCCGGACCGGTCCGGGTTCCTCCGGTTCGCGACCCGGGTCTCGGCCACGCTCGCCGCCGGCGACACGGTGGCCAATACGGCCGGGGCCACGGGCTATCTCGGGACCGGCCCGTCGGTCGGGGACGCGAGCGTCACCGTCCGGCAGGCGGGACTGTCGCTCTCGAAGTGGACCTCGCGCCCGGTGGTTCCGGCCGGCGGCCTGCTCACGTACACGCTCGGCTGGTCGAACCCGGGGACGGACCCCGCGACCGGCGTGACCCTCCTGGACACTCTGCCGGCGGGATGCACCTATGTCTCGTGCAACGGCGGCACCGGTTGCGGGTTCGACGGCACGCGGGTGTCCTGGACGCTCGGAAACGTCGCGCCGGCGGCCACGGGATCGGTCTCGTGCACGGTCCGGATTGACGCGACCGGCCCGGTCACCAACTCCGCGGGGGGCTGGTACGCGAACAGCGCCGGCGTGCCGCGGCCTCCCGTCACGGCGGCGCCCGTCACGATTCAGGGCGTCCAGGCGTCGCTCGCGCTCGACAACCGGCCCAGCCGCACGATGACGGGCCGGTGCTCGCTCCTGGACTACACGATCGGGGTAACCAACACGGGGACGGACACGGCGACGGGAATCGCGGTCTGGGACACCGTGCCGGCCGGCGCGGCGTACGCGGGGTGCGCGGGGGGTCTGACCTGCGGGCCGGCCAGCCCGGTCGTGGTCTTCACGCTGAGCCCGCTCGGCCCGGGGCGTTCCGCCTCGGTCGTCTTCACGGTCTCGGTCACCGGGACTAGCGTCGGTTCCGACCGGGCGGCCGGATCGTATGCGAACAGTGCGGGGGTGGCCCGTCCGGACGTCCTGAGCAACGTCGTTTCCGTCGTCATCGGCGCTCCGCAGGTCTCGGTTACGGTGTGGGCATCACCGGCCATCGCGGGGCCGGGGGACTCGATCGGGTTCACCGTGCGCGTCCGGAACGACGGCACGGACCTCGCCCGCGAGATCTCGGTCTGGGATAGCCTGCCCGCCGGCGCCGCGTTCGTCTCGGCGTCCGGCGGGGGCGTGGTGACGGGGTCCGTCGTCACCTGGACCCGGTCCGTGCTGGGCCCCGGGGACTCCGGGCAGTATGTCCTGACCCTCCAGCCGGGGTTCTCGTGCGCGGTCACGGATCTCGCGTTCGGGGCGACGCTCGGCTCCGCCGACAACTGCCTCGTGGTGGCGCCCCGCGGCGCGGCGGCGCGTGCGCACGTGAGCGTTCTCAGCCTGGCGGTGACGCTGACGAAGTCCGTGACCCCGTCCGCGGCCCTTCCCGGGCGGCCGGTGGCCTACCGGCTTCTGTGGGAGAACGCGTGCACGGACACGCTCTGGAACGCCCGGATCTGGGACACGCTCCCTGCGGGCGTCAACTACACGGGATGCGACGGCGGGGCCTCGTGCGGCCTCGCGGGCGGCCTCGTGGTCTGGGACCTGCCCCCGATCGTGCCGGGGACATCGGGGACGGCGACCGTATTCGCCACGATCGACCCCGGCGTCACGGGCGCCCGGCTGCCGCCCAACCGGGGCATGCTCGGCGGACGCACGAGCCTCGGCCTCGGCATCAGCCCCGTCGCGAGCAACACCGTGACCGTCGACCTCGTCGGGCCCCAGCTCGTCGTCACGAAGGAGGGGCCTGTGTCGGCCCCGGTCGAGGGCCCCGTCGTCTTCCGGATCGACGTGCGGAACGCGGGGACGGACACGGCCTTCGGGGTCACGGTCCAGGACATCGTCCCGGCCCCGCTCGCGTACGTCTCCGCGGATCCGCCTCCGACGAGCCCGGGTCCCCCGGTCCGGTGGACGCTCGGCGATCTGGGCCCCGGCGAGGTGAGGGCGGTCACCGTGACGCTGGCCGGGCCCAGGTACGGACAGTCGGCCGTCGTGGTCAACCGGGCGGTGGCGTCGTACACGGACTCGGCGCTTCAGCCCATGGCGGACGCGGCCGGCGAGGCGGCCGTCCAGCTCGAGTCGGTCTTCCTCGTGTACCCCAACCCGTTCGACCCGAGCCGGGCGGTGCGGGGCACGGTCAAGTTCCTGAATGCGCCGGTGGGCGCGCGGGTCCGGCTGTACACGACGCGGGGTCTCCGGGTCTGGGAGGGAGGTCCCTCCACGGGGTTCCTGATCGAGTGGAACGGACGCAACGACCACGGGACGCTCGTGGCGCCGGGTCTATACCTCTGGGTGGCGGAACAGGGAAAATGGAGGAGACGTGGCACGCTTGTCGTGGATTAGGCCGGGTCTTGCGGCGGTCATCGCCGCCGCGTGGCTGGGCGCCCCGCGGCCGGTCCTCCCCGCGGACGTGGGCACCGGATTCGGCGAGCGGTTCGGGTCGCTGATGAGCGCGCGGCAGGCCGGCAGCGGCGGGATCGCGCTCGAGGATCCGTGGCGGCGCGGCGGCCTCGTGGACGTCAACACGGTCCTCCTCGAGCCGGGCCTGCGCTGGGTCGGGTTCGGGTACCAGTTCGGCAGCAAGTCCCTGTTCCGGGTGATGACCGAGGGCTTCTACTTCGGCTCCCCGCGATCCACGAGAACTCTCGAGACCGCCGACGGAGGGTACGGGGGCGAGGGGGGCACCTTCTCTTTCAGCGAGTTCGGCGGCCGGATCCTGGGACAGGGCATGCTCCTGGAACGCGGGGGGTGGACCGTGGCGGGGCTCGCGCGGCTCAACCTGCTCGTCCAGCGGCTCGAAGAATCCCAGCGGACGGGCCAGGCCCTCGAGCTGGGCGGACAGGGGAGCCGGTCGCTTGGGGAGGGCCGGATCCTGACGCTCTGGGGGCTCGCGGGGCCGCTGGGACGCGGTGCCTCGCGCTCGTTCGCCTACCACATCGTCGGCGGCGGGGGCGTCCTCGAGCCGATGCGGCGCGGGTTCCTGGGCATGGCGGGAGGATGGGCGGCAGGCACCGAGCTCGAGTGGCTGGGCGAAGGGCTCATGCACGGCGGCATCGGCGGGGTGTACTGGTTCGGGAACATGGCCGACCCGGGCGCGGTCCTGGTCCTGCGCGCGGGGCTGCGCAGCGCGACCGGGAGCGCGCAGGCCCTCCAGCCCCGCGGCGGCCTCGGCGTGATCTGGCGGGGGGCCGAGGGCTGGGCGGTGCAGTTCGACTACGCGGTCTCGCCCATCGGCGAGCTCGGGTTCTTTCACTACGCGACCGTGGGCCTGCGGATTCCCGAGCGCCGGCCGAGGGAGGCGGAGGTGATAGTGCTGCCCGCCGCGGTGGCAGTGCCCGAGGCGCCACAGCCCCCGCCGGAGCTCATGGTCGAGCCGGACGCCGCCATCTACTTCTTCCCCGAGTTTCACGAGATGGCCAGGTACCGGTTCGAGGCGACGGCGGAGGAGGCCCTCCGGATGAACGCGCGGCTCGCCGACGCCGAGGGGCGGCACCTGCGGGCACTGCCCCTGCCGCGGCAGGTCGAGCCCGGCGTCTTCGAGGCGGTGTGGGACGGATTGCTCGAGTACGGCAACCCCGCCGTCATCGACGTCCCCTATACTATGGTCGTCGGCATCGGGGGCCGCACGCTCTACATCACGGCGATCGCCAAGAAGCGCTGACCGCTGGAGGGGGCCCTCCTACCAGCTCCCTTCCTTCGCGCCGGCCAGGTACTTGCCCGTGACCTCGAAGGGCAGGAGCGCGATCTCGAGCGCCCTCTGGGCCGAAAGAGTCGGGGAATCGGGCGCCGAGGGCCCGCCCATGTCGGTTTTCACCCACCCGGGGTCCATGGCGACGACGGATACTCTGCCCTTGAGCTCGGCGGCCCAGAGCATGGTGAGGCCGTTCAGCGACCATTTCGAGAACCGGTACGCGGACATGTCGGTCCCGGTCGAGACCGAGTGGAAGTTGCCGGCCCCCGAGGACAGGTTTACGACGCGGGGGTGATGCCCCCTCTTCAACATGGGGAGGAGCGCCTTCGTCATCCGGTGCGGTCCCAGCACGTTGACCCGGAGGGTCGCCTCGAGATCGCGGTCGCGCTCGAACGGCGCCGAGCCGGGGTTGACCGCGGCGTTGTTGACGAGCAGGTCGAGCGCGCCCCAGCGCCGCTGGACCGCCGCCGCGACCCGGGCCGCCGAGGTCGGGAGGGAGACGTCCGCGAGGAGCGAGGAGTAGGCCTTGCCGTGCGCCTTGAGCGTCCGGTCCGCCCTGGCGAGGTTCGCCCGGCTGCGCGCGACGCCCAGGATCTCCGCCCCCTCGGCGAGGAACCGTTTCGCGACCTCGAGCCCGACGCCCCGGCTGACGCCGGTGATGACCACCCGCCGTCCCGCCAGCTTCCCCCTGTCCCCTTTCATGGTCTCCTCCCGCGTTATCAAGCCGAGCATACCACGGCGGGCGGCGGGGCAATGCTAAGATGACGGGGAGATGAGCCGCCGGTTCGGCCTGCTCCTTGCCGCCGTCCTCCTTGGTGGCTGCGCCTCCGGCCCGGCCGCGCGGGGCGGCGCCGCCGCTTCCCGGTTCGATGATCCCTCCTACGGCCTGACCCACGAGACCCGGTTCGAGCGGGAAGGGCCGCTCGAGGAATCCCCCGACTGGCACCGGATGATGCTGGCCGGCGGGGAGAGGCCGCCGGTCGAGTTCCGGGCCGAGGACCCGGTCGCGGCAACCGGCGCGCGGCACTACGCGTGGCAGGCGGAGAGCCCGATGGAGGCCAGGCCCCGGCGGGGCCGGTTCTTCCTCTCGGGGTTCGCGGGCGGGTTCATGGCGCGGCTGGCGTACGGCGCCTACCAGG